>Ga0136639_10000224_pt1 | contig 17873 bp, 15 predicted proteins | sample AntDrymUQ8592106_2_FD_113739 | JGI IMG/M metagenome (GOLD analysis project Ga0136639, IMG submission 113739) | Polar desert sand microbial communities from Dry Valleys, Antarctica - metaG UQ859 (21.06) | ecosystem: Environmental > Terrestrial > Soil > Desert | place: Antarctica: Dry Valley...
GATGGACGACACCGCCGCGATGGAATTCATGCTCGACAAGATGAAGAACACCAAGTCCAACGACGAGTTCTTCACCTCGATGAAGCGCTGAGCACCATTCGCTTCGATGCAATGAAAAAGCCGGCTGCGAAGCCGGCTTTTTCGTGGGCGCCATACCGCCCTGTCGCGGTCCGAATCCTCAGCCGGCGTCGAGCCGACGGAATGGAGAATCCAAGGCAACCGGCCGCTCGCCTGCACCCGCTTCCATCACTGCCGAGCATTCCGGCGAGCTTTCGAATTCGCGCTTCATTTCCTGCATGAGGACCTTTCGACTCGATGACCGCGCCATCGAAAATGTGACCGGAGTCGCCACCCGCGTCCGGACCGGCGCACCGTCAATCTGCTCGGGCACGTGACGCATCGACTTGACCCATTCGCGCAGCGTCGGCTCGATGTGCCTCAAGCTTGGCTGGTTGGGCTTGCTGCCGACGATGCTCACCAAGGTGGCGCTGCCGTCCGGCTCCACGATGTACTCCACCGACCATTCTCCTCCCTGCCCCTTCCTCGCCAGGTCCGTTGGATATCGCGGCGGCGGCAGCATGACCGCCTCGTCCGCGTAGCCCGGCCCGTTGCCGGTGTAGTTCAGCGCAAGACGCAGGGATCCGTCAGCCTCAGGCACGCCGCAGGCGCCGAGTGACACGTAGGTGATCCCGCCACGAGGGATGCCGTCCACGACCGGCGACTGGAACCGCCACTTGGACACCTCCTGCTCTATGGAGGTACGCACGGCCAGCGGCAGGCCACTCGTTGCCTCGACCTGGCTGGGGTTTCCTGTCTCATCGATCCAGACCTTGGCCGTGGCCCGGAACGGGATCGGCGCGGTGGCGTCCGCTGCCTGTGCCGAGGCCTCTGAACACACCACCGCCGCCAGCAAGGCCGCGCTTCCCATCAACTTCTTCATGCGATCTCCATTCGACGAGCAACCAGGGCCAAACTCAACTCTCTGTCCGGACATGTCAGGACTCAGCCGCCATCGAGCGGCGTAAGCAGCCGGGGACCCTGCGCTGCACCTGCGGTGTAGACGCCGCCGTCAGCCAGCGCATCGGGCGAAGACGCCGGATACTCGTCCGTCTTCCACGGAACGGTCTCGCGCGGACCCGGCACGTAGGCCTGCCACTGACCATAGCCGTCGCCGCGGCTGCGGTCGAAGGTGTAATCGGTGGGCACGCGCACCGACCAGAACTCGTCATCGGCAAGCTCTCCGATGGTCGGCGCCTGGAACGTCCACTCGCGCGCCGCCTTCAACGTCGCGTCGGCCAGCAGCGCACGGTAGCGGGTCATCTCCTTGTCGCTGGCCACCACCCTCAGATTGACCTGCTCCACCACCACGTCCTCGACCCGGCCCTCGCGGCCGATCTTGAGCACCAGGTACACCGTGCCGGCCACGCCCGAACGCACGGCCTGGGAGGGATAGCGCGGCGGCTTCATGCTGATCGAGTCGACCGCGGCGCCCGGCTCTGGCGCCTCCCCGTTGAAGCTTGCATTGCGGATACCCACCGTCATCCGCTTGTCGTCCAGGCGCCTCGCCACCAGGCGCAGGGCCATCGCGCTGCGGGCCGGCGTGGGGGTGCCGTCGACCAGCACCGGCTCGAAAGTCCAGCGCGCCACCTGATCCTGCACGAAGGTGACGATGCCCTCCGGCAACTTCTCCTGCCGATCGATTCCCATGGATTTGACCGTGCCCTGTGCGGTGATCTCGATGGTGCCTTCCACCAGCATGCTCGACTCGACCTGCTTGCGCACGGTGGCGGGACCCGCTGCGGTGGCCATCAGGGGCGCCAGCGCCAGCGCCGCGGCAACCAGCCAGAAATGCTTCATCCCTACTCTCCCTGTGATCGATGAAGGCCAAGTGTAGCCGTTGACCGCGACTGCCATGGCGCGGATCAATGCTGCGCCGGTGGCGGCCAACGCCCAGCCTGCCGGCATAATCCTCTGCAAGGAGGTGCCCCATGCACGGTAGTGGTCTCGAGCTCGCCCTGGTGTTCCTGCTGGCCGCGGTGCTGGCGGTGCCGGTGTTCAAGCGTTTCGGGATGGGTTCGGTGCTTGCCTACCTGGTCACGGGAACGGTGCTGGGGCCATCGGGACTGGCCCTGGTGCAGGACGCCGAGGGCGTGCTGCGCGCTTCTGAAATCGGCGTGGTCATGATGCTGTTCGTGATCGGCCTGGAGCTGTCGCCGGCGCGATTGAAAGTGATGCGCAAGCCGATCTTCGGCGCCGGCAGCGTGCAGGTGCTGGCAAGCGCGGTGGTGCTGGGCGGCATCCTGCTGCTGCTCGAGCTGCACTGGAAGACCGCACTCATCGTGGGCCTTGGCCTGGCGCTGTCTTCGACCGCGGTCAGCCTGCAGCTGCTGTCCGAGCGCAAGGAGCTGCTGACCGACTACGGTCGGCTCGGCTTTGCGATCCTGATGTTCCAGGACCTGGTCGCGATCCCACTGCTGGCGGCGATCCCGCTGCTGGCCGGAGCTGCCGACGACACCCTCACCTGGCATGACGTGCTGCAGGCCATTGGCTCGATCCTGCTGCTGGTGTTCGGCGGGCGGTTGCTGCTGCGGCACGTGTTCCGCTGGGTGGCGCGCACGCGCATGCCCGAGGTCTTCACCGCCACGGCCCTGCTGGTGGTGCTGGGCAGCGCGTGGCTGATGCAGCTGGCGGGCCTGAGCGCAGGCCTGGGCGCGTTCCTGGCCGGGGTGCTGCTGTCGGATTCGGAATTCCGCCACGAGCTCGAGTCCCAGATCGAGCCGTTCAAAGGCCTGCTCCTGGGCCTGTTCTTCATCGCCGTGGGCATGAGCATGGACCTCGCCCGGATCATGGCCGAGCCGGGGATCATCGGCACCGGCGTACTGGTCCTGCTGCTGGTGAAGTTCGGCCTGCTGTTCCTGGTCGGCCTGCATCCCGGCCGGCTGGATGCGCGTGCGGCGCTGATGCTGGCCGGCGTGCTGTGGATGGGCGGCGAATTCGCCTTCGTGGTGTTCAGCGAGGCCGGCCGCGTGGGCCTGCTGGACAGTGTCACCCGCGACCGCCTGACCGCCATCGTCGGCCTGTCGATGGCGCTGACCCCGCTGTTGCTGTTGGCGCTGACCCGCCTGGTGCCGGGCGGCAAGCCCGCTGCCCCTGCGCGGGAGTTCGACCGTATCGACGACCAGGCCCGCCCGCCGCAGGTGCTGATCGCCGGCATGGGCCGCTTCGGCCAGATCGTGGCGCGGCTGCTCACCGCACAGCGCATCGCGTTCGTGGCGCTGGAGCACAGCCCCGAACAGGTCGATGACCTGCGCCGCTTCGGCAGCCTGATCTACTTCGGCGATCCGACCCGGCCCGAACTCCTGCGCGCGGCCGGGGCGCAGCACGTCAAGGTGTTCGTCATCGCCATGGACGATGCCGAGACCAACATCAAGGCCACGCGCCTGATCCGCCGGATGTACCCGCAGGCGAAAATCCTGTCGCGCGCGCGCAACCGCCAGCACGCGTGGCGGCTGATGGACCTGGGGGCCGAGGCGTTCCGCGAGACGTTCGGCTCGAGCCTGGAGATGGGCGAACAGGTGCTGGTGGCGCTGGGCCTGCCGCGCGAGGTGGCGGCCGACCACTCACGACGCTTCCGCGTCCATGACGAGACCCTGCTGCGGGCGCAGCACCTGATCTACGACGACGAGGCGGCGGTGGTGCAAAGCGCACGCGACGCACGCCTGGATCTGGAAAAACTGTTCGAAGCCGACATCGGCGATCTCGGGGCGCCGGTGCCGAAACCCGACCCGCCTCCCTGATCCGGTCTCAGCGCCGCTCGCGCAGGAAGCGGGCCATGGAGGCGCCGGGCACGGCGGGCGTGAACTCCGCCGCCACGTCGATGAAGCCGCGCATCACCGCCACTTCGCGCGGGGTGCGGTTGAGCGCATCGCGCAGCAACGGATCGGCACCGGCGCGCAGCAGGCGCTGGACCACGCGCGGCAGTCCGTGCAGCGCGGCCAGGTGCAGGGGTCCGAAGCCGCGCGGATCCTGCACGTCCAGCGAAACCTCTTCTTCCAGCAGCCGCTCCAGCGCCGCCAGCACCACGTCCTCGTCGCAGGCGGTGCCGGGCTCGGCGCGCGCGCCCAGCAGCAGCAGCAGCGGGGTCACCGCCCCGGCCGCGATCTGCTCGGCTTCGGCCCCGGCCAGCAGCAGGGTGTCGAACAGGGCCACCAGGCGCGGCTTGTCGCGGGCAATGAAGCCGAACAGCGCGGCGCAGTGCAGCGGCGTCAGCCCCTGCGAATCGCTGGCGTGGACGTGGGCGCCAGCGGTCAGCAGGCGGGCGGCAATGTCCGGAAGACCCAGCGCTGCGGCCAGCATCAGGACGGTGACCCCACCGGGCAGGCGGTATTCGATCTGCGCACCACAGGCCAGGAGGTCGTCGACGATCTCGGCCTGGCGCATGCTCACCGCCGCCGACAGCGGCGTGGCGCCGGTGTTGGCCGCGTGCTGCGGATCGGCGCCGCGGCTGATGAGCATGTCCACGGTGGCGCGATGGCCACCACCGGCGGCGCGCAACAGCGCGGTGCAGCCCTGTGCGTCGGGCGCGTCGACCGGGAAGCCGAGATCGAGCAGGCGGCGCACCGCATCGGCATCGCCGGCCATGGCCGCGGCCGGCAGGTCGGACGCCCGCAGCGCGCGCTTGGGCAGGGTCCACCCGCGCCAGTCGAGCCAGTCGGCGAGATCGCGACGTCCGCTGGCCAAGGCGACGCCCAGCGGCGTCTGCCCGTCGGCCGCATGCGCATTGGGAGAAGCGCCATGGGCGATGAGCCGCTTCAGCAGCGGCTCGCGGCCCAGCGCGGTGGCCAAGTGCAGAGGCGAAAGGCCTTGGCGGTCCCGGGTCTCGCGGTCGACGCCGATCTGCAGCAGCCGCTCCATCAGCCGCGACCAGCCCAGGCGCACCACCAGCGACAGCGGGCCGTCACCTCCGGGGGCCGCTGCGAACGGGTCGGCACCGCGCTCCAGCAGCTCCAGCGCCATCGCCTCGGCGGCAGCGCTGTCGTGGCCCGCATTGGCGATACAGGCAGTGAGGTAGCGAGCCAGTCCGCCGGCGCCGGCGGGCGCAGCGCCGCGCTGCAGCAACAGCGCCAGCAGCGGCACGGCTTCAGCACCGCGTGCCAGCTGCGCGAACACAGGCGTGTCGCCTTGCGGGTTACGGCTCTCGGCTTGCGCGCCATGCGTCAGCAGCCAGTCGACCCGCCGGGCCGACGCGGCTATGTCCGGGTCGTGCAGCAGTTGCCCCAGTTCGCTGCCGCTGCACAGCGCGGCGAAAGCCTCGAGCCCCGCATAGTCGCCGGCCTGCAGCCCGTCGCGGACCAGCTCGATCGGTGCCCGGTCCGCCGGTGCCTGCTCGTCCCTGGTATCGGCCACGGATGCAGGAAGCGCGTAGGCCGGATCGAGCGCCGACACCACGGCCCAGCGCCCGGCCGCGGCGGCCAGGTCGACGGCGCGCCTTCCCTCGACGTCGGCCAGGTCGGGATCGACCCCCAGCTCGAGCAGCCGCCGCACCAGCGCCACGGGCAGGGAGTCCGCGGTGCAGGCCAGCATCAGCGCGTTGCGGCCTGCGCCATCGACGTCGTCGAGCTTCGCACCCGCCACGGCCAGCGTCTCCACCGCCGGCAGGGCTCCACTGCACGCGGCCTCCAGCCAGGGCGTGCGACCGGCCACATCGGTGGCGCGCACGTCCGCCCCGGCCGCCAGCAGCGCGGCAATGATCTCCGCGTGTCCGGCCAGTGCGGCCTGGTGCAGCGCCGTGCGGCCTTGCGCATCGCGTGCGTCGATCTTGGCCTTGTGCTTGAGCAGCAGCTGCACGCCGACCGGGTCGTCTTCCTCGGTGGCCGCCGCGGCCAGCAGGGCCGGCTGACCCCCGGCCGGCAGCGGCTTGGCGCCGCGTTCGAGCAGGAACTTGGCCAGGCGCCAGTTGCCGGCCATGCAGGCGATCCCGAGCGGACTCACGCCCTCGTGGTTCAGCGCATCGATCTCTGCTGCGGCATCGCGCAGCAGCGCCGCGACCCCCGGATCGGAACTGCGCGCCGCGTGGTGCAGCGGCGTGTTGCCCTCTGCGTCGATCGCACGCGGGTCGGCGCCATTGGCCAGCAGCGTCGTGACCGAGTCCGGTCGTCCGTGCCAGCTGTCGCGCGTTGCGGCCAGCAGCGGGGTCATGCCGGCATGGGCGTGGTTGAGGTCGATCCCGTGTGCGATCAGCGCGCGCAGCAGGCGCAGGTCCGGCAGGACCGCGGCCAGCGTCGCCAGGCTGCGCTGATCGCGCTGGGCCGGATCCGGTGAGGCGTTGGGGTCGGCGCCGGCATCGAGCAGCTGCAGCGCGCGATCCACGCGGCCGGCGCGAGTGGCTTCGAACAGCGCGCTTTCGAGGTCACCGTCGGCGGCTGGCGAGGGCTCATCGGCAATCGGTTCCCTGTTTGAAGCCGCGGCGATCACCGGAATCCGCTGCCGGAGCGGTGCCTCGCGGGGGATGCGCTGCAGCGCCCAGTGCAGGACCGGCAGCAGCACCGCATAGCCGCCTGCGAGCGCCCAGCGTGCGGTGCCCGATAGCAGGCCCGGCCAGGCCTGTGCAGCGGCCACGCCGATTGCCAGCGCCACCAGCGCCGCAACGCCCAGACCTTGCCAGCCGTGGCTCTCGCGCTCGCCGAGCACCGCCCAACGCCTGGCCAGCGAGCCGCCTTCGCGTTCGAGCGCATGCCATATCGGCCAGGTGCGCCACAGGGCGATCAACAGCAGGCCCACGACAGCGCTCACCGCCAGGGCGGCCAGCAGACTCCCGGATTGCAGGAGCGCAGCCAGCGGCCAGGCCAGCAGCACCGCAGACGCGGCGAAGCCGCCTGCCCAGAGCGCCAGCAGCGCGAGCACGTCCTGGCGCAGTGGAGACTGGGAGGGCGACCGCGTGCCGCGCTGCCAGGACACCGCCAGCGCCAGCGACGGCTGCGCGAGCAGCGCAGCGAGCGCCGCGACGATGCCGCCGAGGCCGGTGAGCGCCGCCGATCCCATTCCCAGCGCCAGTGCCGCCGCCACCCTGGCGGTGTGCCGCCGGTCAGCCATCGGTGTCCCGCGGCGGGGCCAGCGGTGGCGGGAACTGGATATGGAAGCCGCGCAGGGCGAGGTTTTCGCGCACGGCGTCCTCGTTGCCCCTGGCGAGCTTGCGCTCCGCGGTCAGCGCCACGTCGAGCACGAACGCGAGCGGACCCAGCTGCGCGCGCAGCGGCTCGGGAATGCGGTCGAAATCGTCGCGTGCGGCAAGGTAGACGAAGGTGTCGTCCTTGCGCTGGCTCTTGTAGACGTAGGCGTGCATCTGCGCGGGACGCGTCCTGCGTGGGGAGTGCGCAGATTGTGGAGGAAAGCGACTTCCTGCGAAACCCGCGACGTGGGCATCGGTCCATGTTCGCGCGCACGAGCGCGCGCATCTTTCCTTGCATCACGCACAGCTCACATCGATGAACCATGCGCTGGATGCCCGCTGCGGCCCGCCCGCCCTTGATTCGGGCATGCCGGGCGCTGGATATACTCCGCCTGTCTGCAACCCTGGAAATTGCGTGCCGTCTTCGCTGCCGTTGCCTCCCATGCCTCCGCTTGCCATCCGCGCCTATACCGCCACCACCGCAGTGGGGCGCGGGCGCGATGCGCTGTCGTCCGCGCTGCGCGGAGGTCGCAGCGGCCTGCGTCGCAACGATTTCGGTCCGGAGCCGCTGGACTGCTGGATCGGTCGCGTCGATGGCCTCGAAGACGCTCCCCTGCCTGCCCAATGGGCTCAGTGGGAATGCCGCAACAACCGCCTGGCCTGGATGGCGCTGCAGCAGGACGGCCTGCTCGCGGCGGTCGACAAGGCGATCGCGGCGCACGGCGCCGATCGCGTGGCGGTGGTGATGGGCACCTCCACCGCGAGCATCGGCGCCAGCGAGGAGGCCTACACCCGCCTTGTCGGCGAGGGTGATGCGCGGCGCTTCCCGGAAGACCTGGACCGCCCGATCGTGCACACGCCGCATTCGCTGGGCGACTTCGTGCAGCACGCCACCGGCCTGCGCGGCCCTTGCATTACCGTCGCCACCGCATGTTCCTCCAGCGCCAAGGTGTTCGCCCAGGCCGCGCGGCTGATCCAGTCGGGAATGGCCGATGCGGCGCTGGTCGGTGGCGTGGACACCCTGTGCGGCAGCGTGCTGTTCGGCTTCAACGCGCTTCAGCTGGTGTCGCCCGATCCGTGCCGGCCGTTCGATGCGAACCGCGTCGGCCTGTCCCTGGGCGAAGCCGGCGGCTTTGCCGTGCTGGAACGTCCGCTCGAGCGCGATGGCGACCTGCAGCTGCGCGGCTACGGTGAATCCAGCGATGCACACCACATGTCCGCGCCGCACCCCGAAGGTGTCGGCGCCAAGCTCGCCATGCGCGATGCGCTGGCGCGCGCCGGCATCGACGCCGGCGATGTCGGCTACCTCAACCTGCACGGCACGGCCACGCCGGCCAACGACACGGTCGAGGCGGGCGCGGTGGCCAGCATGTTCCCGGCCGGGCTGCATGCCAGTTCGACCAAGGGCTGGACCGGGCACACCCTGGGCGCGGCGGGCATCGTGGAGTCGGTGATCGCCCTGCTGGCGCTGGCCGAAGGCGAGCTGCCCGGCACGCTCAACAGCAGCGTGCCCGACGCGGCGTGCGGTCCGCAGATCCGCTTTGCCTCTGAGAGTCGGTCGATCCGCTATTCGATGAACAACTCCTTCGGCTTCGGCGGCAACAACGCCTCGCTGGTGTTCGGATGCGCATGAGCGGCCAGGACGCCCCTGCCCTCGAGGCCAGCATCGCGGGCATCGGCTTCTGGACCCGCGGCCTGCCCGACTGGGAGTCGGCGCGCGCCTTCGTCACCGCAGGCGCGCTGCCCGCCGACGCCCCGGCGCGTCCGTCGCCGCAGCTGCTGGCGCCGAACGAGCGCCGCCGCGCGCCGGAAACCGTGGCCGTGGCGCTGGACGTGGCGCTTGCCGCCTGCGCCGCCGCCGGCCGCGATCCGGCCCTGCTGCCGTCCGTGTTCGCCTCGACCCACGGCGACCTGGCCATCACCGACTACATGTGCGCCACGCTGGTGGATGCACCGCGGAGCATCTCGCCGACCAAGTTCCACAACTCGGTGCACAACGCCGCCGCCGGATACTGGACCATCGGCGCTGGCGCGCAGGCCCCGGCCACCGCCATCAGCGCTTACGACGCGAGCTTCGCCCAGGGCCTGCTGGAGGCGCTGGTGCAGATCGCCACCGGCACCGAGGCCGTGCTGCTGGTCGCCTACGACAGCACCGCCACCGGGCCGCTGGGGCGCACCTCGCCCAGCAGCGGACTGCTGGGCGGCGCGCTGCTGCTGGTGCGCGACGCGGTGCCGGGCGCGCCGCGCCTGTCGCTGCGGCTGGGCAATGCCGATGCCGCTGCGCTGAGCGACGGGCCTGCAGCGGGCCCGCTCGGACAGCTGGCCGCCGGCAATGCGATGACCCCGATGCTGCCCGTGTTCGAGGCCTTGGCCCTGCGTGCGGCCAAGGTCTCGCTTGCCGCCGGCGCGGGACGCGTCATGGACCTGGAGTTCGACCATGGTTGATCTGCAACGGCTGGACCGGACCCAGGTGGCGGTACTGATCCCGGCGCTCAACGAATCGCTGCGGATCCGCGAAGTGGTGCAGGGCGCGCTGTCCTTCTGCCCCAACGTGATCGTGGTGGACGACGGCTCCACCGACGGCACCGCAGAATGCATTGCCGACCTGCCCGTGATCCTGCTGCGCCACGCGCAGCGCCGGGGCAAGGGCGAATCCCTGCGTCACGGATTCCGTGAGGCCCTGGCGCGCGGCTTCCGCGGCGTGCTGACCATGGACGGCGACGGCCAGCACGGCGCCGACGACCTGCCGCGCCTGCTCGATTCAGCCAATCGCCATCCCGGCTCGATCGTGATCGGCGCGCGCCTGCGCAAGCGCACCCAGCAGCCGACCTACCGCCGGCTGGCCAACGAGTTCGGCGACTGGGGCATCGCCTGGGGCACCGGCTACCAGCTGTGCGACAGCCAGAGCGGCCAGCGCTTCTATCCCGCCCAGGTGATCGCGCTGCAGGGCGTGCCCGGCGACAACTTCGTGTTCGAGGCCCAGATCCTGATTTCCGCGGCGCGGACCCTGGGCACGCGCTGCGTTTCGGTGCCGATCGAGTCGCGCTACCGCTGCGCCGACCGTGACGAGCATTTCCGCCCCAGCCACTTCCGTCCGCTGACCGACCTGTTCCGCATCGTCCGCCACATCCTGATGCAGGTGCTGAGCCACGGCAGCGTGGGGAAGGTGCGCCGCAGCATTCGCAACAACCCGCCACTCATCGACGACCCCAGCGGCGAGTTTGGTGCCGGCGCCGATACGCCGCAGCCCGCGCGCAGGGCCACATGAGCACCGCCACCACCGACGTGGCCATCCTCGGCGGCGGCCTGTCCGGCCTGAGTTTGGCGATCCAGCTCAAGCAGCGCGATCCACACATTGCAGTGACGGTGCTGGAGCGCCGCGCGCACCCGGTGGCCGAGGCGGCCTTCAAGGTCGGCGAGTCGACCGTGGAGATCGGCGCGCATTACTTCGACCATGTGCTAGGAATGCGCGAGCACCTGGACGCCGAGCAGCTGCGCAAGTTCGGGTTCCGCTTCTTTTTTTCGCACGGCCGCGAGGATATCGACCGGTGTACCGAACTGGGCGTGAGCGCGATTCTGCCCACGCCGTCGTGGCAGCTGGACCGCGGTCGCTTCGAGAACTTCCTCGGCGAGCACGCGCGTTCGCTGGGCGTCGACTTCCGCGATGAAGCCACGGTGCGCGGCGTCGAGCTCGACGCGGGGAATGCGCCACACGTGGTGTCGTTGGACCACGCTGGGCAGCGCACCCAGCTCGAAGCGCGCTGGGTGGTGGACGCGGCCGGACGCGCCGGCCTGCTCAAGCGCAAGCTCGACCTGGCGCAAGCCAACGACCACAACATCAACGCGGTGTGGTGGCGCGTGGAAGGCAAGATCGACCCGGACCAGTGGTCGCAGGATCCCCAGTGGCTGGCGCGCTGCACGCCGCCGGACCGCTGGCGCTCGACCAACCACATGTGCGGCCCGGGCTACTGGTTCTGGCTGATCCCGCTGTCCTCCGGCGCGCATTCGCTGGGCATCGTCTGCGACGCGGCCATGCATCCGCTGGAGACGATGAACACCCACGCCAAGGCAACCGCCTGGCTGCGGCAGCACCAGCCGCAGGTCGCCGCCTCGCTGGACAGGCCGGAGCACGCGCTGCTGGACTTCGCCTTCCTGCGCAACGTGTCCTACGGCTGCAGGCAGGTGTTCAGCGGCGACCGCTGGGCACTCACCGGCGAGGCCGGCGTGTTCCTGGATCCGTTCTATTCCCCGGGCAGCGATTTCATCGCCATGTCCAACACCTTCATCTGCGACCTCATCGGGCGCGACCGCGCCGGCAAGCCGTTCGCGCCGTACGCCGACATCTACCAGCAGCTGTACCTGTCGTTCTACGAAAACACGCTGACTCTCTACCAGGACCAGTACCCGCTGCTGGGGGATTCGCAGGTCATGCCGGTCAAGGTGATCTGGGACTACACCTACTACTGGGCGCTGCTGGCGCCGCTGTTCTTCGGCGATCGCCTGACCCATATCGCACTGCTGGGACGGCTGCGGCCGCAGTTCGAGCGCGCCCGCGCACTGAACCTCGCGATGCAGCCGCTGTTGCGCGAATGGGGCGCTCGCAACCAGGGACCGCTGGTGCCCGACGGCAGGATGCTCGACCAGTACGACATCGACTGGTTCCACGAAATGAATCGCGCGCTCAACGACGTTCTGGACGATGCGGCGTTCGAACGCCGCATCGGCGACAACGTGTCGCGCATGGAATGGCTGGCCAGGGAAATGCTGGAGCGCGCGCGCTCGGTGCACGCGGAGATCGACGACCACGGGCTGGACAGGCTGCTGCAGTCGGCCGGTTCGCGGCCGTCGCTGGATGCCAGGTGGTATGCGGCGCAGCCACAGCCCCTGCCAGCGCCGCTGCGGGACAATCCAGGCCTTGCTGCCTAGCCCATTCCGCCGTTGATTCCGATCACCTGGCCGTTGATGTAACCGGCCGAATCGCCGCACAGGAACGCCACCAGCGCGGCGACTTCATCGGGCTTGCCGGCCCGCCCGGCGGGCACGGTCTGCTTGATCATTTCCGGCGGGAAGGCATCGTCGGCCATGCTCCCTTCGATCACGCCCGGCGCCACCACGTTGACGGTGATGTTGCGCGTGGCCATCTCACGCGCCAGCGACATCGACGCTCCGTGCAGCGCGGCCTTGGCCGCGGCATAGTTGGTCTGGCCGCGGTTGCCCAGCACCGCCGCCACCGACGAGATGCTGACGATGCGTCCCCAGCGCGTGCGCGCCATCGGCAGCAGCAGCGGCTGGGTGACGTGGAAGAAGCCGTGCAGCGACACGTCGATCACCCGCTTCCACTGCGCCTGGCTCATGCCGGCCATCGGTGCGTCGTCGTGGATGCCGGCGTTGTTGACCAGCACCTGGATCGGGCCCGACTGGAGCAGCGCTGCAATGCTGCTGCCGCTGGCATCGGCATCGGCTACGTCGAAAGCCACCGCTTCGGCGCTTCCGCCTTCAGCGAGGATCGCGGCGACCACCGCTTCGGCCCGCGCCACGTTTGAATTTGCGTGCACGATCACATGCAGTCCGTCCGCGGCCAGCCTGCGACAGATCGCACCGCCGAGGTCGCCGCTGCCGCCGGTGACCAAGGCGCGTTTGCTTGATGGATTCATGCCTCGATTCTAATCGCTGGTGGGGCCGGGCATCGGCGCCTGCAGCATCACCGCCGCCCGGCCTTCGGCCAGCAGCGTCTGCCCGTGCGTGATGCGGAACGCGTACTGCTGGCTGCCCTGCCCTTCGACCAGCACCTGCGCCTCGCATTCGATCGCGCCCGCCAGGTCGTCGATGCGTGCGACATGCAGCGCCACGCCACGCAGCGCCACCAGCATCCCCGGCTGCGCCGCGCTTCCGCTTTTGCTTGCGCGCAAGCCACCGTGCACGGCCATGGCCTGCGCACCGTATTCGCATAGATGCACCGCACGCAGGCGCTCGTGCGAACGCAGCGGGTGTGCGGGGTCCGCGTGGTTGCAGGCGCGCAGGCGGATGCCGGCAGCGTCCCACTGCAGCACTTCGTCCCACAGGCACATGCCGCCCTTGTGCGGGATCAGCGCCTCGATTTCCCTTCTTTCGATCATGCCGCTGCCCCCGCCGTCCGCAGCGGCTGGCGCGCCACCAGCAGCGCCAGCACGAAGTTGCCGAACACGCCCAGCGCCACCGTCGTGCCGATGGCCTGCAGCACCGGGATGCTGGAGAACGACAGCAGGCAGAACACCAGCAGGGTGCTGGCGCTGCACACCAGCACCGCATGCAGGGTGCGCAGCTGCTGCGCGCGCTCGTCGCCGGCGTGTTCGAAGAACAGCGCGTAGTCCAGGCCCAGTCCGGCGGCCAGGATCAGCGCGACCAGGTGGAACAGGTTCAGCTCCACGCCGAAGCCGCGCAGCGCCGCGAGGATGAACAGGGTCGTCAGCGCCATCGGCAGCGCCACGCGCCACACGCGCCGGCCAGAGCGCAGCGCCAGCCCGATGGTGGCCAACAGCAGCAAGGCGGCCGCGCCGAGCGCGGCGAGCACACGGCCCCGGTATTCGGCGACCAGCGATTCGGACGCCTGCTTCAGGTCCATCAGCTCGGCACCCTGCGTCCGTGCAGCCGCGGCGACCGCATCCGGGTCGGTCAGTCCCGTCACCGACACGAGCGCCGTGACCTGCTCGCCTCCGCCCAGCAGCAGTCCGCCCACACGCGACTCAAGCGGCGTGCCCGCGAGGTCCTCGGGCCGAAGTGCCCTGGCGGCGCGCGCCGTTGCCACGTCCTTGATGAAAGGCTCGAACGCGTCGGCGCGGAAAGCCGAGTCGGCCAGCACCTCATCCAGCGTCGCCCGCAGCGTGGCCTCGTCGGGGAGCCGGGCCTGGCGCGCGCGCTGGGTCGCGGCGCTGGCCACGGTGCGCGCGGCCAGTTCATAGCCGCCGATCTTCCGCTCCGCCACCAGGCGGTCCAGCGCCGGGACCAGCCGCTCGGACGCCTGCAGCGCCGCTTCGTTGTCGGGGGCGCGAACCGCGATCACGTAGCGCACGTCCGGCGCGCCCAGTTCGGTGCGCAGGCGCATGTCGTCGGCCATCGCCGCCTCGGGCACGGGCGTGAGCCTGGAAAGATCGTTCTGCCAGAACGGCCCCGGCGCCAGCACCAGCACCAGCACCGCCAGAGCCGCCAGCACCGCCAGCGACCAGCGCGGTCGGGGCAGTCGCCCCGTCCAGTCCTGCAGTCGCGCCAGCAGCACCGAGTCGGCGGCGTCGCGGGTCACCGGCGCCATCAGCGGCGGCACCAGGAAGCGCGTGCACAGCGCCGCCACCGCCAGGCCGACGATGGTGAACACCGCGAGCTGCCGCAATCCGTCGACGCCGGAGGCGAAGAAGGTCAGGTAGGCGATGCAGGTCGAGACCACGCCGGTGGCCAGCGTCGGCCACAGCCGGCGCGCACTGTCGGCTGGGGCCAGCCCGATGCGCTGGTGGCTGAAAAGGTGCACCGGGTAATCCTGAGCCACGCCGATGAGGGTGAACCCGAACGCCAGGGTGATGCCGTGCACGCTGTCGAACAGGGCCACCACCGCGCCCAGACCGGCCATTGCGGCCGTGGCCAGCGGCAGCGCGCCCAGCAGCAGGGTGCGCAGGCTGCGATAGGCGAGCAGCAGCAGCAGCACCAGGCCGGCGCTGCCGAACCCGGCAATCGCCTGTGCCTCGGCGGCGGTGCGGCTGCCGATCTCCACCGAAAACGCGCCCGGTCCGGTCAGCGTCAGTTGCGCGGCGGCGGCACCGCGGGTGGCTTCGAACGCGGCGTGGACGGCGTCGACCGCCGCCTGCTGTCCGCTGGGATCGAAGCCCGCGCTGCGGGTCTGCGCCACCATCAGTGCTTCCTTCCCGGTGGCGTCGAACCAGACCTCGTGCAGCCGCTGCGGCGCGCCTACCGGCTGCCACGCTTCAGCCAGAACGAGCGTTTCCAGGGTGGGGTCGGAAGGCAGCAGCGGCTCGACCAACCCGGCGGCCGGTGACCCCAGATCCTGCACGCGTTCCTGCAGCGCCGCGCCCAGGTAATCGGCGTCGAAGCGATGCACGTCCAGCGTTGGCGACAGCAGATAGCGGTAGGCGCGCAGCGTTTCGGGGAAGTCCTCGAGCGAAGCCTCGCTGCCGTTGCTGACCAGCGCGAAGCGATCATCGCCCGCCAGCCGCCCGCGCATCGCCTGCGATTGCGCGGCGAGGGTCTTGGCGTCGGCGCCTCGCAGTCCGATCAACAGCAGGCGCGAGCCCGGCCCCTCGCCCAGCTCATCGATCAACAGCTTCTGCGCCGGCGTCTGCGCGCTGGGCATGAACTTGCGCAGGTCGCCGCTGAGCTGCAGGTTCGAGCTCACCCACAGGCTGGCCATCACCAGCAGCGCCAGCCAGCCCAGGGCCAGCAGCCACTGCCGGCGAGCCAGGGGCATCAGCGTGCGATGCCGCTGCGGCACAGCGCGGCCAGCGCCTGCTCGGTCCGGGCCTTGGCCGCATCACGCGCGCCGCCGGCCAGCAGGGTGCGCTGCAGCTCCTTCCCGGTGGCCGGCGCGGTTTCGATGCAGCGCAGCTCCGCGCCCTGTCCATGGAGGGTGATGCTGCGCACGCGCGTGGCCAGCTCCGGATCCTTCGGGGTCATCAGCAGGGACCAGCGCTCGCGGGTGCCGGACGGCTCCAGCCGGTAATGCTGCTCGACGGTGGCGCGGTCGCCGGCCAGCAACGAGCCGAAGCCCTGCTGCAGGCTGGCCAGTTCCGGCGCGCGCGACAGCGAGAACGTACGTGCCGCACGCCCATCGCGGGCGATGGTGGCCTGGCCCCGGGCAATGGTCGTGGTCTCGGCATAGGGCGCACGCACCTCGCGCACCAGCGTGTCGGCATCGGGGCGCCGGTATTCACCGGCGATGCGCAGCGGCGCCTTGAGCATCGGTGAGCTGCGCATCTCCACGAAGGGCGTGCGCGCCGGCACTGGCCGCGCGATCTTCTGCAGGATCCAGTCGGCTTCGACGGCAGTCCCGGACTCAGCCGCCGCCGCGGGGTTGCCCAGCGCGCTGGCCGCCAGGGTCAGCGTCAGCAGCAACGGCGTCCACGACAGGGGTGGAATCTTGGGCATCGGCATTCCAGAAGGGGAAGAAGTTGAACCAGTTGTACGGGGCGCTGCGGGTGTGATGCTCAAGCCTGGCGGCATAACCTGCGATGAGCATGGACAGCACGGCGGCGCGCTGCGGCCGCGGCATGTCGACGCAGTCGCTGAAGGATTCGAACACCAGCTCGTAGCGGTTGCCGCCGCGGTACAGCCCGAAAGCCAGCACCACCGGTACTTTCAGCGCCGCGGCGATCAGCCACGGGGCCGTCGGAAAGCCCGCGATGCCGCCCAGGAACGGCGTGTCCAGCGAAGGCTCGCCCGGGCGCGCCCGATCCACCAGCAGCGCGACCAGTGCGCCCTCGTCGGCCGCCTGCTTCATCGACAGCACGATCGAAGGGCCGTCCTGTCCGGCATCGATGATCCCCGTCGCAAGCTCCGGGTTGAGCGCATCGAGCACGGCGGTGATCGCCGGATTGTGCGACTTGTCCAGCAGCACCCGCACCTTCACGTCCGGACGCGCACGCGACAGCGCACGCAGGGCATCGAAGCTGCCCAGGTGCGAACCGAATACCAGCACGCCGCGGCCCTGGTCGAGCGCCGCGTGCAGCTGGTCCATGCCGCGCAAGTCCACTTCGAAACGCTGCATCTGTCCGGTCAGCATGAACACCCGGTCGAAGATGGTCGAGGCGAACGTGTGGACGTGGCGGGCCACGTCAAGCAGGCGTGGTGGCCTCGGCAGCACCCGCGCAAGGTAGGCGCGCGACTGTCGCCGCTCCGGCGCGCGCACCAGCAGGAAGTACAGGGTGACGGGATACAGGCACGCGCGCCCGACCGCGCGGCCACCGTAGCGGGCGATGCTGCGGATCAGCCACAGCGCAAAGCGGCCGCCGCCCTCGGGGCGCTGCTTCCAGTCCTCGCTCACGCGGTCTCTTCCACCAGCACGACCTCGCCGCTGGCGATCAGCCGTTCGCCGTGGTGCACGCGGAAGCGCCACTTCGGGCTCACGCCGTCCACGCTCACGGTCGCCGGCTGGGCCGGCAGCAGCGGCTGCATGAACTTGACCTGCGGCAGGCGCAGCGCGCCCACGGGCACGCCGCTGGCGACCTGCACGGCATCGAGCACGCGGTCCAGGACCAGCACGCCCGGAACGACCGGATTTCCGGGGAAATGTCCCGGCAGCGACGGATGGTCGGCTGGAATCGTGAACTGCACGTCGATTGCTCCTGCTAGCCCCACAGGATACCGGCCATGTGCGTGCGCCGGCGCGGACGGAGGCATCACGCTCAGCGCAGCAGGTCTCGCCAGAAGCCCGGGCCCAGCCGCGCCATCTGCCTCAGGAACTCGGGGAAGTTGCGGTACGGCCGTTCGGTGAACACCCGCTTGCGGTACAGGTATTCGGCCGCCATGAAGCCGCCGACGATGCCGTAGTTGAGCAGGTTCGCGAACCACGACCACTGCGCGTTGGTGATCGGCAGCGGCGGCTCGATCCCCAGCCGATACAGGAAGCCGTCGGGCACCGCGCACATTGCCAGGGCCAGGTTGACCAGGGTGAGCAGCGCCAGCAAAGTCGCCCAGGCCGCGGTGAGCTGGCGGGTGTAGGCGATCA
>Ga0136639_10000225_pt1 | contig 17808 bp, 20 predicted proteins | sample AntDrymUQ8592106_2_FD_113739 | JGI IMG/M metagenome (GOLD analysis project Ga0136639, IMG submission 113739) | Polar desert sand microbial communities from Dry Valleys, Antarctica - metaG UQ859 (21.06) | ecosystem: Environmental > Terrestrial > Soil > Desert | place: Antarctica: Dry Valley...
ACCGCTGTAGGTGTTCGCGCCGCTGAGGATCACCGTGCCGCTTGTGCTCTTGGTCAGCGCCACCGCTCCGGCGAGCCGCGCCGAGGCCGAGCCGGACTCGACCGCGTAGGATGTTCCCGTCAAGACCCCGGTTGTCCCGCTGATCGAGCCGCTCACCAAGGTCACCGCGCCGACCGTGTCGCTGAAGCTACCGATGTTGAAGGTGCCGCCTGACACCCGCACGTTGCCCGCCGCCAAAACGTTGTTCATCCCGTAGGCGAGCGTGCCGGCCTGCACGTCCGTGAGGCCGGAAAATGCCGTGGCGCCCGTCAAGGTTTGCGTGCCCACGCCCGTCTTAGTCACGCCACCGGTGCCGGAAATCGAGCCGCCAAAGCTGGTTGATGTGCCATTGCCGCCAGAGGTAAGCGTTGCCGAGCCGAGAACCACGTTGCCACCCGTCGTTCCGCCGCCGGCCAGGGAGCCGAGCGAGTTGTTTAAGTTGTTAAGCTCCAGTGATGCGCCGATCGTGTTGGCTAGACTCACCGCGCTGTTGCCGCCGAAGGCCGAACTCGAACCGGCGCGCAGGATGCCTGCGATGACATTCGTCGCTCCGCTATAAGTATTGCCACCGCCCACGGTGAGAGTTCCCGCGCCGCTCTTGGTCAAGGTGCCACCGTTACTGGTCAATGCACTTGCCCAAATGATCGCCTGAGCGCTGGTGTCCACCCGGTATTGCTGGCCCGCCACGGTGCTGAAACGCGCCGAATAGTCGATCGTGTTCGCCGCCGTGTGTAGCAACGTCCCGCCACCAAAGCTTATAGTTCCTGTTGTTCCGAGGGCACCAAGGCTTCCGAGGCTAATCGTGCCGGCATTGAGCTGGGTGCCTCCTGAGTAGGTGTTCGCACCGGTGAGGCTCAGTGTTTGGGCCCCGGTCTTGATGATAGAGCCACTACTGATGATGTCATTGAAATTCAGGCTTCCGTTCTGGGTGTTGATTGTCAGCGACCCGCCAACCGCGGTAGCGATCTTCACGTTAATCGTGTGGGTCAGCGTTGAGCTGTTGAGGATCGTCCCGGTGACCGTCCAGATGTTGCTCGCCGCCGGCCCATTGCTGTAGCCAAGGATGTATTCGCCTCTCGCGGTTGAATCGGTGAACGAGATGCCTGCAACTGTTAAAGTCGAGTTAACCCGCGGATCCTTCCTCACCGCGTTGGCGAAAAACATCGTGTCGGCAGAAGTCGGCACCCCGGCCGACCAGTTGATTCCCTGGGACGCAAGCGCTGCGCCGGTCTTAGCAATCCACTCGATATCAACAGCAAAAGCAGAACCCGCCGCCGCCAATCCTATCCCCAGAACCCCTACCACCGCGCGGCTCACGTTGCGACGCTCGGACAGCGACTCGAAAACCATCTCACGGTACTGAAAATATTGCAGGGCGGGAGTGCTCACGAGTCAGCCAGTAAGCCTCAAGGGGGCACGAGTCAATAGCTTAACAGTTAATTTCTGAAAAAACTTCACGTCCATACAGGCCATGAAAAACAAGGGAATAAGTCGAATTCACGGCGCCCCGAGCCGCCCGAACCCGCACCTTTTGCAGGGATCAGCGACCCGACCGCAGGCACCCCCACCGCCGGCCGGGCGCTCCCGAAACCCTGCAAATTCTGCAGGGCAAGCACTCCAACTGGTAACTAGGCGCTTGGGTTGGTGCGCAGCATGGGTCGCAAGCGGCTGCTTAAGGCCCGGATTCGGGAGACCTCGAACACCAATCCATCCTTGGGAGGATCGGAACGGAACAGTCCTCGATAAGTCGAGAACCGCCTGAGCGTCGTTGGCCACGCCGACGCGTGCGGCACGAGGCGCGAGGTTAATTTCTGGTTGAAGGCGGGGTGCATCTTTCCACGGCGTAACAACAAGGGCCGGGACTGAATGGCGAAGGCAACCGCGGCCGCTCCTTGGGCGGATAATCGCGGGTCTCAAGCACGACGGCATCCCTTCAGTAGGAGATGCCTTGTTAGACGCCTATCAATCAGCCAAGCGGCTCGCGGATGATGGTGGATTTCTCCGGCATCTTTTTGCGCACGGCCTTCTCAATCTGGTTCATGAGAGCGGCGTCGGCCTCCTTGAGGAGCGAGGTTGTTTGGATGGATTTTTTCGCATCACGCAGAAGGGCGTTCATCGCGGCGGTGCGCTCCTCGGCCGACACCTTGTTCCAAAAACCGTCCTTATCCTCCAGAACCTTCACCGTCACTTGCTCAACGGAATTGAGTTGTGCCGGCGGCAGCGTCGCGCGGATCGTCGAGCCGTCAGGAGAAACATCAATGGCGAAGGGCTTGGTCATGTCATACCCAGCCTTGGCCACAAAGGTCCCTGCCATCTCAATGCGCTTGGTGCTTCCCAACCAGGTGCTCTGGTAGGTGTAGGTGTGCTCGAAAGTCTTCTGGATGGTGGAAAGCTCGGCAATCTCGCGACTGGCTTCAACCACCGTGTGCCCGCCGACTGTCACCTTGGGCCGCAGATGGATGACCCCGTCGATTTCACCGGCCAGCTGCCTGCCAAGCTCATAAACATCCCGCATTCCCTGGACGGCCACCTCCTTGGTGTTGCGCGCCAAACGGCCTGGCATCCAGACGAGAGCCACATAAGCAGCCAAGGTCAGAACACCCACGATGATCGCCAGCGCAAGGGCAAGGCGAATACTGCGGCTAGGGGCGGGCGTCTGGCTCATTGATTTTTGAGGGGAGGCGGGCAGTCCGCATCCTGCCGCCCGCTCCCTGAGATTCAATCCTTTTTACCGTCTCAGGATGACAGCGAGAGGCCCGCATCGCGTTCCTCAACCAGGCCGACGGGAGCCGACCGGTCGGCCGGCAGGGCTCCTTCCCTGCGCTCAGGAATCGGCAGCGGGCTTTGCATGAGGCACTGCTCGCGATCACGAGCCGCCTCCAAGGGCGAGCGGCTATCCATGCCCATAAGCTTGTTGAGTGGGCAAACCCGCGTCATGGCCGTCTCGGTCAAGGCCGTGCCAAGAATCATCCCCAGACCGCTCAGCAGCCCGCCCTTTCCTGACTTAAGCCGCGAGTAACTGGTCATCACCAGCAAAGGCCCGAAAATCCCGCGAATTGTCTGATCCATGCCTCCTACGTTTTCTTTCATGGCTGTCGTATTCCTCCAGTTCAGGTTCCTCCAACCATAGCCCTCCAACCGGCCCCGCGCAAATGCGCCGCGCCGCGATCTTCTGGCAGCGGCCTCCGCTCCGCCAGCGCGCATGCCAATCGCTCCGGGGCCTGAGCCCGAAAGTACTTACCTAAGTGCTTCCTTCGTTGTCCCTGTGGCCGTCACACCGAACTGGGACCGCGTTGCGGTTCGATTATTACCGGGCATTTCCCAGGGTAGGCCTCATTCGGCCAACCCTGGGCTGGAGGGCGCAACGCCATTGGCGTTATCAGCACCTGAAGCCGTGCGGGTGTCGAGGGCAGAGCAACTTCCCACGTCCAGGAGGGACATCAGAACTTAGCCGGGGGTCAGCGTGTACCCACGCGCAGCCCCCGGAACCCAGTTCCCGAAACCATTGCGCCCAGGGGAGGCGGGAGAACTGCCCACCAATCCCTCGCGCATCTTCATGGGTGCGTAACGATCCGTTAGTCGGGAGTAGGGAACGGCACACCCAGAGGCAGCTTTTGCAACGAAGCGAGTCTTTAAGTAAAAGCCGTCCGGGTCTGTCCCGGGGCAACCGCTCGCGGGGCCTGAGCCCGCCTAAGTCCCTTCTGGGAAAAGCCGCGGTGCGGCCAGCCGGCCGTTCATTTTTGACAGCGCAGCGAAATCCGGGCGTAGTGGCGGATCTTACTCATGAAACTCATCCTCTTAACCGCTGCGTTTGGCGCCCTCACGACTTTTGCCGGCGCCGCGGATCCGGTGCCCAATACCCTAAGCGCCGAGGAGCAGGCGGCTGGCTGGAAGTTGTTGTTTGACGGCAAAAGCGCAAGTGAGCACTGGCGCGGGTACAACAAGGAAACATTGCCCGCGGAGTGGGTAGCGGAAGACGGAGTGCTGGCACGCAAGGGCGGCGGGGACATCATCACCAAGGAGAAGTTTGAGAGCTTCGAGTTCTCGCTGGATTGGAAGATCAGCGAGGGCGGCAACTCAGGGGTGATGTTCAAAGTGCTTGAAACCAAGAAGCCGCCGTACCGCAGCGGCCCGGAAGCCCAGATCCAGGATAACCAGAAGGGCAAGGACCCGCAAAAGGCCGGCTGGATGTACCAGCTCTATGCCGCCGACAAGGATGCCACCAAACCGGTCGGCGAGTGGAACCGATTTGTACTCAAGTGCCTGAAAACCCCGACCGGCACCTACAAGTGCGAGCATTGGATAAATGGCGAAAAGTACGTGGAATACGAGATCGGCTCCGCGGACTGGAAGGAGAAGGTCTCCAAGTCGAAGTTCGCCAACTGGGATGAATTTGGCACCGCCGGCGCCGGCCACCTCTGCCTGCAGGACCACGGCGACGATGTCTGGTTCCGCAACCTCAAGGTGCGCGTCTTGCCATAATGGGTACTGAGGATTGAATTCGACAGGCCACAGCGAATGGGTGGAGTGCTGTGGGAAGAGGACGCCACACCCGCTTTGGCTCGTCCCGCAACGGCTCTGCGCAGCAGTGCCGCCTTAAGCGTTGAGATTGAACCCTGAGAGATTCCCCCGGCAACACACAGTGAGCGGCCTACGAGCGTCTGGATTGAGGCGTTTGCCGGGGGGTGCCCGATCCAGCAAAATTCGTGCTTCACACTTGCGCTTAGCGATCTATGTTCCCGCCACGCGCCGAAGCGGTTGCCAATTCCGTTCTCACCCCCATCCCCCAATGGCCTTTTTTTCATTTCACAGCATCGACCACGACCCGCGCGCCAAGCACCTTGCTGGCGACCGGATCATCGTGGACCTCACCACCTTTTGCCTCGGCGCCACGCCCCTGGGAGCTCGGCCGTCGCCGGGAGACGTACTGGCTATCAACGAGGAGGTCTTGCACGGGCCGGGGATCGAGGTGGGGCTTATTGACGGAGTGCTTGACTATGGGTTTTTCACCCTCGGCGAATTTGCCGGCAGCTTTAAGGCCGAGGGACGCTTAATTCCGCTCGGCACCACCACCACCGAGGAGGACATTCTTGCCCTCTTCGGCGAACCTTACTGGGTGGACCGCTCCAATGACGAGGTGCTGTTCTTCTACGACTTCCGCTCCGGCACCATCGAACTGCAATTCGAGTTCTCCCCAACCCTCGGATTCATCACCCTGACGCGCAACGGCGTCCTTGCCGAGGCCAGCGGCCGCGCCGGCTACCGCGTCACCAAGCCCTGGCCGCCGCTCACCTGAACCCCGCGCAGGGTCTGTCTCCGCAGACGGATCGGACGGATCGGACCTATGCCTCCTGATTAAGTGGTCCGGTACTCCGTCCCCGCCTGCCCCCCGCTCACTTCTCCTTGTTGAAGAACACCTTGATAAACTTCATTCCCTTTTCCTCATCGTACCCACGCTGGATGACTTGTTCGGGTTCGGTGTTGGCGTTGAGGTGGATTTCCACGCCGGTGTCGAGCTTGACGACGGAGGCGAGGCGCTTTTTGGCCTTGGTGACCGCTTTCTTGGAGATATCGAAAGAAGGCTCAAAACTCTGCCCTTGCTCGTCCTCAACCTCCTTGCGGTGGCGGGCGAACTTCACCGCCTGCTCGGGGCTTTTGAGCACCTGCTCCTCGAACTCCTGCAGGCTGAACTTCTCCTTGCCGTCGAAGTAGGCCAAGGCATCGCGCGCGGCGGTTTTTGCCTCCCACGGCGGACTGTCGTCGCCGGCCGCCGCCTTGCTCTCCTTCTCGACGAAGGCGACGGCCATGTCGGCGTACTTGTTGGTGAGGAACGAGGCGTCGGTCACCGGGACCACTCCGAGGAAGTCGCGCACCCAGAAGCGCGACTCGCTGCCGGAGCGGTCAAAGGTCAGCACATAGTAGCCCTTGTTAGCCGAGTGGTCCAAGATCAGGCATCCCTTGTCGATTTTCTCCGGGTTGATCCCCTGCTCGGTGGAAAGCTGCAGGTCGCCGTCGTGGGTGGAGATGCTCAGGAAGGGGACGACGGTTTCGGACTTCAGGATGCACAGGCCGCGGGTGGGCGTGCCGTCCACGTCGATGTTCTCCACCAGGGCGATACACAGGTCGCCGGACTTGATCGCCGGGTGGTTGGATTTTGAATACAGGCGCTTGGCGATGTCGCAGCCCTTCTCGAGCAATCCGTCCCCGGTGGCGAAGATGGCCCGCGCGCAGGCGTTCATCTCGTGCTGTTCTAGGGACGAGTGGTGGCTGAAGCGGTGGCCGGTCAGGTTGCGGAACGGCTTGAGGAAGAGCGCGGTGAGTGGCTCCTGGTCCTCCTCGGCGATGCGGAAAACCGCTTGGGAGGTTTGCAGCGGCTCGTCGCGCTGTGGGTTGCCGATTTTGGCCAGGACGATGCCGGTGGCGGCGGCGGAGGTGAAGCGAATCTTGGGCATGGGCCGGGAAGCTACGGATTGGCGCGCATTTGGGAACTGATTTATTTCTTAAGATCGGACGGATCGGTCCGATCGGTCGGATCCTCTTAAAAGATCGGTCGGATCGTCCAGGCGCGCAGCGGGAAATCGATTGCGCCGGGCGGCATGGGGGTTAGGTTCAAGCTCCGGCCTGCCCCGACTGCGATGTTTGCCAAGATCTTTGCCCTCTTTGTCACCGTGGCGCTCATTGAGCTGTCGCTGTTTGTTCTGGTCGGCGCGCGCATCGGGCTGTGGCCGACCTTGGGGATCATTCTCCTAACCGGGATGCTGGGGGCGGCGCTGACCAAGAGCCAGGGGACGCGCGCGCTGCGCAACTTCCGCCAGGCCAGTGCGGAAGGGCGCCTGCCGCATGCGGAAATCGTGGAGGGACTCATGATTCTCATTGCTGGAGCGCTGTTGCTTAGCCCGGGGTTTTTCACCGACTTGATTGGCTTTGCCATCCTTGCGCCGCCGATCCGCGCGGGCCTACGCAAGACCATCGTCGCCTACCTCATGCAGCGCATCATCCCGCCCGGCGCGATGGCCGCCACGGCAACCAAGTCCCAAGCCGGCAGCCGCGGATTGGCCGATGGCCCCGGCGAGGTCATTGATGTCGAGGTGCTTGACAATTAATCCCGCGCTTCCCCTCCCGGCTCGCCGGCCGGGTGGCGCACGATTCGCGCAAATGCGCTCGCCGCCCTGTTAGCTGCGGCAGCGCGGCCAGACGCGGTAAATCGATCCCGGCGGTACCGATTTTCCGGTTTGTGAAAAGCGCGCGGAATGGATGACGATAAAGAACGACCCACCGCATCCTGTTAGCCATGAATCGCCGCAACCCGCCTGGCTCATCTCCAATGTTGGACGGCACCGCTTCGCAACCCAGCTCGCCGAGCTCGTCGGGCATGCGGTGGGTGATCGGGCAATCGATCCTCCTAGCCGCCGTCGGCATTGCCGCACCTGTTTGGGCGGGGGAATGGCCGAAGTGGGTGAGCGCAGGCATCGGCGGCGTTGCCTTTCTTTTCGCTGCCTGGACCGGGTTGAGCGGAGTCGTCCGGCTCGGGCGCCATCGCACGCCGCTGCCCGCCCCCCGCAGCGGCAGCGTCCTGGTCACAACCGGCATCTACGGACTCATCCGCCACCCGCTCTACGCCGCCATGATGGCGATGAGTCTTGGCTGGGCCTTCTTTTGGAGCAGTGGCATCGCGCTGGCCATCGGCGCCGCTTTGATTGGCTTTCTCCACGCAAAGGCCCGCCTCGAAGAGCGCTTGTTGGGCGCCAAATTTGAATCCTATCCTCACTATGCTTCCCGAGTCCCGCGCTACATTCCCAGATGGTCGCGGAGCCGCGGGCAAAAGCCCTAACGGCCCGGCAAGGCCATTCACGTCGAGGTGCTTGGCAATTAATTCCGCGCCCCCGGGCCATCCGCGCTTCCCCTGCCATGCCCGCTGGCTAGAGTGCCGCCGGATTCTATGGGTGAGGAGGACTTTCTACGCAGCTTCGGCATCATCGTGATCGCCGCCGCGGCCTTTGTCATGGCCGGGCGCGCCATCCGCATGCCCGCCATCGTCGTCTATCTCATCGCAGGCGTGGTGATCGGCCCGGTCCTCAAAATCGTCAAGATGAGCGATGCCTTGGGCCTCGTCTCCCATACCGGCATCGCCCTGCTGCTATTCCTCGTTGGGCTCGAACTGAGTTTCTCCAAAATCAAGAAGGTCGGTGCCGTCGCCCTGGCCGCCGGCCTTGGCCAAGTACTCTTCACCGTGGTGGGCGGCTTTGCGCTTTGTTGGATGTTGGGTTTCCCGCTCATGGAGTCCGTCTTCCTGGCCACCGCCCTAACGTTCAGCAGCACCGTGGTGGTGGTCAAACTGTTGGACGAAAAGGGCGAGCTCGACACGCTTTACGGCCGCATCGCCGTTGGAATCTTCCTTGTCCAGGATCTTGTCGCCATCGTGATCCTCACCTTCCTCGCCGGTCTGGCGGGCCAGAAGGAGATGAATTTTGCCTCCGTGTCTATCGGCTTGGTCAAGGCCTTCGGTGGCATGGGAGCACTGCTGATGCTGGCATTGTTGGCCTCGCGCTATATTCTCCCGCGGCCCTTCCGCTGGGCCGCGCGCTCGGCGGAGACGCTGCTGATCTGGGCGCTGTCATGGTGCTTTCTACTCGTGTTAGCCGCGCATGCCTTTGGTCTCTCGATGGAGGTCGGTGCCTTCCTCGCTGGCCTCAGCCTCGCCCAGCTGCCCTACAACGACGACCTGCGCCGCCGCGTCCATCCGCTGATGAACCTCTTCATTGCGATTTTCTTCGTCTCGCTGGGCATCGGCATGGAGTTTGGCGATGCCGGCGCGGGACTCTGGAAAACCGTTATCCTCTCCCTCTTCGTTCTCATCGGCAACCCATTCATCTTTCTCATCATCATCCTCCGGATGGGCTATTCCACGCGCACCTCATTTTTCACCAGCGTGACGGTCGCCCAGATCAGTGAGTTTTCCTTTATCTTCGCCGGCATGGGGGTCGCCGCCGGGCTCATCGGCAATCACATCCTCTCCATGACCGCCCTCATCGGCGTGATCACCATCGCTCTCTCCGCCTACATGATCCGCTACAGCGAGGCGCTCTTTCGCTTCGCTGAGCGCTGCGGCCTGCTGCGCTGGCGCATCTTCCGCCCACGCCCGAGTGCCGCGGACGAGCAGGAAATCCAGCCACTCGCCGGCCACATCATCATCATCGGCATGAACACCCTCGGCCGCGCCCTGGTCCGCAGGCTCCACGCCCAGGGCGAAACCGTCCTGGCCATCGACACCGATCCGGCCAAGCTTGAGGACCTGCCAGGCCAACACTTGTTGGGCAACGTGGAATACCTCTCGGTGCTTGACGAGGCAAACATGCCAACCGCCAAGTTGTTAGTCACGACGCTGCACATCGAGGACACCAACAACCTGATAGCCTTCCGCTGCCGGGCCCACGGGGTGCCGTGCGCGGTGAACGTGTTTGACTTGTCGCTGGCCGACGACCTGCTGGACTTGGATGTGGCGTATTTGATCGTGCCGAAAGTTGAAGGCGTGCGTGCGCAGCTGCAGGTGTTGCGCGACCTTGGACATTTGGAAAAGCCAAAGCCATGACACTCTTTGCCCTACTGCTGCTTACTGCGGCGCTGGCCCACGGGCTGGCGCGGCTGCTGCGCGTGCCGGTCATCCCGGTGTTGTTGGTTGCGGGGATGCTCCTCTCGCTGGGCAACTGGATGGAGACGACCACGGAGCTGGCGACGACCGCGGGGGAGTTTCCCGCGCAGCGGATCCTCGAGTTTGGTTTAGCCTTCCTTGTGTTCACCTCGGGCGTTGAGCTCAACCCCCGGCGCTTCACCCGGCAGATTTCCGCAGTGCTTTGGACTGCCGCGCTGCAATTCTGCCTTGCCGCAGCTGTTGGTTTCGGTGTCGCCATGTGGTTAGGCCACGGCTGGCTCACCGCGCTGTATGTGGCGTTTGGCTTGTCGGCCAGTTCGACGCTGGTGGTCCTGCGCCAGCTCGGCAACCGCCGGGCGATGTTTGAGCCCTTTGGCCGGATTGTCACCGGCGTGCTGTTGCTCCAGGATGTGGCGTTTGTCATTCTCATTGTCATCATGACCCACCTGCCCGGCGGGTTCAACGGCGTGGCGACGGGGCTGGGGAGCATGGTGTTGTTGGGCGGGGTCGCCTGGCTGTGCCAGCGGCGGTTGTTGCCGTGGCTGCTGCGGCGATTCAACCCGGACGAGGAGACTCTGCTGCTGTGGTTGTTTGCGGTGCTCTCGATCTTCCTGGGCGCCGGAGCGTTCCTGGACCTGCCGTTGGTGGCGGCGGCTTTCTTTGCCGGCTTCATCTTTTCGGCCTTCCCGTTGAATGGACTCGTGCGTGGCCAGCTCAGCTCGCTATCGCACTTTTTCCTGGCGATCTTTTTTGTCGCTCTTGGTTGGCGGGTTGGCGTGCCGAGCGTGGGAGTCTTGTTGCAGGCGCTGCAATTCTCGCTGGTAGTCATCATTGTCACTCCGCCGTTAGTGGCCGCGGTGGCGGAGTGGCGCGGAATGACCGCACGCGGATCCATTGAAGCCGGCCTGCTCTTAGCGCAGACCAGCGAGTACTCACTGGTGCTGGCCATCAGCGGGCTGGCCCTCAACCATATTTCCTTCGAGGTGTTCTCTGTCATCACGCTAACAACCGTGATCACCATGGCCCTCACGCCTTTCCTTGGCACCGAGAGGGTGGCCAACGCGCTCCTGCCGCTCCATCCGCTGCGCCGCCGCCGCCGCGCCCTCAACCCGCCACGCGACCACGTCCTGGTGCTTGGCTTCGGATCCGCCGGCATGTGGCTTGTCAAGCCGCTGCGCGCCGCGGGTCACCATGTCATCGTCGTCGATGACGACGCGGTGGTGCATGCCGCCCTAACAAAAATGGGGATCCTGTGCATCCGCGGCGACGGGTCGGATCCGGCCACGCTTGATCGCGCGGGTGCCGGGCATGCGCGGGTGATTCTCGCCACCATGCGGCGCGTGTCGGATGCGCTCAAGGTGCTCCATCATGTCCAACATGTTCCTGTTGTTGTGCGCGTAGCCGAGCGCGATGAGGAGCACCGCGTCAAGGCGCTTGGCGGCATCCCGGTGCTCAGCGCGCAGAACGCCGTGGATGCCTTCATGGAGTGGTTGGCCACCAGCGAAAGAATCACAGCCCGCGAAGCGGCTAGAAGTTTGCCGCCCCGTCTTGACTCGGATGCCGATCCCGAATCTAACACCGTGGCTGAGGGAGCATGAAGATAGCCGTCATAGGAGGAGGGCCGGCCGGGCTGCGAGCCGCGGAAGTTGCGGCCGCGAGAGGAGCGGAGGTGATGCTGTTTGATGCGAAGGCCTCGGTGGGGCGCAAGTTCCTTGTCGCCGGCAAGGGCGGACTGAACCTCACGCACAGCGAGGCGTTTGAGCGCTTTGTCACGCGCTACTCGGGCCCGGAGCAGCCGGCGGAGTTCTGGAGCAAGACCCTTGCGCAATTTGATGCCAACGCGCTGCGCGCGTGGGCGGCGCGCCTGGATGTAGGGACCTTCCAGGCGTCCAGCGGCCGCGTCTATCCAAAGGCGCTCAAGGCGGCACCCCTCCTGCGCCGCTGGGTCGGGCGCCTGCGCGAGCTCAACGTGGCATTCCACATGCACCACAAGCTAACGGCTCTTCATGCCGGCACGCCGCTGGAGCTTGAATTTTTGTTGGAGAGTGGGCCGGCAGTTTACCAAGCCGACGCGGTGGTGTTGGCCCTGGGTGGCGCATCCTGGCCGCGCACCGGCTCGGACGGCAGCTGGGTCGACTCGCTGCGCGCCGCAGGCATCGGCGTGGATCCCCTCACCGCCGCCAACTGCGGGTGGGAAGTGGCCTGGCCTCAAGAGGTGCTGGAGCATGCCGAGGGCGTGCCACTTAAGAACCTCATCGTCCGCGCCAACGGCCACGAGGTCATCGGCGAACTCATCGTCACCCGCTACGGGCTGGAAGGCGGCCCGATCTATCAGCTGGGCACCACCCTGCGCGGCATGCCCGCGGCGGAAATCATCATCGACTTCAAGCCAACCTTCACCGCCGAACAGTTGGAGCGCAAGATGGAGTCGGTGCGGCGTGATTTCCTCGGCGAGGCGAAAATCCGCTGGAAACTTTCCGACGCGGCGCGCGCGATCGTCGAGCATTTCCACGGGCCCTTCGCCACTGCGGCGAGCCTCGCGGCCGCCGTGAAATTCTGCACGATCCCGCTGCTGCGCGCGCGCCCGGTTGAGGAGGCGATTTCCTCGGCCGGCGGCGTGCGCTGGTCGGAGATCGATGAATCCCTCATGCTGCGCAAGCTTCCCGGCGTCTTTGTCGCCGGAGAAATGATCAACTGGGAGGCCCCCACCGGCGGCTATCTCATGCAAGGATGCTTCGCCACCGGCGACCTGGCCGCCCGCTCAGCGGTCGCGTGGGTGAGCGCACGATGAAGGACGCGAAGGGGCCGGTGGCGGGCCAGCGGCGAATCTTACGGACCAGCCCAAAAAGCCCTGCCCCCATTCAAGACTTATACCAAACATGACCAAGGCGTGCTGCAGGCTGATGAAGCCCGGGCGGTCCTCAATTTGCGCCGGGGTACAAGCCGCCACGGCCGCGGCTCCGAGAACTTGCGGCGGCATGCGGGAGCTGGCGCAAGCTGGCAAGCCGACCTGCGCTCGATGCTCACCGCACATCATTAGCATCCCAGTGGCTGCTGGCGGAGGGAGGATGGAATGGGCGGACGGAGCGCGGGCCCGCCAGCAAGTTGGACAGCATACAGCGGCAGCGAGCTGCAGCAGTCCACGGACACGGCCTGCGGCCGCGTCACGCGTTTCACTCGGCACTTTTCAGATGTGGGCGCAAAAAGAGGAGAGGCGCTGCTGCGGCATGCCGGGGGGGAATCGTCGGTCTCGGCACGCGGGTGGCGGCGCTGGCCATCGGCACGGTGATGGGCTCGGCGATGTTCATGGTCCACCTGCCTCACGGGTTTTTCATGAACTGGTTCGGCACCCAGAAGGGCGAGGGGATCGAGTATTTTCTGCTTACGATCGGCATGGCCTTGGCGCTGATGATCGCCGGGGGCGGCCGCGCGTCGCTTGACCGGCTGGTCACCAAGCGTGAGGATTCATTTAACCGCTAAGTCGGGAAGGACGCTAATTTAGCATTGGGTTTCAGGGTGGTTCCGCCGCAACCTGAAAAACCTAGAAATCCTTTGTGGCTTCGCGGTGAAAATCCCAATCTAAAAATCATGAACACGCCCAAGATCGCCCAGAAATCCCCTATCGCTGTGACTGTTGAAGCCGGGAAAACCTACTACTGGTGCACCTGTGGGGAGAGCCAGGGCCAGCCGTTCTGCGACGGATCCCACAAAGGCAGCGGATTTTCGCCGCTGGCATTCACGGCCCAGACTGATGGCCCGGTTTACTTCTGCGGCTGCAAGCACAGCGCCAACGGCGCGCTTTGCGATGGCGCGCATAAGGCGCTGCCGCGCTGAGCATCCATGGCTAAGCAACCTTCTGAGCGCATAGGCGGATTGACGGCATTGACCGGATTGACCGGATTGACCGAATTAACCGATTGCCCGATTGACCGGATTCAACGTCCCGCGGCATCGTCGGCTCTCTCCAGCGGCTTGATTGGCATGGGAGATTCCTGCGTGGCAGCCGGTGTTGGCGCAGGTGAGAGCTTCATCTTGGGAGCATCCGCGCCCCACGGCAGCGCGGCGACTTTGCTCTCCACTTTCATCGGGCTGAGCACGAAGAACGCGAATTGCCATAGTAGTCCAAGAACCCCGATGCCCAGGCTTACCGCAAGGGCATACCCAAGGCCCGGCCACCAGCCGTACTCACTACTGAGCGAAGCCCCGAAATACCCACCCAGACCGCCGGATGCCCCGCCGAGCAGCCGCAATGCGCGAATTCTAAATTCTGAAGATTCTCCGCATCCAGTGCACTGATAGCCCTTGATCCTCCTGTAGATGATAAATCGCAGAGGATTGCACAGCTTGTGGCAGTGAGGGCATCTGGTCATTCCTGGACCATGCCCGAGAGCCGCCTCCTTTTCCTGACATAAACGTAGTGGAAAACCCCAACAATCCCACCGACCGCAATAGGAATACAGCATGCGATCGGCGAGCGCAGCTTAAGAAACAAAAGGAAGTCGCTATCGGGGCTCTTCATGTTTTCCGCAAAATCGTCGGCTACGCCCTGGAGTCCGTCCCGCCGGAAGCCCCAGCGGTATTCGCGATGAACGTAGGCCACCGAAACGGAGATGAAAAAAATGCCCAAGGCTATCACGCCACAGGTGAGAACCGACCTAGCGAGGCGGTTCAAACTAAAGTCCGGCTGGGGCGAAAGCGGCTTCATGGAAAAAGGCTGAACGGGCATTGGCGCTCAATAAATCATTGCGCACCGTGTCCGGGTTTGGCTTTGAGCTTCGGGTTGGTCTTGAGCTCCTGGGCGAAGAGATCGGCGAAGGGATCGTTCAGCCGGTGAAACCCCCAGTGCCCGTCACCTCGAATCTTGAGCATTCCATCCTCAATTACTTCCGATCCGTCGGGGTTGAAAAAGAATGTCTTCAGCTCGCCTGGGACGGTCGACCTGAAGCGCTTTAGGAAGCCAGGCGAATCCTCGATGAAATGCGTATATTCGATCCTCTGACCCACCTTCCATGATCCGCTGTGCACGTTTGTAATCACCGCTCTACGGACGAGCTGCCCCTTCGGAAGGGCTTCCGTTGGTGGAATCCACTCCTGCTCGTAAACACAAATATCCGCGATGAGCGAATTGTGATGAATGAAGTTCCGGAGGGTCTCGGCCATTTTATTCTCCTCCTCGACAGCGGGCGCACCCGCCACGGAAGCCTGAAGTGACAGCATGGCGAGAATGAGAAGCCGGATCATTTTGTTTCTGACACTAGTGTGGATGTCCCGCGGTGAGGAGCTCAATTTCAAGCTTCAGGCGCGGCGCGGCAATATCACGGCTGGGTCGAATGGCGCTTACTTACGGGGCTCCTTCGTTGACCCTGTGGCGCGACCCGCCGGCCGGAACCGCGGAGGACAGGCCTCATTTTGCTAGGCCAACCTTGGGCTGGAGGACTCAACGCCGTTGGCGTTATAAGGATAACGCGGGCTCTCAGCGATTTTTAGTGGTGTGGGCCACAGGCCAACCGTGGACTGCTGTTGCAAAGCTATCGCTGTGATGCTCGCAGCTCGCTGCGGCATGCCCGGGGGGGATGCTCCCGCCTGCGCGGCGGTCCCTTGCTTCTTCCGCGCTGCCGCGGAGGGAGCGTTGAATGAGTGAGCGGAGCGGGTTCCCGCCAGCAAGCTGGACCGCTCACAGCGGTAGCAAGCTGCAGCAGTCCACGGTGGCCTGCGGCTCACCCTAGAAGACCTACCCACTGTAAATTCGGGAGAGCCATAAAGCGGCTCACGCCAAAGTCAGCTATGGCAGCAAAGCGACTCCTTAAGTAGACGCCTTCTCACGGTTCGGGCTGAGTTCCGGGGTCCCTCCGGAACGTGGAGACGAAGCCACAGGCTCTCCCTCGGGCGCGAAGCATGGAGGATTGGCACATCGCACTCTTGCCACCTGCGCGCGAGTCGGGCAGCCTGCCGGGGCAATGCAAACGATGGTCAAATGGCTGCGCTACACCGCCCTGGCCGAGGGCACCTCCTTCCTCTTGCTTGTTGGAGTGGCGATGCCTCTCAAGTACTTTGCCGGCATGCCGCTGGCCGTGAAGTACACCGGTTGGGCACATGGCGGCCTGTTTGTCCTTTTGTGTCTGCTGCTGCTGCTGGTGATGTTGTGTGCGCGCTGGTCGTTGGGCCGCGGGGCGCTGGTGTTTGCCGCCGCGCTGGTGCCGCTTGGCCCGTTTCTGCTGGATCGCCACATGCGCCGGTGGGAGGAAGAGAGTGTCAGGTCAAAGGCCTAAGGTGAGGCGCGACTAGCCCCATCATGCCAACCTGGTTCTAACCGTGGCGGTATTTCTCCTGCTCGGCTGCGCCAACCGGTCGAAGTGGCGGACGCTTTGAAAATGGCTCGCAGGCAAGCAAACCGATCACCACCCCGAATCCCATGATTTTTGCCATTATCATCATGCTTATGGTCCTTCTTGTGGGCGTGGTCATCGTGGCGCTGGCAGCAACCGTGGTCCTCATGATCACGGCTCTCGGGATCGTCTCCTCCTCGGCGGTGCTTGGCATTTATCATCGACGCTTCACCTCAGGCCTGCGCGCGTTGCATTATCAGATCTGCACCGTGGCCGCTCTCCCATGTGGCATTGCTGCGCTTTGGCTCGGATCACATCTGGTTGAGGCGCATTTGCAACTTCACGTTCTTCTCGTCATTGGCTCGATTGCCGGAGTCGGCAGCGGGCTGCTCCTTGCCTTTTGCCTCGAGCGGTTGGCTGGGTTTATTCACCGCCGATTTGCAAGGCGATCCATCTCCGGTGACAACGCCAGCGCCCAACCGGCCGTCATGAAGACAACGTCGAAATTGCTCTGAAGGTCTCAGGTATTTGGGGAGGCACGCAGCTTTTCCCGCTTGCCATTGCGCCGCTTGCAACAATCATTGCCAACATGCGATATCTCATTGCCGTCATTTTGCCGCCTCTTGCGGTGCTTCTTTGCGGAAAGCCGGGACAGGCACTATTGAATTTTCTGCTTACTCTGCTGCTCTGGGTCCCCGGGGTGGTCCACGCCTTGGTGGTGGTTGCAAGCCACAAGGCCGACCTGCGCAACGAGGCACTCATCAGGGCCACGCGGGAGGCGAACAGATAAGCCGGGCTGAAGGGTAAGTATCGCCTTTCATAAGCATCCATGGAAAACCACCTAAAGTGCCCTCGGTGTGGCGAGATGATCCCTATTACGTGGGGGCGTTACTGGATGTCGGCAACCATGCACTACCGCTGTCCGAAGTGCAGGAAGGCAAGCCGCTTGGTCACAAGGCCAAGGGGTATTCAATTTGCTTCCTGGGCGGCACAGGTTCTTCCGATCGGGTCCCTGTTGGTCTTCGGTTTTGAACTTTGGATTTGGCTAGCGCTGGTCCCGACCTACGTGGTTCTTGTGCTCATCGACAAGCGCATGGATGAGCGGTTTGGGGTGCTGGTCGGTCCCTCGCCCAGCAGGCGGCAAAGCCAGCAAGACGTGGATGATGGCCTCCACTAAGCGGTTTCACCGCTCCTCCAAGCATGTCCGGACACATCATTTTTTTTACCGGCGCGGCACTGATTTGTTTTCCGCGGGTTGTTTCTGCATTTTCCACCTTCGCCAGCGGACTTCCGTGGCTCATGTCGGCGGCGGGCGCGGCCCTGTTTCTGAATCTTGCCTATTGTGCGTGGAGGGGCGAGCGCTGGGCTTACTACTTGCTGATGTTCTTGTGTATCCTTGGCCTGGCTCTATCGGCGGTCCTCCTGCCCACGGCCAAAACCACTGCCGAGTTGGTCTTCCGGATTTTGGAGATCCTTGGAGTGGCACTCGGAGCCGGGTTAACCGGGCTTCACCCGCGGTCTAAGGAATTTATGCACCAGCAATCCATCCGCTTCCGCGCAAACTAGGAGCCCTGCGGTGGGGCAACGTGAATTCCCGGTGACGCTATTGCCGTGGACTAGCGATAAGAGCAATCACGTATCAGCCGATAAGCTCACTCCATGCAGATAATCTTAATAGAAATTTTCTCGCTGCTCATTTTTGCCTACCCGGTTTACTTGGTTTGCTGGCAGGGCCGGTTCTGGTTTGCCTTCTTTGCCACATGGGCGTTTCTCGTCGGGATGAGTGCCATTGAC
>Ga0136639_10000226_pt1 | contig 17807 bp, 20 predicted proteins | sample AntDrymUQ8592106_2_FD_113739 | JGI IMG/M metagenome (GOLD analysis project Ga0136639, IMG submission 113739) | Polar desert sand microbial communities from Dry Valleys, Antarctica - metaG UQ859 (21.06) | ecosystem: Environmental > Terrestrial > Soil > Desert | place: Antarctica: Dry Valley...
ATTCCGCTTCGTGTTCATCATCGGCGTGGAGGACGGCAACCTGCCGCACGAGGCCAGTATTGAAGCAGGCAGCCTGGATGAAGAAAGGCGCCTGATGTACGTCGGCATCACCCGCGCCAAGCAACAGCTTTGGCTGTCGCATGCCAGCACTGCACAGCGCTGGGGGGACAAGCTGCGGCTGTCACCCAGCCGCTTCCTGGACGAACTGCCCGCTGCCGAACTCCAACGCGACGGCGCCGACCCAGTTGCCGATGCCGCACGCAAGGCTGAGCGCCGCGATGCCGGGCTGGCCAACATCCGCGCGATGCTGGCGGACTGACTTTCCCACTCAAGCGGTCATCCACGCCGGGTACACTCGGCGAAAACCAGCGAAGAGTCCTTCCGATGCGTCATGTCCTGCCAGCCTTGTCCCTTGTCCTTGCCGTGTCCACGCTCACAGCGTGCAAGCCGACCCCGTTACCCGTCGCCCAAGACGCCGCTAACGTTCCCCCAGCGGCGGCATCCAGTGCCGAAGCGGTTCCAGAGCATCCCGCCAACGACAACCTCAACGCAGTACTTTGGGTCCAGCGCGCCGCCGAATACCGGGCGGTAACCCAGACCGTCTACCGCGCTGCCTCCGACCACCTGGACATCGCGCTGAAGGAGAAGAACTGGGACGCACTGGTGCCCGACGAACGCGGCTACACGCTTGATGAAAGCCGCGCCACCGGCCTGAAGCCGGCGGTGGTGATGGACGTGGACGAGACCGTGCTCGACAACTCGCCCTATCAGGCGCGGCTGGTGCGCGATGGCAAGGCGTACGACGAGGTGACCTGGGCGCTGTGGGTCGCCGAAAAGAAGGCCAAGGCCGTGCCGGGCGTCGTGGAGTTTGCCAAGGCGGCCAGCGCGAAGGGCGTGACCATCCTGTACCTTTCAAACCGCGCAGAGCACCTGCAGGACGCGACGATCGCCAACCTCAAGGCGGTGGGCATGCCGGTCAAGGATGACAGCGTGTTCCTTGGGCTGGGAACCTTCGTCAAGGATTGCGAACAGAACGGCAGCGAGAAAAATTGCCGCCGCAAGCTGGCGGGGCAGGAGTACCGGGTGCTGATGCAGTTCGGCGACCAGCTGGGTGATTTTGTGGAGATCGTAACGAACACCCCCGAAGGTCGCGATGCCTTGTATGACCAGTACCAGGACTGGTTCGGCGAACGCTGGTGGATGGTGCCAAATCCGACCTACGGAAGCTGGGAGCCGGCGATGTTCAACAACGCCTGGGAGCAACCGGCGGCGGTGCGCCGCAAGGCCAAGCTGGACGCATTGGATATAGCGAAATAAATCACGCTCTCCGGGCTCCCATGCAAGGACACTGCAGCCAATGCGATCCAGGGATCCCTTGATGCCGCATCACCTCATCGCGGCATCGCGCGCCGCCGCGTTGATGTTGTGCCTGGCGTTGTTGCCCGGCTGCCAGCCTGATCCAGCGCCTTCTGCCTCCAATCCCGCCGCAATGGCCACGCAGGCCAAGCCCACGCCAGCCACCCGGCCGGTGGATGCGATCAACGTGCTGGCCGCACGCCTGCTGGCCCGCGATGGCGCTGGCTTTGCCAAGCTGGCGGTGCCACCGGACCTGCACGCCAGATTGCAAACCAGCTGGCGTGAAGGCCACAGCCGCTGGCCGCTGGACGAACTGCCGTTGGATGCTCGATTGCCGGGCATGCTGGCGTCGCTGCAGGAAAAGAATGCGCTTGCTAAATACAAAGCCACCTTCCGTACCCAGTTTGCTGGCGCCGACCGCGACATCGACATGGCGATCCGCACCCTGGCACAGTTCAGCGGCCAATACGTGCAGAAGGAAGCCGGCTACACCAAAGATGAGCGCGAGCACGTGGTGCAGGCTATCGCCGCGCTCAGCAATTGGGCGCTGGCCGCGCCATTGGCCGATACAGCCCGCGCCGATCATTTTTTCACTGCGCTGACCGCAGCAGCCCAACGTAGCGGGATTGACGGCAAGGCGGGCGATGCGGCGTTCGCCAAACTGGGAATGCAATCCAGCCTGAACCGGCTGTCGCCCTTCATCGCCACCCTGCTGGCCCAGCTGCGGACCCAGTACGGACTGGACCTTGATGCCAGCCTGCGCGGGCTCAGCGTTCAGCTGCTGGAACAGACCGGCGACAGTGCGCGCTTGCGCCTGCGTTACCGGCTGGGAAAGGGCGATATCGATGCGATCGTGCCGGCCGTGCGCGTCGATGGACATTGGTATCTGGCCGATTTCGTGACGCGCGCCGAAGCGTCACTAATGAGTGAATCCGGCAGCGGCAAGCCAGCTTCGCCATAATGGCGCCGATGCCCAACCGCTCCCCAACCCCGACCCAGACCAGCCTGTTCGAACCCGCGCCGGGTCCGGAAGACGTTTTGAAGGTCCCGGAAGAGGGCACGTCCGTGGACGTTGGCGCCGATCCAGGCGCCGCGGCGGAAGCGCTCGACTTGCCGCCATTGCCGTTGCCGGGGTTCCTTGAGGCTGCGCCATAGCCCGAAACCGAAGCTGAAGTCGCATCCGAACCAGAGGCCCCTTCAGATTCGGACCCGGAAGCACCCCCGGTGGAAGTACCTCCGGTGGCGGCAGCACCCGCAGCGGAAGTGCCCGCCGCCGTCAAACCCAAGCCCAAGCCACCGCTTTGGGCCCGGCTGCTGGGCCGCCTGGCCGATCCGTGGCTGAAGCTTGATATCGAACCCGACCAACCCGAGCAAATCCATCAATTCAATGATGGCCGCCCGGTTTGCTATGTGCTGGAAGACTACGGCCTGTCCAGTGCGCTGATCCTGCAACGCGCCTGCCGCGAGGCCGGTCTGCCGTCGCCATTGCAACCGATGGCCGGTGACCCGCTGGGCCGCAAGCGCGCGTACGTGGCGTTGTCGCGCCGCCGCGCGAATGCGCTGGGCCTGTTGCCGGGACCGGAACACAAGACGCACTCCGGTTCGCTTGCTCGCTTGTTGCAGGCGCATCGCGATAACCCATCCCTGGACGTTCAGTTGGTGCCGGTCTCGATCTTCGTCGGCCAGGCACCGAACCGCAGCAGTGGCTGGTTCTCGGTACTGTTTTCGGAAAACTGGACGATTGTCGGCCGCTTCCGCCGCTTGCTCGCCATCCTGTTGAACGGCCGCGACACCTTGGTGCAGTTCGCACGGCCGGTGTCGCTGCGGGGCATCGTCAATGAACAGCTGCCGCCAGAACGTACGGTGCGCAAGTTGTCGCGGGTGCTGCGCACCCATTTCCGGCGGCTTCGTGAAGTCGTGGTTGGTCCCGACCTGTCGACGCGGCGCATGCTGGTGGATTCGGTGCTGGCGTCGGCATCTGTGCGCGACGCGCTTACCGACCAGGCCCGCCGTGACAAGAGCACGCCCGAGGCTGCCTGGCAAAAAGCGCAGGGCTTTGCTTACGAAATCGCCGCTGACTATTCGCACACGGCGGTGCGCTCGTTGAGCTACCTGCTCACGCCGATCTGGAACCGCATTTATCGCGGCGTGCTGGTCCACCACCTTGACGGCTTCAAGCAGGATGCGCCTGGCCATGAGGTGGTGTACGTACCCACCCATCGCAGCCACATGGACTATCTGCTGCTGAGCTATCTGCTCTACACCCACGGCATCGTGCCTCCGCACATCTTTGCCGGCATCAACCTCAACCTGCCAGTGGTCGGCACCATCCTGCGCAAGGGTGGCGCGTTCTTCGCCCGCCGCAGTTTCCGTGGCAACGCGCTGTATTCGGCGGTGTTCCGCGAATACATGGCGCAGCTGGTTGCCGGCGGTTACTCGATCGAATATTTCATCGAAGGTGGTCGCTCGCGCACAGGCCGCCTGCTGCAACCCAAGGGCGGCTCACTGGCGATGACGGTGCGTGCCTACCTGCGCCAGCCGACCCGCCCGGTGCTGTTCCAGCCGGTTTACATCGGCTACGAAAAACTGATGGAAGGCAGCAGCTACCAGGACGAATTGACCGGCAAGGCCAAGTCCAAGGAATCAATCTGGAGCTTGCTTGGCGGCATCCCCAAAGTGCTGCGCAGCAACTACGGGCAAGTGGTGGTGAATTTCGGCGAACGCATCCACCTGGATGACATGCTGGCAAACCATGCGCCGGAATGGGATGGCGCGGCCGTGTCCGAAGACGACAAGCCGGCGTGGCTTGGCAAGACCGTGGATGCATTGGCCCAGCAGATCCAGATCAACTGCAACCGCGCCGCCGACGTCAACCCGATCAACCTGCTGGCGCTGGCGCTGTTATCCACGCCCAAACATGCGATGGGCGAAGCCGACCTGCTGGCGCAGATTGCATTGAGCAAGGCGTTGCTCAGCGAAGTGCCGTATTCCGACCACGTCACCGTGACTCCCCACACGCCGCACGAAATCGTGGCGCATGGCGAAGAGATCGGCACCCTGACCCGCATTGCGCACCCACTGGGCGACGTACTGACCGTGGATGGCGAAAACGCGGTGTTGCTCAGCTATTTCCGCAACAACGTGCTGCACCTGTTCACAGCATCGGCGTGGATCGCGGTGTGCTTTCTAAACAACCGGCGCATGGGGCGGCTGCAACTGCAACGCATCGGTCGCATGCTTTACCCCTTCCTGCAGGCCGAGCTATTCCTGCCGTGGGACGAAGACGGCTTCGCCGCGCGCATCGATGCCACCATCGAAGTGTTCATCCGCGAAGGCCTGCTGCAGCAAGTCAGCGACGACGATGGCGGGATCCTTGCCCGCAGTGCTGGCCAGACCGACGAAGTTTTCCGCCTGCGCGCGCTAGGCCATGCGCTGCAGCAGGCGTTCGAGCGCTACTACATCGCCATTTCGGTGCTGGTGAAAAATGGCTCGGGCGCACTCGGCGCCGGCGAGCTGGAAACCCTGTGCCAGCAAGCCGCGCAACGTTTGAGCCTGCTGTACGCGCCGGCCGCGCCGGAGTTCTTCGACAAGGGCCTGTTCCGAGGCTTTATCCTGAAGCTGCGCGAAATGCGCCTTGTCTGGCCGGACGAGAACAGCAAGCTGGCCTTCGACGACCGCCTGAATGCCTGGGCCAAGGATGCGCGGGTCGTGCTGGGCCGCGAATTACGCCACACCATCGAAAAGATCAGCCCGGATACCAGTCGTATTACTGCTGAGTTCCCGGCGGTTGATGCGGCACCGAACGGGACTGTGGAAACGAGCGCTGAGGAAAAGGGGTCAGAGTAGATTTCCTGCCGACTTCCCAAATTCAGTCCAGATCCAGGTCAGGAAACTCTACTCTGACCCCTTCTCCGTCTCCACTGACAACTGAATGACCGGACGGCGGGCCAGGGGCCGTCCTACGCAGGCTCGTCCGGCACCAACGCATTCTCGATCCAGCTGATCTGATCTTTCAGCTGCAACTTGCGCTTCTTCAAGCGCTTGAGTGCCAGCTCGTCCGCCTGGATGTCGGTGGCCAGGCGCTCGATCACGCTGTCCAGGTCGCGATGTTCCTGGCGCAGCGCGGCCATGCGCCGGGTCAGGCGCGAAAGCGCGATAGGATCCTGCGGCGGGTTCATGGCCGCAGCATAGCGCGCCGATGGCGCAGTGCCGACATGGCGGCGGCAGGTAAAATGGCGATTCAATGACCGCCACCCAGCCACGTCCCACAGTTCTGCCTCCCGCGCCGAAAATTGCGTTGGCAATCGCCGAACCACTGCCGAATACGCGCCATGCCGGCAATGCGCCGGCCAAGCGCGACGCCGACAAGCTGGGCAAGCGCCTGCGCCACCAGGTTGGCCGCGCGATCGCCGACTTCGGCATGATTCAGGCCGCTGACAAGGTCATGGTCTGCCTGTCCGGCGGCAAGGACAGCTACACCCTGCTGGACGTGCTGCTGCAGCTGCAGAAGAAGGCGCCAGTCGAATTCAGTATCACTGCGGTCAACCTGGACCAGAAGCAGCCGGGCTACCCGGAACATGTGCTGCCCGACTACCTGCGCGGGCTTGGCGTGGACTTCCACATCATCGAGCAGGACACCTATTCGGTGGTCAGCCGGGTGATCCCGGAAGGCAAGACCATGTGTTCGCTATGCTCGCGGATGCGACGCGGCGCGCTGTACCACCATGCTGCAGCCAACGGCCTCACAAAGATCGCGCTGGGCCACCATCGCGATGACCTGGTCAACACGTTTTTCCTCAACATGTTCTTCCATGCCAAGTTGTCGGGCATGCCGCCCAAACTGCTCAGCGATGACGGCAAGCATGTGGTGATCCGCCCGCTGGCCTATGTGCGCGAGGACGACATCGAGGCCTACGCCGAACACAGGCAATTTCCGATCATCCCCTGCAATCTGTGCGGCTCGCAGGAGAACCTGCAACGCAAGCAGGTCAAGAAGATGCTGGCAGGATGGGAGAAGGAGGCGCCGGGCCGCATCGAAACGCTGTCGCGCGCGCTCGGCGACATTCGCCCATCGCACTTGAGCGATCCGAGCCTGTTCGACTTCGCCGGCCTCGGCAAACATGGCGATGGCACGATGTCGGCTGCGGATAGGCATGCAGATGCGTGGCTCGCAGGTGATGCGACGGACAACACCGATACTGTCGCTAAAAGGGGACGGAGGTAATTAAGCGTTTGCCTCCATCGCCATCCCCACAACACATCCCGCTTAATTACCTCCGTCCCCTTTTTTGCCCACAAGCTGGATCCCGGCGTTCGCCGGGATGACGAACTAAAAATGCTCCCGGCTTTCATCGGGATGACGAACAACCACCAATTGGAAGACTGAATGTTTTTTCGCAACCTGACCCTGTTCCGCTTTCCCACTTCATTGGACCTGACCGACCTTGACACCCAACTGGCGACTTGTGCGCTCAAGCCGGTCGGCCCGCTGGAACTGTCCAGCCGCGGCTTCATCGCGCCGATGGGCCAGCATCACGAAGGCCTGGAACACGCCATCGACGGCACCCGCTGGCTGACCGTGGGTGGCGAAGACAAATTGCTACCCGGCGCAGTCGTGAATGACCTATTGCAGAAAAAACTCGCCGCGATCGAAGAGAAGGAAGGTCGCCGCCCCGGCGGGCGCACCCGCAAACGACTGAAGGAAGATCTGGTCACCGAATTGCTGCCACGCGCGTTCGTGCGCCCGGTGCGTACCGACGCACTGCTGGACACCAAGCAGGGCGTGATCGTGGTCGACACGTCGTCGCGCAAGAACGCGGAGGCGGTGGTGTCGGAAGTGCGTCGCGCACTCGGCAGCTTTCCGGCGTTGCCGGTCAATGCCGAAGTCGCGCCGCGCGCCATCCTCACCGGCTGGATCGCCGGCGATGCGTTGCCGGAAGGCTTGTCGCTTGGCGATGAATGCGAACTGCGCGATCCGTCCGATAGCGGCGCAGTGGTCAAGGTCCAGCGCATGGAATTGTCTGGCGAAGAAATCGCCAAACACCTGGAAGCCGGCAAGCAGGTCACGCGCTTGGCACTGGTGCTTGATGACCACGTGTCGTTCGTGCTCGGCGAGGACCTGGTGATCCGCAAGTTCAAGCTGCTTGACGGCGCTGTGGATCAGCTTGAATCAAGCGAACGCGAAGACGTGCGCGCGGAACTCGAGGCCCGCTTTGCGCTGATGTCTGGCGAATTCCGGCGACTGTTCCTGGTGCTGGAAACCGCGCTGAAATTGAGCAAGGCCGACGTCTGAATGCGGAAAGGGCCAGAGAATTGTCCCTGACACGATTTCGCGGAGCGAACGGCGCGTTGGCCCCTTTTGCCAGCCATCCACGTCACTCAGAGTGCGATCTCGACACCGGTCGGGCGAACGAAGGAGCGACACATGAAGAAGACGCTGCTGTTGGTGGCCATCGGTGCGCTGGCTTGCGCAGGTGCAATGGCCCAGTCGCGCGGTGACTGGGTGCTGGGCCAATGGAAAGGGGGTGCTTACTGGTTCCCGGGCGTCGTCCAGGCCAACAGTGACGGCATGGTCACGATTGCCTATGACGACGGCACCAGGGAAACGGTTCCAGCCAAGCGCGTCCGTCCCTACACCTGGCAGGCAGGCACGCAGGTGGAATGCCGCTGGAAGGATGGCAATGATTGGTATCCGGGCGAGATCGCCAGCGTCAGCAGCGACGGGACCGAGCTCGACATCCATTACGACGACGGCGACCGCGCACGCGTTGCGACTGGCGGCTGTCGCTCGCGATAACGCGGCTGACGCCTGGGACGTCGTATTACTGGAAGCGTGGAGCTGCGCGGCTCCACTTAGAATGCACTGATGCGCTCCCTGTTTCGCCTGTTATCACCCACTCGCGCCGCGCCGGCCACGCCGCGCATACAACGCGACACCATCCAATTCTCCCTGGACGACGGGCGTTGCATTGACGTGCTGCGCGTGCGCGATCCACGCGCGCGGCGGGTCAAGCTGTCCGTGGACGAACGCGGCGCGCGCCTGAGCATGCCGCTGCGTGCAAGTCTGGTGGCCGCTGAGCGTTTTCTGCACGAGCACCGCGACTGGCTGGCAACACAATTGGCTGTGCATGCATCAACCACGAGTGCGGGGCTGCAGCGCGATGTGACCGATGCGCTGCCCCTGCGCGGAACGCTGCATCCGTTACGTTGGAACGCGGGACGCGCCACGCGACTCGACATCGAAACCGATGGTGGTTTGCTTTTCACGACCTCGGCACGCGCCGGCGATGCTGCCTTGCAGCGCGGCCTGCGAGACTTCTATGAAGCCCAGGGACGCGCCGATGTGGGCCGTTGGTTGCCAAGGTATCTGCACGAGATGCCACGCGCGCCGCGTCGAATCGTGTTTCGGCGCACGACATCGCAATGGGGCTCACTGGCGCCGGACGCCACGCTGTCGCTGGACCTGGCGCTGGTGCTGGCACGCCCATCCGCCTTCGAATACGTGCTGGTGCACGAGCTCTGCCACCTGCTGCATGCCGACCATTCCCGCCGGTTCTGGGCTGAAGTCGAGGCGCGTTCTCCCGCCTGGCGCGCGGAACGCGACTATTTCCGCGCGCATGGGCGGATCCTGAAAGGACAATTGCAGGGGCTGCTGGCCGGTTGAAAAGTGGTTGTCCGTTTAACCAGTCGGACACCACAGGGGAACCACCATGTCGACACGCTCCAATCCTACTCGCACCCATTTGGCGCGCTTGCTGTTTCCCATGCTGGCCCTTGGTCTTCTGCTGCCGTTGACCGCATGCCAGAACGCTGCCGAAAAGATGGCGGAAGCGGCGCTCGAAAAAGCCTCTGGCAACAAGGTCGACTTGAAGCGCGATGGCGACACCATGACGATCAAGACGGACGAGGGCGAATTCAAGGTTGCCGCCAGCCAGGATGGCGAAAGCGTGCCGATGCCGGACGACTTTCCAAAGGACGTGTTCCTGCCCGAGAAAGGCAAGATCAACAGCGCCATGGACATGGCCGGCATGAAGATGGTGAACATCATCACCAACGCACCGTCTGCGGAAATCTCGGCCCAGGTCCAGAAGAGCATGGAAGCGCAAGGCTGGAAGCGCGAGATGGCGATGCAGGGTGAGGAAGGCAGCGCGACGTTCGTCTACAGCAAGGACAAGCGCCAGACGGTCTACCAGATGATGAAGGGTGATGACGGTGGCACCCAGATCGCCATCCGCACCGGCGGCGAAGGCTGATCTTCATCGTAAAGGCACGGTCGCACAGGCCGGCATTCAGGCTTGCAGGAAAAAATCCCCGATCGCTGCGGCAACCGCAGCCGGCTGGTTCATGTGCAGGTGATGCCCACCGGGCATCACCACCAACTCACCACGCGGCAACAGCGCCGCGCGCCTGCGCCGCAGGTCATCAGGCAGGTAAGCCTGAGCGGGTTCGCCGAAGATCACCTTGGCAGGGCAACCGATCCCGGTCACCAGGTTCTCGACCTGCGCTTCAGTCATTCGGGTCATGGTCGGCAAGGTCAGGCGCGGATCACTGCTCCAGACAAAGCCGCCCTCAACCTGCGCCACGCCACGTTCAACCAACAGCCGCACCAGCGGCTCATCCAGACCGCTTCCGGGCACCCTGCTGGCGTGCATGCGCGCACGCACGGCGGTCGCGATGTCGGGGAACACACGCAATTGCTTGCCAGCCATCGCTCGGTGCGCCGCCACGGCATCGCGCATCCGCGCCACCGTATTCTCGGGCGCTTCGGCAAGTGCGCCCAACGCTTCAATCGCCACCAGGCGTTCGATGCGGTCCGGGCAGGCCGCCGCAATCAGGCTGCCGATGCCGCCGCCCATCGAATGCCCAAGCAGCGCGAACGTCTCCCAACCCAGCGCGTCGGCCACATCCAGGATCGCGTTGATCGCACCGACGAAGGAATAGTCAGTGCCCGGCGGCAGGTGCGCGCTGCGCCCATGGCCAGGCTGGTCGATCGCGACCAGATCAATGCCATGCAGATGCTGGGCCAATGGAATGAAGCTGGCCGCGTTGTCCAGCCAGCCATGCAGGGCGAGCACGCGCGGGCCATCGCCATCATTGCGCAGCCCGGCGATGCGGCCCATCGGGATCTCGACATCGAACTCGCGCATCGGTTCGTTCACGTCCAGCCCTCATCACGGGTAACCAATGCAGCAAGTGCATCGGCATGCGCATCGCCAGCATTCAGGCACGGGACATAGCGCAACGCCTGTCCGCCGGCATCGCGAAAGTACTTGGCATTTTCAATGGTGATTTCTTCAAGCGTTTCCAGGCAATCCACCGCGAACCCCGGACAGACCACGTCGACCATGTGCACGCCATCACGGCCCAGCTGTTCCAGCGTGGCCTGTGTGTAGGGTTGCAACCATTGCTCGCGGCCAAAGCGTGACTGGAAGGTCAGCATGATTTCATCGCGCGCAATGCCGAGCGCCTCGGCAATCGCCTGCGTGCTGCCCTCGCACTGCGCCGCATACGGATCGCCGCCATCAACCAGCCGCTGCGGGATGCCGTGGAACGACAGCAGCAATCGCTCGCCACGCGCATTGAGATCCCAATGCGCGCGGATCGAATCAGCGACCGCGCGTGCCCAGCCGGCGTCGCGGTGGTACTCGCTCAACATCGTGACCTCCAGCCCCTTGCCGTGCGCGTCAATGACATCGGCGACCGCAGCCGTTGTCGTGGTCGAATATTGCGGGTACAGCGGCAGCACCCGAACCTCACGCACACCTTCACTTTTCAGTCGCGCCAGTGCCGATGCCAAGGACGGTTCGCCGTAGCGCATGGCGTGCTTGACGTCCCACTCGGGCAAGCGCGTCTGCACGGCTTTGGCCAGCCCGGCGGTATGCACGGCCAGCGGCGAGCCATCCGGCAGCCAGACGGCGGCGTATTTATGCGCGACCTTGGGGCTGCGCAACGGCAGGATCACGAAATGCAGCAGCGGGCACCATAGCCAGCGGGTGAGCTGCACCACACGGTGATCGTGCAGGAACTCCGCCAGGTAGCGGCGCACAGCGCGCGCCGTCGGAGCTGCGGGCGTTCCCAGGTTGACCAGGAGGAGTGCCTTTTTTGCGGTCGCGCGTTCGGATGAAGAATGTTCAGTCATGCGCATAGGATGGCAGCCCGCGCGTGGCGGCGATAGCACGGCAGCCGGCTTGCAGGCTCTCTGCCAACTGCGCTTAGCCCCTGCGGCTTATGATCGATTCATGCCGATGCCGCCAGCATGGAGGTCGCTCATTCCGCCGGAGATCTCATGAAGCGTGTTCCCGTGAAGCATGCCCCACGCCGCCGCCTGGCATTTGCCTTGGCCGGCCTGCTGGCCGCATCCACTGCGATTTCAGGTGCACGCGAAGACGTGCGCGCGGACGAGGCTGTACGCGTGGTGCAGCAGATCCAGGCGATTCCCGAATCCGGCATCCCCGACCGCCTGCTGGATGACGCACGCGCCATTGTGGTCGTGCCCGACACCATCAAGGCCGGCTTCTTCATTGGTGGCCGCCGCGGGCTGGGCCTGATGTCGGTGAAGACCGCCGACGGCACGTGGTCGAACCCGGTGTTCGTGAAGCTGGCCGGTGCGAGTTTTGGCCTGCAGGTCGGCGTGCAGTCGGCCGATGTGATCCTGGTGTTTCGCAGTGACCGCGGTCTGGAGTCGATCGTCAATGGCAAGTTCACCCTTGGCGCCGATGCCAGCGTCGCCGCCGGTCCGATCGGCCGCAGTGCCGCCGCTGCCACTGATGGCGAGTTCAAAGCCGAGATCTGGTCGTGGTCGCGCGCGCGCGGGCTGTTTGCCGGCGTCGCCCTGGATGGCGCGGTGTTGTCGATCGACAACGGTGCCAACAGCAGCGCCTATGGCGATGGCGTGACCCCACGGATGGTATTCGAGGGGCGGGCAACGCAGCCGGCATCGGCATCACTGGTCGGCTTCCGCGATGTACTGGAAGAAGCCAGTGCCGGTGCCCGCCTTGCGCGCACGCGCAAGGAGGCCAATGCGGCCGCCAGCACCGCGGCAAGCATGGGTGCACCCAGCAACCCCGGCACCAGCGTGCAGCCCATCGACAATCACAACCCCGCCACCATCACGCCGCTGTCGGATGCGCCTGTCGAACCGGCGCCGGCCGCGACCAGCACCAGCCCTTAAGCGTGCAGGCGCTAGAATTGCCGTTCCTCTCCACGTAAAGGTGCACCCATGGGCAGCTTCAGCATCTGGCATTGGTTAGTCGTGCTGGTGATCGTGGTGCTGGTTTTCGGCACCAAGCGCCTGACCGGCGGTGCACGCGATCTCGGCAAGGCGGTCGATGAATTCAAGAAGGGCGTGCGCGGCCACGATGACAAGCCCTCGGCTCGCATCGGTGACAACGCAGACGACAGCGCGAAGACCGGTAGCGAACAACGCGACCGCGACGACGTCGCCCGCTGATCCGACGCAGCGGCGCGGGCAGTAACGCATGTTCGACTTCTCCTTCGGCGAAATCATGCTCGTCGGGCTGGTGGCACTGGTCGTGCTCGGTCCCGAGCGGCTGCCCAAGGCGGCCCGCTTCGTTGGCCTGTGGGTGCGGCGCGCGCGCGCGCAGTGGTATTCGGTCAAGAGCGAGCTCGAGCGCGAACTGGCCAGTGAAGAAATGCGCCGCAGTCTGGCCGACGGCCAGCATGTGATGCGCGAAACCGAAGCAGAGCTGCGCTCCGCCGATGCGCAGTTCCGCACCGGGTTGTCTGACACGGCCGCTGAGGTGAAGGCACCGGTTGCCGAGGCGAGAGCCAACGCCGTCCAATCCCGCGTGCACATTGACGCCGCAGTTCCTGCTGAACCTACTGAGCAATTCCTCCACGCGGAAACCACCGCCACGGACGATGTTGTAGACGCACCCAGGCAAGATACCCATGGCCACTGACCCCGGCGCAGACGCCGAGCATCGGCCTTTGGTCACGCACCTGCTGGAGTTGCGCTCGCGCCTGCTGCGCGCGGTCGCCGGCCTGCTGCTGGTGCTCCTGGCAATGCTGCCCTTCGCCAACACGCTTTATGGCCTGCTGGCGCAACCCTTGCTGGACAAGCTGCCCAAGGGCGGCCAGCTGATCGCCACGCAAGTCGCTTCACCATTCTTTGCCCCCATGAAGCTGGCTTTCTTCGCCGCCCTGATGGTGTCGATGCCGTGGCTGCTCTATCAGGCCTGGGCGTTCGTTGCGCCCGGACTGTATCGCCGCGAGAGGAAGCTCGCGCTGCCCTTGCTGGGCTCGGCGCTGGCGCTGTTCTACGCCGGCTGCGCGTTCGCATTTTTCCTGGTGCTGCCGATGGTATTCGGCTTCCTGGCCCGGGTGACCCCGACCGGGGTGGCGATGATGACCGACATCAGCGCCTACCTCGACTTCGTGCTGGTGCTGTTTCTGGCGTTTGGCCTGTCGTTCGAACTGCCGGTGGCACTGGTGATCATGGCGCTGCTGGGCTGGGTGACCCCGGCGCAATTGCGTGAAGGTCGCGGCTATGCGGTGGTCGGCATCTTCGTCATGGCCGCAGTGCTGACCCCGCCAGACGTGATCTCGCAACTGATGCTGGCGATCCCGATGTGCCTGCTTTACGAAGCCGGGATCATCGCCGCCACCATGGTCACACCGCGGACGGCGGCGGATGCAGACGCCCGCGACTGAGCAACAAGATCCTGCGTCTGGGGCTGCAGCGCTGCAATCCGCGGTGATTATTCGTGCAGGCCTGGATCGTGATGGCTTCGAGGCGGTCGGCTTCGAGGCTGTCGGCTTCGAGGCTGCCGACGTTGAGCCTGCAGCCCCAACGCCGGCGAGCCTCAAGCAACGCTACGTCGCCTGGTCGCTTGATGCAGCCTGCATGTTTCCGCTGCTGTTTATGCTTGCCAGCTCGCGCGTGCAGCACGCCATGGGCAGCGCCAGCGCGGCATTCGACTCAATGCAGCAGGCCTTGCCTCGGTTGATGGAAGGCATGCTGGCCAATCCGCAACCCACCATGCAAATGGCGCAAACCTGGCTGGCTGATCCGGTAATGGCCGATGCCGTTGACCGCCTGCAGGGCGCCGTGGGCGATGTGCTGCTGACCCCACTCATTGTCTACGCCTTGCTCGCACTGGTCTGGTCGGTGGGCTTCGAATCATCGCGCTGGCAAGCAACGCCGGGCAAACGCGCACTGGGCCTGGTTGTCGTGAGCGCAAATGGGAAAAAGATCACTACCGGCCATGCCTTGCAGCGCTATCTGGCGGCATCGCTATCCTGGCTCAGCCTCAATTTCGGGCATGCGATGGCGGCGCTGCCGCCCAGACATCTCGCCTTGCACGACCGCATCAGTGACACGCGGATTGTCCGTGAGCGTAGCGATGCCAACCTGCCGGCGTGGGCATGGGGCTGGCTGATCCTGCAGGGCGCGGCAGCCTTGGCGGCTTTCTTGTGGCTGTTCATTCACATACAGACCGCGATGAACGCGGTCATGCAGCAGATGATGGGTGGACTCTAATCTGAAGGTTACTAACTCTAGAGAGTCTAAAGCTCGATCCTGTCCGGCGGCGATGACGTCACCGATGTGTGAGGCGCAGAACCGCCAGACGTCGCATCGCCGAACGTGTCGCGCCACGCCAGATAGGCCGCGCCCACGACCAGGACCATCGCCACGGCCGCAAAAATCAGCCCGACAAACAGGGCAAGCAATGAGCCCACGATGCCGTGGATCAGGTTGCCCACCAGCATGGCCAAGCCGACCAGCAGCACCACCAGCAGCGCCGCCACCAGCAAGACACTCATGAACAGCGCACCGGCCAACAGGTTGGCGCCTGCATTGCGCACCGCTGCCCGCAAGCTGTCGCGCACGGCCTCGCCAATGCTCACGCCGGAAAACAGCATCAGCGGGATCGAAAACAGCATCACGGTATAGCTGAAGTAATTGAAGACCATCTGCATCACGAACAACAGGCCGGGATGGTCCGGTTGAGGCATCACTGGCATGGTCCCACTCATCGCGCCACGCACCGCTTCCATGTAGTCGCGCCAGTAGTCGGCACCGGCAACGGCCATGACCAGCACGCCTCCGCCGATCGCCAGGGCTACCTGTACCAGCCCTAGCAACGCCAACCGACGACCCTGCGCCTGTCCAAGTGGCGCGAACACATCACGTGCGCGCACCGGGCGGCCGGCTTCGCTTTCGCGGATCACATGCATCAGGCCGCCAAGCAGGACCGGCACCAGCAACATGATCAGCAGGAACAGCGGGAAGGCCACCAGTGCCGCGCGGCGTATGTCTGGCTCAGCGGCCGTTGCCGCGCCACCACCGCCGGCCATCATCGCCGCCAGCAACGCAACAGCGATCACCGTGGTGTACATGGCAATGATCACCAACAGCGACGCACCGAACACCGCGCGTGGATTGCGTGCGCCCAGGTCGATTGCTTGTTTGAACCAGCTCAGGCCCTGCCCGACTGGCAACACACGTATGTCCATGGAAATTCCCGAAAATAACCCGATCAGCATACCCAAACGGTTCGCCCGCAGGCGTCAATCCGATGCGATCGCCACGAACCTGCGCAACAACTGCCGCGCATGCGGGGTTGCACGCACCGCTTGCTCCATCAACGCGGCATCGCTGCCTTCCGTCGCCAAGGCCTCACGCCGCGCACGTATATAGCCGCGCATATGCGTCGTGCTGAATTCGGGATGGAACTGCACGCCCCACGTGCTCTGGCCCCAGCGAAACGCGCAGGCCGCATCCTGTTCCGATGTTGCCAGCAGCTGCGCACCTTCCGGCAATGCCAGCACCGTCTGCATGTGCGTGGCCTGCACCCCGAACTGCGCAGGCAGGCCCTTGAACAAAGGATCATCAGCAACATCCGGCTGCAGCGCGATATCGACCGTGCCCATTTCACGACCGGTCGGGTTGTAGCCGACCTGCCCGCCCAGCGCATGCGCGATCAGCTGGTGGCCATAGCAGATACCAAACAACGGCAGCCCAGCGTGCGCGGCATCGCGTAGCCAAGCGGCACTGGCTTCGCTCCACGGCAGCAGGTCGGTGACCATGGCGCCGGATCCGGTGACGATCACGCCAGCGAAGCCTTCCCTGGTCGGCAGTTCTTCACCGCCGCTGCCCCCAGGATCGGCAACATCGATTACCACCACCTCATCATCGCGCAGCCCGGCGGCGACCCGAATCCAGTGAGCGAAGCTGCCATGCCGACGCATTGACGCGACCGGACAACCGGTTTGCAGGATCAGGAAGGGCGGGCGCATGCGGGGCTCTCGGATGGGCACACTTATACTAGCGGGCTAGCCGCACGCGATGAACCCATGTCCACAACGACCCCGCAATTCGAAGGCCCACTCTTTGAACGTCCGCTGTTCGAAGGCCCGCGTTTCGAGGGCCCGCTCTTCGAAGGCATCACGTTCCAGGAGCTGATCCTGCGCCTGAACACCTACTGGGCCGCCCAGGGCTGCGTGCTGATCCAGCCGCTTGACATGGAAGTCGGAGCCGGCACCTTCCACCCGGCCACGTTCCTGCGCGCGCTCGGCCCGGAGCCGTGGAACGCCGCCTATGTGCAGCCGAGCAGGCGGCCGACTGACGGCCGCTATGGCGAAAACCCAAACCGCCTGCAGCGTTACTACCAATACCAGGTGGCGATGAAGCCGTCGCCGGACAACATCGTCGAGCTGTATTTCGAGTCGCTCAAGTCACTCGGCATCGACCCGCTGGTGCACGACCTGCGGCTGGTCGAGGACAACTGGGAATCGCCAACACTCGGTGCGTGGGGGCTTGGCTGGGAAGTCTGGCTCAACGGCATGGAAGTTACCCAATTCACCTATTTCCAGCAGGCCGGCGGGCTGGAATGCCGCCCCGTGCTCGGCGAGATCACCTACGGCCTCGAACGCCTGTGCATGTACCTGCAGAACTGCGACAACGTCTATGACCTGGTGTGGACTTTTGGCCCGGACGGCCAGCCAGTCACCTATGGCGATGTCTACCATCAGAACGAAGTGGAACAAAGCACGTACAACTTCGAACATGCCAACGTGGCGGAAATGTTCCACCGCTTCGATGCCTGCGAAGCCGAGGCGATGACGCTGGTCGAAGCCGGCTTACCGCTGCCCGCTTACGAGCAAGTCACAAAGGCCAGCCACTGTTTCAACCTGCTGGACGCACGTCGCGCGATTTCGGTCACCGAACGCCAACGCTACATCCTGCGCGTGCGCAAGTTGTCGCAGGCAGTAGCCGAGGCGTATTTCGCACAGCGCGAGAAACTGGGTTTCCCGGGACTCAAATCTCCTTGAGTCCGTCATCCCGGCGAACGCCGGGATCCAGCTTTTTTGGGTGACGATTGAAGCAAGAACTGGATCCCGGCATTCGCCGGGATGACGAGCAAACTGCAAAGGCAACTCCATGAACATGCTTCCCCTCCTGATCGAACTCGGCACTGAAGAACTGC
>Ga0136639_10000227_pt1 | contig 17792 bp, 11 predicted proteins | sample AntDrymUQ8592106_2_FD_113739 | JGI IMG/M metagenome (GOLD analysis project Ga0136639, IMG submission 113739) | Polar desert sand microbial communities from Dry Valleys, Antarctica - metaG UQ859 (21.06) | ecosystem: Environmental > Terrestrial > Soil > Desert | place: Antarctica: Dry Valley...
CGGGGAGCTTAGAGAAAGCGGTCGTGCCTAAAGCCCTAGAACCAATCCTGACGCGGATCGGAATCAACGGGAGTATGTTCATTGATTTGGTCTGGAACTTCAAGAAGTATTTTGGTCGTGGCAATTCGGCGGGATCGCCAAATAGGATGAAAGAGAATGCCGAAAGTCACGGCCGCAAATTCTCTCCCGGCCAACGCTCAGCAGCCAATTGCTTTGTGGCAATCGACTAGCGGGGACAAGGCAGTGCATAGGGCCGAGACTAGTTTGCAATGAGCTCCCTAGCTGAGGTCTCGCGATTGCCGCAGAATTAGCGCAACGCGAAACGAAGGCGCTCGGAGCTGAACGATGGTCGAGAAGATAAGAAGCCTTTTTCATAGTAGCGATATTGACCTCCGCCTCGATTGAAGGTATTCCCTCGATTTGCGTCGCCGATCCGACAGCGACATTGTCTTCGTCTTAACAAACAACTTAGGAAGCTGAAATCGATGGACCGATCAAATCGATTCTATCGCCGCAAACTGCAAGTCCTTCGTGCCAGCGCTCTCATTGGTACAATCGGACTTGCTAGCATTTCTGGCTGCAGTTCCTGGATCAACAGGAAAGAAAAGGACAATCATTTCGTCAAGGAAACGAAACGGATTCAGGAGCTCATGGTCGATCCGGATCGTCCTCGGTTGATAGGCGAAGTTGCAAATTCACTTGGTATGTCGCCGGTCTCCTACGACTCGTATGCAATTGCTGCAAGCCTGCCAGGTACAGGCGGAATTGTTCGACCTGGTGTTCAGCGCGACTGGATGCTCGACGAGATGAGAATCCGCGATATCGAAAATCCAGAAGCGTTCTTGGATGATCCTTCGACAGCCCTTGTGAAATTGCGCATCATCGCAAGCCCATGCAATCCAAAGGGCGAAATCCTGGATGTGCAGGTCGAGGCATCGACGGAATGCTTAGCATCTAACTTGACCGAGGGATTCGTCCTGGAGTCTCGTCTGGCTGAAATTGCTGTCATCAAAGGTGAGTTGCGATCAAGCGAACCCAAAGCAGTCGCAAGCGGCGAAGTCATTATCCTACCCACAAACTTCACACAACAAAGCGAGCTAACACCGCTACAGGGAATCGTCATCGGCGGCGCACGACTCAAGCAAGATCAACCTATCGGGTTGCGTATTGAGGCTGAGTTTCGACATGTCATCGTTACCAAAGCAATTGAAAAAGCAATCAACTCCCGTTACTTCTACAAAGATTCAAGCAAGCAGAAACTGGTGGCCGAGGGCACGAGCGATTGGTATGTCGCCTTAAGTGCAATTCCAAAGTACAAGCATGATCCCGCCCACTTTATGTCGATCATCAAGTGTACGGGATTTGGCGAGACCACCGACGAGCAACAAGAACGTCTATTGGGTTGTCGCAAGCTCCTCACGGACCCAGCAACATGCCGACGCGCAGCCGCAGAACTGGAAGCGATCGGTAACGAGGCTGCGAAACAGACGCTGATCAACGGATTGTCCTCGACCGACAAGGAAGTAAGATTCTACTCAGCCTACTCTCTAGCCTATTTGGACAACAAGGAATCGATTCCTGTGCTGATTGAGTTGGCACAAACCACCCCTGCAGCCCGGGCGCTCTGCTTAACGGGACTGGTCGTCAATGAGGACTCTTCTGCGCGTGAGGCACTCGAGCAATTGCTCCAGGATCCCGAACCCGATCTGCGATTTGGCGCCTTCAATGCAATTCGCTCGCGCAATCCTAATGACATGAGCGTCAAAGGGGAAACAATCGGAAAGAATTTTCAATTTGTACAAGTACCAAGTTCCACTCCATTGCTGGCCATCTCGCTTCAAAAGCAAAAGGAAGTCATTCTTTTCGGAAACAATATCTCCATCTCACTCTTTGCACCACTTTCACCCACCCAATTGCTGACTCTCACGCCGATTCCTGGCGATCAAATCAAACTATCGAAACGACAGGGCAACGGCGAGACACATCACGTTGTCGTGGCCAACGATATCGTTTCCCTGCTGAGAGGTTTTGGAATGCTTCGCACCAACTACAACGACGTGGTTCACACCATGGATAAATTGGCGATGATCCAGGCTTTGGTAACTCCTGTCGCCATGAATCCAATGCATAACAAAGAAGTAAAATCGGTTGAGTCTGAAAAGGAAATTGAAGTTGAAAATGCTAGCCACAAGTACACGGAGTCGAGAAAGGCAAGCTGGTGGACTTCAGCCGGTTTGCTAAAAACGCCTTGGGTCAGACCAAAGCGAGTTGCAACTCTGCCCGAAGAGGAGTTAGCGGAAAAGACGTCGTCGACTACCTCCGAAATGGCGAGTGATGGGTTAGCTACCACGTTAAAACGTTAAGCGGTTCAGTGTCCTAATCCTTTTTGTCAGCCAAAAGATCTCGGTAACCACTCATGCTCAAAGCCCTCGAACTAGTTGGCTTCAAGAGTTTTGCAGATCGAACACGTTTCGATTTTCCCGACGGGATTACCGTGGTCGTCGGCCCCAACGGTTCAGGAAAATCGAATGTCGTCGATGCGGTAAAGTGGGTACTCGGTGCGCAAAGTGCAAAAGCATTGCGAGGCGCCGACATGACAGATGTCATATTCAAGGGATCTGCTGAAGGTGGACGCAAGCCGGCCAATAGCGCCGAAGTCACTTTGATACTGGACAATACGACTCGCATCTTCGGCCATGATGCAGATGAGGTTCAAGTCTGTCGACGCGTCTTCCGCAGCGGCGACGGGGAGTATTGCATCAACGGACAGCCATGCCGTCTCAAGGACGTTAAAGATCTTTTCCGTGGTACAGGCGTTGGTGTCGATGCGTACAGCTTGATCGAACAAGGCAAAGTGGATCGTTTGCTCCAGGCTTCTGCAAAGGACCGTCGCGGGATCTTCGAGGAAGCGGCGGGCATCTCGCGGTTCAAGGCGAAAAAAGTTGAAGCCGAACGTCGCATGTTGCGAGTCGACCAAAACATGGTTCGGCTACACGATATCGTGGACGAAGTTGGCAAACGATTGTTGACGCTCAAGGGGCAGGCGACGAAAGCACAGCGATATCGCGAGCTTACGTCGACCATGCAGACAAAACGAATGCAGCTGGGCTGGCTAGATCGAATGACGCTCGAACAAGATCGAGCAAAGAACGAAAAGCAAATCGAAGACGCCAAGAAAGCTGCGGCGGAACTTCTCGAAAAGAACGTTGCTCTCCAAACCGTTGTGGCCGCCGAACAGGAGCGACTTCTAGAGTTGCAAAAGAACCTTGAGGCTATTCAGTCGGAGTACCTAAGCTCGCAACGCGAGCTTATCTTGGCTGAAAATGGTATTGCTTCCGCGACCGAGCGCAACGCCGAACTGATCGCCGAGCAGTCCGTGCTGCAGGATCGAATCGTTGTGCTAAGGCAACGGGCAGATATCTCCTCCGAAGAGATGGCTCAAAAGCAGTTGGACCTCGAAAAGGTTGAGGAAGTCCGACTTGCTGCGACAAAAGAGTTGTCCCTCAGCGAACAACATTGGAGTATCCTTCAGCAGAAGCTGAGTTCGATCAAGTCAAGACTGGACTCGACAAAAGCCGAATTGGAAAAGCTTCGAGAAACGGCATCCGACAATCGTTCTCAACTTACCGCATACCACTTCCAAGCGGAGCAGATCCAACAGTCCATTACTCAACAGCAGCAAGTAGAATCCAAGTCCATCGAAGAAATTTCGCAGGCCGAACAGTCAATCGAGGCCGCCATGGAGGTCCGTGATGGGGCATTCAAAGACGCTGAATTCTCGGCGATCGAAAAGCAGGCTGAGGAAGTTCGACTCCAGCAACAGAAAGCGAGTTTAACGCAAACGCATGAGCAGTTCATTGTTCTGCAAGGCAAGCTGCATGGTGTTCGTGAACGATTGCACGTCCTCGAACAACTGGAGGAACAATTTACCGGAGCAGGGCGAGGAGGCCAACACATGCTTCGACTTGCCCGAGCCAATCAACATCCAGATCAAGACTTGAGCCATCCGTCGGACGCAATCGTATCAAACGTATGGGGGACTGTGCTCGGTTTAGTCGCTGACTTGCTGAGTACGGAAATGCACTTGGCCCCGCTTATCGACGTCTCGCTGGGATCACATGCGGACGCAATTGTCCTGAGCAACGGCCAAATCATCGACTGGATCAACGATGGAAGCTTGGCCGTGGAAGGACGAGTTACGTTGCTCAGGATGGATCGACTTACGAGTCGACGTTCGGGCGAAAAGATTCAACTCGACGGACTACGAGGTGTCCTTGGGCGAGCCGATCGCATGACTCGCTTTGATGACGCCTATGAACCTCTCGTTCGTTTCCTTCTCGGTACAACTTGGTTTGTGGATACCCTTTCCACAGCGCTTGAGCTGAGCCATTTCCGCGGTTCCGGATTGCGTTTTGTAACTGCCGAGTGCCAACTGGTGGACAGCGACGGTAGTATCACGCTTGGCTCGCTGCATACCGGTCTTGGGCTTGTTTCGCGACGAAGCGAAATGCAATCTGCTCGAGAGGAAATCAAGCATGTGGAAGCACGCCTGATCGAGGTGACCGCTGCAGTGACAACAGCGCAAACTGGTATCGCGGAAACGGAAGCTTTACTTCGAGCCAAGGTAGCGGCAGCGTACGCAACATCACGAGAACTTACAGCCTGCGAACTGCGCCTCGAATCTATCGTAAAGCACCATGAGAAATTAACTTTGTCGCTTGAAACAATCCGAATTGGCCTTCATGATTCAGAGGAGCGACTTTCGGAGCTAAACGAATTGAGTAAAGCAGCCGAGCTTGAAATCGAGAAATGTGCCTTTGAGTCTGCCGACCTAGAATCGGTACGTGGGGCGGTTGCCGCCGAATTTGCAGATTGCGAAAGGGCCATGCAAACGGAACAATCGATCGTCACGGAGAGTCGAATCGAATTGGCACGACTCGAACAACGCGTTGTTGGGTTAAGGATCACCATCGAACAGATGCAGCAGGATTCTACCGAGCGTGTCAAGAGTGTACAACAATCGGAAGCCTCGCTATTGTCAATCGCAAATCGAATCGTCACTGCGACCAATTCGGCAATCGAATTCCGGTCGCGCGTTGAAACAGCGCAGGGGAGCATATCAACAATTGAATCGAATCGAGCAGAATCGAAAGAGCAGATTCATAGTCAAAATTCCGTCTTACAGCATTCCATTCGGTTAAGCGACAACGCACGCCGAAACATCGAAAAATCGCAGGATCGAATCCAGGCCATCGAACAGAATCAATTGCAATTGAATGCCCAATGGGATCAACTTCATGAACACTATGCGAATGAGTACCAACTCGATTTAGCTTCTCTTTCAAGAGCATCCCACGAGTTCCTGGCTGCCAAACGTCACCAACAAGTCGATTCGAGTATGGTGGCTTTAGAGAACCAGCTAACGGAGAACCGATGGCTAATAGACCTGATCGGAGACCATGCTGATGAGCCAACTTCCGCCGGACTAGACCGCACCGCAATCGAGTCGGAAATTGTCCAGCTTCGGCACGAGGTTGCAGTGGCGGGTAGCGTCAACATGGAGGCACTCACCGAATTGGACGAACTTCAAACTCGATTCGACCGACTTTCGCATCACTACCAAGACTTACACGATGCGAAGACGAGTTTGATTCGAACCATGGCTAAGATCGATGAGGATTCTCGCGACCTGTTTATAGAGACCTTGACCGCGATTCGCAAGAACTTCCAAGACCTGTATCGTCGTTCATTCGGCGGAGGCTTTGCGGATATCGTACTTGAGGATAAGAACGATCCGGATAGTGGAATTGAAATCATTGCCACGCCGCCAGGCAAAACGACACTTAGCAATTCGCTGCTAAGCGGCGGAGAGAAGGCGCTCACCGCCGTTGCTTTGATTATGGCTTTCTTTCAATATCGCCCGAGTCCCTTTTGCATATTGGACGAAGTGGACGCGCCGTTTGACGAGGCGAATATTGGTCGATTTGTGACGGTGCTCAAGGAGTTCCTGGACACGACAAAGTTTATCGTTGTGACACATAGCAAGAAGACCATGACCGCCGCAAACATGATCTACGGTATCACAATGCAGGAGAGTGGAGTCTCTCGTCAAGTGTCCGTACGATTCGAAGAAGTCAACGACAAAGGCGAAATCATTCTGGAGCAAAAACGAGCAGCGTAACTGTGATTAGGATCGTTCGATCAATTAGTGGGATAGGCTTCCAGCCTGTCGCATTGAAAATGACAGGCTGGAAGCCTATCCCACTTCAAAAATCGGACATTTATTGATCGACAGACCCTAACTAACTAAGCGAGTCATCGCTGCTTGAGTAAGCATTCCATCGGATTTTCCGTTTGTAGAACGATGCCTTTTACTGCGTTGGTAGGCAAGCCGTCAGGCCAACGGTCGCGAGAATCACTAGATGCAGAAACGTTGTCTCCAAGCACAATGACATGGTCGCCAGGCTCCCACGTTTGCGTTTCCGAATCTAACTGCCCTCGATAATAGACATCGCGAAATACAAGAAGCTGGTCGACGACGAGCCTTCCTGTCGGAACCGAGAGTGCGATCGGCGGTCTCGTAGTTTGATTCACATTGTCGACGTCAACAGCAACCTTGCCCAGCTTGGTCCTTAGCCACTCTTCGTCCTGGCTGCCAACTATCAATTCATCGTCGACCATAGCGACAACAAGCCATATGGATTTGTTTTCCTGTTGCACTAACTCCTTTTTCGCAACCTGCTCAGTAGACGTGATCGTAATCGTACGTCGATCCAATGCGACTGTCACTTTTGGCCGGCAAGTTGGCGAACAAAAATCGCAGTCCATGCTCCACGCTTCGTCCGGTTGAGTAAGCTGCAAAGCAAATCCAAAATCATGAACCAACATGATCGCATGCGAATCATGTGTATTCAGAGGAAGCTGGTTGTCAATTGCCCCATTTGAGCGAGAGGAAAAAGTCAGCTCCCCTAGCTCCGCATTGAGTTCACCTCGAAACTGGCCGTGCGCGGCTTTCCACCCCGAATCCTGCTGAACCGAATTTTCTGGTAGCCCAAACGAATTCGACGGATCCCATGCGTTTACGAGAATCGACTGCCGCAGCGTTTGCTGCAACGATTTACTCCAACGTTCTCCATTTACCAAAACGTCTCCGCCAACGATTGAAACATGTTCTCCCGTGAATCCGACGACCCGTTTCACTTCTCTTTTTCCATTGACGGATTCCTGAAAGACAACGATATCTCCCCGTTGCATACCGGACGGCTGAACGACTCCACTTGCAATCTCCACAGCCCGCATGGTTCGAACCGAACGAAGTGTCGCAAACCGAACTTGCTCGCCAGGTCGTATTCCTTCTTTTAACTTTTCGGCATCGTCCAAGTCGACTGCAAACTCAACGTCAAGCTTGTTGCAAGTCGGACATCGAAACGGCTGGTTGCTTTTACAAGTATCCAGTGCAAACGATTGCAACGAAGAGCAATGAGAACAAGTCCATTCGAACCGAGGGCCTTGTAGTATTGGTTCCATAGAGCTGCCGTTGATTACGCCGGTTCGCGGTAGCTTGCCTCGGCGAAGCAGTAAAAAAGCCGCAAGTGTCATGGCTAAACAAAGAAACACTAGCAAGCCGACGAAGCTATAGATAAACCATCGCCGATGGCGATTTGAACTCATTTGAATCTTTGCTTGTCTGATTGCTTACCGATGGCTTTTAAACAACCCGGAAATGGGACTTTGTCAGATTATCAACTGGGCAAGTGATGTCAAGTAGACCGCTTGGCCACATCCCGCCACCGTAGATGGCGAGATGCTTGCGTCAGATTAAACCACGTCAGGCACAATGAACGGAGCGCGGTACTCTCGCTTCAAAAGCTTATTCGCTGGCTCTGAATCGTTGCCGACGAATTGCTCGGTTTTCGGATCGACTGTCAGCATCGGCCCAATCTTGAGATCTGCATTTTCCATGGTCAGTTCATGAGCTGACATCAATTGTTTCATCTCGCCCACCAACGACTTCCACTCTTTAACGTCGACCTTTTCAGCGCTTTCCGCAGAGAATGCTTTGCCCGTTCGGTACGCGATGTTCGCCAGATTGCACCAACCCGTCGTATCATGTCCGACTTGGACGTCCGTATTGAGAATCTTCATGTCTCGTTTGCGAACAGCCTCAAGAAAATTCTTTTGGTGGTGAACGTTGCCTGAGTCGCCTTTGAACTTCTTGATCATGTTCCCGGCAGTGTCGAATGCAGTACCGCTGCCGCGTTGGCCTTCGTATCTTCCGCCTTCGCAGTAAGCTACGTAACCGCTACCGGGACCGGGGCAGTCTGGTGATTTAGTGGAACCTGATTTGGCAGGCAAATTGGTCAGGCCGATCACAACAGGAATCGAACCGGTATCGAAATAAACAAAGTGAACGTTCGGCGTTTCTCCGGCATCCTTCCATACGACTCGGCCTCCTCCACCGAAAATGCGTTTGGGTAGCGCAACCTTGTCTAGGAATACGTTATTACGAAGATCGTCCAGAACGTGGACGCCCCAGTTTCCCATTTCACCGGAACCGGTATTCCAGTCCCAGTGCCAATCGTAATGAAGATTGTTTCGGAAGATCGGCTTGTCCTGGGCTGGTCCGAGCCACAGATTGAAATCCACTTTTGGATCGATCGCGAGTGGTTCTGTACGAAGGCCGATGGAATCTCTAACACCGTAACGATTGACTCGGGCCGAGAGAATGTTGCCAAGGGCTTTCTCTTCGTGCAGAAACTTTTTGATTTCCGCTTGCATCGGATCCGAGCGTTGTTGTGTTCCAACTTGGCAGATACGATTGTATTTTCGGGCTGCCGCTACTGTCTGCTTACCTTCCCATTGACTGTGGGACAACGGCTTTTCGACATAGACATCCTTGCCAGCTTGCATGGCCCAAATCGCAGCTAAGCAGTGCCAGTGGTTGCAGGCTGCAATGACGACTGCATCAATTTGCTTGTCATCAATCAACGCGCGAAGATCGGTGAACCCTTTCGCGTCGGCCCCGAATTTCTCTTTTGACTTTCCAACCTTGCCGCTATCGGGATCACATATGGCCGCGATCTTGACACCAGGCAGTTTCGAAAAGACTTGCAAGTGTTCACCCGCTCGCGATCCACATCCGATGAAACCCAGGCGAATCTCGTCGTTCGAGAGAGGAAAAGCCCTGGACGAAGGAACGCTGGCTAAAGCGGTGGTGGCAGCAACAGCCTTGACGAAGTTACGACGTGATACGCTTTTCATGGTTGGGACTCGGAGGGGAGAAATGGGTAGGGGAGCGACCGTGACGGGTCAATAGGCGGGCGGCGGACTGGAAACTACCTTAGGAATTCGCCGTAGGATGGACTTCCAGTCCGTCCGAAAAAAGACGGACTGGAAGTCCATCTTACGTTTTGCAAAACCGCATATTATTTCGGGACAACTCCCCTGAATACTAGCAGCCCGTTCACGATTACTCAATCTCGGCAAGCAAAAATCGACGGATACCCGTGCAAGATCTCTTGACGTGAAGATTGCCAAACCTCTATTACTTGCCCACATTATGAAAGTAGCAATCTTACTTCCCACCTGGGTGGGGGACACTTGTATGGCCACCCCCACGCTTCGTGCTCTTCGGGCAGGGTTGCCCGATGTTGAGGAGTTCTGTGTCGTGGGCAGATACGCTCCAGTTGCCGTTCTGGAGGGTGCTCCGTGGATCGATTCCACCATCACTTTCAAGCCTAGGTCCACGGAATTAAAGACACCATCGCGGCGTGGCTTGGTCAGCAAACTGCGTAGCCGGGGCTTTGACATGATGGTGTTGCTGCCCAACTCGCTTTCCGCCGGGTTGATCGGTTATTTATCTGGCGCGGCGCGTCGAGTCGGGTACGCTAAGGACGGCAGGACGTGGCTTTTGACGGATGCTATTCCCAGCCGCGATGCGGACGGCGATCATGGGAGTAGACCTACCATTGATTACTATCTCCATTTGGCCAAACGGTTGGGCTGCGAAACTCACGATCGAACAATGCAATTGTTTGTATCGGATGCGGACCGCGTTCTTGCTCGGGATTTGTACTCTCAATTCCATTTCGATTGGGATTTGCCGACGGTTCTATTCAATACGGCATCTGCGACAAGTCAAGCTAGATTGTGGCCGGTTGGACACGCCAGTCGAGCGGCCAAGCTGCTTGCCAATCGCTATGGAGTTCAAGTCATCGTGCATTGTGGCCCACAGGACAGGGACAGAGCCAATGCCATCGCATTTGGTGCCTCGCATGAGAAAGTCAAAAGCATGGGGGAACTAGTGAATATCCCCATCGGACTTAGCAAAAGCTTGATGGAGCAAGCGAGTGTCGTAGTCTCGACGGACAGCGGCCCGCGGCACATGGCAGTCGCACTCAACAAAAATGTCGTCACTCTTTTCGGGCCGACAGAGCCAAAAAACACACACACATATAACCGACCGGAGTCCATTTTGCGTTTGAAGATGGACTGTCAGCCGTGTGGAAAAGAGAAATGCCCTTTGGTTCATAACAACTGCATGCATGGTTTGACGTATCCGATGGTCGTACAAGCGGTCGTGGATCGAATGGGGATTTCCGCTGGCGATGGATTGGGATTTGAGGGTAGCTGTGCCCTTCCTGGAAGAGTCGCGTAGTTGGTGTTACAATCCGCGTTCATGCCATTTGACAAAATCCCCGAAGCCCAGCAGTGCAGAGCGTGACGCTTTGCAATCGCGAGTCCGAGAGTCCTCCTGTTATGCAACGCAATCCATCCTTGGATTTGAATCAGTTTATTCGCGAAATTCCCGATTTTCCGAAGCCGGGGATATTGTTTCGCGATATCACGCCACTTTTGGGAAACACCGATGCGTTTCGTGAGACCATTGCGAGGATGGCAGATCCATTTCGTGGTCAGAAGATCGACAGCTTAGTTGCGGCTGAGGCTAGAGGCTTTATTTTTGCAGCCCCTCTCGCTCTGGAGCTGGGCGCGGCTTTCGTACCGGTGCGGAAACCAGGAAAACTTCCGCATGACAAACACTCCTTCAGTTACGACTTGGAGTATGGCAGCGACACTTTGGAAATGCACAAGGATGGAGTCGTAAAGGGGCAGCGAGTTTTGGTTGTCGATGATTTGTTGGCGACGGGCGGCACTGTGGAAGCGTGCTGCAAACTACTTTCGAATATTGACGTAGAAATAGTCGGCTGCCTATTTTGCATAGAGCTCAGTGGATTGAATGGCAGATCGAGACTTGCCCCCCACCAAGTGGTCAGCTTATTAAAGTACTAGTTCCGCATAGTCTGAGATCGAAGCCGTTTTTTGAACAAATCATTACAGATGCAATCCAAGATCAAGCGAGCGAACGAGGTCGAGTCTGCGTTCACGAACTTAGGTCTTGAGCTAGACGAATTTGTGGCCGACGACAGCAGCGCAAGGCCTGTTCGACGAAGATCGAGACCGAGTTGGTTGGTTCCATTGCTGCTGCTCCTCGCGACGCTGATCTCGATGACCTGGGCGGGCATTGCGGCTTGGGTGCCTGGTCATCTGTTAGAAATCGCATTTCAACGAGGATCACTTTTAGAAGTCCGGCGTCAAGTCTTGGCCAATTGGCTACCAGGATTGATCTTTTCGTTCTCCTTAGCAGTTATCTTAGGTGCTCATGAATTGGGACACTATTTTGCGACTCGCATCTATGGAATTCAGTCGAGTCTGCCGATTTTCATTCCGTTTCCTTTAGCGCCCATGGGAACCTGCGGTGCCGTTATTTTGATGGATGGCATGAAAGCAGATCGGCGTCAGATATTTGATATTGGACTAGCCGGTCCTTTGGCGGGACTGGTTTTTGCGATTCCAATTGCGGCAATTGGATTGATGTACGGCGAACCACCTCAGACCCAAGGCTATTCGGTTCAGTTTGGGCAACCGATTTTAATTCAAGCCTTGGCGGAAGCTTTGCAGGCCTCAAATGATTCTGACGGTCAAAATGATTCTGTCGTTCAAAACGCAATACAACAGAAAATCATCAAAACGAAAAGCATAGGCAATGATTCCATGAACCCGCTACTGATGGCCGCTTGGGTTGGTTTTTTGGTAACGGGAATCAACATGGTACCGATGAGCCAGCTTGATGGCGGACACGTTATCTTTGGTTTGATGGGGAGAGGGTCGGGGCCCGTCTGTTGGATGATTTACCTGGTTTGCATCGGATACGTGTCCTACACCAGCTACACGTTCGGAGAGCCGATGTTTGTCCTCATGTTACTCTTGATACCATTGATGGGGATAACTCACCCACCCAGCAGCGACGACACGATTTCTCTCGGGCTGCCACGGCAGATAATCGGTTCGATTTCATTGGTAATTCCGGTTCTCTGCATTCCGCTGCGGCCCATGATTTTCCTTTGAGCCAAGGCAGAGCCTGCAATTCAGTGGGTTCCAAGGCAGAGCCTTGGAACCAGTTGGTGGCGATCGGCGAGAAGTGTCGCAATTCGGTTGCTTTTCTCGCGGTAGCCGAAATCTATTGGCGGTTTTTTGCCTTCCGAGTAAGCTAATCGGATTGTCGTCCGGTTATGATTTTGCAAACCATAAACTTATGAGCCTCTCCATAAGCCGCGTCACCTTTGTTAAGCGAGTGAAACGTAATGAGATTTTGTGTGGGAATTGGCGTTAAGTTTTCGTTGTTTGTTGGTTTGTTGTGTACTGCGGCTTACGGACAACCCTTTCCAAACAAAAAGTACGGGCAAGAGGACAAGTTTCGCCAATTGGAAGAGATCCTTCCAACCCCCAATGGATATCGCAGCGCAGCAGGTGAACCCGGACCCGATTATTGGCAACAGAAGATCGATTACAACATCGATGTCACTCTCAACGATGCCGACCAGACCATCCATGGCAGCGAATCGATTCGGTACCACAACTTGTCTCCACACACCTTGCGCTATGTTTGGGTGCAGTTGGATGCCAACATTTTCTCACCAGATAGTACAGCCAACAAGACAAGGCCAATGGGTCGACTTGGACAAGGTGGCCGCGTGTCGACCTTCGAGCTGGAAGCCATGATGCTGCGCCAGTCATTCGATGGCGGTTGCAAGATCGAATCGGTCACGAATCACAAGGACGCAAAACTTGCGACCACCATCGTGGACACGATGATGCGAATCGATCTCGGTGATCCTCTCTCCCCAGGCGAAGAGTTTACTTTTAAGATCAAGTGGAACTATAAGATCAACAACGCGCGAATGCTCAATGGCCGAACCGGTTCTGAGTTTTTTGAAAAAGATGGGAACTACATTTACGAAATGGCGCAGTGGTTTCCCAGGCTAGCCGCCTTTACCGACGTGACAGGTTGGCAACACAAGCAGTACCTAGGCCAAGGAGAGTTTACCCTAGAATTCGGCGACTACATTGTTCGTATCACGGCTCCATCGGATCACATGATCGGGGCAACAGGCGTTCTCCAAAACCCAAACGAAGTCCTCACCGCAACACAACAGGAGCGAATCGCGGCAGCCGCAAAGGCTGAAAAGCCTGTGTTCATTGTCACGCCTGACGAAGCCAAATCGAATGAGAAAAGTAAATCGGAGAAAACCAAGACTTGGGTATTCCACGCGGAAAACGTACGCGACTTTGCCTTTGCCTCCAGCCGCAAATTCATCTGGGATGCACAAGGACACAACGTTAATGGTAACAGTGTTATGGCGATGAGCTACTATCCAAACGAAGCCGAACCGCTTTGGAGCAAGTACAGCACTCACGCAATCATCCACACGCTCAACGTCTACAGTCGATACACGTTTGATTATCCCTACCCAATCGCAATCAGCGTCAATGGTCCAATCGGTGGTATGGAGTACCCGATGATCTGCTTTAACGGTCCTCGACCCAAGGAGGATGGAACGTATTCGGCAAGCACCAAATATGGATTGATCTCCGTGGTGATTCATGAGGTCGGACACAATTACTTTCCCATGATCGTCAACAGCGACGAACGACAGTGGTCCTGGATGGACGAGGGGCTCAATACGTTCTTGCAATACTTGGCCGAGCAAGAGTGGCAGGACGAATACCCATCGCAACGCGGTGAAGCTGAGTTCATCGTGCCATACATGCAAAGCTCCAACCAAGTGCCGATCATGACCAACAGCGAATCCATCATGCAGTTCGGTCCCAATGCGTATAGCAAACCAGCAACTGCATTGAACATTTTGCGTGAAAGTATTCTGGGCCGCGAGCTATTTGATTTCTCGTTCAAGGAATACGCGCGTCGATGGAAGTTCAAGAGACCGATGCCAGCTGATTTCTTTAGGACGATTGAGGATGCATCCGGCGTGGATCTGGATTGGTTTTGGCGAGGCTGGTTCTACACAACCGACCATTGCGATATCGCAATCGACAAGATTGAGCAATTCCAGTTAGACAAGTCAACGCCGGACGAAAAAGCAGCCCAAGCCAAAACGAAGAAGACGGAACGAAGGCCTTCACTCTCGAAACAAAGGGACTTGCCGTTGGAGAAAAGAACCAGCAAGTATCCAGAACTAAAGGATTTTTACAACGAATACGATCCGAGTGAAGTCACCGACGAGCAACGAAAAGCATTCGAGAAGTTCAAGAGCGAGCTATCCGACAAGGATAAAGCGTTGCTCGAATCGACGGACCGCTATTACCGGGTTTCATTCAAAAACGTTGGCGGTTTGGTTATGCCAATCATTCTGATGGTCATCTTCGAGGACGGAACCACACGAGAGATCCGGATTCCCGCCGAAACTTGGCGAGTGGATAGCACCCAGTGCGATACACTCATCATCGCGAACAAACCAATGAAGTCGCTAGAGTTGGATCCCTATCGAGAGACAGCCGACATCGATCGCAACAACAATTATTTCCCACCGGTGATCGAGTCGACCAAGTTCCAGCTTTTCAAATCGCGTCGGGGCGGCGGCGATGAAGGTGGTAACCCAATGCAAGTCGCAAAGGCGGCTGAAGCCAAGAAATTAGAAGCGGCCAAGGCGAAAGAAGCTAAAGCCAATGAGACCAAGACGAATGAAACCAACACGGAAACGAAGCCCGAGGCTGCGGCTGGGCCAAAGACTGAGCCAGTAGCAACACCGGCCGCCAATGCGGCTCCGGCTCCAAAAGCCGAAGCCAAACCCGTTAATGAGCCGACCAAGAAGAAGAAGAAAGAAAAGCCAAACAAGAAAAAGAATGGTAAAGAAGACAAATGATTGGCTCATTCGCTTTTTATCGGACTGTCAACTTAGCTTGCCTGTTTTGGTTGGTCGTTGGATTGTGCTTCCTGTTTGACTCCCAAGCTAACGCACATCCGTTTCACCTTTGCGTTGGCCAAATGAAATGGAATGCGGATTCGAAAGTATGGGAAGTGTCGCTTCGTTTGCACCCTCAAGACTTAGAGGCTGCAATCAACCGAGAGCAACTTCAGGACGGTATTAAGAACAAGATCGGAATTGATGACGATGGGTTTTCTGACATGGCTTTGAAATATTTGGAGGCACATTTCTTTCTTCGCCGTACATCTCAAGCGATGAACAAAGAGGAGTTCAAAGCCATTGTTGGTTCGGATTCAAAGCGGCCGGAGGATGCGGATAGCGATACGTCCAAGCTGAAGTGGATCGGCAAGGAGCAGGAGCGAGGATGGCTTTGGATTCACTTAGAAATGACTCCGCCGAAATGGGATGCAGAACGGCAGAAACTTTGGTTTGTGCACAATCTCTTGATCGCAAATGTGGAACGCCAGGAAAACACCATCGCAATCGATCCAGTTGCAAGCAAGAAATACTCGCTTCAATTCCGCACCGGCCTTGAATTCCAAGAAATGAAACGCAATCCATAGTGGTTCGTTTATGTTCAAATTTAGGGTCGTGAGCGGCAAGGCACTAGTGCCACTGATTTTTGAAGTGGGATAGGCTTCCAGTCTGTCATTTTCAATGCGACAGGCTGGAAGCACTTTTTGTTGCACGACGCTCCGCGTCGCTGCAAACACGACGCGGAGAGGCTGTGATTTTTTGAATCCGAACAAAGTACTGATCACACTCTGTGTGATGTCACATCAAAAACCAAAGGTTTTTGATGTGCGGACGTCACAAGGAGTGTGACGGGTACTATAAAAAACACGACGCGGAGCGTCGTGCAACTAAGTACCGCTTAAGTCTTTGCACCCAGCGAAGTCAAGAATTCGACTGGGATCGGGATCCCTTTCAGCACGCCTTCGACGACGATATTGCGTTTGACAATTCCCTGGAATCGGCAAACGATCAAACGTGGTTTGCGAACTTTCAGAAGCTCGCACATGACGATTAGTCGGTCGCCAGGCACTACTGGATCTCGGAATCGAACATCCTCGAGACCGCCGAATCCCACCATAGACTTGCCAAGGAGCTCGTATTTATGGGAGCAATAGCAACAAACCTGCGCAACGGCTTCCAGCATGACAATTCCAGGCATAAGCGGCATGCCGGGCATGTGTCCACGCACCCAAAATTCCTGATCGGTTACGTCTTTGTAGCCTACGCAAGCAACTCGTACCGGATCTTCGTGGACGATTGCAGTCAATTGTTCCATCTCAAAACGCTGCGGATTGAACTTACGAATCTGCTCAATATCCGCTACGACGTTGTCGAAGTCGATCGTATCCGGATCGATAATGAAGTCTTTGGTGACCACAGGCTGACTCCGATTCCCTCTCGAACGGCAGCGCAATAGACTTTGTGTGCCATATTGCGAGAAACAAACAACCTTAGGTGCGAACTTTTCGTCGTTTGGATTTTCGAGCTTTGCTGTTAGCGGCGCGTTGGCCGTGGTTGGCTTTTTTCAGTTTTCGGTGCGGTTTTGTCATGATCTTGGTTACTAGTTTAGGGTTGTGACTGCATTTTCCCGAATTCGAAATGGATCGGGGCGGATAGAATACCAGGATTGTCAGCCCGTGCAAAGGCAATTTTGACTTGCCGTGTCGGTGCATGCAGGCATACTATACCGTATGAAATGTTTGGTAACGCTACGAAGCCTATTCGTCAGGAACCGGTTTCGTACTTCAATTTATTCGCACTTAGGTTTTGAGGTATAGCGATGTCAGTGAATGTATCAGAAGAGGCTGCTCTAGAATTGAAACGAGCTCACTCTGAAAGCAATCTTACCGAGGACACATTCGTTCGAATTGGTGTGTTGGCGGGTGGTTGTGCAGGTTTTGAATACTCGTTGAGCTTCGACGATAAATTTGACGAGCAAAAAGACAGCCAATACGATCAGCACGGCGTACGAGTCGTCGTTGACAAAAAGAGTTCTCTGTTGCTCGATGGTGCTGTGATCGGTTGGCACAAGAGTCTGGAACGACAGGGATTCACGTTTGAAAATCCGAACGCAACCAAATCATGTGGTTGCGGCAAGTCATTCCAATAGTCCGATTTGAGCTTTGGATCAACCCGCAAGTCGACTTGCGGGTTTTTTTGTGGCTGTCTCGCCCAAGCTGAGCGAAGGAATTGTCCTGAAATAATTTCCGTAGTTCGCCGTAGGATGGACTTCCAGTCCGTCCGGAAAAAAGACGGACTGGAAGTCCGTCTTACGTTTTGCAAAACCGCATATGATTTCGGGACAACTCATAAGCGAGGGACTGGCGATTAAGTTCCTTGCTTACGCTTCGGGTTACGACCTCCCCGCCAATCGCAATCATTCCTTGGATTTGGGGCTGGTTGAAAAAAGCTTCGGATCGTACTTGCAACCTGCCGAAACTTGCGTCAACGTTAACCTAACTTTCGTTGGGAAGAATTTTTCGGAGTCGGATC
>Ga0136639_10000228_pt1 | contig 17785 bp, 20 predicted proteins | sample AntDrymUQ8592106_2_FD_113739 | JGI IMG/M metagenome (GOLD analysis project Ga0136639, IMG submission 113739) | Polar desert sand microbial communities from Dry Valleys, Antarctica - metaG UQ859 (21.06) | ecosystem: Environmental > Terrestrial > Soil > Desert | place: Antarctica: Dry Valley...
GGGAGAAAGAATTGGATCCATGTGGGGAGTGTGGAGGCGGGGCCGAGGGTGGCCGCGATTTTGTCGGTGGTGGAGAGTTGCCGAAGGATGGGGATTCCGGTGCGGCAATATCTGCTCAGCGTGGTGCCGGGATGGGGGATAGGAAGGTGGGCGAGGTGGCGGAGTTGACCCCGACGGCTCGGTGGCGACGGCGGCAGGCCCAGCCGAAAATCAAAAAGTTCGCAAGGCTGGGGATGGTCGTACGCTTACCTTAGACCAATTTCACATCCTCATCTTCACGCTGAGCCAACACACTATGTTCTGGTACTCACCGCGCGATGTACTTTCAGCAAGAGATCCACCTCGTTTGCGGGCATTCCCACCGTTCGAGCGATGTTGTCGGTGCGCTCGCCGCGCTGCGCCAAGCGAATGATCGCCGTTCGCCTCCCCTGGCTCGGTCCATTTTCTAAGGCAAGTACAGCGTGTGCCGGATGCTGAACCGCGTGATCAATCCGCTTCAGTTGCTGATCCAGTCCGCCTATCTGCGATTCGAGTAGGTTTAACCGTATCTCCGATTCAGCAGACTTGGCCTCGATACTGGCAAATCGATTTTTACAATGATTCTCCACGCGGCGTAAGTCGCCTTTGGCTAAGACAAAGAGTCCGACACACAGTGCAAGCACAACCGTCAACAACAGGCATACCAATAAAGCTTCTGAAGATTGAATAGTTATCATTTGGTTCCTTAGTCGAGAGAACGGATCCGCTCCGCTCGGCTCACAATTTGATGAATGCGGATCCCATAGTTCCCCTCGACGACGACCACTTCGCCGCGCGCGATCACGCAATTGTTAACTATCACCTCAACCGGCTCGCTGACGTTCCGATTTAGCTCCACGATCGATCCCGTCGTGAGTTTAATGACCTCCTTCAATGGAAGTTGCGCCCGGCCAAATGAGACACTGACCGGCATCTCTACGTCCATCAAAAGATCCATCTTGGAATTTGTAGATGGCTGGTTCTCTCGGGACTTGTCTACGCTCGGTTCAGACTCCGTCTCCGCGGGCGCTGCAGAGGCAGACTGCGGGCGATCTTCCTCACCGCTGGCGAGCAGCCGCATTAGCGGCTCGCCAACTCCAAAATACAGCGTTACCTCAACGCCTTCAGGGTCTACTGCGCGGAGCTCAATGATCTTCCCTTTCGTTGGAACCGTTGTCTCTTCCGCTCCCTTGGCAAGTCCTACCTCTTTACCAACTTGGCTGCCGACGGTCCTAGCTACTCCAGAAAGCGCCTGCGTCAATATCTCGACATACGTGCTCAAAATATCGGCGTCGCTGGCTTCATCAATTCCCGCGGCCCGCAGCGCCGAGGCTCCAATCGTCCGCCAGCACAACGGACCCACCATAACCCTAAACAGAGGATCGGCGTGAATCGTTAGCCGCTGGCCCCAAATGTGTAGGTCTTTCTCCTCGGAAACCTTCTCGGACGATACCGCATCCTTGGACTCAATCGTCCACGACTGTCCAAGCATACCTTCGAGGGTTACGCTGAGTTGTTTTGTAAACTCTTCTGCTAGAAGCTGGTCTGGCTTGGCCATCTCTATTTCTTAGTACTCCTCGCGCGAGCTAAAGGCCACCACTCAAGGGCCACTTCTTCTCCAGGTAGGAACGTAGACGAAGGATTGCTTGAGACTTCAGTTGGGAAACGCGGGACTCATGAAGCTTGACCACCTTCGCAATCTCGCGAAGCGTGAGTTCCTCGTGGTAGTAAAGACTCAAAACCGTTCGCTCGACATAGGGCATTCGTTCAATCGCCTCGGCGAGCAGACGTTCCAGTTCGGAACGCTCGAGCAAGCGCGATGGCCACTTTTCTTCGTTGTCAGAAACGAATCGCAACAAATCGCGACCCTCGTCTTCATTTCCCGAGCCCTCCAGACTACCAAGGTTGATCCCCCGCACATCAATCAACCATTCGTGATATTCCTCCGTCGAAAGATTGAGTTCGGCGGCAATCTCTTCCTCCCCCGGCGACCGCTTCAGCTTTTGCTCGAGTACCCTGATCGTCGCTTCAATCTGCTTCACTCGCTTCCTCTGCTGGCGAGGAGCCCAGTCCATCCCCCGCAAGCTATCGAGGATGGCCCCACGAATCTTATACTCCGCATAAGTCTTCAGCTTAACGTTCATCTTCGCATCGAAGTTATCGATCGCGGAAATCAGACCGACAATCCCAGTCGAGATTAGGTCATCCAAGCTCACACTACCCGGCAGCCGCTCGTGAATTCGTCGGGCGATTAGGCGTACCTGAGGAAGGTGATCGAGGATTAGCCGCTCTCGATCATCGGTCAGTTTTTCGGCTGTCGCGAAGTGGGCATTCATAAGGAAAACAAGCTCCTCGTTGGGGAATGGCCAACGGAGGCCATCGCGCTGGTCGCGGTCCGAGCCTCAGATTGCAAAGAAACCGTGGATTGCTGCTCAATCGAGGAGTACCCGAAGTTTAGTAAGCCGACCAATAGCTTTGGAGTCGCCTCCACCAAACTCTCCGGGATTCGCCTTCCGGTCGCCATCCAGGAGAGAGGGAGGTTAATCGACTTCGCTAAAGACCAGGCCGGGCCAAAACACAGCGATTCATCCGCGCGGGTTAGTAATAGATGGGTCGGATGGCACACCCGAAACGTGCCCCAAAACCGGGTGAGTTCTGCGAACCGCAGGGTGCAGGGCAGGACAAGATGGCGTTCAATCGTAGCGACCGCGCCTAAGCCTAAACTCATTACGGCCAACTCTGTGCTGTCCTGACGGGAAAGCCCAGGAGTGTCGATGAGAATAAGTCCTGGGGTATGTGCCCGGCCAAGAACTTCCACTAATGCTTCTGGACCCCTCAGTCGTTGATACGGAACGCCCAGCAACGCACAGATCGTTTGCAATTGGTCTCCTCCGCCGATTCTTTGGTCATCGAGATCCAAAACTTGTAGCGGTCGACCTTTGGCGAGCCCTTCACGCACCGCCAGCTTGGCGATCGTGGTGGTCTTTCCGGCCCCGGGCGGCCCGACTAGCGCGACGACCTGCAAGTGTTCCTTAGTAGGTGACGAATTCGGGATTAAGCCACGCACAAGTAGTTCGTCGAGCAAGACCACCGATCGAGCTTCGTCCGCGTTAGCGGCGCCGCGCATAAGTTCAATTCCTACTTGCCTTGTGAGATCCCAAATATGTTTACTCTGCACTTCTCTCTCTGCCAGGAAAACATATAGTTGGTCCAGCACGCCTCGAATCTCCTCGGGATGTGAAATGTCTTTCGTCGGCGGAGCGTCCATCATACGAGCGAGTGCACGCAACTCGCGACGGATCCTGCTCGCATCTTCACCAATCGGTACCGAACTCTGCTGAGACCGCGCCATGGACTCGGTCGCACGTTCCTGTCTCTTCCGGGCGGGGAACTCGATCAAGGCCCTCTCGGGAAATGGTGGCGGCGGAACGACCGGGGGTGGGACCGACAATCCGTTGTGAGGAGAGGCGAAAACGACCTCATACTCACCCAGATGCCGCATCTCGAGGCTCGTCCGCTTTGAATGGACAAGTATTGCCTCATCCCCAAACTCTCCAAGAGCGCGAAGCATCGCCTCTTCTACCGACTCGACGAAATATGTCTTTAGGCGCATGTTGATTCCTTGGGGTTAGTTCATTCGGATCACACCCTGGGCTAAGACCTTTATGCCTGGGGGGACCTCGCTGTGAGAGAGAACTGTCAGATTCGACAGAGCACCCTCGGTGATCTGTCGCAAAAAGTAGCGGTTGCTGCTCCCGGTTAGAGCGACAACCGAACCATCGTGAGATCCGATTACTACCCGGAATCGCTCGACAATCTCCTGAATGCGACGAGGTGGCAGATTGAGCAGGGAGTTCGCCTCACCGTGCTCGATGCTGCCGTCTAGTATCGATTCAAGAGCAGGATCCACCAGATAGGCATGTAATTCTGCATGCGTATTCACATACGGCTTTACGACGGATCGGCGAAGGGCTTGGCGGACATACTCTGTTAGCAGGATCGGATTCTTGGTGATTGCAGCCGCCTCACCCAACGCCTCCAGAATGGAGGCGCCGTCGCGGATCGAAACCCGCTCACGGAGTAGATTTTGGAGCACTCGTTGCACACTAGCCAAGGAGAGCAATTTTGGTACCAAATCCTCTACCACCTTCGGATTCTCCTCAGCGACTCGATCCAACAGCTTCTTAGCGTCTTGGCGAGAGAAGATTTCATGGGCAAATCGACGGATGGTCTCCGCAAGATGGGTAGCCATAACACTAACCGCGTCGACCACCGTGTAGCCCGCCGCTCTGGCCTCTTCCGCCTTCTCGGTAGGAATCCACAACGCAGGAATCCCAAATGCAGGTTCCCTTGTGGGAATTCCATCCAATTTGGGACAATCGCGAGACGCGGGGATGGCCATCTCCATCCCCGCAGGGGCTTCGCACCGACCGATCTCGACCCCCTTCAGCGAGATGATGTACTCCCGGGACTTCAGTTGCAGATTGTCTGTAACCCGCACCGCTGGCAATAGGTATCCAAGGTCGGAAGCTAATTGCCGTCGGATACCTGCGATACGCCGAAGAAGCGGGGATTGCGCCCCACCCTCAACGAACCGTACCAAGCCGAGTCCCATTTCCACCGCTAATAGCTCCACCTTCAATAGGGCTTCCAGATTTTCCCGTTGTGGCGCGCTCCCCGTCTCAGGGCTTGCCTTATCTTTTTCCTCCGAAAGCCGAGCACCCTTCTTTAGTTGCCAACCAACTGCACCGGAGATTCCGCCTAAAACCAAAAACGGGATCGTAGGCATACCGGGAAACATCGACATAGCCATCAAGACGCCAGCGGAAAGCAGAAGCGGTTCTGGATTGCTGAAAACTTGCTTCTGAATATCCTGGCCCAATTTCTTATCGGACCCCGTACGTGTGATAATTAGCGCACCGCAAACCGAAATCATAAGGGCAGGAATTACGGTGACCAGCCCATCTCCAATCGTCAAAATCGTGTAGGTTTGCAGGGCCTTCTTGAGATCCATCCCGTGTTGGATTACGCCGATCAAAAAACCGGCCAGTATGTTGATTACCGTGATCAAAATACTCGCTACCGCATCGCGCTGTGTAAACCGAGAAGCTCCGTCCATCGCTCCGTAGAACTCCGCCTCGGCCGATAGCTCTTTGCGTCGCCGGCGAGCCTCCGCTTCATCAATCAGCCCTCCATTCAAGTCTGAGTCAATCGACATTTGCTTACCAGGTAAGGCATCTAGGGTGAAGCGGGCCGTTACCTCCGAAATACGAACAGCGCCGTGATTGATGACCACATATTGAATTGCGATTAGGACCAGGAAGATGACGAGTCCAATCACATAGTTGCCCCCGACAACAAAGTTCCCGAACGCTTCAATTACGTCACCTGCGGCAGCCGTTCCAGAGTTCCCGTTGAGAAGGATAAGTCGGGAGGAGGAGATGTTCAGCGCCAGCCTGAAAAGGGTCATCAACAGCAGCGCCGTTGGGAAAACGTTAAATTCCGCCGGCTTGTTGATGTAGATCGAAACGAGTAGCAACACCACCGAAAGCGTTATATTTGCACTGATCAGTAAGTCCAGTGCGGCCGCCGGCAAGGGAGTAATCATAGCCAGGACGATCCCCAAAACGGTCAGCGGTACCGCGGCATCTCGCCAGGAAAAAGAGCCCAGCATTTCAAGTACTCCGCCTTCTGCTCGTTCCTTCGACAGTAATGCACTTGCGGCTTGAACGGGACGACCGGATGGAGTCGCCGTCGGAGCGGCGGGACTTTTTGCGAGAGGGGCGGTCGGAATAGTCGTGGGAGCCATAGTCAGTCAGAATCTCTATGCATTTGCCATGCCAGGGAGTCGCCCCCCCAAGACTTTGTATAAATAAGCCAATATCTCCGCCACTGCTCGATAAAGATGCGGAGGAATTTCCTGTCCCACGTCGACGGCCGCATACAAGGCCCGGGCGAGTGGCGGGTTCTCGACGATGGGAATCTCATTGGCCATCGCTATCTCTCTAATACGCCGCGCGAGATAATTCTTGCCTTTGGCCACGACCTTCGGCGCACCGGAGCCCCCAAGTTCGTACCGAACGGCTACCGCGTAATGTGTTGGATTTACAATAATGGCCGACGCCTTGGGAACATTTGTGATCATTTGACGACGGGAGTTGTCACGCTGCATTTTGCGCAGCTTTGCCTTGAGCTGCGGATTTCCTTCCGATTCTTTGTGCTCGTCTTTGAGATCTTGCTTCGACATCATGAGTTGCTTGGTATAGCGACTCTGTTGCCGATACCAATCGATGACACCAACGATGAGAAACGCGAAAGTCGCTTTATATAGCAGATCTTCCAGAATTGCCAAGATCGTGAACTCGCCGCTGGCAATCGACTGGTACGGAAGCCGCAGCAGATTAACCGCGTTCGTTTCCACCAGGAGATAAATCGCACCCAGAAATACCGGTAGCAGGACGGTTGCCTGAAGCGCGCTCGCCATGTTTTGTCGAGGCATCTCTTTAATGCGAGACAGCGGGTTAAGTTTAGAAAACTGAGGCGCTAACTTCTTTGCCGAGATGCCCAGTTGCGAGACGGTCAGTTGTGCCGAAATCATTGCCAAGGTAAGAACGAAGCCGAGCCCAAGAATCGGCATGAGGAAGGGGAAAAGTCCGATTTGGACGAGTGCCGGAAGTGCTTCTCGCTGAATCTCTTTGTCAGAGAATGCCTCACGGATCCAACTGTAAACGAACGTGCGACAACCAATACCGATCCGGTCACCAAACTGAACCAAGAGAATAAAGAAAGCAGTGAACTGAATAGCGGCCGTAAACTCTTTGCTGACGACATAGTTACCGTCTTCGCGGGTCTTCAGAAGTTTTCGGGCCGAGGGCTTCTCTGTGCGATTGCCATCCGACATTTAGGAGCCACCCTTCGCCAGGAACGAGTGGATAAATCGGAACGTAGTCTCCGCCGACGCCGCAACTCCGGCAGGCACGGTCTGAACGGCTAGGGCCAGTCCGGACAGGCTCAGCAACATTTTCAGAGGAAATGAAAGATTCAAGAGCTGCATCTGAGGCTGCAATCTTGAGAGAAGAGCCATTGCAACATCTACTAGGAGCAGCACTCCGACGATAGGCGCGGCCAATCGCAGACCTCGGGAGAACATTTCCCCACTGATCGCGATGACACTTGATGCAGTGGCTAGCTTCGCGACGAATACACCCGGCGGATAAGCATCGAAAGAAGTCACAACCGCCTTTAGTAATACTCGGTCCAAACCGAGAGTCAAAAAGAACAGGGAGGATCCAAGCACGAGAAGGACTTGAAGGACGGAGGAATCCGCTTCTGAAGTAGGGTCGATCGTCGAAGCGTACGAGTAGCCCGCTTGAACACTTAGGATCTGGGCCCCTATCAAAACGCCCTCGTGGAGAAACTGAATTGACAGCCCGAAGACAAGCCCCAGGCTGACTTCGGAGATCATTAGGGAGAGGGCACCCGATAAAGTAGCCGGCACCGTTTGCGTAAAGGAAGTCAGAGGAAAGACCAACCAACTGAGAAGAACTACTAATCCAATTCTTGTCGGGTCCAGTGCCGACTTAAGTCCCGGAACCGGAACGAAGGCGAAGATCCCGCCCACACGGAACAAAGTCAGAAGAAAATGAATAAAGAATTCATAGGGAACGATCAAGTCATTCGCGCCCAAGCGGAACCCCCAGTCCGCGAGGTTACCCGGCATATCTCTCCAAATGGCCCAGAATTGAAACAGCGTACTCCGTGATGCGGTAGAGCATCCAGGGGAGGAAAAGGAAGAGCGCCAGAAGAAAGGCCGCCAAACGAGGTACTGTTCCGAAGGCAGAGTCCTGAATCGAAGTGACGATCTGAAGCAGGCTGATCAGTATACCGGCAACGAAACCGACTCCGAGCAGCGGCAGACACAACCAGAAACATTGGGTGAATGCTTGTCGAATGATTTCAATAACAAGGGTCGTAGTCATCGGAAATCCACGTTTCTCAATAGAAAGACTTCACTAGTGATCCGACCACTAGGTTCCAGCCATCGATCAGAACGAAAAGAAGAATTTTGAACGGCGCAGATACCATAACTGGAGGAAGTTGAACAATCCCGACCGAGAGAGTGACGGAAGCCACCAAGATATCGATCACCAGAAACGGGAGGAACAGCATCGCTCCGATCTGAAACCCTGTTTTTAACTCGCTAAGCACATAAGCAGGACAGAGGATTTTCAGGTCCAAATCTTCCGGCTTCGCCGGGGCGGGTGATTTCGATATCTCGAGTAGTGTTTTAACATCCTTTTCGCGAACGTAGCGAACAAGAAATGCCTTCAGTGGCACCTGCCCCGCTGCAACGGCCTCCCCTAACGTCATCTGACCTGATTCGTATGGCTTCCATGCTTTTTCCTGAACTTCCGAAAGAAGTGGATTCATGATTAGGATGGTCAAGAACAGACCCAGCCCGACGAGAACCGGATTCGAAGGAGCAGTTTGAGTTCCAATTGCTTGGCGGAGGAAATGGAGAACGAGCGTAATCCTCAGGAACGGAGTCAAGGACATGATTACGGCGGGAAGCACGGTAAGACCCGTGAACATCAGAACTATCTGCATCGGAAGCCCGACTGCGTCCTCCGCCGATTTTGCTTTTGCTGCCTTTCCAGGAAGCTCTACTCGCAATTCATTATTGGGCCGAGGAGCGGCGTGTGTGACCGGGACGCAGAGGAGTCCCCAAAGCCCAAGCAGAGGCATCAGACGGTGTGCGCGCCTTGGCAATATCATCGGGCTCCTCCCACGACTTGCGTGAGTTGTTTCTCGCTGTGAGGAATGGGAATCGGCACTATACCCTTGCTGGACACAGCCAGCAGCAAGGGTCGCTCATCAATCGCGACCAGATGAAGGGTACATTCTGAAGACAAAAGCAGCCGTTCCAAGGAGCAGAGGCGTTTCGTCTTTGGATCCCGCTGCCAAAATGATCGTGCCGGCTTTTCTAGTCGGCCCCATCTCCTCAGCAACCATAGCGTCGCACCTAAAACTCCAAAGGTGATCGCCAATGCGGAAACGAACTTGAAGACTTCCATGCTGCTTACTCTTGCAAGTTGAAGTCCGTTATTCGGACACCCATCGTAGACTCGATAATTACGATTTCTCCGAAGGCCACGAGGGCGTCTCCGGCGAGAATGTCGATATTCTCGCCAGCGGAACGACGCATCTTTATTACACTTCCGGGGGCCAAGTTCAATATTTCTCTCACCGTCATCACTTTGCGGTCGAGTTCGACTACGATCTCAATCGGGATGTCGGCACAGTGCCCCAACTCTTCAAGAATGGTCATAATTGCGTTTCAAATCGGGACTAGCGTTTCAAGTTGATCGTTTCCTGACTAATCTCGTCCACAGTCGTGATTACCCTTGTGTTGGCTTGGTAGCCTCGTTGCAGCACAATTAGATTGGTAAATTCCTTGGCGATGTCGACGGTCGAGTTCTCGACGGCACCTCCGATAATCGTTCCCCTTCCACCAGTGCCAGGCGTCCCGACCGCAGGGGTTGCACTCCGCGCGCTCAACTGGTACGAATTGTTCCCAACCGAGATCAGCGATTCCGGGTTTCGAATCGACGCCATAGCCAGTTGACCCACGACTACCTGCTCTCCATTCGAATACTGCGCGAGCATGACCCCTCCATCTCCGAGACCGACGCGCACTAACTGGGCTGCCGGGGACCCGTTCTGACCGAGCGCTGAAATCGCCGATGGCTGTGCGAATTGTGTGAGTCGAGGCGTCTCGCCGTTGAACATATTCCAGGTCACGTCCATGGGAGCGGCTCCGCTGTTGAGTCCCGTGATGCTCAAGGTAGGAAACGGACCGGCGGCCGGTGGGTTGGTAAGAACGCCGTTTGGGCCGAACGTCACCGTGCCGGTAACGGGAGCGATCGGCGTCGAAACGTCGGCATCGGGCACGGAGTAGGAATAGCTCCATTCGCCCGGGTTTGCCGTTTTTGTCATTTGAATGGTAATAGTGTGTGAAACACCAAGAGAATCATAGGTTTCCATCGAAGACGAGAACGTGTCAGCAGGGGGGCCGGCCGTCGCCCGAGCGTTAAGATTCATATCGAACGTTATTTGGCTGGTGGAGGTAGCCGGGCGCAACGAACCCACAGGGACCGTAATATCGCCGACGGGAAGGTTCGTGTTAATGACACCCGTTTGGGATGCCCAGCCTTGAACGCGCTCCCCTGTCGCGGTCAGGAGGGAGCCGTTGCGGTCAACTTGTAAGTTGCCTCCTCGCCCGTAGATCGTCGCATTCGCCTTTGATCGTAGGACCAGGAAGCCGTCGCCCTGGATAGCAGCGTCGAGGGGACCGGCACTCGATTGGATAGCCCCTTGCGAGAATTGACGTAGGGTGATTGGTCGGGCCACGCCGAAGCCAACTTGGGTTTCACCTAGGCCAGCACCGAGAGACTGGGTCACCAAATCGTAGAACGAAACGACGCTGGCCTTGAAACCCGGGGTATTGAGATTGGCGAGATTGTTGCCAACCACGTCTACCGCGGTTGAATGGGCGCCGAGGGCGGATAAGGCAGTGGAAAAAGAAGTAAACATGAGTCTCCAGAATTCAGTCGATAGGGATTAGGCGGTCGGTGGTGTCACTTTCGCCGATTCCATCAGGTCTTTGATTGCGGCAATATCCTGCCTCATACCAAGGCTTTGCTCTAGATCGGTGAATTGGGCCAATTGACTGAGAAAAGCGACTCCGTCTTGCGGGCTGAGTGGATTCTGATTCTTGATCTGGGCTACGAGCAGTTGGAGGAACGTTTCCTTGTTGGCCAAGGGGTCGGAAGGCGGTAGCTTGGCCTGGCCCGAACTCGTTGTTGCGGCAGACCCGCTGGCCGCTCTCGTACTTTGTATGTCTGGGATCATGACTGGACTCCTTTGAATTTGGTTAACTATCCGTTCAGAAAACTGCTGAACTGGTTTTTAGTTTCATTCTCGCTACAGCCGCGCTCTTGGTGGTTTCGGTGTTGTTCTTGCCGCTGGTCTCGCTCGTGCTGCCTGCGTTGCCCATCGGCATCACTATTCCCACTTCCTTCCCGTTCCATGGTCTCGACCGCATGAAGAGGGCGAACGTCAGGCTCCCGAGAAACAGGGATTACGGCGAAGTGGGATCGTTCAGCTTCGAGACCTTGGGGACGTAGTCGTTCCACCAGACCGGTCCACTCCGACTGAGCCCGACTACCGACACTCTCGCCGGTTCCGTGGACTCGCATCTGGACTTCTTCACCCCGCTGGCGAAGTTGGAGCCGTAACTCCCCAGCCCCGGAATCGTCTGGTAGCCCGAAATCGCCCTGAGAGATTCTAATATCAAGGCTTATTGAGCTGGGTCTTGTCGGCTCACCCGGATCAGCTATTGCGGCATCAACCTGGCTGCCAAACGAAACCGTCGATGAACGAGCCTGGCTTGATCGGTTCCAATTATCGTGAAGCTGTCGCGACGGTACAGCTGAAAACCCGACGTTCCCTCCGCTAGTTTCCAAAGCTTCGCCCGAAGGTGGCTCGCTGTCCTCGGGGATAACGTCCTTGTTTTCGTCAGGCTTTTCGTCCCGAGCATTTCGATCTTCTCGGCTTTCGCTTGAAGATTCCTGCGACCGAAGACCCACAAGGACCGGAACCCCAGACGCAACTTCATCGGCGGCTTGTACGACCGCTTCTGGGTCGGGCTGGGCCGGTCGGCGGGAAGTATCTTCGCTACCGTCAACAGTTTTTATGGTGAAGACGGCTGAGACGATTTGCGTATCGCCTCGCTTCTCCGGTGCCGGACCCGAAGGGGGGAGTAGAGGGGTCCCTAGGGGAGTTTGGTCTAGCAAGTCGACCCTCGACGGAAGCTGGTTATGGCGACTATCTTCAGGAATGGCAACGGAAGGGATAGGAGTTAGGACAATTAGGGGAACAAACTCCCACAGGTTGGGAGAAAGTTCGAACTCCCCCATTGAGCTGGGGGGATCAGAGGCGGTTTCAGTCGGTAGAAAACAAGGCTCAGCGACGATGTCAGGACAGACGGGGTCCTCGTCATTTTGGAGTTCGACAGTCGATTCGAACAGACTCGATTTGTCCAGCGCTTGTTTGGAGAAGAAGGAAGCAAGGAAAGCGATGGCCGATAGGGGAGGAGGCGGACTCGTCTCCAACAATGGTTCGCTGGGCACCATCTCTTCTCCATCTGTGGAGATCTGTGGTTCATTTTGAAACAGACCTTCCAAAATGGTGCGCCAGTCTGAACCCTGCGCAGCATCACCCGAGTTTAGTACTGTCGAAGCCGGACTAGGCTCTGTGACCTTGGGTGCTGGGGCGAACTGGAGATCGATGCTCATAGCGATGCTGCGACTACTAATGCACATTTGAGGCCAATCGAGCATTGCGTGTGCATTTTAATGCTCTGAGGCAAATTGTTGTCGGGGCAGTGACTGGTTTCGGTCACATTGCCAATTTCTCGGCGGATTGCTTGTTCTCGACCCGCGCTAACCGTCTTTGGCCTGTCAATTGCTCTTTAAGTCGGCAGCGTTATGGATCCTATCGGCGTAGCAGCAGCGAGTGGAATGAGAGCGAGAATGGAATCGCTCGAGGTGCTTGCGAACAATTTGGCGAACAGTACGACCGCAGGTTTCAAAGCGGATCGGGAGTCGTATAGCCTTTACATTTCTCCTGAGGCCGAAGCAGGAGGAGGGGTGCCGCTAACGGTGCCTGTCATCGAAAAGAATTGGACGGACTTCACGCAGGGGCCATTGCAGGAGACGGGGAAGCAAACCGACCTAGCTCTCGCTGGTAGGGGCTTTTTCGCGCTGGGAGGAGTTGATGGGCCGGTTTACTCGCGCTCGGGTTCGTTTCGACTGAGCGCGGCCGGCGGGCTCCAGTCTGGTGATGGTCGACCGGTCCTCGACAACCTCAATCGCCCCATTCAATTGCAGCCGAACAGCGAAGTGAGGATTACCGGCGCCGGCGAAATTTTCCAAAACGGGGCACCCATCGCCCAGCTTCAAATCGTCGATTTCGCTCGTCCAGAGCTTCTTTCGAAGCAAGGTGGCTCCCTATTCGTCCTACCAAAGGACACCCCTTTGGCCGATCAAGCATTGCCGGCCCGGAATGCCCAAGTTAATCAGGGATACACCGAAGCCCCTAACACGCAAGCGGCCGAATCTGCCGTGAGGATGATCCATGTTCTTCGCCAGTTCGAATCGCTTCAGCGAGCAATGGCGATGGCGGGCGAGATGAATCAGAAAGTTCTCGATGAGGTCGTGAAGTCCCACGGCTAGAGGAATCAATTAATGATTAGAGCCCTATTCAGCGCAGGCAGCGGAATGTCCGCACAACAGACCAACGTCGACAACATCGCCCACAATCTCGCCAATGCCAACACGGTCGGCTTCAAGGTGCGGCGGGCTCAATTCCAGGACCTTTTATACCAGACCATGGTTCAACCCGGCGCCGCCGCAGGCGCTCAGACAACGGTGCCGAGTGGTCTGCAGATTGGGCTTGGTGCGCGAACTTTTGCCAACGAGATTATTTTTACTCAAGGTAGCTTCATGCAAACCAGCAACCCGCTCGATTTGGTCATTGAGGGACGCGGATTCTTTCAGGTCCGCCGACCCAATGGAGAAATTGGCTATACCCGAGCGGGACAATTCCAAATGAATCGGGATGGGATTCTGGTGACCGGCGATGGCGATCCAGTGGAGCCGCAGATCACAATTCCGGCAGAAGCGCAGGCGATTTCGATCGCCCAGGATGGAACGGTGAGTTTCCAGCAGGCTGGTCAAACTGCCGCCCAAATCGCTGGACAGATTCAACTCGCGGCGTTTGTTAATCCAGCCGGTCTGAACAACATCGGTCGGAACCTGTACCTGCCAACCGACGCCTCCGGAGAGCCGGTAATTGGTAACCCGGGTGGGCAGGAGGGGATTGGATCCCTGATGCAGGGCTACACGGAGCAATCAAACGTGAGTGTTGTCGAAGAGTTCATCAATCTAATCATGAGCCAACGAGCTTATGAGGCGAATTCAAAAGTCGTTCGGGCGGCCGACGAGATGTATCAACAAGTCAACAACTTAGGTCGGTAAGAGATCCATATTATGCGCTTTGCTGTCTTACTCTTGATTGCCGGGATAAATTTGATCGCTTGCACGGCAATCGTGGGAGAGAGAATTCGCGCTGGCGAGATCGCCTCCGCCATCCCCGCGTTTGAGACTTTGGACAAGTGGACCGATCTCGGACCGGCTCCTTCGCCCAGCGTGAAGCGAATACTGAGCCGAGTGCAATTGGTTCGGATGGCAGCGACCGAAGGACTGTCGGTTACAGGCATGCCAGACAATCTCTGTATTGAGCGGCAGCAGCAACCCCTGGCTACAACCATACTGCTTAAAGCCCTGGAACAAGCGGTGGGAGAGATGTTTCCGGGTCAGGAAGTGCGTTTAGAATTGCTTGATTTCGTCCGGCACGCGTTGCCAACCGGAATTCTCCGCTTTCAGCGGCAGGGGGTTGTAGGAGGCCCGACGACTCTGCTAGACGGCCCGATCTTATGGCGAGGAACTCTGACGACAGGTGAAAAGCGGACGGTACCGATTTGGGCGAAAGCGCGAGTTCTCGTCTCTCGGAACTGCTGGTCATCGCCAGTAGACTTGCCGGCAGGAAGCCAGCCGGACCCAGCCTCCCTTCAATTGGCGCAGCGATGGCTGAATCCATTCCTAACTTCGACTGACTGCGCCGATCCCAATCGACCATTCCAAGTGCGTCGATCGTTCCGTGCCGGACAATTGTTACTTAGCTCGGACTTGACTAACGTCCCGGCTGTTCGTCGAGGCGAACCAGTGCAAGCCTCGCTCGCCATGGCGAACGCGACCCTCTCCTTTCCAGCGGTTGCCGAGACGGATGGCGAAGAGGGTCAAGCAATTTTCATCAAGCATGACGGTCGGCGACTCCGCGCTCGGGTCAACACAAAAGGATTCGTACAAATCATGCCCGGAGGCTCCCATTGAAGCTGCTTCTTGTTGTTAGTCTCATCTGCTTCATTCTCTTGCCAGTTGAGGGGAAAAGGAAGGATGGACCCACGCCTTCGCCCCTTGACCAATACATTCGAGATGCAACGCAGGGCCGTGGATCACCAGGGGTGGCGTCTAGCCCAGGATCACTTTTCCAGGCCGGAGGGAGGTTCGCGGAATTAGGGCGCGATTTTCGCGCTCAGGGGCTCGACGACTTGGTAACGATTTTGGTTAGTGACCGTGCTTCGGCAGTCGCTAAAGGAGTGACCAACACCAATCGGAAGTCCAGTGTTAAGCAAGGAATTACGGCGGCACTCGGTCCGTTAAAGGCGGCGGGGCCGCTCGCCAATCTGGCCGGAGCCAACGGAGCCACCCAGTTGCAGGGGCAAGGGGAGACGAGTCGATCCACCGTTCTGAATACCGCGTTGACGGCTCGTGTAATCGCGGTTATGCCGAATGGCAATATGATCGTCCATGGTGTGAAAGAGGTCGTCGTAAACTCAGAGCGTCAGGTTGTAGAGGTTCGGGGAGTAGTCCGCCCCGACGATTTGACGGGTGCCAATTCGATTGCCTCGGACCGGGTCGGGATGCTTGAGGTCAAGGTTAATGGAAAGGGAGTCGTAGGCGATGCCGTCCGACGTCCATTCTTCCTCTATCGAATGCTCTTAGGACTTTTGCCGTTATGAGCCGGATCATGGACTGGTTGCGGATCGTGTTTCTCACGGGGGGATTTCTCGCCTGTGGGGTCCCGGCCGCTCCTGTGAGGCTTAAGGAACTAGTCGCAATCGAAGGAGTACGGGATAACCAACTCGTCGGCTACGGATTGATCGTAGGTTTAAATGGAACCGGGGACAAACGCCAGACGGTGTTCGTTGCTCAAAGCTTGGCTAACATGTTGGGGCGCATGGGAGTGACCGTTAATCCCCAGGCGATGCAGGTAAAGAATGTCGCCGCGGTAATGGTGACGGCCACTCTTCCGCCATTCGCCCAGCCAGGGACGCGGGTGGATGTTACGGTTTCTGCGATTGGGGACGCTTCGAACTTACAAGGCGGACAACTACTGCTAACCTCCCTGAAGGGAGCGGACGGCCAAGTTTACGTCGCGGCCCAAGGAGCGCTTCTGACCTCCGGGTTTGTCGCTGGGAGAGCAGGGAACTCGCAGACCGTGAACCACCCGACAGCCGCCCGGCTACCTGGTGGAGGCATTGTGGAGCGTCAGTCCCCGACCCAATTATCAGCCTCGTCCCTGCGACTACAACTTCTTAGAGCCGATTTTTCCACGGCGGCTCGGGTGGCGAAGGTAATCAATGACCGCTTCTTGTTCAACGGCACTCCGATCGCGCAAGCAGAGAACTCTGGTGCAATTGCTCTAACCCCCCCGCCTGCCTACTCGGCGCGACTGGTGGAATTTATAGCCGAAATTGAGGTTCTGACGGTTGAGGCAGACCGCCGGAATCGCATTGTGATCAATGAGCGTACCGGAACAATCATTCTCGGCAAAGATGTAAAACTCTCACCTGTTGCTATTTTGCACGGAAGCCTTACGGTAGAAGTCCAGACGACGTTCGATGTCTCGCAACCGGCGCCCCTAGGCGCAGGTCAAACGACGGTTGTTCCGAACCAAGGGATCGGGACAAAAGAAGAAAAGGCGCGTCAGGTGGCCTTGAAGCCCGGTGCTTCCGTGGAAGATTTGGTTCGCGGCCTGCAGGCAATCGGCTCGACTCCCCGGGAGGTGATCGCGGTTCTGCAAGCGATGAAATCAGCGGGCGCGATTGACGCGGAACTGGAGGTTATTTGATGGGGATTCAAGCACTGGACCGTCTCTCCGTCGAACCGTCGCTGCCAATTCGTAAAGGTAAAGGGGACCCGACCGAAGCCGAGATCGATAAGGTAGCTTCGCAGTTTGAGGCACTTCTCATTGGACAGATCCTTCAATCAATGAAGGGTGACTCGGGTAGCGGTGGCTGGGGTGGCGAGGACCAGACCGGGGCGAGCATGATGGAGTTCGCTCAGGAGCACTTGGCCAAGAATATCGCCGAAGGTGGGGGACTCGGGCTATCCAAGCTTATCCGGAGTGGGCTAAGGCAGAAATCCTCCGATTGAATGTGTTACTTCGACCCTCGAAGGACGATAAGTGTGTCATACAGACAGCAAATCAGTTCCGACACCTGGATCCCCATCTAGTGCTGCGACCGCTTAACAGAGTTGCGTTAATACCCAACCGTTTTCCGTGCGGCTGTCCTATCGAACCGCCAATTGATTTTGGTAGCGGCTTTGTTAATGCGGCAGCACCAAGCCTTACTTTCCTGGCGTAATTTCCGGAGGTTTGGAATCCTTCTCTTGCCCAGACACTGCTTGGAGAAGATACCGATTTCGATTTCTGCTTGATTGAGCCAACTTCCATGCTTGGGAGTGTGGTGGATGACGAATCTTTCCCAAACCTCCGATCCCATCCGGGAACCGAAGGCGTCGGTCAGAGACTTCTGGCAATGAATGGTGAGGTTGTCCAATATCAAATGGATTCTGGTGTGTGTTGGCTCAGCGTGAAGATGAGGATGTGAAATTGGAATAAGAGGGAAGATTCCGCCCTGCGGGCGGGGATTTTCAAGGCATAGGGGTCTATCGATCCAATATTGCGAATTGCGGGTGATGCGGCATACACACCACCCTTGCTGTTCATCGTTTCGATGAGCCCATCCGGCTATCCCTCGGCTAAGTTGCGTCCCCGCAGAGCTCGCTTCCGTTTCACC
>Ga0136639_10000229_pt1 | contig 17768 bp, 15 predicted proteins | sample AntDrymUQ8592106_2_FD_113739 | JGI IMG/M metagenome (GOLD analysis project Ga0136639, IMG submission 113739) | Polar desert sand microbial communities from Dry Valleys, Antarctica - metaG UQ859 (21.06) | ecosystem: Environmental > Terrestrial > Soil > Desert | place: Antarctica: Dry Valley...
ACCTTCGGCGCGAAGGACGTCGACGCCCGGGCGGAGTCCGGCGAGGCGGAAGGTCGTGCTGGTCTGTCCGGCGGGGATGGTGACGCTGGGCGGAGGGGAGGCGAGGCCAGATTCGGCACGGAGGAGCACGGTGGTGGCCGTTTCGGCGGGACGGTCGAGGCTGACGGTGACGGTCGAGAAACGATTGGCGAGCAGGCCGATGGCTGGTTCGACACTCAGTCGCAGGTTGCGGCGAAAGGTCGTGTCCATGCTGGCGCGGCCGCCGGAGTAGCGGGGCCAAGCGCGTTCAAACTCGGTGCGGTAGCGTTCCACCTTGGCGAGGTCGGCCGCGGAGGGCGTGGTGCCGGCGGGGACAATGAGGACGAAGCCGATGCGGTAGCGGCGCTGCTCGACGGTGTGGTCCGGGGTGCGGCGGCCTTCGGCGATGATGAGTTCGTCGACCGGAACATCGCGCCGGGTGCCGCCGAACGTGGCGCCGACTCGCGGCGAGGTTAGCGCCGAGGAGAGTCCGGAGTTTTGGACGTAGAACGTCGGCGGTACGTCGCCAGGCGCGCGGAGGCCCATCAGATATTGGTCAAGGGGCGAGAATCCTTCGACCGTGGCCGTGGTCCGAAAACGAGGGGTTGAGGCTTCTCCCAAGTCCTCAATGCGATTGCCTTCGAGAAGCGAGGCTTCGGAGTTAAATGAGAAAGCCCAGTGGAAGCCTTGACGGCCGAGCATGGGCCGGTTCTGCCCTTCACGAATGGAGGCAAAGGCAAGGAAGAGATGGCCGGCTTCATGGGCGACGAGGGTGAGGCCGGTGTCTCCGGTGCCGGCCCGCGACGGCATGGAGGAATTGGGGTCTTCGGGGTATTGAGAAACCGGCCCCAAGTTCAGCACCGCTTGCAGGCGATTGGCGGAACCATACTCTTTGCCGACATCGGTCAAGGTATCGCCGATCCCCTTGCGGCGAGCGCGGACGGAGACTTGAAAAGCGATGACTCCACTGCCGGCGGAGACGCCGCTGGAGTTGAAAAAAGCGAGATAGTCGTAGGCGTCGTCCTGGGATTCGTAAAGCTTCTGGGAGGCTGTGACGAGGTCGACGGCTGTCGAATCGCCGAAGCGTTCGGCGACAGTTCCGGGGAACGTTCTCTCGCTGCCGGCCGCGAACGAGACGAGGGTGATGGAGCTGAGCAGGCCACCGGGTGACAGGCCGACCACCGACTCGGCGACATTGATTTGGCTCCAGGCGAGAAGGACGATGCCGTTGGGAGAGAGGCTGATTTGGAACGTCTGCTGAGGGCCAAAGCCGAAGTCGGTGTATTCGCGGACGCGGAGCCAGGTGATGGAGAAGCTGGTGGCATCGCTGCGAACGCGCACCCCGTCGCCGGCGGCGGAGGGGTCGAGATCGGTAAACAGACCGGCGATGCGGGGGCGGCCCGAGTTGAGCCGTCCGATGCTGCGGGAACTGGTATCAACATCACCCCCGCCGAAGGTTACGTTGCCATCGGAATTGATGAAAATCTTGCGGTAAGTTTGGCCGTAGAAGAGGAACGGGAAGGGGAGATCGACCTCGCGGGTATCATCGTCGGCGAGGCCGGTGAGGACGGTGCCGGGGTTGGCGGTGTCGATGGCGGCTGTACCGGTGGTGAAGCGATAGCCAGCCGAGGAGGGGGTAAACGTGACGCTGCGGTTTGCGAGGTTGAACGGGTTGCGGCGGGCGACTACTCCGTCCGAGTCGTCGAGGATGAGGATGTTGCCATCCAGGCGGGCGGCGGTTGGGCTGGTGGCCGACTTGTATTTACCGGCGAGACGGGATTTGCGATGGAGATCGAGTTCTTCGTGGGTCTGCCCCGGGTAGGTGCCGCACCACTGCCCGTTCGATTTCGCCACGGCCAGCGGACCGATTAAAGGAACGAGCAGCGCGAGAACTGCGTAACGAAGTATCGAGGGGAGCATCCCCCATTGTAAAATAGAGGATTCGGAGGAACTGAGATTATGGCGTTCTGTAACAAGTGCGGAGCGAACCAGGCGGACGACGCGCGGTTTTGTTTCCAATGCGGCGGAGCGATAGCTGTGACGGGCTCGACGGTTCAGGAGTCGCAGACACTGGAATATACAATTCATGGGGATAATCTCCAGGTGGCGCGGGTGAAGCTGAAACCCGGTCAAGAAATATACGCCGAAGCGGGCAAGATGGTGTACAAAACTCCCTCGGTGCAGTGGGAAACGCGGATGTCGGGGAACTCGCTGGGAGAAAAGATTTGGGGTGCGGTGAAGCGAAAGCTTTCCGGTGAGTCTCTATTCATGACCCATTTTCGGGCGAACGCACCGGGTGAGGTGGGCTTTGCGGGTTCGTACCCTGGGCGGATTCAGGTGTTCGATCTACTGCCGGGGCGAAGCGTGCTCGTGCAGCGAGACGGTTTCCTGGCGGCGCAGCCGACGGTACAATTGAACATTGCTCTCGTGAAGAAACTAGGGGCTGGATTCTTTGGCGGCGAGGGCTTTATTCTGCAGAAGCTGACCGGGCCGGGGATCGTGTTCATCCATGGTGGCGGGGACTTCATTGAGTTCCAATTGGCCGCCGGGGAGCAGTTGCAAGTGGATACCGGGTGTATCGTGGCCTTCGAAGAAGCAGTGCAGTACGACATCCAATTTGTGGGTGGGATCAAGACGGCCATCTTCGGTGGCGAAGGGCTGTTTCTGGCGACGTTGACCGGACCCGGGCGCGTGATCATTCAATCGATGACGCTCGACAAGATGCGTCGGGAGTTGGCTCCTTCGGCGACCGGCGGCGGGGATGAGCGCAGCGGGCTAGGCGCCATCACAGGTTTGTTTAAATCGAATGACTAACGCACAAATCACGCAGATTCGAGACGAAGTGGCGGGCTTGCTGGTCAGCCGCTTGGCGGCGGTGCCGGCCGAAGCGGCGGAGTTGCAGCGGGCGGCGCGGGCTTTGCGGCAGGCGGAATCGATTGAACAGTGGATCCAGATTGTGGCGGATGCCGCGGCTGGTTTTACGGAACGGGCAGCGCTGTTTTCGATAGACGGCGACCGGGCGCTGGGCAAGGCGTTGCGAGGGACAGGCGAGTTACCCGCTGAGCCGGTGAAGTTGGCTGAAGCCGCGGCCTTGCGCCAAGCGGTGGAGACGAGCGAGACGGTTGTCTGCCTAACGGCGACATCGCAGTTGGGCTTGGCCGTATTCGAACCCAGGATTTCCAGGCGGGCGCACTTGGTGCCGGTGGTCGGCAAGACGCGGGTCTTAGGGGTTTTGTATGCCGAGGGCGACCCGAATCTGCCCGCGCTAGAGACATTGGCCGCCTTGGCCGCCGGGTCGCTGGAGCTGCGGAAGGCCAACGTGACCGCGCCGCTGATTCAGCCGGTATCGGCAGCGGCCGAGCCGGAGCATCGGCATCCGGTGGAACTGGTGGTTGTGGCGCCGATTCCGGAGCCTGCGGCGGTAGACTGGCGGGCGTTCCGAGGCGCTAGTGTGGCCGTGGCGAAACTGGTGCTGCGCCATCGCCAGACGGTAGCGGTGGCGCGGGCGCGCGGGAATGTTTACGCGGCACTCCGGTTGGAGATTGAAGCGGCGAGATTAGCCCATCGCGACCAGTATCCGGGGCGGGAAAGCTATCTCGAAGAGGAGTTGAACGCGCGGCTATTCGAGCACGGTGGTCTTCCAGCCGCCGAGCGCCAAGCCGATGAGTAACGTTTCGCCGCGGGCTCCTTCGTAGTGGGGGATCCCGCCGCGGACGATGAAGAATTCTCGAGCGGGAACGGCCTTGATCTCAATCGCGTTCTAGCTTGCGGCCGAAGCCAGGGAGCAGGGTGCCTTTGACGGCCGCTACGTGGGCCTGCTGGGAATGCAGAGGGGCACCGACCCACGCTCCGTCCGGCATCCAAAACGGGTAGGTGAATGGCTCGCCGGGCTTGTCTCGGTCTCCGTCGAGGACGATGTACTTGGTGCCGTCGGGGTCGGTCCGTTGCCAAGGGATAGTGTCGAGGCGCCAGACTAAGTTGGCGTGGTCTTCGGCGGCCCAGAGAGCGCTGGCCGGCAGCAGGGCGAAGCTACGACGGGAGAACTTCATGAGTCGATTGTGATCAGGAACTGGATGGCAAACTATCCAGTTCTTGCGATCGCAGTCGAGTTAGTGGATTTCCATCACGGGATCGGGGGCGAAGCCTTTTGTGAGCGACCAATCCTTCACGATCCGGCGGGAGGCGAGGTCGACGGCGTAGACCCGATCCATGTTTTCGTTAGCGGCGTAGGCGATTTTGCCATCGGGGCTGAGGTGTAGGCTGACGATCTGGCCGAGCGGGGCGGGTAGGTCGACGCGACCGACGATCTTGCCCGTTTTCGTGTCGGTCCACCCGATGGCTTTTTCGTCGAGAAGGCCGTAGACAACATGACGTCCGTCCGGGGAGATATCAACGCGGACGGGTCCGGGCGGCGAGTCGAGCGTGCGGAGGAGTTTGTGGGTGAGGGTATCGATCTCCGCGATGCCGCGGCCGTCGCGTTGGCAGACGTATAGGCGTTTGCCGTCAGGCGAGAGGATGCTGCCTTCTGGCCGCGGTCCGGTCGGAATGAGCTTTACTTCGCCGGTGCCGAGGTGGATGCCGGAGACGTTGGAGGAGCTACTGTTCGAGACCCAAGCCCACTGTCCGTCCAGGCTGGCGGTGACCATATGAGCGGTTTTGCCCTGGGTTGAGTAGGTGCGGAGGATGGTGCGTTTGATGGGATCAAGCAGCAACAAGGCGTCCGGCATTTCGGTGGAAACGAGTAAGTTGCCGTTAGGCAAACGAGCGATGCCGTGGGGGCGGCGATAGGTGCCGGTGGATATCTCGCCGACCTTCTCGCGGGTAGTGAGATCGATGATCGAGATCGTGTTCCCGCCTAAGCCCGCTTGCTCGATACGCATCGTGCCGTTGTCGGTGATGAACAGCAACTTGCCGTCTGCGGAGCGGACCATCTCGTGAGGGTGGGCGTTGACGGCAACCTTCTTTTCGAGCTTTCCATCGGCGGAGTAGAAGCCGAGCGAGCTATCCCCCTTGTGCAGAACGATCCACGCGAATAGAAATAGAGTGTGCATAGCTTACCGGCTTTTTTTCTTGTAAGTGTACGTTGGAAAGTCGAAGTCGAAATCGGTACGCGGGGCCATCGGCTTGGCGCTTGTTGTAGGAAGCGACCGGGCCAGTTCCGCTTTGAGCTTAGTATACTTCGGATCGTCGGCGATGTTGCGCCATTCGTTAGGATCGGCGAGGCAATCGTAGAGTTCTTCGGTGCCGTCCTTATACCGGATGTAACGCCACTGCTCGGTGCGGACGGCGTGATTGCCTTCGAGATAAGTGATGACGGCGGGCGGGCGCTTGGCCTTCGGGTTGCGAAGCTGCGGGACCAAGCTGAGGCCTTCGTTGCGCGGGTTTTTGGGTAGGCTACAGAGGTCGACGAGCGTGGGATAGAGATCGAGCAGACTAACGGCCTGCGGGCGCGCGACTCCAGGTTTGGCGGTGCCCGGTCCGGCGATGATCATCGGCACGTGGGTCGATCGTTGCCACAGAGTGGACTTGTGCCAGTGCTTCTTTTCCCCGAGATGCCAGCCATTGTCGGACCAGAAGACGATGACGGTATTTTTGGCGTGGGCCGATTTGTCGAGGGCGTCGAGGAGTTGGCCGATCATGGCGTCGGCGAAGGAGATGCAGGCGAGATAGGAGCGGACGGCGTCTTTATGCTTGCCGCTATTGACGATGCGTTCGTGTTCGACGCGCCGGAACGCGGCGAACTCCTGTCCTATTTTGGGGATGTCGTCGAGGTCGTCTTCGGGTGCCTCCGGGAGGCGGACTTTGGCCGCCGGGTAGAGATCAAAATACTTCTGCGGGGCGTACATCGGGATGTGCGGATGCCAAAGTCCAATGGCAAGGAAGAACGGCTTGGCGTGGGCTTTGTCGAGGAAACTGGTGCCAAAGTCGATGGCGCGCTGGTCGCCGTAGGCGCGTTCTTCATAAGGCAGCACGCCCCAATCAAACTCGCCCTGAAAGTTGTCCAAGCCGTTGAGCGGGATCGCGGCCGGGGCCGGGACGCGCTTGTTCCAGGGGTACCAGTCGGCACGGCGATACCACGGGTCGTCGAAGACTTGCAATTGGAACTCGTCCCACTGCGATGGCGGATTGTTGCCGGCCGTGTGATGGAAAACTTTGCCCGCGCCGGCGACATGGTAGCCGTGCTGGCGGAAGTACATGGGGAGGGTAACGGCGTCGGGGAGGACGGGAGGCCAGAACTGGTCGTTGTCGTAGATGCCGGTGGAGGAAGCGCGCTGGCCGGTCAGCAACGCGGTGCGGGAGGGGTTACAGAGCGGGGAGGCGCAGTGCGCATTGGCGAAGAGCACGCCGCGTTGGGCTAGCCGGTCGATGTTTGGCGTCTGGACGCCGGGGTAGCCGCGGAGACAGCCGACCCAGTCGTTCATGTCGTCAACGGAGAGGAACAATACGTTGGGTTGCTTCGGGGCAGCCAGGGCGGCCGAGGTGGAAGCGAGGAACGCGCGACGAGAGAGCATGGATGGCCGAATTATATCGGCTTCTTAGCTGTTCCGGCGAACCAGATACACCGCTGTCTCGGCTAGCAGGTTGGGCATCAACTTCACTTCGCGGTTGCCATCCAGAAAGACGCGTTTTTCGATGTGCCATTCTTCGCGGGCGGCCAGGATCTCGAAGTCGTCGATCGTGAAGAAGTGAATGTTCGGCGAGTCGAACCAGTCGTGCGGGAACCGGATTGTTTTGGGGGCTCGTCCCGTCAGCAAGTGCCCTAACCGGACGCGCCAGTGGCCAAAATTCGGAAAGGCAACCAGCGCTCGGCGGCCGACGCGGAGCATGTCGTTAAGCACCTGGAGCGGATGCCGCACCTCCTGCAACGTCTGGCTGAGGATGACGTAGTCGAAGGCGTGGTCGGGGTAGTCAGCGAGGCACTCTTCGATATTGCCCTGGTAGCAACTGACGCCCTTCGCAATTGCTTTCTGCACCTTCGCGCCATCCATTTCGACGCCCCGGGCATCGACGTCCTTGTTGTCGGCGAGCCAACTGAGCAGTTCTCCGTCGCCGCAGCCAAGATCGAGGACGCAAGTCTGCGGCGCGACGATTTCGCTGAAGATGGCATAGTCTCCACGACCGAGAAGGTCGCGAACAAACGGATCGTTGTTGCTGGGGGGGGTCATCGGCGGTTCACTCCTTTGGTGACGCGGAGGAGGAATCCTTTCACGATTTCCGATTGCTCTTCGACCTCGACGAGGAACGCGTCGTGGCCATATTTGGACGTCAGTTCGATGTAGGCGACGTCCTGGTTGCGACGGCGCAGGGCGCTGACCACCTCCTGCGATTGATAGGACGGATAGAGCCAGTCGGACGTGAAGCTGATGACGAGAAACTTCGTCTTCGACCGTTCGAGTACGGCCGTCAGCGACTGCTGGCCAGCCGCGAGATCGAACAGGTCCATGGCCTTGGTGATGTACAGATACGAGTTCGCGTCGAAGCGGTCGACGAACTGACTGCCGCGGTAACGGAGATAACTTTCGACCTCGAAGATGCCTTGATCTTCGCGCTGGCGGCGGCCGAATTTTTGGCGCATCGACTCATCGCTCATGTAGGTGATGTGGCCCACCATGCGCGCGACTGCCAGGCCACGGCCGGGCAGTTTGCCGCCGTAGTAGTTGCCGTCGCTCCAGTCCGGATCGGCCATGATGGCTTGGCGGCCCACCTCGTTGAAGGCGATCTGCTGGGCGCTGTGGCGCGGGGTGGTCGCGATGGGGATGGCGGAGGCGACCCGGTCGGGGTAGCGGGCCGCCCATTCCAGAACCTGCATGCCCCCCATGGAACCGCCGGCGACCGAGAGCAATTTCTCAATGCCGAGCGATTCGATGAGCTTGGCCTGAAGCCGGACCATGTCGCCGATGGTGATAACCGGAAACGTCATCGCGAAGATCTCGCCCGTCGCGGGATTGATGGAACCAGGTCCCGTAGTGCCGCGGCAGCCGCCGAGGACGTTTGAGCAGATGACGAAATACTGGTCGGTGTCGAAGCCGCGTCCGGGGCCGATCATGCTGTCCCACCAGCCCTTTTGCTGGGTTTGCGCGTCAATCCCTGCCGCGTGGGCGTCACCGGAAAAGGCGTGCATGACCAGAATCGCGTTGGAGCAATCTGCGTTCAAGGTGCCGTAGGTTTGATAAGCGACGTCGACCGGAGCGAGGGTGACCCCACAATCCAACTCCAAGGATGCGAACCGCTTCGATTGCGTGGAAACGACCATGACAGGAATCCTTGTAGGATAACAGGCATGTTGCGATTAGCTTTCGTATTGTTGTTTACACAGGTGATCTGGGGGCAGTGGCGGGTAGGGCGGGCGGAGGTGGACATCACCCCACCGGCCCGGATGCCGATGGCCGGCTACTACTACGTGCGACTGAACGAAGGCACCCACGACCCTCTTTTCGCCAAGGCCATGGTGGTCGAGCAAGCGGGCGTGCGCATGGCGCTGGTCGCGGTTGACTACGTCCAAATTCCCCGGGCTTTTGTCGACGAGGCGCGGACGTTGATTGCCGCGCGGACGGGAATTCCGGCGACGCACGTCATGATCTCGGCGACCCATTCGCACACGGGCCCCGAGTTGGGAGCCCGGCTGAGAAGCGTGGAACCGGATATTGACGCCTTGGCGAAAGGCTTCTGGAAAAAGATCCCGGAGTTGATTGCGGCCAGCGTGGAGAAGGCCGTCGCCGCGCTGGCGCCGTCCGAGATCAACGTGGGCGTGGGGCGGGAAGAAACCATCAGCTTCATCCGCCGCTTCCGCATGATTGATGGCACGACGGGTTGGAACCCGGGGAAGAAGAATCCAAAGATTGTGCAACCGCTGGGGGCCATTGATCCAGACGTGGCCGTGGTAGCGGCCGGGAAGGGCGCCTACGTCAATTTCGCGCTGCATCTGGATACAGTCGGGGGCGCTCAATTTTCGGCCGACTATGCGTATGCGTTGAGCCGCAGTCTGCGCGAGGTGAAAGGGCCGGAGTTCTCGACCCTGTTCACGATCGGGTGCGCGGGGAACATAAACCACGTCGACGTTTCGCACAATCGAGCGCAGAAGGGCCCCGGCGAGGCGGCGCGGATCGGCACCGTGTTGGCCGCCGCCGTGTTGAAGACGATGGAACGATTGAAGCCGGTTGAGCCGCAACCGGTCCGCGTGTCCACGCGCCTGGTCGCCCTACCGCCCGCGCCCTACACGGCGGAGGAGGCGGAACGGGCGAAAGTGGTGGTGGCCAATTACGGCAAGCAGAACGCGAACCCATTTTATGAGCAGGTGAATGCCTTCAAGGTCATGGACCTGATGGAACTGGGCAAACGGCCTGTCGAGGCGGAAGTGCAAGTGATCGCCTTGGGCAAATCGGTGGCGTGGGTTGGATTGCCGGGTGAGATTTTCGTCGAGCACGGGCGGGCTATCAAGCTGGCTTCGCCGTTCCTGGTGACGATTGTGGCGGAACTCGCCAACGGCAACCTCGGTTACGTGCCGGACCGGAAAGCCTACGCCGAAGGGGCGTACGAGGTGATCTCCAGCCGGCTCGCCGCCGGGGGCGGGGAAGCGATGGTCGCCGCGGCCGTCGAGCAGTTGAACGCTCTCTTTCGGGACTAAGCCGCGAATCGGCCGGGGCGCAAACGGGATCTGGCCTACTGATCTCCTCCTACCAGAACCGAACCGCGACCGTGAGGGAGCGGACCTCATTGGGGCGCTACGAGCATGTTCCCAGGCCAATCTGAACCACCCCTGCCCTCCGATTTCCCTGTCGGGCCAACCTGTTTGCGGATCTGTCAGTTTTATGTCGCATACCAGTCGCTCGCCGATGATTGCGGTAGCTCGGTCCAATGTGTTCCAATAGGTAAAATCCAGCGGGAGGTTCCCGAATTGAATCCAGCTATCCTCGCTCTAGAAGACGGAACGGTCTTCGAAGGCCGGGCTTTTGGAGCGCAAACGGAGCGCTCCGGGGAAGTCGTTTTTAACACTTCCATGACGGGCTATCAAGAGATATTTACCGATCCGTCTTACTCCGGGCAAATTGTAGTTTTGACTTACCCGCAGATTGGTAACTATGGGACGAACGACGGGGATATGGAATCGGCGCGACCCTATATTGAAGGGTTGGTCGTCCGAGATTTTTCTCCGGTCGTTTCCAACTGGCGTTCCGCGCGTTCGGCCCATCAATTTCTGGCCGATGCCAACATTCCGATCATTGATTCGATTGATACCCGGAAACTGGTGCGTCACCTGCGAACCCTCGGGGTGATGCGGGGTGTTCTTTCTTCGGTATCTACCAACGCGCCCGAACTGATCGAAAAGGCCAAGAACTTGCCGTCCATGAAGGGCCTCGACCTCGCTACGCGGGTTTCGACCGTCGATTCCTACCGGTGGACGACCGCCGTCGACCCGGTCTCCTTGTCTGAGCGTATCGGCAAACTTCGTCCGGCGGATTACCACGTGGTCGCCTTTGACTTTGGGATTAAACGCAACATTCTCCGGCGTTTGGTTTCGAGCGGTTGCCACGTGACCGTCGTGCCAGCCTCGACCTCCGCCGCCGATGTGCTCGCGCTGCGCCCTGATGGCGTCTTTCTCTCGAACGGCCCGGGCGATCCGGAACCGCTGCAAGCGCAAGCGGCTGAGGTTCGGCAACTCATCGGTAAGACGCCTATTTTCGGCATCTGCCTAGGCCACCAGATTCTGGGGCTCGCCCTCGGTGGTAAGACTTACAAACTGAAGTTTGGCCATCGCGGCGGCAATCATCCGGTCCTGAACAAGCGGACGCAAAAGGTGGAGATTACGGCGCAAAACCACGGTTTCGCCGTTGATCCGGAGTCCTTGCCTGACTCCGTGGTCGAAGTGACCCACATCAACCTGAACGATCAAACCGTGGAAGGGTTGCGGCACAGGTCCGAGCCGCTTTTCTGTGTTCAGTACCACCCGGAAGCCGCGCCCGGCCCCCACGATTCCCTTTATTTATTCGACGATTTCATCGCACTTATGAAAGAGGCCAAGCGCTAAGCGATGCCGAAACGCACCGATCTTCACTGCATCATGATCATTGGCTCTGGCCCCATCATTATTGGCCAAGCCTGCGAATTCGACTACTCCGGAACCCAAGCGTGCAAGGCGCTCAAGGACGAAGGCTACAAAGTCATTCTGGTCAATTCCAACCCGGCAACCATCATGACGGATCCGGACCTGGCGGACCGAACCTATGTCGAACCGCTCAGCGTCGAGTATCTCACGGAGATCATTCGCAAGGAACGGCCCGACGCTGTCCTTTCGACGGTCGGCGGCCAGACCGGCCTGAACCTTTCCATTGCGCTCGCCGAGGCGGGCGTCCTGGACGAATATGGCGTCGAACTAATCGGAGCCAAAATCGAATCGATTAAGAAGGCCGAAGATCGGCTGCTGTTCAAGGACGCGATGAAGAAGATCGGGCTTGACACGCCGACGTCTTCGTTGATTACGTCCATTCAGGGCGGTCATGATTTCGCCGCCAAAGTCGGCTATCCGCTCATCCTGCGGCCCAGTTTCACGATGGGCGGCACCGGCGGTGGCATCGCTTATAACGCGGAAGATCTCGAAGAGATTCTCGCTCGCGGCCTTCAGTTATCGCCCGTCCATGAAGTCCTCGCCGAAGAATCTGTCCTGGGCTGGAAAGAGTTTGAGCTTGAGGTGATGCGCGACCTCGCCGACAACGTCATTATTGTCTGCTCCATCGAAAACTTCGACCCCATGGGCGTTCACACTGGCGACTCGATCACCGTCGCTCCCGTCCAAACCCTGACCGATCGCGAGTATCAGATGATGCGCGACGGGGCGATCCGCTGTCTTCGCGAAATCGGGGTCGATACCGGTGGCTCCAACGTACAATTCGCCATCAATCCGGTCGACGGCGCGATGGTTGTCGTCGAAATGAACCCGCGTGTTTCGAGAAGTTCGGCGCTGGCCTCTAAGGCCACCGGCTTCCCCATCGCGAAGATCGCTGCCAAACTCGCCGTCGGCTACCGGCTCGACGAGATCAAGAACGATATTACGCGCCTTACCCCGGCCTGCTTCGAGCCGACGATCGATTATGTCGTGGCGAAGATCCCGCGGTGGCAGTTCGAGAAGTTCCCTGGGGCCGATACCACCCTGGGCACGCAAATGAAGTCGGTCGGCGAAGTCATGTCGATAGCCCGCAATTTCAAGGCGGCCCTCGCCAAAGCTATTCGCTCCCTGGAAACCGGCAAGTCGGCGACGAAGGTGGAAGCCTTCGATGTCGATCTGATCCCGAACAAGCTCATCACCCCGACGCCCGATCGCCTGCCCTACATCTACTTTGCCTTCGAGCAAGGTTGGACGGTCGATCAAGTTCAGGAACTCACGAAGATCGATCCGTGGTTCCTCCAGCAGATCTTCGAGACCGTGGAATCCCACGCCAACCTGGCGAAGAAATCGCTGGCCACCATCTCGACCGCCGAGATGCGCGAAGCCAAACGCAACGGCGTGGCCGATACGACGCTCGCTCGAATCTGGAACGAAGATCCGTTGCGCATTCGCGACCGACGGAAGCAGATGGGCGTCCGCGCCATTTTCAATCGCGTTGACACCTGCGCCGCCGAATTCGAATCGTTTACCCCCTACCTGTACTCCTCGTATGAGTCCGAGTGCGAGGCCAACCCGAGCGACCGCAAGAAAGTAATGATCCTCGGCGCCGGCCCCAACCGTATCGGCCAGGGGATCGAGTTCGACTACTGCTGTTGCCATGCCAGCTTCGCCCTCCAGTCCTTTGACCATGAATCGATTATGGTCAACTGCAACCCGGAGACCGTCTCGACCGACTACGATACCAGCGACCGCCTCTATTTCGAGCCCCTCACGCTCGAAGAGGTGCTCAATGTCTATGACACGGAAAAACCAGACGGTGTCATCGTCCAGTTCGGCGGACAAACGCCGTTGAACCTTGCCTTGCCGCTGAAGCGTGCCGGCGTACCCATCATCGGTACCGCGCCGGAAAACATCGACCTCGCCGAAGACCGGAAGCTGTTCGGTCGTCTCCTCGACGACCTGCGGATTCCTTGCCCGCCCAACGGTACTGCGACAACTGTCGAAGAAGCCTGCGCCGTCGCTAATGTTCTCGGCTATCCTGTACTCGTCCGTCCCAGCTATGTCCTCGGCGGCCGCGCCATGGTCATCGCCTATGATGAAGATACGGTCCGTCGGTATATGCGCGAGGCCGTTACATTCTCGCAGGAGCGCCCGGTCCTCGTGGACCGATTCCTCGAAGATGCTATCGAAGTCGACGTTGACTGCCTCTCCGATGGGGAAGACGTTTTGATCTGCGGCATCATGGAACACATTGAGGAAGCCGGTATCCACTCCGGCGATAGCTCCTGCGTTCTTCCTCCCTTCGGGATCGGCGCCGCCGAACTGAAGACGATTGAAGAGTATTCCGTCAAGCTGGCCCGCGCGCTCAAAGTAATCGGGTTGATGAACGTCCAATATGCCATCAAAGATGGCAAGGTGTTCGTCATCGAAGTGAATCCGCGCGCCTCGCGGACGGTTCCCTTCGTCGCCAAGGCTACCGGGGTGCCGATTCCGAAAATTGCGGTGGGCCTGATGATCGGCAAGAAACTGAAAGAGTTTGCGCCTTTGATGCAGGGTAAGACCAGCGGCGTCCTAACCGTCCCTCAGTTCTTCGTCAAATCTCCGGTTTTCCCGTTCAATAAGTTTCAGGGCGTCGACCCGGTGCTCGGTCCGGAGATGCGATCCACCGGGGAAGTCATGGGCGTCGGCGAAAATTTCGGAGAAGCGTTCGCCAAAGCGCAGCTTTCGGCCGGTTCTCCGTTGCCCGCCTCCGGAACGGTCTTCATTAGCGTGTCCGAAAGGCACAAAAGCGAGGCGGTTGACGTCGCAAAGCGCTTTGTGGAGCTCGGATATACCCTCGCGGCCACCCGCGGCACCGCTTTGGCACTAAAAAATGCAGGATTATCTTGTACAACCGTATTTAAAGTTAACGAAGGGCGACCAAATGCGGTAGACTTATTGAAGGCTGGTCGTTTGCAGTTGGCAATTTATACGACAACCGGTGTACACAGCTTTGGCGATGAAAAAGCCTTGCGTCGAGCCGCAATAACGTATAGAGTACCTTGTATAACGACTATGTCGGCGGCCAGAGCGGCAGTGGAAGCTGCAGCCAGTCGTCTCAGAGATCCGATTCGAGTTTGGAGTCTTCAAGAGATTCACTCGTAATCAACAAGTTTGTCGGTGGTTCCTCCGCCTTACACCCCAACCACCGGCAAAACGCCACGAGCCCTCTCCCCACCCCTTGGGCTCGTGGCACCCCTAATTACATCTAGACGAACTCACCGTTCACAATGCAAATAAATATATTTGCCTCTTGTGAACTTTTTTGTTTTCAAGCACTTAGCCTTTTTGCTCGGCCGGTCGAGTTTCGATTACTCTTGACGATCCCGTAGCGTGGAATCAGAGTGGCGCCCCTCGCGGGGCGCTTTCTTTTTTTCAACACGAGGAGAGCAAAATTATGTCGCAAGTGAACTGGCCGGAATCGTTTGACCCGGCAAAACATCGGGCCTACTTGGATTCGAATGGAAAAGCCGTCTTTACGGTTATTCCTAGGGAGGTCGTTGAAATCGCTTACATCGAACCGACCGAAGGGGCCGACCCATTCGCCGGTCGCATTGAGCGGGCTAAGCAATTGGCTGCCAACGGGATCGTAATCGACGCCCAGATCGACGTCTGGGGCTGGGGAGCGGAAAACACTATGCGGTTGCGCCGGTTGTACGGCAAAACGATGGTGCCAGACGCCTTCGGAACGATTCAGATTCTCGTCCCGCCGGCGAAGTAGTTCATCAGAAGCGCACAGGCTGGAGCGAGTCCGTTGTGCGCGAGTTCCTGAGTAGAAGGTCACGCTGTCGGAGACCCCGGCAGCGTGACCAACTCGTGATCGTCAAGTCGCGAAATGTCCATCGTCAATACGTTGTTGGCCGCCCGGCCGTAGAGGTCGCTAAACTTGGCACCGTAAATGATCTCCTCGTCGGAATAGGAGAATCTCCGGTACACCACCTGGGACGAAGCTTCATCTGTCGCGGTGATTAGAATAATGATCTCCGGGTCGTCAGCCAGAATCGCCGCGGCGTCCTTGCCGTAGAGAGGCGATTGCTCATCAATCGGATGGACGATGACCCACTGCGTGGCGAGGAACATCACCTCTTTCCGCTCGAGCGGCAGGAGTCTGAATTTCCGAACTCGCCGACCGTCGGGCTCCGATTCGAGGCGGGTGTACGTCACCTGCGCGCTCATTTCCATCAGATTGTTCGATCGGCTGTTCATCACGCGGAACATCAGAGCTGTTTTGCCCTGAAAGGGTGCAATCAAGGCTACCTTGCTAAATGCGATCGCCGCCGTCGGTCGGGAAAACCGCGCGAACAAAATCCCGGTGGCCAGGGCGAATCCCATCAGGCCGGTCAACGCCTCAATCGAGACCAGAAAATGGGCGGGGACGCTCGTCGGCGTCATCGTCCCGTAGCCAATTGTCGCGATCGTCTGCACGCTGAAAAAGTAGAGTTGCAGAAAACGGTGGGGCCCACTGCCATCCACGCCGGAAATTGCCCCAGGACCGCAGGCGAGATAGAGCGCCGCGAACACCACATTCAGTGCTGCGTAAGTAAACAGGATCATGCCAAAAAACTGCGGCCACGAGAGGCTCAGCATTTTGTGATAAAAGTTGATCGATTGCCAGAACCCCTGTCCCACCCGCTGGACGTTAAATCCCCCATCCTGGCGCAACATCCGCTTCTGTTGGGACTGCGCTAAACGGCCACTTAATCCTGACTCCCGTTCCTCTGCCATGCTTCTTTCTATCCTACAGGGAGAAGATCGCCGGCCAAACCAGGCACCACGCCACGAGGCCAAACCAGTACAGTATCGCCCACAGAATCCGGAAGTCACGCTCCGGCTGTTCGCCCTCCGTCCGGCTCACCTCGCTGAATCCCAATTCCCGTCCTACTCGCATCGCCTCGTCGCGCGCCTCTGCTTCGTTAGCGAATCTTGCCGACGTATCCATCCAAACCCCAGCCCCGGTCGCCACCCCGGCCGCCCAATGCGAATCTTCGCCCGACCGGGGCGTCCGAAAGTTGTTCCGCCAATAGACCCCGCTGATCTCGCTTCGCTCCACCTGCCGATCGCGAAATCCCGCTGGAATCGCCCCTTCCTTCACGTCTACCCCTTCTGGGCTTACCGTAACGGTGGTCGCGTTCAGCAGCAGGGTCAGGGTCAAATGGGTAGCGGAGAATAACATCGGAAGCATCGCCAGAATGCCGCGCGGCCACTCGTGTATGGCCACCGCATACACCACGGCGGTGCACGCCGCGCACAAAATCCCGACCCAAATTGGGCACCAACGCCGTCGATTCACGATCATTCCCGCACCCACCCCTCGGAATTCGATATCCTATTGACTTGGTTCACACTCATGTCTGGTCACTCTAAATGGCACACAATTAAACACAAGAAGGGCGCTCTCGATGCCAAACGAGGGCGTGTCTTCACCCGGATTATCAAGGAAATCACCATCGCCGCTCGCGGCGGCGGCGATCCCGATGGGAATCCTCGACTCCGCACCGCCATCACCGCGGCGAAAGCCGTCTCCATGCCGGCCGACAACATTAAACGCGCCATCCAGCGCGGCACTGGTGAAATCGAAGGAATCACCATCGAAGAATACACCTACGAAGGCTATGGCCCCGGTGGGGCCGCAGTTCTCGTCAATGTCGCCACCGACAACAAGAACCGTACCGTCGCCGACGTCCGCCACATCTTCAGCAAGTGGGGCGGCAACATGGGCGAGCCGGGCTCGGTCAATTGGATGTTTGAAAAGAAGTCGAACATCATCATCGAAGCCGACAAGGTCAGCGAAGAAAAGCTGATGGATCTTGCTCTCGAAGCCGGGGCCGATGACATCCAGCAGCATGGCGAAGTATGGCAGGTGCTCTCGGAACCGAACGCCCACGAATCGGTGATGAATGCGATCGCCGCCGCCAAAATTGAAACCCTCAGCTCGGAAGTTGGGATGATCCCCAAGAACACGATCAAGCTCGAAGGCTCCGCCGCGAAGAGCATGATTCGTCTCAACGATGCGCTCGAGGACTACGACGATGTCCAGAGCGTCTTCTCCAACTACGAGATCGACGAAGCAGACATGGAATAGTCGATGCGAATTCTCGGCGTCGATTGTGGCACGGAACGGACCGGCTTTGGGGTTATCGAATCCGATGGCCGATCCCACCGCCTCCTCGACGCCGGAGTCATCAAGACATCGCCCAAGTCTCCGCTGAGCGAACGGCTCCTCCTCATCGCCTCCGGGTTGCGGGCGGTGATCGTCGCCCATGCTCCTGAGGCCGCCGCCGTTGAGGCGGTCTTCCACGCCGTGAATGCCCAGACGGCGCTCAAGCTTGCCCACGTCCGCGGCGTCGCCCTTCTTGTCCTGGCCGAAGCAGGGCTCTCCGTCGGCGAGTATTCACCGCTCGAAATCAAAACGAGCGTGGTCGGCTATGGCCGGGCCGAAAAGGAGCAGGTGCAAATGATGGTCCGGTCGCTTCTCAAACTCGATGAAATCATCAAGAGCCAGGATGCGTCCGATGCATTAGCCGCCGCTATTTGCCACGCCAACCAAGTGCGCTACCAAGAGGCGATTCGCAAATGAAATTCCTACTCGCTCTACTGCTCCTTGCCTCCA
>Ga0136639_10000230_pt1 | contig 17752 bp, 17 predicted proteins | sample AntDrymUQ8592106_2_FD_113739 | JGI IMG/M metagenome (GOLD analysis project Ga0136639, IMG submission 113739) | Polar desert sand microbial communities from Dry Valleys, Antarctica - metaG UQ859 (21.06) | ecosystem: Environmental > Terrestrial > Soil > Desert | place: Antarctica: Dry Valley...
AGGCGCGGGGTGATGCGGCGCAGGATGAAGGTGTCCAGCGTGTACGGGAACGCTGACGAGAGCACGCCGATGGCCAGCAGCAGTCCGAGAACACCCCAGTTGAGGCTGGACCAGTCAACCGTGATCAGGGCGAACGGCACCAGCAGCGTCAGACTCACGACGCTGGCAACGGAAATGCCCTCGAGTCCCGGGAAGGACACCGCCACCTTCCTGGTCAGCAGGATGTATGCCGCCCACGCCGCCGCCGCGGTCAGCGCGTAGAGCACGCCCGGCACGTTCAGCGCCCCGTCGGACCAGGTGAGGAGGAACACCCCGCCCGCAGCCGCGGCGGCATAGACGAAGTCGAGCGGGCGGCGCGAGGAGGCCAGCGCCAGGGCGAACGGCCCGAGAAACTCGATCGTGGCCGCGATTCCCAGACCGAGCAGGTCGACGGCTTCGTAGAAGGTGAGGTTCATCACGGCGAGCACGACCCCCAGCGCCAGAGCCGGCCACAGGCGCCGCCAGGTCAGGCCGGCGAGTTTGGGTCGGTAGAACGGAAGCACGGTGGCCGCCATCACGAGCTGCCGGACCGCGACGACAACGGGTGAACCCACGAGCGGGATGGCCAGGCCCGCCAGTGACGAACCGAAGTTGATGCTCACCTCGGTCACGACCTGGGCGCCGGCACCGGTCAGCCGATCGCGTTTGGCCGTCACGGTGCTCCTCCCCCGGCGCCGGGCAGGCGCGTCACGCTAACGCTAGCGGAACACGGACCTGGCCACCGCCGTCACCTCCAGTGGCACTCCGTGCGGCAACAGCACGGTCAGAACCGGCGGGCGCCAGTAGGCACTCAGCGAGACCGCGGCGCTCTGCCCGTCAGCTGACGCTACCCCGCTCACAGTCAATCCCTCCATCCGGCTCTGTGGAGCGGATGCGATATACGCCTCCACTGCCGCCCGAACATCGGCAGACGCCAGGCTGGGCCGCAGCCCTGTCCCTGAGCCGTCGGCAGTGACGGCCACCGCGCTCAGGTCGAACGCTTCGGCCCCGGCGAGCGCCGCGCCGTCGGCGAGCGTCAGCAGGCGTTTGCGTTCCAGGTACAGAGATGTCGCGGCCACGACGACGAGGATCAGCAGCAGAGCCAGAAAACCGTAGAAGATCGTCAGGATGAGCGTCGACCCTTGGTCGTCGCCCGGCCGAAACGGCAGCCTGCGCCGCACCGGACTGATGCCGCTCATCCGGACCGCCAGAACCGGGACACCGTCTGCGTGGCCTGGGCCTCCAGGGGAACGCTGGCGGCGTCGCGCAGGGAAAGAAGGTCCGGCAGCAGAGGCAAGGCCACCCGGATGCGTACCGTCACCGTGACTGTGCTCTGCCGGGTCAGGCATCCGTTTGGGCCTGCCTGACAGGCCACGCTCATCTGGGCGCCACCCGGGTCTATTCCGTAATCGGTGAGCCCGAACTGCACGGCCCGCTCGGCCCTGGTTGTGGCCGTGGCTTCGTCGGGTGCCAGAACGTACACGCGGGCGGCCTGGCGCGCGGCCCCCTCCACGGCGAGGGCCCCGCCCTGCAGTGCCGCCATAGACAGCACCAGGTATACGAGCGGCACCAACAGGATCAACCCGGCCGTGATGAACTCGAGTGATGCTGACCCCCGCTCGGTATCGGCCGCCCATGCCCGTCGGCGGCTCAGCCCGCTCCGACTAACGCAGGTTCTCGACCGCAGCATGTGCCACCACCTCCAGCCCGCGATCGACTCCGAACAGCGCCATCAGCGGCAGGGGCGCCACGACGCGCACCTGCACGATCGGGAATCCGCCGTAGTCCCCATAACGGGCCTCCACATCGGTCGCATACGCCGGACCGATCGACGCCGTGATCAGCTCGCGGGTGCGTGCCGCGCCCTCGCCCAGCCCGCTATCGGCGAGCGCGGCGTACCGTGCCCCCTCGGCTGCGGCGTCGAGCACGGTGTTTCGAACGAGCAGGGCGAGTCCAAGCTGCATGACGGCGAGCGTCAACACCGTCAGCAGCGCCCCGACCATCACGAACTCGGCCGCCGCCGAGCCCTCTTCGCCGCCGGGCGATCGGGCCCGGCGCCCCCGCGTTCTGGCCATGGCCGGTCAGATCCCGCTGACCCGGTCGATCGCCTGCTGGAAGACGCCGCTCAGTGCCGGACCGGCCAGCCCCCAGATGATGATGACCAGCCCGGCGGTCATCAGGGTGATGAGCACCCAGCCCGGCACGTCCCCGCGCTCGTCGCTCCTCAGGGCCGGGAAACGCCGTCTCAATGCCTTCATGATTGCTCCTTTTTCTCTCGTGGTTCGGCCGCGGGTGGGGCGGGGGTTCCGGTCAGAACCCGCTCTGCAGGATGAACAGGCCGGGAAAGATCGCAAACAGGATCGTCATCGGCAAAATCAGGAACACGAGCGGCACGAGCATCGCGACCTCCTTCTTGCCGGCCGCCTCGATCAGAGCTCGCTTGGCATCGTCGCGAGCGTCCTGGGCCTGGGCACGCAGCACCTCCGCGAGCGGCGTGCCACGGTCGAGCGCACCCGCGATCTGGTCCACCAGCCGGGTCACCGCCGGCAGAGCGATCCGCCGCGACAGAGAGTGCAGGGCGGTGGCGAGCGGCACCCCGGTGCGCACATCCGCCACGACGCCCGCCAGCTCTCGCGACAACTCGCCCGTGCTCGTGCGCGAGACCCGGCCGATCGCATCCAGGATGCCCTCCCCCGCCGACAGCGACAGCGTCATGAACTCAAGCACGGTCGGAAATTCGCTCTGCATGCGGGCCACCCGGGCGGTGGCGGCGCGGCCCAGCATCCAGTCTCGGGCCAGCGCGCCGCACGCCGCGGCGACCACGGGCAGGCAGACCTGCACGATCACCGGCAGCGACCGGAATGACAGCATGGCCACCAACGCCCCCGCGCCGACGAAGAGCCCCACGAGCGCCCAGACCACCTGCTCCGACCGGAACTCGTCGATGGTGCGGGCCGACCCCGATTGCCGTAGCCGCCGCTCGATCGTCTCAGAGCCGCCGAGAACCGCGCCGAACGCGCGTTTCAGGGCACTGAATACCGGCGCGAACAGGGTGCCGAGAACCGGCAACGGATGCACCGTCGTGCGCCCCACGAATTCCCGCGCCTCCGCCGACACGTCGAGGATGTACGGCGCCAGCCTCTGCGCGAGGCGCGGGCGGCTCAGCCGGGGAACCAGGCTGGCAAGCGACCACAGCCCCACGCCCAGTGCGGTGCCGAAGAAGAGCGCCCACGCCTGCGAGGCGCTCAACGGAACCACCGACGTTCCTCGGGTAGCCGACCCAAAGCCACCATCAGGCGGTAGGCGACCACCGAAACCCCGAGGCCGCCAATGATCACGATCATGCCGGCGGAGGTGTTGTAGGCGACCGCGGCCTCAGGGCGGGAGGCTAGGAGCAGCAGCACGATCCAGGGTGCGGCCACACCCAGCCTCGCCGCATTGACGATCCACGACTGGCGGGCCTCGACCTCGGACCGGATGGCGGCATCCTGCCGGAGCCAGGCCGCGAGGCTACGCAGCACGACCGTGAGGTCGCTTCCGCCGACTTCCCTGGCCATGCGCAGTGTCTCCAGGATGCGGTCGGCCACCGGATCGGCCAGGGAGACCTTGAGCCCATCGACGGCAGAGCCGAAGTTACCGGTCGCCTGGTACTCTCGGGCGAACTCGGCGAAGGCTGGCCGCGTCGACAATGGGCCGGCCCCGGCCAGGCTGCCCACGCTGTCGGGCAGCGCCAGTCCCGACCGCACCGCGGACACCAGGTGATCGACGACATCAGGCCAGACGGCGCGATTAGCCCGCCGTCGGGCGCGTACCCGCCAGGCCACCATCAGAGTGGGCAGCGCCAGCCCGGCGAGCGCGACGACGATCGACAGCGCCGCGATACCGAGGATGGCCTGGCTCAGCGTCGACACGGCCAGACCGAGCACCAGAGACAGAGCGACGAAGGCCGCCAGCGGAAGGTTGCCGAGCCCGGCCTGGCCGAGGTTCGCCCGCAGCCTGCCCGGCGTTCGCGCTCGGGCCGGGCCGCTCGGGCGCGGCCACAGGAACGGCGCTGCGAGCAGGAGCAGCCCGGCGCTGAGCATTCCCCCGAGTGCGAGCGTCATGCGGCCCCGGCGCGCAGCACGATGGCCGGATCGAGTCCGGCCGCGTGGAACTTGGCCAGCTTCGTCGGGTGGCCCCCGGTCGGCTCGAGAGCACCGCGCTGCGCCAGGAAGATCGGGCTGGCCTCGATCATCGCGCCCGACAGCTGGCCGCTGGGCGCGAGAATCTCGGTCACCCGGCGCCGCCCGTAGCGGTCGATCGCGCAGTGCACAACGATGTCGATGCAGCCGGCCACGGTCGGCAGCACGAACGACGAGTCGATGTTGCGGCCGGCGAGGAGCGGCAGCGTGGACAGTTTGCCGAGCGCATCCCGCGCGCTGTTGGCATGGATCGAACACATGCCCGGCAGCCCGCTGTTCAGGGCGATGAGCAGGTCGAGACTCTCGGCCTCGCGCACCTCGCCGACGATCAGCCGGTCAGGGCGCATTCGCAGCGACTCCTTGATCAGTCGGCGCAGCGTGATCTCGCCGGTTCCCTCGAGGCTGGGTTGACGACACTGCATCGCCACGACGTCGCGCGCGGCGAGGTCAAGTTCGAAGGTCTCCTCCACCGTCACGATGCGTTCAGTCTTGCGCGTGGCCGAGAGCAGGGCGTTGAGCATGGTGGTCTTTCCGGTCTGGGTGGCCCCGGAGACGAGAATGTTCTGCCCGGCGAGCACACACATGCGCAGAAACTCGGCGGACTGCTGCGTGAGCGACCCAAGCCCGACCAGCTGGTTCAGGTCACGGATGCGCCGGGTGAACTTGCGAATGTTGACCGCCCAATGCTGCCGCGTGATGTCAGGAATGACCACGTGCAGCCGGGATCCGTCGGGCAGAGACGCATCGACGAACGGGGAGGAGAGGTCGACGCGGCGACCGGAGGCCTGCAGCATCCTTTCGACCAGGTCACGCACCTCCCGCTCGGTGAGCACCATAGTGGTCAGCTCAGGCACCCCGTCGCGGGCCACGAACACCCGGGTGGGCGCGTTGATCCAAATTTCCTCGATGCTGGGATCGTCGAGGAACGGTTGCAGCGCCCCGAATCCGGTCAGCGAGGCCACAACCTCGCGCGCCGCCTGGCGCTCGTCGGCGATCAACGGCAGGGAGTTGCCCAGCGCACGCTCGGCGTAACGCTGCACCTCGTCACGCACGTACTGCTCGGCGAGACCGGTGTTCGAGGCCAGGTCCACACCGTCGCGGCGCACCCGGGACCGAACCTGCTCGGTGATGATGCGTACGGCTTCGCTCATTCCTGCATGATCGCCCATCCCTAACCGACCACGCCCGACTTATCCACAGCCCCGGGGGCATCCTCCCCTGATCACTGAAGAGAACGCTTCCGGACAGGTCGGGCGCACGAAGTAGACTGACAGCGCACTTCGCGGGAGTGGTGAAATTGGCAGACACGCAGGATTTAGGTTCCTGTGCTTTCGAGCGTGGGGGTTCAAGTCCCCTCTCCCGCACATGATTCGTATGGCGGCCCTGGACGGCCAATTAAACGACCTGCTGGCGAACACCGGCGTCGTGATCTTCTACCTGCTTGTTTGGGCGTTGGTCTTCGCCGGCACTGCGGTGTTCCTCGGTGTGTTCATCCCGTTCATCACGGGCGACTCGCTGCTCTTCGGCTCAGGTCTGGTGGCCGCGTCCACGCCCAGCCTGAGCATCTCTGTGCTGGCAGTCGGCACCGGCATTGCCGCGTTCCTCGGTGACCAGGTCGGATTCCTGCTCGGTCGCCACTTCGGCCGCTCCTATTTGGACCGCCACGGCGGCCGCCGCACTCGCACGGCCATCGCCAAGACGGAAACCTTCTATCTCAAGTACGGCTGGTGGTCGGTGGTCGTCGCCCGGTTCATGCCGTGGGGGCGGGTCTTCGTTCCGGTGATCGCCGGCGTCGGCCGCATGAATTACTACAAGTTCCTGACCAGCAATGTGGTCGGAGCCCTCGCCTGGGGGGTGGGCCTCACCCTGACCGGGTACTACGCGGCCGCCATCCCCGGCGTGAAGAGCGCCGCCTACGTCATCGCCGGTGTCTTCATCACGGCATCAATCATTTTCGGCGTGCGCACGCTTCTGGCCGATCGCGCCCAGAACCGATTGGATGCCCGCAACGCGCTCCTCGACGACCCAGCCACCCCATAGGCTCTCGGCACACTGCGAGCCCACGGCAGGCCCACGGGCTACTGTCGGTAAACCGCGTTAGCCTGTAGCAGAGCACACAGTGATCCCGCCGCCCGGCCGATCTGACCGACGCCCACAGGAGATTCTTCGTGATTGACACCGCACTGCTTCCCCTGGCAGTCATCCCCTGGCTCGACCCAGAAGTCCTGATCAACGGTTTCGGGCCCTGGGCCCTTTTCGGCGTCTGTGCGATCGTCTTCGCCGAGACCGGCCTGCTGGTCGGCTTCCTGCTTCCCGGCGACACCCTGCTCATTATCACAGGCCTACTGACCTTCGCCGGGGTCATCCAGATCGATATCTGGTGGGTGGCTCTGGCCATCGGCTTCGCGGCCTTCGTCGGCGGTGAAGTCGGCTACCTGATTGGGCACAAGTTCGGTCCGAGGGTGTTCGAGCGCAAGGAATCCGGGCTGTTCAGCATCAAGAATGTGGAACGCACGAACGCGTTCTTCGTGCGTTTCGGCGGCGTCGCCGTGATCGTTGCGCGCTTCGTGCCGATCGTGCGCACCTTCGCCCCGGTCGCCGCGGGTGTCGGTCACATGGACTACCGAAAGTACTCGCTCTACAACCTGATCGGCGCTCTACTCTGGGGCGCCGGCCTCACCTTTTTCGGCTATTTTCTTGGCTATATCCCGCCCGTCGCCACGTTCGTGCAGAACTACATCGACATCATCCTGCTGGCCGCGGTTTTCATCACCCTCATCCCCACCGTCTTCCACTACCTTCAGGCCGCCGCCAAATCCCGCCGGGACGCGCGCGCTGGGCTGAGCGTCCAAACCGAAAGCCTGGTGCTCGATTCCGACGCCTTCGAGAACCCCCACGAGCACACGCACGACGAGAACAAAGAAAACCACTGACCCGAGAAGCCCGCCGAGCTTCACTGTTGGCGCTTCAGAGGGTGAGCCAGGTCAGTCGGGTCAGGGGTCCGAAGGGCGAGAATTGGGTGGGGCGGTCGGAGCGGGCGAACTCGTTGATTCGTCGGTGAATTTTTCGTCGGTGTTGACCGGGCCTTCGCTTGTGAAAACGGTGACCGTGCTTCCTGGCTTGATTCTCGAACCGCGAGTTGGCGAGGACGAAGAAATTGTTCCTTCCGACTCCTCCGACCGGGTCGGGCCGCCGTCGGCCAGGGTGAATCCGGCGAGCTCGAGCGCGGACTCAGCCTTCCCGAGTGACATGCCGGCCAGGTCGGGAACGGCAACTCGTGCGCCGAAGATGGTTGAGTTGGTGGGTTGGGTGAAGTCCTCTCCGCCATACTTGGCGTTGGCGACACTCATGACGTCGGGCCACATACGGTGCCGCGCGGTGGCCGCTGCACCACTGTCGAAGGAAACCCTGCGCTGGTTGATCTCACCGGTCACGCTGACCACACCGACTACGGTGGCGACTTCGCTGCTTGCACCACTCATCCACGTGTCCTTGTTGCCGTCGGTCGTTCCGGTTTTCCCGATCATGGGAACGCGTGGAGATGTTCCCGCGTTCGACTGAGTCGCGGTTCCGCCCGTCATGACGCGCTGCATGGCATAGGTCATGCCGGCGGCCACCTGCGGGGTCACCGATGGAGAACATTCGGAGCGTGCGATCGGAATCTCCGAACCATCCGCGCCGATGACCTTGTCGATGGCGACGGGGCTGCAGGTCGTGCCGTCATTGGCGATGCCGGCGAAGGCAACAGCCATGGTGAGGGGCGCGATCTCGTTGGTGCCGAGCACGGTCGCCGCGCTTTGCAACAACCGCTCACCGTCGGCACGGTGCACGGTGAAGTCTTCGGCGGTTTTACGGATCTCGCACAGATCGAGCTCCTTGGCCATGCCCAGGAAACCGGTATTGATCGAGCTGATCGTGGATTCGAGGGCGCTGTAGTTCGAACGGTTGTTGGAGGAGGAATCGTTGCGAGGGTTCCATCCAGGGTAGGTCTGGGCCCCACGGCAGCTGTCCTGGAAGGCTCCCCAGTTGCGGGTGCGGCGTGAGTCGACCTGTTCGCGGAGGGCGTGGCCTGTCTTGAGCCATTCCGCCAGGGTGAACACCTTGTAGGTTGACCCTGGCTGGAAGCCGTTCGATCCACCATTCGCGTTGTCAGTACTGTAATTTATGGCGGTAGCGGATGCCCCCCGCGCGGCCAGATCAGGATCCTGGCTGTAATCCTTGTTCTGCGCCATGGCGAGCACCCGGCCGGTTCCAACCTGCACGCTGTTGATGACGCTGCCGACGTCCCAACCGGGATAGGACTGCGGCACGTTGTCGGCCATGGTCGTCACTGCAGCGTTTTGCAATTCGAGGTCGAGCGTCGTGTAGACGTCGTAACCGCCGCGGTGAAAGTTGACCAGGCGGGTGTCTTCGTCTTCTCCGAATGCGGGGTCGTTCTGCAACTGTTTCACCACGTAGTCGCAGAAGAAGGCGTTGGCCCCGGCCGTGAGGCATCCCGTGCTGGGCGGGGTGATGATCGGTGTGATCACGGTGGCGACGGCATCCTCATACTGCGAACTGCTGATCTTGTCGTGATTGAGCATCTCACCCAGAATGTAGTCTCGACGGCCTTGGGTTGCGTCGTACTGACCCGCTGCACCATTGGTCTCACTGTTGGGTTTGTCGAGTCGGAACTTGACCGGGTTGTTCACGATCGCCACAAGGCTGGCAGCCTGCGGCAGTGAGACGTCGGCCGCCGTGGTGTTGAAGTAGTAGTGAGCTGCGGCTTCGATGCCGTAGACGGCACCACCGAAACCAATGATGTTGAGGTACTGGCGCAGAATGTCGTTTTTGGCGTACTTCTTCTCGATGCCGATGGCCAGCCGCATCTCCGACAACTTCCGATCCACCGTCGTCTCGGTCGCGGCGGAATAACACGTCGCGCGTGTCGAGGCGTCAGCGATGACCTCGCACTTCTGCACGAGAACATTCTTGACATACTGCTGCGTGATCGTTGAGCCACCCTGGGTCGAACTGCTCGTGGCGTTCTTCAGAACGGCGCGGATGGTGCCCGGAATATCGATACCGCTGTGCTGATAGAAGCGGGGATCCTCGCCGGCGACGGCGGCGTCCTTCACGAACCGGCTGATCTGATCAGAGGGCACCTCGACCCGGTTCTGGTCGTAGAACGAAGCCAGCAGCACCGAGGAACCGTCGCTGTCCTTCGCGTAAATGTTGCTCTTCTGCGAGAGCTGATCAATCTCGAGAATTTCGGGTAAATTATCGAATGCCGTGATCGCATTGCCAGCAGCTAAGCCGCTCAGCGCGAGGGCAGGCGTCACCGCAACAGTCGTCAGCACTCCCGCCACGGCACTCATCGCTACCAGGCCCACCAGTGCGCCGAGCGACGTGCTCGCCGGCCTGAGCCTCGTCGACTTGCTGCGCATATTGAGTATGTGTTCCTTGAGGTCGCGGTTGAAACTGAAAAAACCACCACCAACCCTACGTGCAACCAACTGAACGGCCCCTGACAACATCATCGGAGGCTGCTCCTTCGGTTGGAGCACCACCCGAGGGTGCACCGACCCGATCGGGCACGTCTACCGGTGCGGGTTCTCCTCGTGCTCGGCGTGCTCGGCCGGTTCGAGCTGGAACGTGGAGTGGTCCACGTCGAAGTGGCCGGCCAGGCAGGCGCAGAGCGCGTCGAGCAGTGCGCCGGAGCCGCCGGAGCTGAGAACGGCCGGTTCAACCACGACGTGGGCGCTGAAGACGTGGGCACCGGAGGTGATCATCCAGACGTGCACGTCGTGCACCGCCACCACCCCCTGCGTGTCGAGTAGGTGCCGCCGGATCTCCGCGACGTCGGTGTTGGCCGGCACCGACTCACTTAGCACGCGCACCACGTCTCGCAGCAGCACAACGGCGCGGGGCGCGATCATGCCGGCGATGACCAGCGACGCGATCGCATCCGCCTGCACGAAACCGGTGAGAAGGATGACCCCGGCCGCGACGATCACGGCGACCGAGCCCAGGGTGTCCCCGAGCACCTCGAGGTAGGCGCCGCGCATGTTGATCGACGACCCTGCCGCCGGGCGCAGCAGGAGCAGGGCCACGACGTTGGCCAGGAGGCCGATCACGGCCACGACCAGCATGGGAGTCGCCAGCACCTCGCTGCCGCTTGTGTCGACCAGGCGGCCGACGGCACCGATCACGACGGCAACGGCCACACCCAACAGGATGAGGCCGTTCAGCAGGGCGCCGAATACCTCTGCACGCTGGTAGCCGAAGGTCTGCCGGTCGGTGGCCGGCCGAGCGGCCAGCACGGTCGCCGTCAGGGCGATGATCAGGCCCGCAAGGTCGGAGAACATGTGGCCGGCATCCGCCAGCAAGGCCAGGGAGCCGGTCAGCCAGGCGCCGACAACCTGGACCACGAGCACCACGGCGACGATCCCAATCGCCACCGACAAGCGCACACGGTTGGTGTGCGACGTGTGCGCGTGATCGTGGCCCATGCCTCCACGCTAGGGCCGCAGGCACCCGACCGCCAGTTCGGCAGCCAGTTGGGAATGAGTGCCGTTCTCAGCACGCGAGACGGATACGCCGGTCAGGCTTCCAGCAGCGTCTCCAACACCGGAATGAGCTTGCCGAAGGCCCGCGCCCGGTGGCTGTGTTCGTTCTTCACGGAGGGAGTCAGCTCGGCGGCCGAGATCGCGTAGCCGTCGGGCAAGAAGATCGGGTCGTAGCCGAAGCCACCGGCACCGCTCGGCTCGGTCAGAATCTGACCGGGCCATTCCCCTGTGACGTGCCACTCCGTGCCGTCGGGCATCGCGAGAGCGGCGACGCAGGTGAAGTGTCCGCCGCGGTGCTCGGGCGCCACGTCGCCCAGTTGCCAGAGCAACAGCTGCAAGTTCTGGTTGGAGTCCCGGGCAGGCCCGGCCCAGCGGGCCGAGAAGATGCCGGGCGAACCGCCGAGCACATCCACGCAGATGCCGGAGTCGTCGGCGATGGCCGGCAGACCGCTGTGCGCCGCGGCGGCCCGGGCCTTGATCAGGGCGTTCTCGGCGAAGGTCACGCCGTCCTCGACCGGCTCGGGACCGTCGTAGGCCAGCACTTCGAGGCCGGGGAGCCGCGGCGCGAGGATGCGCCGCAGTTCTTCGACCTTGTGCTGATTGTGGGTGGCGAGCACGACCTGCATGGTCAGCTCCCCAGCGCGGTCTTCTGGAACTCGGTCAGGGAAATCGTCCCTGCCAGCGCCAGATCGAGCAGGGAGTTCAATTCCGTGCGGTCGAAGGGTGCAGCCTCGGCCGTGCCCTGCACCTCCACGAACAGGCCGCGGCCGGTGACGACCACGTTCATGTCGGTCTCGGCTCGGGAATCCTCCGTGTAAGCGAGGTCGAGCATGGGCTGGCCGCCGACGATGCCCACGGAAATGGCCGCGACGCTGTCGATCAGAGGCTGGGCCTTCTGGCTGAGGAACTTCTTCTCCCGACCCCACTCGAGAGCATCGGCGAGCGCCACGTACGCTCCCGTGATCGCCGCGGTGCGGGTGCCGCCATCGGCCTGGAGCACGTCGCAGTCCAGCACGATGGTGTTCTCGCCGAGCGCCTTCATGTCGACCACGGCGCGCAGGCTGCGTCCGACCAGGCGGCTGATCTCATGCGTGCGTCCGCCGATTCGGCCCTTGACCGATTCGCGGTCCATCCGGGAGTTGGTGGAGCGCGGCAGCATGGAGTACTCGGCCGTGACCCAGCCTTTCCCCTTTCCCGCCATCCAGCGCGGCACGCCGTTGGTGAACGAGGCTGTGCAGAGCACCTTGGTGCGCCCGAACGAGATCAGGGCCGAACCTTCGGCCTGGTCGCTCCAGCCGCGCTCGATCGTGACGGGGCGCAGCTGGTCGTTCGTTCGTCCGTCTACGCGCACGGTATCGGTCACGGGGTCTCCTTGGGGTTGGGATGCGATGCGGCGAACTCGGCAAGCTCGCTCAAGCTGAAGGACCCGGTTTCGACCAGGTCGACGCGACCGATTTCCGGCCCGATCAACCGGTGGGCCAGGTGCAGGAAATCGTCGGCGCTGCCGCCGGTGGCCTCGTAGCGATAGCTGGGTGGCACCTGCTCGGTGCGCTCCAGGCCCTGGCTCACCAGCAGCCGGTACACGTCGTTGGCTGTCTCGGTGTCGCTGGAGACGAGCGTCACGGTGTCCCCCATCACGTAGGAGATGGCGCCGCGCAGGAACGGGTAGTGCGTACAACCGAGAACGAGCGTGTCGACCTCCGCTGCGCGCAGCGGGGCGAGGTAGCTTTCCGCCACCGAAAGTAGTTCGTCACCCGTGGTGATTCCCGCCTCGACGAATTCAACAAACCGCGGACAGGCCTGGGTCAGCAGCCGAATATCGGTGGCCGCGGCGAACGCGTCGTCGTAGGCGCGCGACTTGACGGTGCCGACGGTGCCGACGACGCCGACGCGGTTGTTACGGGTGGTGCGCACGGCCCGGCGCACGGCCGGCTGGATGACCTCAACCACGGGAACGCTGTAGCGCTCGCGGGCATCCCGAAGCATCGCAGCCGAAGCGGTATTGCAGGCGATGACCAGCATTTTCACGTCTTGAGCGACCAGATCGTCGAGAACGTTCAGGGCGAAGCCGCGCACATCCGCGATCTTTTTCGGGCCATACGGAGAATGCGCAGTGTCTCCGATATAGAGGATCGATTCATTGGGCAGCTGATCCTTGATCGCCCGGGCGACAGTCAGTCCGCCCACTCCGGAATCGAAGATTCCAATCGGTGCATCCGTCACGACGTTCGAGCTTAGTCGGAATCCCTGACCCTCGCCCGTGTGCGCCGGGCTGCCGCTCCGGCACCTCTAACGCTCAACCCCCGGACAGGGAGATTGAAGGCACATTCCCAGTCTCCCTCGAGAGGCGCCAGCACGTTCCATTAGGGGAATATGGCCGTAACTACACTCGGAATATGGTTCCCGCCAACCGACGGATGCCGCACCAAAATGACGTCACATTCGTCGTTTGAGGAGATGATCACCGTGAATGATCGAGTCGTAATCACCGGGCTGGGCGCCCTGACGCCTCTGGGCAACAATTGGCGCGACACGTGGTCGGGTCTCACCAGCGGTCGCAGCGGCGTTACTCGAATCACCCAATTCGATCCCTCCGGTCTGCCGACACAGATCGCCGGAGAGGTTAAGAATTTTGTTCCCGCAGACCATATGACCGTGAAGCAGGTCAAACGCGCATCCCGGGCCTCACAGCTCGCCATTGCCGCAGCCCGCGAGGCGGTGGCGGATGCCGGCTTCGGCGCCTCCATGGAGGGCATCGACACGGCGGTCGTCGTCAACAGCGCCGTCAGCGGTTTCGCGGAGATCCAGGAAGCCACCGAGCTCGTTAACTCCGGCGACTCCCGGCGCATCCCCCCGCGGTTCGTGCCCTCCGCTCTCCTGAACATGGCGGCCTGCGAGGTCGCGATCGACCTCGGCATCCACGGGCCGGTCAATGCGAGCGCCCTGGCCTGTGCCAGCGGGGCCTACGCGCTCCTTGAGGCACGCACCATGCTCGTCATGGGTGACGCCGACGTCGTCATCGCCGGCGGAGTGGAGGCTGCCATCACACCCGTCATGTTTGCCGGCCTGAACGCCATGCACGCGGCCTCCAAGAACAACGATTCCCCTGCCGAGGCCTGCCGGCCGTTCGACGCCGACCGCAACGGACTTGTCTTCGGCGAGGGTGCAGTCATCTTCGTGATGGAGCTGCTCTCCCACGCCCGCGCCCGCGGCGCCCAGATCTACGCGGAGGTGCTGGGCGGCGCACTCACCAGCGACGGTCACAGCATCGTCGCGCCCGAACCGACCGGCAAGTTCGCGAGCCTGGCCATGACCCGCGCCCTCATCAAGTCGAAGCTGAACCCGAGCGACATCGACGTCATCTGCGCGCACGGCACGTCCACTCAGGCCAACGACCGGGCCGAGACCTCGGCGATCCGCCAGGCGCTCGGGCACAACGCAGACTCCATCGCCGTCACCGCCCCCAAATCGATGACCGGCCACCTGATCGGGGCCGCGGGCGCCCTCTCCGGCCTGCTCTGCGCCCTGTCGATCCGCACCGGCATCATCCCGCCCACCATCAACTACACGACCCCCGACCCGGAGTGCACTCTCGACTACGTGCCGCTGGTTGCCCGGGAGAAGCCGGTGAAGTTCGCTCTGGCGAACGCCTTCGGCTTCGGCGGTCAGAACTGCATCGTCGCCTTCGGGGCGCTGTAAGCCCACCCCATCAGCCCAAACACGTACCGGCCGGGGCGGATAAGCTTTCCGGGTGACCGAATCTTCAGCATTCCGCACCGACCGGTACGAACTCACCATGGTTGACGCCGCGATCCAAAGCGGCACCGCCGGCCGGGAGTGCCAGTTCGAGGCGTTCGCCCGGCGCCTGCCCTCCGGCCGCCGCTACGGCATCGTGGCCGGCACGGGACGTCTGCTCGACCTCATCCGCGACTTCCGGTTCACGGATGCCGAACTCACCTGGCTGAGAGACAACAAGGTGGTGCGCGAGCCCACCCTCAACTGGCTCGCCGACTACGCCTTCCGCGGCACCATCTGGGGCTACCAGGAAGGCGAAGCCTATTTTCCTGGCTCTCCCCTGATCGCGGTGGAGGGCACCTTTGCCGAGTGTGTCATTCTGGAAACCCTCATCCTCAGCGTGCTCAACTACGACAGCTCCGTCGCCAGCGCCGCCGCACGGATGGTGTCGGTGAGCCTGGGCCGCCCGCTCGCTGAGATGGGTTCGCGACGCACAGGCGAGTACTCCGGCGTCGCCGCCGCCCGTGCCGCCTACATCGCCGGATTCGCCTCTACCAGCAACCTGGAGGCCGGCCGCAGCTGGGGTGTACCGACCATGGGCACGGCCGCCCACTCCTTCACCCTTCTGCACGACAGCGAAGAAGACGCCTTCCGCGCCCAGGTCGCGGCCTTCGGGCCGGAAACCACCCTGCTTGTGGACACTTTCGACGTTGCCCAGGGCATTGAACTGGCCGTCAGGGTGGCCGGGCCGGCACTGGGATCGATCCGGATCGACTCCGGTGATCTGCCGACCATGGTCGCGGAGGCCCGCGGCCAGCTGGACTCGCTTGGTGCCGTCAACACGCACATCACCGTCACCAGCGACCTCGACGAGTTCTCCATTGCCGCGCTGTCCGCGTCGCCCGTGGACGCCTTCGGCGTGGGTACGTCGGTAGTGACCGGTTCGGGCTCCCCTGCCGCGGGGATGGTCTACAAACTCGTCGCGCACCGCGACGACGCCGGGGAGTGGGTCAACGTGGCCAAGACCTCGGCCGCGAAGGTCTCGGTCGGCGGCCGCAAGCGAGCCGTGCGCCGACTCGATGCCGCGGGTATTGCGCGCGCCGAGGTCATTTTGATCGGCGAGAATCCGGCCGACTCCACCTCGCCCGCCGAGCCCTCGGGCCGGGACCGCGTGCTGCTGGTTCCTCTGATCACCGACGGTGTGATCGACGAACGCTACCTTGGGGCGGCCGGCACGACCCGTGCCCGCGCCCACCACGCATCCGTCATGCAGGAACTGCCGATCGAGGCCTTCCGTCTCGGACGCGGCGACGCTGTCATTCCGACCCTGTACCGCTAGGTCCGAACAGGCCGTCAGGCCTTCATTTTCTCGTAGATGGCCTTGCACGCCGGGCAGACCGGGAACTTCTCCGGGTCGCGTCCGGGCAGCCACTTCTTGCCGCAGAGTGCGCGCACTGGCTTTCCGGAGATGGCCGACTCGAGGATCTTATCTTTGGGCACGTAGTGCGAGAAGCGCTCGTGGTCGCCCGGCTCAATGTGCTCCTGGTTGAGGAGTTCTTCGAGCTCGCGGTCGAGCGTCGAGGTGCCGCCGCCGGGGCCGGGGTTTCCGGGCTCTGCGATGCTCGCGCTAAAGAAATCAGTCATGCGTCCAGTCTAAACAGACCCGAGGGCGCACGGGCAGGTCTGCTCAGGCCCGGTTGGCAGAAGAGATCATCTCCGGACCACGCCGCTCGAACGCGAGCGAACCCATCCAGACCCCACCCACGAGCGTGATCAGGCCGATGCCGACACCCAGGACGAGAGCCGGGATGTTCCAGACCGGGTCAACGAAGATGCCCAGCAGTGCGCACGCGAGTGCAGGGAGTGACAAAAGGATCGACCCGGCGAAAGTGAACGTCTGGATCAGCGCGGCGGCCGTGTCCGACGCCTGAGGCTGGGCGAAGGGGCTGTCTCCCGGTTTCGTGGCCGGGTAGGGGAAGCGCGCCGACGAATAGCTCGAGAGCCCGAGCCCGGTCAGCAGGATGCTGGTGCTCACCCCCAGGATGGACGGCATCACCGCCCAATCACCATAGACCGAGACGCTGACCGCAGCCCCCGCCGCAATCATCGGGATCCCCACGAAGAGTGCGGGAACCAGGCGGCCCATCCGGTCCTCGAACCCACGGGTTCCGGAGGCCACATGCAGCCACACGGCGGTGTGGTCCATGGCGACGTCGTTGTGCAGGGTCCAACCCAGGAACACGCTCATCAGCGGCACCGGCAGCAGCGCGAGGTAGGAGATCGGCACCCCCGCGAAGGACAGCGGCAGAACCACGATCAGGGGAATGACCGGGATGATGATCACCGACATCCAGTAGCGGGAGTCGCGTCGCCAATAGGTGAGGCTGCGGGCGGCAATCGCGCCCATGGGGGTGTGGGGCATGCTGTCGAACCACCCGAGCCCGCCGTATTGGCGGGCCTGAGCCTCGCGACCGGGCGTGACGAGCATTCGAGCCACCAGACCCTGCCAGGCCAGCCACAGTAGATATGTCGTGAGCGAGGCCATCAGCAACTTGAGCACGGCCGCGCCCCAGAGACCTGTGGCGGCATCCCCGGGAACGGCCCAGGCCGCGCCGAGGGGGGTCCAGCCGAGGATTCCGGCCAGCCCGCCGATCAGGTCGAGCCCGTACCGAGCCCAATCGAAGTTGAGCGCCAGAAGCACGACAGGGACGGTCATCACCAGAAGCAGCACCCCGATGATCCCGGTGAACTCCCGGGATCGACGCGTCGCGAGCAGAAACGCCGCCACTGACGTGCTCACCCGGGAGGCGAGCATGCAGGTGGCCAGTAGCAGTGCCGCGGAGGCGAGAGCGAGCAGCGTCTCGAAGACGCCCCGGGACCAGGTCACGACCGTGCCGAGCAGCACGACCGCCAGCACGAACGCGGGTACCCCCACCAACGAGGACAGCGCCAGGCCGAGCGACAACCGCCGGGTAGGAATGCCCATGGTCGCGAATTTGCGCGGGTCCATCGTGTCGTCGATCCCGAAGACGAGCGGGAACAGTAGGAAGCCGAGCACGACGATTGAGCCGGCGACGATCATGCCGTCGCGAATGGCCACGACCTCGCCCGTGAAACGGAGCCCTACAAGCAGCACAAAGAGGCCGACGGCCAGAGCGAGGCCGTAGAGCAGGCCGACCACGATGCCGACGACCTGCCAGGGGCTGCGCCGGAACAGATTGGCAAGCAGGCGGACTTTCAGTCCGAGAAACTGTGCAACCACTCCATGCC
>Ga0136639_10000231_pt1 | contig 17752 bp, 19 predicted proteins | sample AntDrymUQ8592106_2_FD_113739 | JGI IMG/M metagenome (GOLD analysis project Ga0136639, IMG submission 113739) | Polar desert sand microbial communities from Dry Valleys, Antarctica - metaG UQ859 (21.06) | ecosystem: Environmental > Terrestrial > Soil > Desert | place: Antarctica: Dry Valley...
AACAAGATCGCCAATGACTAACTTTTCGCGGACTAGCCACGACGCCATGCAAACCACCTTGAATGACGCACGCCTCAGTGTTGAGTCGCCCATCCGCGGCAATGTCATGCCCGGCGCGCCACCGGTAAAAATCTCCGCGCGCGGCCTGAACTTCTGGTACGACAAGTTCCATGCGGTCAAGGACATCAACATGGATATCCCGGAGAAGCGCGTCACCGCGCTGATCGGGCCGTCGGGTTGCGGCAAGTCGACCTTGCTGCGGGTGTTCAACCGGATCTATTCGCTGTATCCGAAGCAGGACGCCAAAGGTGAGGTGCTGCTGGAAGGCGAGAACATCCTGGACCCGAAGTATCCGATGAACCGGCTACGCAGCAAGATCGGCATGGTGTTCCAGAAGCCGGTTCCGTTCCCGATGACCATTTACGAGAACGTGGCCTACGGCATCCGCCACCACGAACGTCTGGGCAAGGCGGACATGGAGGTGCGCGTCGAGCAGGCGTTGCGCCAGGCCGCGCTCTGGGGCGAGGTCAAGGACAAACTGAAAACAAGTGGCTTGGGCCTGTCTGGCGGCCAGCAACAGCGGCTGTGTATTGCACGCGCAGTCGCCTTGAAACCCGACGTGCTGCTCCTGGATGAGCCGACCTCGGCGCTGGATCCCATCTCCACCAGCCGCGTGGAACAATTGGTGGAAGAACTCAAGCAGGAGTTCACCATCATGATCGTCACCCACAACATGCAGCAGGCTGCGCGCGTGTCGGACTACACCGCTTTCATGTATCTGGGCGACATGATCGAGCATGGTGCGACCGAGCAGATTTTCTCCAACCCCGGCAAGCAACAGACCGAGGACTACATCACAGGAAGGTTCGGCTGATGAATGACAACCTTCATATTGTAAAAAGCTACGACCACGAACAGAACGCCCTGATTAATGAACTGATCCGCATGGGCCAGATGTCGGCGGCGCAGCTCGAGGCCGCCCTGGACGTGGTTGAGCGCCGAGATGACAAAGCCGCCGAACGCGTGATCGGCAACGACGAAGCGATCGACGCACTCGAACAGCAAGTCAACCACGACGTCATCCAACTGATCCGCCGCGGCCCACTCGCAGGTGACCTGCGGATGATCCTGGCGGCATTGCGGGTGGCATCGGACATCGAACGCATTGGCGACTATGCGGCCAATATCGCCAAGCGCTCGAAGGCACTTAATCTGTCCCCTCCGCTGCCGCACACCCGCGGCCTGGACGCACTGGGACGGATGGCGGTACGCCAGGTACGCGACGTACTGGAGGCTTACGTCAACCGCGATGGGGAGGCCGCGTTGCGCGTGCGCGCTCGGGACGCCGAATTGGACACCCTCTACACCGGCCTGTTCCGCGAGCTGCTGACTTACATGATGGAAGATGCGCGCGCGATCACGCCTTGCACGCACCTGTTGTTCATGGCCAAAAACCTGGAAAGGATTGGTGACCATGCCACCAACATTGCGGAGAACATCTGGTTCCTGCTGCATGGCGAGGAACTGATGCCTCCACGCGACAAGCGCGACGAAAGCAGCACCACCGTGGTCCTGGCGACTGATCTACCGGATAACTGAACAGGCCAGCTTGCCAGCGTGGCGAGGCATGGCCGGGCGCGGTAGGATTCGTGCTTGTCGCACGTCTTTACCTCACCCTTTTCCCACAGTCGCGAAAGCGCAACGGAGTCGTCCATGTCGCATTCCAGCAAGCCCCTCACCCTCGCGATCGGTGCCGCAATTGCCGCCGGTTCCATGTTCAGCATGCAGGCCATGGCCAGTGGCTACATGCAGGACGCGCCGACTACGGCCAAGGCAGCCAAGACCGCCGAAGGTAAATGCGGTGAAGGTAAATGTGGCGAAGGCAAGTGCGGCGGGCAAAAGGCCGGCGCAGCCAAGGCCGACCACGAAGGCGGTTGCGGCATGGCGAAGATGGATGCCGACAAGGATGGTCGCCTTTCACGCGCCGAGTTCAACGCCGCGCACAAGGGTTCCGAAGAGAAGTTCAGCGGGCATGATGGCGATGGCGATGGCTTCATTACACAGGCCGAAATGGATACGCATCACGCATCGATGAAGAAGAGCGATGGCAAGGACGGTGCTGCCATGAAGAAGATGAAAACCGAAGGCAAGTGCGGTGAAGGCAAGTGCGGCGGCAAGTAAGCCGTTGATACCTGGCAACTGATCCATGGTCACCGGTACGTTCTCCGGCGCGGGCCTCGGCCTGCGCCGGGCAATGCTGACCGAGCTGCAACAGATGCCGCCCGGTGCCGTGGATTTCCTGGAATGCGCGCCGGAAAACTGGATTGGTGTTGGCGGCTTGCTGGGCGATGCGCTGCAGGATCTCGCCAGCCGCCATTCGTTTACCTGTCATGGCCTGTCGTTGTCGCTCGGCGGCGCGGCGCCGTTGCAACAGCTGCTGCTGAAGCAGATACGCCAGTTCCTGGATCTCCACCACGTCACGCTTTATAGCGAACACTTGAGTTGGTGCGCCGATGACGGCCAACTCTACGATCTGCTACCGATTCCGTTCACCGACGAAGCCGTACGCCATGTCAGCGCGCGCATCGGCCAGGTCCAGGATGCACTGGGCCGCCGCATCGCAATCGAGAACGTCAGCTATTACGCCGCGCCATACCAGGCACTGAGCGAGGTCGATTTCATCAACGCCGTGCTGGACGAAGCCGACTGCGACCTGTTGCTGGACGTCAACAACATCTATGTCAATGCAATCAACCACGGCTATGACGCGCATGAATTCATCGCGCACATGCCAACCCGGCGCATTGTCTGCTACCACGTAGCCGGCCATTTTGATGAAGCCGACGACCTGAAACTAGACACGCACGGTGCCGACGTGAAGTCCGAAGTCTGGGACCTGCTGGCGCATACCTACCAGGTGCACGGCGTGCGCCCCACCCTGCTGGAGCGCGACTTCAACTTCCCGACGCTCGAAACGTTGTTGGCTGAAGTTGACGCAATCCGCACACTGCAGGCGAAGGCTCGCGCATGAACGATGCGGGTGCCCTGCAGCTGCAACTGGAGACCATTGCGCGCTACGTGCGCAGCCCGGGCACACAGCCTGGTCCTCCGGGAATAGAGCCGCGCCGCCTCAAGATTTACGGCGACCTCCTGTTCAACAATATCGAAGGCCTGCTGGCCGGCAATTTTCCAGTCATCCGCGAAACATTAGGTGCTACCGACTGGCACGCATTGGTAGAGAAATTTCTCGCCACCCATCGCAGCCAGACGCCGCTATTCACCCGCATCGGACTTGAACTCATCGACTTTCTCGGATCTACGGCTGGTGATGATCCGCAGCGCCCCTGGCTGGCCGAACTGGCGCATTACGAATGGGCGGAACTCGGCCTGCAACTAAGCGATGCCGCGCAGCCTGCGCATGATCCACAAGGCGACCTGCTTGCCGGCGTCCCAATGCTGTCACCACTGGCGTGGCCGCTTGCGTATCGCTGGCCGGTGTCCCGCATCGGGCCAAATTTCCAACCCGATACCGCACCGCCTGAGGCAACCCTGATCCTGCTGCAGCGTAACCAAGATGGCGCGGTGCAGTTCGCCGCACTTTCGCCTCTGCTGTTCAAGTTGCTGGAGCGAATTGGCGCGAATACTACACTCAGCGGTCGTGAATTACTCACGCAACTGGCCCAGGAGGCCGGACAGGATGATGCCGAAGGATTCATCGACGCAGCGCGTACGCTCCTGCTGCAACTGCATGAGCAAGGCGTGCTTGCCATCACACGCGCCTACACGCGCTGAGCTCCGGCGCCCAGCGCTCTGCTAACCTGTCTCGATGCCTGACACTCGCGAAAACGCCCCTCTATTCAAGCCAATGGCCGAACGTTTCCGTGGTTACCTGCCGGTGATCGTGGACGTGGAAACCGGCGGCTTTGACTGGAATCGCAATGCGCTGCTGGAGATTGCCGCAATCCCGATCGAACTCGATGCCGAGGGCCGCTACATCCCAGGTGAGGTGTTCAGTGCGCACATCGAACCCGCACCCGGCACCACGATCGACCCCAAGTCGCTCGAAGTGACCGGCATCCAGGTCGACAATCCGCTGCGCGGCGCTCTACCCGAACGCGATGGCCTGGACACAGTGTTCACACCGGTACGCGCGGCCGCTAAGCGGCACGGCTGCCAGCGCGCGATCCTGGTAGGCCACAACGCCCATTTCGACTTGAATTTCCTGAACGCCGCAGTGGCGCGGGTCGGCCACAAACGAAATCCGTTCCATCCGTTCAGCGTGTTCGACACCGTAACGATGGCCGGCATGGCCTATGGGCAGACCGTGCTTGCACGCGCGATACAGGCAGCGGGTTTCGACTGGGACCAGGAAGAAGCGCATTCGGCGATCTACGACGCGCAACAGACCGCGCGGCTGTTCTGCGTGATCGCAAATGCCTGGCCTACTCTGCGCGCTGGCCCCGCTTGAGCCGCAGCGAGCGCACGATGCCGTAAAGACTCACCGCCATCCACGCGGCTTCGAGCAGGAACACCGACAAATTGAACTTGCCGATCAGCGACACCAGGATGCCTGCTGCACCGAATAGATTGATCAGTTGATAGATCAGGCCGGTACCTGCCAGGCGTCCCGCTTGTAGCAGGAAAAATCCCACCAGGATGATCACGGTCCCAAGCAGGCCAACCCAGTCGTACCACGCAAGTTCGAGTGCCATCACCGCGATCTCCTCAGACTTGCCGTTGACGCACGGCTTCGAACAGGGCGACGCCAGAGGCGACCGATACATTCAGGCTCTCGACGCTCTGTTTAGAAGCTGGGCCCGGCATCGGAATCTTGACCAGCTGGTCGCAGTTGTCGCGGGTCAACCGGCGCAGGCCGTCGCCCTCGCTGCCCAGCACCAGCGCCACGTTTCCCTTCAGGTCGATGGCATACAGCGATGCTTCGGCATCGCCCGCCAACCCGTAAATCCACACGCCGCTCTTCTGCAGGTCGCGCAGCGTGCGTGAGAGATTGGTGACACTGAAAACCGGGATTGTGTCCGCAGCACCCGCCGAGGTCTTGCGAACGGTGGCATTGAGCTGCACCGCCTTGTCCTTCGGGAACACGACAGCGGTCACGCCCGCCGCAGCCGCGCTGCGCAGGCACGCGCCCAGATTGTGCGGGTCCTGCACGCCGTCCAGCACCAGCACCAGCGCCTTGCCTTCGGCAGCTTCGATCAGATCGGGCAGATCGTGCTCGTCCCAGGTCCTGGCCGCGGCATAGCGCGCCACCGCACCCTGGTGACGCAAGCCACCGGCAACGCCATCCAGCGCGTTCTGGGCGACGCGGCGGACTTCAATCCCCATGCGCCTCGCCTGCTGTTCAAGCTCGGTGATGCGCGAATTCTTGCCGCCGGCTTCCAGCAGGATTTCGCGGACGTTGTCGGCGTCGTGCTCCACGGCCGAAGCCACGGCGTTGAGTCCGACAATCCATTGGGCGGCTTTATTCATGTGGCCATTATCGCGGAATTTGATGCCACTGCTCGCCAGCCGAACCTTTTGCTCGTTATCCCGGCGCACGCCGGGAACCAACTATTGATCCCCGAATGAGCAGTACTGCACCCGGCAAAGCGACTATGAAACGCAAAAAGCTGGATCCCGGTGTACGCCGGGATGACGAGTCTGAAGTACTCCCGGACCTAAGCATATGCCGGAGATGACAACCCAACCTTCGGTTCAAAGCGCAGCTGTCAGTATTTCTTCTTGAACTTCTTCTTCGGCTTGCCACGTTCCGCCAACGGCTTCTGGCCACCCGCATCCTCTTCGACCAGGCGGAAGTCGATCTTGCGATCTTCCACGCTGGCCTTGAGCACTACCACCCTCGCACGGTCACCGAGACGATATTCGCGACCCCGGCGCTCGCCGGTCAGCGTCTTGCGCACTGCATCGAAGTGGTAGAAATCATTGGTCAACTGGGTCACATGGACCAGTCCGTTGACCTTGGATTCGTCCAGCTCCACGAATAGCCCGAAGCTGGTGACGCCGCTGATGGTGCCGTCGAACTCCTCACCGACATGGGTTTCCATCCATGCGGCGCGGTAGCGCTCATCCACCTCGCGCTGGGCTTCGTCGGCGCGACGGGAGCGTTCCGAACACTGCAGCGACAGGCTGGCCATTGCATGTGGTGTGTAGGTGTAGCTGTCAGGCGTGCGACCAGCCAACGCATGCTTGATCGCGCGATGCACCAGCAGGTCCGGATAGCGGCGGATCGGCGAAGTGAAATGCGCGTACGCCTCCAGCGCCAAGCCGAAGTGGCCGATGTTCTCAGGTGAATAGACAGCAAGCGATTGGCTGCGCAACAGCACTGATTCCAGCAGGGTTGCATCGGGCCGCTCGCGGATTTTCTCCAGCAGGTTGCGGTAATCCTTTGGTACCACCTTTGACCAGGACGGCATGCGCAACTGGAATTCCTTGAGGAACTCCAGCAGATCGGCGTACTTGGATTCTGGTGGCTTGTCGTGGTCGCGATACGGCGCCGGAATCTGTTTGGACAGGAGGTACAACGCTGCCTGCACATTGGCCGCGATCATGCATTCTTCAATCAACTTGTGCGCGTCGTTGCGCTGGATCATGCCGGCCTGGGTCACTGCGCCCTTCGCGTCCAGCACGAAGCGGACTTCGCTGCTCTCGAATTCGATTGCACCGCGTTTCGCGCGCGCGCGATCCAGAATTTTGTACAGCTGGTGCAACTGCTTGATCTGCGGCAGCAGCCCACCAACCTTGGCGAGCGCTGCAGCCTGGTCGTCTTCGGGAATCCCTTCGCCGACCACGTGCCAGACATCGGTATAGGTCAGGCGTGCGTGCGAATGCATGACTGCCTCGTGGAAACTTGCGCCGCTGACCGCGCCATCGCGCCCGACCTGCATGTCACAGACAAAGCACAGGCGGTCCACTTTCGGCATCAATGAGCAGATACCGTTGCTCAGGGTTTCCGGCAGCATCGGCACCACGAAGCCGGGGAAATATACCGACGTCGCGCGTAGCTGAGCTTCATCGTCCAGTGGCGTTCCGGGTATCACGTAATGCGAGACATCGGCGATTGCCACAATCAGGCGGAAGCCGTCAGCATTCGGTTCGCACCAGACCGCGTCATCGAAATCCTTGGCGTCTTCACCATCAATCGTGACCAAAGGCAATGCGCGCAAGTCGAGCCGTTTGAGGATGTCAGGCTGCTGCACGTCAAGCGGCACCGCGGTCGCCTGGGCCAGGACCTCCGGAGAAAATTCGTTCGGAATTTCGTGGGCATGGATCGCCGCTTCCACCGCCAGCGATGCAGTCAGTTTGTCGCCAAGCACCGCCAGCACCTTGCCGATTGGCGGGCGATGCTGATCCTGCGCCTGGGTGATCTCGACCACCACAAGCTGGCCCGGCTTTGCATCGTTGCGCGCGTCCTGCGGGATCATCACGTTGCGCTGGATGCGCTTGTCATCGGGCACGATGTAAGCGATGCCGGCCTCTTCTGTGTAACGACCCAACAAGCGGTTGAGCCGGCGTTCGAGCACCTCGACAATCGCGCCTTCGCGGCGCCCCTGGCGATCTACGCCGGTGACGCTGGCCAGTACGCGGTCGCCGTGCGTGACCTTGCGCATTTCGTTCGGCGCCAGGAACAGATCATCGCCAGACCCCGAGTCCGGGCGCAGGAAGCCGAATCCGTTGGGATTGGCAATCACCGTGCCCGGCACCAGGTCGGCGCGTTCTGCCGGGACAAACCCGCCGCGCCGGTTCTGCAATAGCTGACCGTCGCGCAACATCGCCTGCAAACGCTTTTCCAACGCTTCGAAGCGATCAGGCGCCGTGAGTTGAAGCTTGTTTGCCAAGCCGTCGGCATCCATCGGACCATCGTGCTCAGCAACCACCTGCAGGATCATCTCCCGGCTGGCGATGGGCTGGGCATAGCGCTGGGCCTCGCGGGCCGCGTGTGGATCATGCCCGTCGGGATTCGAGCGTGCCGGCGCCGGTGAGCGCATGGCGCGAGCCAGGCCAGGATCCGGCAACCAACCGGGACGCTTCGGACCCGTATTTGTACTGCCGGGTCGCTTGCCGCCGCCGGTTGGTTTCGCGCCGCGCGCTTCGTTGGCAGTTGAGGCCGGGCTACCCGGCTTGCCGGAGGATGGCTTGTTTCCGCGGCCCGTGCCGCGCTTGCTTGGTGGTTTGCTCATGAGTCGATATTACAGGCCGTCCGTCGAGGGCGCATGCAGAACAGGCGTTGACAACGCGCTCGGTCGCACGCAAAATGCGCGGCTTCAACCGGCCCGGATGGCGGAATTGGTAGACGCACTAGCTTCAGGTGCTAGCGGGGGCAACCTCGTGGAGGTTCGAGTCCTCTTCCGGGCACCAGGTTGAAACAAGCAACCCTCGCGCAAGCGGGGGTTTTTTGTGCCTGAAGCCTTCTGCAGTCTCACATTCCCGGAATGTCGTCTTCGCCCAGGTAGTCGGGCATCGGCGGCTCGCCTTCTTCAATCCTGCTGTCGCGGCCACCAGAGATCTGGTAGTCGCGTCGCTGCAGCCACGAATCACGCACCAGCGCGTACTCGTCGGTGGCACCAACCAGCAGGTTGTCCAACGGGAACAGCCGCGTGCGCAGGTCGATCAACCCCAGGCCCTGCAGAAATACACGGGTATTGTCTTCGTTGACATAGCGCACCGGCGATAACCTGGCGTTGACGGCGAGACCAATCGCATCACGCGCCGTACTCGGGCCGAACAGCGGCAGCACCAGGAACCGTGATTGCTTCCAGCCCCATACACCCAGCGTTTGTCCGAAGTCCTCGCGCCGATTGAGGATATTGATCCGGGTCGCGGGGTCGAAGATGCCGACGATGCCGACCGTGGTGTTGAGCGCGAAGCGCCCCAGCGATCGCGCCGCCAACTTGCCCTTGCCCTGCAACAGCGCGTTGACGATGGTCGCCGGCTGACCAAGGTTGTTGAAGAAGTTGTTGACGCCGTTGCGCGCAGGTTCGGGCACTACCTTGGCATACGTCTTGGCCAGCGGTTTGAGGACGCTGCGGTCGACAACAGCGTTGAATGCATATACGTGGCGGTTGAACGACTCCCATGGATCGTAGGACTGCAGGGCAACGTTTGGCGTCGGCATGGCCGGGTCGGCGCCCGGGTCGTAGGGTGCGCCGTAGATCGCGTTGTAATCCTGCTCGGCCTGCGTCGCTTCGCCTGGATCCTGCGGCGGCGCGGTGGTGACTGCTTCGCCCGCCTCCGCTGAATCGGCAGCATTTTTGACGGGTGCCGGCATGCCCGACATCGCATCGGTAGCGGGCGGCGTGGTCTCCACCAGTGCGGCATCGGGGCCTGCCGGCACGACTGTCGAGGTATCAGCCGCGGTGCGCACGCCCGCGTTGTTGGCGCAGGCTGAGAGCAGCAGTGCCAGCGACAGCAGCCCCGCGTGGTGCAGGAACGTCAGACGAATCATATGCATTCCAATGCGGTGCGTATTTCTTGGGAAGGGGTCATGTGGTGCTGAAGTCGAGGCTATCGTCGAGTCGATACGCAGCGCGCAGTGCGTCCAGGCCGGGCGGATTTCCAACCACGCTCACGGCGCTTTCGGCGCGAGTGGACAGCCTGGACAGCAGCGCCAGGCCCGAGCTGTCGAGCCGCTCCACGGCGCTGAGATCAAGGCGGCGAACGCCGGTCAGTGTCGCCGGCAGCTCGCGCCACAGCAATGGCACGACATCGCGCGACAGGATGCCGGTGAACACCAGCGCGTCACCATCCAGGCGTACGGCCACGTCGTTATTTGCCGTTGCCGGCATGGGGCTTGAGGTTGCCGGCGCGCAGCTCGGCGGCGACCTGGGCAATGGACTTGGTCTGCAGGGCACCGTCGAACTGCTGGCGGAAGGTCTGTACGTATGAAACGCCTTCGACAATGACATCGAAAATCTTCCACGCACCGCCGGACTGGCGCATCAGGTAGTCCACCGGTATCGAGTCGCCACCAGAGCGCTGTAGCTCACTGGACACTTTCACGCCCAGGCCACGCGGCAGTCGTGTCTCTGACTTCATCTTCACTCGTAGCTCAGTGTTGAAGTCGAGCAGCGACGAACCGTAACGGCGCATCAGATTGTCCGCCAGTGCGTCGGCAAACAGCTTGACGTCCGCATCCGACGCACCGCGACCGTGGCGGCCCAGTACCTGCCGCGCAGCGTAGTCGCGGTCGAACCCTGTGCTGAACTCGGCGTTGATGAACTGCTGCAGCGCGGCGCGGTTCTTGTTGAACTCCGCGCGCCGGCTTTCAAGCGTGCTGAGCACGCGTTTGGTGTTGTCGAACACCAGCCGGCTCGGTGAATCGTTCGTAGCAACTGCGCTTGGCTTAGCTGCCTTGGCGGCGGACTGCGCCAAGACCGTACCGGGGACAGCGGCGGCGAAGGTCGCGGCAGTTACCGCAGCGAGGAATATGTAGCGCTTGATGGTGTGTGTGGTCATGGTGTTTCGGCCTCCATGGGCGATGGGATGGGCGGTGGGGTGGTCGTGGTGCCGTCGTTGGCATCCGCACTGGGCGCGGCGGGCTTGCCGCCACCGCTGAACATGTATTTGCCGACCATCTGCATCAGGTCAACCGCTGGCGTGGTAAATGCGATCTCTTCGCCGGGCTTCAATGACTCAAGATCGCCGCCGGGCTGCAGGCTGACGTAGCTTTCCCCCAGCAGACCGTTGGTGAGAATGCCCGCCGAAGTGTCGGCTGACAGCGTGTCGTAGCGCTTGTCGATGTCGAGCGTGACGACGGAGTCGAGCTTCTGCGGGTCAAGGGTGATGTCACTGACGCGGCCGATGGTGACGCCACCGATCTTCACCGGTGCCATCGGTCGCAGCGGCCCGACGTTGGTGAAGCGCGCCTTGAGTTCGTAGGCGTCCCCGCCGAAGCCGAATTTGCCATTGGTGGAGGCGATGGCAAGCACAAGCATCGAACCCAGGGCAAGTAGAAGAAAGGCGCCGACGGCGAATTCGAGACGTGGACCGCGTGTGCTCATTGGATCACCTGTTGAAGCGATGGCGAGCTTCGAAGCCCGCGCGTTTGGGTTTGATTACTGTCCTCCCGGCGGCCATCAACAGCCGACTGGCTGGCCTGGCTGGGGTCGCCCTGCGTAATGGCGGGGAACATGCTCATCGGAACAGCAGCGCCGACAGCACGAAGTTGAACATCAGCACCAGCAAGCTGGCATTGACGACCGCACGCGTCGTGGCGATCGAGGTGCCTTCGATGGTCGGCTCGGCGTGGTAGCCGACGTAGGACGCCACCAGCGCGGCGGTACCGCCGAAGACCGCGGCCTTCTGGAAGGCGATCAGATAATCACTGCGGAAGTCCACCGCATCCTGCAGCACCTGCCAGAAGGTGCCGGCGTCAATGCCGATCACGTGTACCGCTTCAAGATAGCTGGCGCTGATGCCGAAACTGCAGAACAGCGCGGTCAGCAGCGGTACGCTCAGCACCGCTGCCCAGAAGCGCGGCGCAACGGCCTTGCCGATCGGGTCAATCGCCATCAGGCCCAGTGCAGTGATCTGATCGGTGGCGCGCATCAGGCCGAGTTCGGCGGCAATCGAGCTGCCGGCGCGGCCAATGAACAGCAGCGCGGTCAGCACCGGTGCCAGTTCGCGGTACAACCCCAGGCCCACGAGCGCGCTGATCTGGTTGCTTGCGCCGTAAGTCTCCAGCGCGCGGTAGCCGAGCAGCGTGACCGACAGACCAACGAATGCGCCGCCAACGGCAATGATGGGCAGACTGCGCGCACCGATCTTGTAGATCTCGCGCAGTAGTTCGGCGAAGAAGTCCGCCGTCGGCTTCGATGCACGCAGCACCGACAGCGAGAAGAGGCCGGCGCGGCCGAGCGAGCGGATCGGCTCAATGATGTTGTCCGCGAAGGCCATCAGGCGGCTTGCCTTCCGCTCACTCTAGCTCGGCTAAATGTAGCTCGGCTCGCGGTGTCGAAGGCTATCGGGCCATCCGGCTTGCCATCCAGAAACTGGCGAACCAGCGGATCCGTGCTTGCCTCCAGCTCGGCTGGCGCACCCGAAAACACAATACTGCCGTTGGCGATCACCACCGCGCGGTCGCAGACCGGCAGGGTTTCGCGCACGTGGTGGCTGACAATAATGCTGGTCAAGCCGAGGCTGTGGTTGAGCCCGGAGATCAGGCTCATGATTACCGCCGCGGCGATCGGATCAAGCCCGCTCAACGGTTCGTCGTAAATCATCAGCGGCGGATCCAGTGCCAGTGCACGAGCCAGCGCCACGCGCCGCGCCTGGCCACCGGACAGCTCGCGCGGGAACGCATCGATCACCGCGCGCAGGCCAACCGCGTTGAGTTTCATTTCCACCAGTCGGTCGATGAGCGGCGCCGGTAGCCGCGTGTGAGTGCGCAGCGGCAGCGCGATGTTTTCACCGGCCGTAAGGTCGGTCAGCAAGCCATTGCCCTGCAACAACACACCGAGGCCCTTGCGCATCTCCAGCAAGTCGCGCTGGCGCTGCGGCACAGGCTTGCCGAACACCTGCACGGTGCCGGCAGCGGGCACCAACTCGCCAGTCAGCGCTGCCAGCAGGGTCGACTTGCCGCTGCCCGACGGACCCAGCACCGCGGTGATACTGCCGCGCGGCACCACCAGGTCAATGTCCGACAGCACAGCGCGCCCGTCGTATGACAAGCGAACGTCGGTGAACCGGACGGCAAAGTCTTCAATGGTGGAGTCGGCGGACATACGTGGCATCGGTCTCGAGGCGGCCGTGGGCAAAGGAATGAGCTTGATGCACTGGCAAAGTTTAGAGCAGCGAAGCAATGGCGGATGGGGACGGCGACGGCTTTTCTCAGCGCGCAGCATGTCGCCCCGCGCCTGAACGTATCGCATGCGGGTGGAGGGCTCACGGATCGGCCATTGAATTTCCATCAAATATGGCTTGTGGAGATTTGTTCGCGTACCCGCCATGAACTCCGCCGCCCAAGTGCGTCTGGAAGATGTGGTACTGGGCAACCACGAACACGAATTGACCCTGGTCTATCCACGGGATGCCGACGGCAGTGCCGACAAAGTCTCGATACTTGCAGCGGTGGGCTGCGCCTTGCTCGGACTGCGCGTGGGCGATGCGATTGACTGGCCAATGCCGGGTGGCCGCAATGCGCGCCTGCACGTGCTGGCGATCCGATACCAGCCAGAAGCCTCAGGCCAACTGCACCGCTAGTTCGTTCTCGATCACGCATCCCTGACGGCAGGCCACTGACACTGCATCCGGTTTGACCCGGACCCCGTAATGGTCACAGTCAACTTCAACCGGCCACTTTTTGCGCCGGACCCAAGGATGGCGTTGCGCGCAGAAATTCATAACGCAAGACTGCGCTTGGTCGCGGGTACGCCGTGATTGGGGTGTCTCAGCGACGCAATGGGCTGCGCCGGTTCTCCTCGTCCAGCACGCTGCTCGTGCTGGGACTGCTGGTGGCATTCTTGCTGCCCCTGCACGGCATTGCGGACGCTGCGGGCTCAATCCTTTCACCCGCGCATTATCACAGCCGCGCGCAACACCATGACGTGCCCAGCCCTGACATACGGGTGCATCCAAGTGGCGTGAATCACGCAGACGTGAAAAATCTGGCTGCGGGTCGCCACGGCCACGAACATGCCTCATCTGTCAGTCGTGAGGAACGGCTTGAAGACCACGAACAGCACAGTCCTCCGCACAGCCAACACGATGATCGCAAGCTGTCGTCGGAGCACCTTGACGATGACCATGATGATGCTCATCAGGGCCAGCCCAGCGCGTCGATTGGGCGCCATACCCATGTGCTGAGTGCCGCTGATGTGGTGTACGTCGATGACGATTCCGAATCACCGGAGCGCAGCGCTGCAAGCAAGACGACCAGCTTGAATGCCGACACCGTGCTGCCGGGTTGGTGGATGGCATCGATGCCCGTGATGGGCGCTCAGATCCTGCCCGAACCGGGTTGTGATTTCGACTCACTCCCTGCGGCTCCGCTCATGCGTCCTCCGTCTGCAGAAACGCTGCACGCCTGATTGATCGCCAGCCCGTCGCGGGTTCCTCGTGGATCCGTGTCGTACGCCATTGTCGCGTCGCGCCTTGGCTATGAATCGACGCCTTCGGCTTCCCGCCGCTTGCCGTCAGGGCACACCACTTTTCCAGATCAAACCGACAGCTGCAGCGCCTTGCGCGTTGCTGCAGGAGAGCACCAATGAACATCCCAATTCCAGCCCGCTACTGCGGGTGCCGGACACTCACGCGCGCCAATCCCCGCAAATTGATGCTGGCGTCATCACTCGCACTCGTATTGATGCCGTCGTTTGCTGCTGCGCAAACACTGTCCGGAGAACCGCGATCCAACTCTGTCATGCCCCAAGACGAGCCCGTAAAATCACAAGCTGCAGCGGTCACGCTTGATGGCGTGACTGTCGTGGGGCGTCGCCAGAACCTGGTCGGCGAAGCGATTTCGGCATCAGAAGGCTCGGTTGGCCGTAGCGACATCGCCGATCATCCGCTGCTGCGCACTGGCGACTTGCTCGAATTCGTACCCGGGTTGATCGCCACTGCGCATTCGGGAAGTGGCAAAGCCAACCAGTACTTCTTGCGCGGGTTCAACCTGGACCATGGCACCGATTTTTCGACCTCAATCGATGGTATGCCGGTCAACATGCGCACGCATGGTCATGGCCAAGGCTATACCGATCTCAACTTCCTGATCCCGGAAGCCATCGGCTCGCTGACTTACCGAAAGGGAACGTATTACGCCGATGTCGGTGATTTTTCTTCTGCGGGTTCGGCGCAATTCAAAGTCGCTGACACGGTTGAGGCGGGCGAAATTTCGCTGACGGTTGGCGCTGACGATTACACGCGCCTGGTGGTGGTGGATTCTGCGAAGCTGGGCAGTGGCGACTTTCTGCTCGCGGGCGAATTTCAGACCTATGACGGTCCGTGGACCGATATCAGCGAAGACGTGCGCAAGAAAAACCTGGTGCTGCGCTATAGCGTGGGCGCTGGGGGCGGTCGTGCGCACGCCACGTTCATGGGCTACGACAATCGCTGGAATTCTGCCGACCAGATCCCGCAACGGGCGGTGGACCAAGGCCTGATTTCCGAGTTCGGCTCATTGGACACAGGGGTTGGTGGCGAATCATCGCGCTACAGCTTGTCTGGAGGCTGGACCGGCCCCGCATTCGGCGGCACCCTGAGCGCAGACGCGTATGCCATCGACTATGAGATGAACCTGTGGTCGAACTTCACCTATTTCCTTGACGATCCGGTCAATGGCGACCAGTTCCAGCAAGTGGATGACCGCAAGATCTACGGCTTCAAGCTGTCCCAGCAATGGGATCACGGCCGCAGCCGCTGGCGCTTGGGTGCTCAAGGACGCTTTGATGACATCGACCGCGTCGCGCTGCTGAAAACCGTGAATCGTCAGCCGATTGGCACCGTGCGTGATGACCGCGTGCAAGAAGGCAGTGTTGGCGTTTACCTTGCCAACGAATTCCGCTTCAGCGAGCGCTGGCGCAGTTATGTTGGCGTGCGGCGCGACCAGTACAACTTCGACGTGACCAGTACATTGCCAGCCAATTCCGGAAGGGCGCGCGCCGGCATCACGTCTTACAAGGCCAGCCTTGCCTACCAACCGTTTGAACCGTTGGAGCTTTATGCCAGCTATGGCACCGGCTTCCATTCCAACGATGCGCGCGGCACCACGATCACGTTGGATCCCGTCAGTGGTGATCCGGTCGACAAAGTTGACCCGTTGGTCGGCTCAAAAGGTACTGAACTTGGCGCGCGCTTGCACTTCAGTGATCGCCTGCAGGGAACACTGGCGTTCTGGTCGTTGAAACTCGATTCCGAATTGCTGTTCGTGGGCGATGCAGGCAACACGGAGGCAAGCCGACCTAGCCAGCGTGATGGGGTCGAAGCCAGCCTGTATTGGTTCCCGAACGAGCGCTACACCGGAAATATCGAAGCGTCGTACACGCGCTCGCGCTTCAGCGACTTCGACCTTGCCGGCGATGAAGTCCCAGGCTCCATTCCGCTGGTGATCGGAGCCGGCATGACCGCGCACTATGACAACGGCTGGTTGGCGAGTGCGCAGCTCAAGCACTTCGGTCGCTATCCGCTGATCGAAGACAACAGCGCCGAATCACAGGGTTCCACCCTGCTCAATCTGCGCGTGGGTCGTGAGTGGGCGCAAGTCGGCCTTTACCTGGACGTGCTCAATGTGCTGGACAGCGATGACCACGACATCGACTACTTCTACGCATCGCGCCTGCAAGGTGAGCAGGCCGAAGGCGTCGATGACGTGCACTTCCATGTATTCCCGTCACGCAGCCTGCGGTTGAGCGTCCGCTACACCTTCTGACGCAACGCCCAGCTACACGGTTCCCGGGTAGTCACCCGAAGCCACCCCGGCCAGCGCCGAGGTGGCTTTTTTCTGGTCCATGCCGACGAACGGTATTTATTCACTGTGTCTGGAACGCCCTCGTTGGAACCATGGCCGGACTGCTTGAAGGAGACGCACCGTGATGAACGCGAATGACGTCATCGAATCCTATGTGGTCGATGTGATGCGTCGCGTGCCTGCCAAGGACCGCAATGAGGTCGGCCTGGAGTTGCGCGGGCTTTTGACAGAGATGCTGGACGACCGCGCACAGGCCGCAGGTCGCGCCGCCGATGATGCGATGGTGCTCGGTGACCTGCGCGATTTCGGCACGCCGACTGAGATCGCCACGCGCTACCGCCCATCGGACATGCGGGCTGAGATCGTGGTGATTCCCGGCGAACAGACGCGCTCGTTCGCGCTGTGGTCGATCGGCGGCATGGCGCTGCAATGGTCTTTGACCCTGCCGCGCGTGTTCGATGGCAGCGAGCCGATCGCTGTGTGGTGGTTTGGCTCGGGGCTGGGTGCGTTCTGGTGGCCCGGCTTCCTGGCCATGATGTACCTGCTGAGGGCCTGGCTGCACTCTCGTGGGTTGTTCATGCCGAAGTGGACGCCACGCATCGCCGACCCTGACCGCATCAATCGTGGCGGCATGATCGTGGGCTTGGCTGCCTTTGTGATCGGGATGACGTTCATGATCGCCCTGCCGTGACTGGCCGGCCTGTTGCCGCCGCACTTGGCGCACGTCTTCGCATTCGATCCCGACTTCCTGCAGGCACGTGCTTGGCCTGTCGTGGTCTTGTGGTTGAGTTCGTTCGCGACCTTGTCATTGGTGCTGCGCAATGGCCGCCAGACTGATCTCACGCGCCGACTCGAAATTGGCGGCAGTCTCGCCTTTGTCGCCCTGCTGGCCTGGTGGTCGTCCGCCGGCAACATCTTCATTGAAAAGGCAGCAACCAATGGAGCGCGCGGCGGCCTTGCGTTGGTGATCGTGTTTATCGTCATCGACATCATGGTGAAGCTCTACCGCGGCCGTCCAAGGATTGCTTCACCCAACTCCAGCGTGCAGTGACAGCTAATTAATCCGCCATGACCCCGGCGCTCGCCGGGGTAGCGATCCACGAATCAGCCAAGAATCCCAGGATTCAACTGCCACATTTCGAAACTCAATACGGCCGCGAAACCGACCCACGCCAGATAAGGCAACAACAACAGGCCGGCTAGAGGCCGCACCCGCCAGAAATCCAGTATTACTGCCACGATCAGCAGCCATAGCAGGATGATGTCCGCAAACGCCCATACGCCTTCGTGCCAAGCGAAAAACAGCCAACTCCATAAGGTGTTGACACCAAGCTG
>Ga0136639_10000232_pt1 | contig 17729 bp, 14 predicted proteins | sample AntDrymUQ8592106_2_FD_113739 | JGI IMG/M metagenome (GOLD analysis project Ga0136639, IMG submission 113739) | Polar desert sand microbial communities from Dry Valleys, Antarctica - metaG UQ859 (21.06) | ecosystem: Environmental > Terrestrial > Soil > Desert | place: Antarctica: Dry Valley...
CCCGGATTCAAACGTGCTTTTGTCGGGAAATCCGCCGTTTTCATACTATCGAACGCCGGTTCATACTGACGCTCCAATACCTGTTGCAATGCAACGCGAATGTCGTTTTCTAGAATCAATCGCGCGCTGCCCAATGCTGCGCGACGCAATGCGAACGGATCCTTCGAACCCGTCGGCTTCTCGTCGATGGCGAAGAAGCCGACCAGCGTGTCCAGCTTGTCGGCCAGTGCCACAGCCACCGTCAGGGGGGCCGTCGGGACGGAGTCTGCGGGGCCCTGCGGCTTGTAGTGGTCGCGGATGGCGTCGGCGACGGCATCGCCCTGCCCGGCCCGGGCATAATAGCCGCCCATGACGCCCTGCAGTTCAGGGAACTCCCCGACCATGGCAGAGGCCAGGTCGGCCTTGGCGAGACGTGCAGCGCGTTCGGCCTGTGCGGGATCGGACCCGACCAGTGGCGCGATCTCGCGGGCGAGGGCGGCGATCCGCTCGACACGGTCGGCCATCGTTCCGAGTTTGGCGTGGAAGGTCACCCCCTCCAGCTTTTTCAGCCAGGTGTCGAACCCGACCTTGCGGTCCTCGTCCCAGAAGAAGCGGGCGTCGTTCAGACGCGCAGACAGGACGCGCGAGTTCCCGGCGGCCAGGGCCTTGCCCCCGTCGGAGGCCTCCACGTTCGCGACCACGACGAAATTCGGGGCCAGCCCGTCGCGGGCCGGGTCGCGGACCGCGAAATACTTCTGGTGCACCTTCATCGACAGCCGGATCACCTCCGGCGGCAGGTCAAGGAAGGCCGGGTCCATGTCGCCGAGGATCGGTGTCGGCCATTCGGCCAGGCCCGCAACCTCGTCCAGCAGGCCATCGTCATCGACGAGGACCAGACCCCGATCGGCGCAGACTGCCTTTGCCGCCTCAAGAATCCGCAGCCTGCGGTCCACGGCGTCCAGCAGGACGAACTCGCGTTCCAGCCCTGCCCTATAATCAGCGAAATCCTTGACGGTGAAGGGCTGGCCAGAGCCCATAAACCGGTGACCCTCGGTCACGTCGCCACTCGGGATGCTATCGACTTCGAACGGCACAACGGCCCCGTCGAACAGGGCGATGATCCGCTTCAGGGGCCGGACCCAGCGCAGGGTGCCGGAGCCCCACCGCATCGACTTGGGCCAGGGGAAGCCGCGCACGATCTGGTCGACCATCTCCGGCACCACGGCGGTGGTCTGCACGCCCTGCGACGCGACCACGGCGAACCAGACGCCGTCACGATCGGTCAGTTGGTCCTTCGTCAGGCCGGTCTTGCGCAGGAAGCCTTCCAGCGCCTGTTCGGGGGCGGAGGTGCGGGGTCCCTTGACCTCTTCCGACCGGTCCGGTGTCGCCACCGGCAGGCCCTCGACGACCAGCGTCAGCCGTCGCGGGCCCGCATAGGTCGTCAGCGCGTCCCAGGTCAGACCGGCCGCCTTGAGACGCTCGGTCGCCATCCGCTCCAGATCACGCGCCGCCGCGCCCTGCATCCGCGCCGGGATTTCTTCGGAAAAGAGTTCGATGAGAAGCTGGGGCATCAGGTTTCGCTTGAGCCCTTCCCCTCGAGGGGGAAGGGTTGGGATGGGGTGTTAGGAGAGGCGGAGTGTTGGGGGGACACGGGCATCAGCGTGCCTCCACCCCATCCCCGGCCCTTCCCCCTTGAGGGGAAGGGAGAAGAGATTCGCGCTCCTGTTCGACGTAGGCGACCGCACAGGCCTTACAGAGGTCCCGGATCCGTCCGATGTAGCTCTGGCGCTCGGCTACGGCGATGGCCCCGCGGGCGTCCATGAGGTTGAACAGGTGCGAGGCCTTCAGGACCTGATCGTAGGCGGGCAGGACCAGTTGCTGGCCCTGAGGTCCGGTCATGGCCAGCAGGCGGGTGGATTCGGCCTCCATGTCCTCGAACCGGCGCTTCAGCCCCTCGACATCATAGCCGTGGAAATTGGCCTGCGACTGCTGCCGCTCGTTCTCGAGGAAGACCTCGCCGTAGGTCGTGCCTTCCTTGGTGAATTTCAGGTCGTAGACGTTGTCGACGCCCTGCACATACATGGCCAGACGTTCCAGACCGTACGTCAGCTCGCCGGACACGACATCGACCTCGATCCCGCCGACGCCCTGGAAATAGGTGAACTGGGTCACCTCCATGCCGTCGCACCAGACCTCCCAGCCCAGACCCCAGGCCCCCACTGTAGGGTTCTCCCAGTCGTCCTCGACGAAGCGGATATCGTGCAGTTTGGGGTCGATTCCGATGGCCTTCAGCGAGCCCAGATAGAGGTCCTGCAGGTCGTCGGGGTTCGGCTTCAGGATGACCTGAAACTGGTAGTAGTGCTGGAGACGGTTGGGGTTCTCGCCATAGCGGCCGTCACCGGGACGACGCGACGGCTGGACATAGGCGGCCTTCCAGGGCCGGGGCCCCAGCGCGCGCAGCACGGTTGCAGGGTGAAGGGTTCCGGCCCCCACCTCGAGGTCATAGGGCTGCAGGATCGCACAGCCCCGGTCGCCCCAGTATTTCTGGAGGGTGAGGATCAGATCCTGGAAGGCGAGAGGTTCGGACGGTACGGCCACGGGCGTGTCTTTTTGGGCAAAGAGAAAGGCGGCGGACCCTAGGGCCCACCGCCTTCAACTTCAACACGACGCACCCAGCGTCGGTGCGATTAGGCCGGCGGTGCAGGTGCCGGCGTCGGCGTCATCTCACCCTCGGCATCAGCATCGGCCTCGACCGGAGGTGTCCCGGCGGGCGCGGAATCCGCGGGCGTCACCTCATCCGTGACCGGCGTTTCGGGCATTGCGGAATCCATCGCCGGAGCTTCGGTTGCCGGAGCCGCAGCCGCGGGAAGCGCTTCTTCATCGCCCATGGCTGCCTGTGACGCTGCCGGGGTCAGCACCTTGTCGATGATGAATACAGCACCGTTCGAGGCATCGATGTCGGCCTGAACGATGGTGGCGTCATCGATCTTCAGGGTCGAACCGGTGCCATCAAGCTGGACCTGCGAGCGGGCTGCGGTCTCTACGCCGCCCTTGGCACCTTGGATCTGGCTCGAATTCACGTCAGCGACGATCACATGGTACAGCAGCACCTGGCGAAGATCATTGATGTTGGCCGGATCCATCAGCCGCGTCCGGTCCGCCTCGGGCAGCGCTGCAAACGCGGCGTCAGTCGGGGCAAAGATCGAGATCGCGGGCTGGGTCTCGAGGGTGTCCGTCAGTTGGGCCGCCTCCAGAGCGGCCAGAAGGGTCGTGAACTGGCCGTTGGCCGTCAGGGTGTCGATGACATTGCCACCGGCCACCGGGGTCGTCTCGGTGCCCTCGGCCATCGGCTCTGCCGGGGTGGTGGCAGCGGGAGCCGTTTGTTCCGTCGTGGCGGGTGCCGGTGCCTGCGAACCCATGCTGGAGTCCTGCGCAAAGGCGGCAGGTGCAGCGAACAGGGCGATGGCTGCGGTAGCGGTCAGGAGTCGTGTGCGAAGCATGACGAATAATCCTTTTAATCGATGAGGCCGCGCGAACTGGGAGAGCGCGGCCTGTTACTTACCGAAGTGAGAAGCCCTTTCATCGGGACTGGTTCCAGATCGCATCGCGATTTTGTGAACACACGTTCACGGCAAGGTGATCTCGAGGTTATTGAAAGGCAGGGCCCTCAATACTGACGAAATATCGCCCTATTTCGAGGAATTTGCCGCGCTGCCGCCCAGAACACAGGGCGCGATCCACCAGTTTTCGTGGCTGGTGTTCAGATGAGCCGCCGCGGCCCGGGCCGAACGCTCGTCGTCGAACACGCCGAACACGGTGGCCCCTGACCCTGACATGCGGGTCAGCCGGACACCCGGACACGCAGCAACGGCTCGCAGTGCACCCTCGATGCCTGCAGCGAGAGCCACAGCCGGAGCTTCCAGGTCATTGCGGCATCCCGCCAGCCAGTCGATCACACCCGAAATGGACCCGTCCAGGGGGTCAGAGGGCCGATCTGCCGTGCGCGGAGCCTCGTCATAGGCGCGATAGACGGCTCCCGTGGGCGAGGGAATGCCCGGGTTGACGAGCACGACGTGCAGAGGCGGGAACGAGGCGACATCGCTGAGGCGCTCTCCGTATCCCTCGGCCCACGCCGTGCGTGCGCGCAGGCACATGGGCCCATCCGCTCCGACGACGCTGGACACGGCTTCCAGCGCTGCCTCATCGAGCCCGAGCGCCAGGATCGTGTTGGCGAGCTTGAGGGCTGTGCCAGCGTCGGATGAGCCGCCCCCGAGCCCTGCCGCCACCGGCAGCCGCTTGTCTAGGACGACCCGAAGTGAGGGCTCGCCGATGCCAGCTTTTTCTCCGAGGGCTCGCAGGGCCTTGAGGATCAGATTGTCCCCCTGCGCCCCGGCCCCCGGTTGCGAGAGCAAGGCCTCGAAGGGACCTGTGACCTCCAGTGACAGATGGTCGGACGGCTCGACAGTGACGAGGTCGCCGATATCGGCAAAGGCGACCAGGCTGCACAGGGGATGATAGCCATCCGGCGCGATGGGGCCGACGTGCAGGAACAGATTGACCTTGGCCGGGGCCAGCCCTGTCAGTCGCATCGAGGCGTCAGTTTCCTGCCGCGACCGAGGCAACCCCGGCTGCGCCCGATGCAGTCTCCGCGGACTCGGTGTCAGCCGACACGGGCGTCAGAGGACCCAGGCCCTCGACCAGCTTCTTCTCGACCCCGGCCTTGCGCTCGGCGTCCGGGTCGAGGGTCAGGACGCGGTTCCACTGGAAGCCGGCCTCGCGCTGACGACCCACCTGCCAGTAGGCATCGCCGAGGTGGTCATTGATCTCGGCATTGGCCGGTTCCTTGGCCACGGCTTCTTCCAGCGTGGAAACGGCAATCTCGTACTGGCCCTGACGGAACTGGGCCCAGCCCAGCGAGTCCTGGATATTGCCGTCGTTCGGTGCCGCGGCATGGGCGCGGGCGATCATGGCTGCCCCCTCGGCGACCCGCGTCCCGCTGTCGACCCACAGATAGCCGAGGTAGTTCAGGATCGTCGGGTTGTTGGGCTGGAGTTGCAGCGCCGCCCAGAGCTCGGCTTCGGCCTCGGGCATCCGCCCAAGGGATTCAAAGGCGGCTCCCCGCAGGAAATGGGTCTCGGCACCCTGTCCGGCTCGCGCCAGAACCGGGGCGTTCAGGATGGCCAGGCTTTCGTCATAGCGCTGCAGCTGGAGCAGCATGCCGGCCACCTGCTGGGCCAGACCGGGATTGTCCGGAATGGCGGCCAGGGCCTTCTCATACTCGCCGAGAGCCTCCTCGAACTTGTCGTCCTGCGCGAAGCTCAGACCGATCTGGGTCCGCGCGATGGCATAGACGAGTGGGTCGTCCTGGCTCACGTCCGCATAGGCCGCGCGGGCAGCCGACGTCAGCCGGGCCTCGGTCAGGGCCTCCCCCAACTTCATCCGCAGACCATCGGACGGCGCGACACTCAGGGCCATGCGGATATAGACTGCGGCGAACTCTCCCAGGCCCACGCCTCCGAGAACGGCTGCAGAGTTGTTCAGGGCCTCGGCCGCACCTTCGCGGATCGTGGTCAGCTTTGGCGGACGGCCACGTGCCCCGGCCCGGGCGATGACGGGCGCAAAGATCGTCCGGCGCCCGGCATCCGGTGCAGCGGCATAGAGAGCCAGAGCGTCTTCACGACGCTCCCGCCGCTCGAGGAAGGCGCCGTATTCGATGCGGAAGATCGTCTGGGTCGGCGCAAGTGCCACCAGCGCCTTGAAGGCTGCGTCCGCCTCGTCAAAGCGACGCCGGATCTCCAGCAACTGCGCCTGATTGTAGCGCTGGAGCTGACCGACTTCCGCGCTTGATCCCGGTGCAGGGTCCGCCAGTGCAAGGTCCCAGTCCCCGGCCTCCGCCGCGATCCACGGCGTCACGAGGGTTGCCCCCAGAGCGTGCGGTGGCTGGATCGGCCGAGCCTTCAGACTTGAGAGTGCGTCCCGGGCATCGCCCTGCGCAAATGTCTGGATGACCGAAACCAGCCGCCCTGCCTCACCGATGACCGGCGAAACACCGTCGCCGGCCGGGGCCGTCCGCGCCGCATCATCAAGGTCCCCGCTGATCAGGGACGCCATGAACGTCTGCTGGCGCACCGAGGGCTGTTCCGGCGTCAGCCTCGACACCTCGGCCAGATAGGCAGCGCCCCTCGAGCCTTCGCCATTGGCCAGCGCTGACCGCCCGGCCAGATACAGGCCGTAGGCCGTTCGGCCCTGACTGTTGCGCGGGACCGGGGCCCAGACTTCAGGGATGGGAACAACTGCAGGCGTCGCAGGCGCAGCGGCGGGTGTCGTCTGGACATCCGGAACCGTCAGCACGCCCGGCGTGATCGCCGGCGCTGGCGGCTGTGCCTCCTGGGCGAGGCTGGTGGTCGCCAGGGCCAGCGGTGCGACAAAGCCCAGCAGGGCCATTCGGAGGGACTTCATGGGCATGGACGCGAACCTTCACGCTTTGCGATCGGACCGCAAGCGTTACACCCCCTGATGGCCATCACATGTTCGGATAGTTGGGCCCGCCGCCACCCTCTGGCGTGGTCCAGACGATATTCTGCGACGGATCCTTGATGTCGCACGTCTTGCAGTGGACGCAGTTCTGGGCGTTGATCTGGAAGCGCGGCTCGGACTTTGTCGCCTCGTCCGCATACAGCACCTCATAGACGCCCGCCGGGCAATAGAGCCGCGCAGGCTCGCCGTATTTGGGCAGGTTCACGCGGATCGGCACCGACGGATCGATCAGCTTCAGATGCGCGGGCTGTTCCTCGGCATGGTTGGTGTTCGAGATGAACACGCTGGAGAGCTTGTCGAACGAAAGCTTTCCGTCCGGCTTCGGATAGACGATCGGCTTGTGCTTCGAGGCCAGTTCCGTCGACGCAGCATCGGTCTTGCCGTGCTTCTGGGTGCCGAACACCGACAAGCCCGTCAGATGATTGGTCCACAGGTCGAACAGGCCGGCAGCCCCGCCCAGGGTCGTGCCAAGCTTTGACAGCAGAGGCTTGGCGTTCCGGACGGACTTCAGCTCCTTGTAGACCCAGCTCTGCTCATAGGCGGTCTGGTACTCGACCAGTTCGTCACCCGCGCGTCCCGCCATAACGGCGTCGTAGGCGGCGTCGGCGGCCAGCATGCCAGTCTTCATGGCGTTGTGGCTGCCCTTGATGCGGGGCACGTTCACAAACCCGGCCGAACAGCCGATCAGGGCACCCCCGGGGAAGCTCAGCTTGGGCACCGACTGGAAACCACCCTCGGTGATCGCCCGGGCCCCATAGGAGATGCGCGTCGCGCCCTCCAGATGCTCGGCGATGGCCGGGTGATGCTTGAAGCGCTGGAACTCGTCGAACGGGGACAGATGCGGGTTCTTGTAGTTCAGGTGAACGACGTAGCCGATGGCCACATAGTTATCGCCGAAATGGTACATGAAGCTGCCGCCGCCGGTGTGCTCGTCCAGCGGCCAGCCAGTGGTGTGCTGGGCGAGACCCGGCTGGTGTTTCTCGGGCGGGACCTGCCACAGTTCCTTCAGGCCGATGCCGTATTTCTGCGGCTCCTTGCCCTCGGCCAGCTTGTGGCGGGCGATAATGGTCTTGGCCAGCGAGCCGCGGACGCCCTCGGCGATGAAGACATATTTGCCGTGCAGTTCGATGCCCGGCTGGAAGTCGTCGGTGGGCTGGCCGTGCTTGTCGATGCCGAACACCCCGGCGACGACACCCTTGACCCGCCCGGAGGGCTCGTCCCAGACCACATGGCTGGCCGCCATGCCGGGATAGACCTCGACGTCCAGACCTTCGGCCTGTTCGCCAAGCCAGCGGGTCAGGTTCGCGAGGGAAGCAATGTAGCAGCCCTCGTTATGCATCATTGGCGGCAGGGCGAACATCGGCAAAGAGACCTGTCCCATAGGCCCCAGCACCATGAACCGGTCCTTGGTGACGGGCGTCTCGAGAGGGGCACCCATGGCCTTCCAGTCGGGGAAAAGCTCGGCCAGAGCGCGCGGATCGATGACGGCTCCCGACAGGATATGACCACCGACCTCGGCCGATTTTTCGAGGACCGCGACCGAAATCTCGGTCCCGGCCTCGGCCGCCTTCTGCTTGAGCCGGATCGCTGCCGACAGACCAGCAGGTCCACCACCGACGATGACGACGTCATATTCCATGACTTCGCGCTCGACGCCCTGCAGCGCTTCCAGTGGGGGCAGATTGTCCAGGATGGCTTCCTGCGCAGCGTTCTCGGTGCCGCCTTCGATCGCTTCCTCGGCCATTCGGCTCTGTTCCTCATCGTGCATAGGGTTTGGACCCTTATCGATAGGTGACGTGACGGCGGTCAAGGCCTATCCCTGTCGCAGACCATGAACGCCGTTTCCGACATTCCCCTCGACCTGGCTGCGACCGAGAGCCTGCTCGCCTTCTGGGCAGACGCAGGCGTCGATGCGTGTTTCGAGGATGCGCCGGTCGACCGGACCTATGTCGCTCCCCTCGCCGTGAAGGCTGTCGCCAGGGCGACGGCCAATGTCGCGGTGACACACGATACCTCCGGGTCTGTCGAGGACGCGCGGCGTCGGGCTTCAGCCTGTATGACGCTGGACGATCTTGCCGCTGCGATTGCCGACTTCGAGGGCTGCCCCCTGCGGGAGATGGGAGCGCGCCAGCCGGTCTTTGCACGCGGCAATCCGACGGCTCCGGTCATGATCATCGGCGAGGGACCCGGCGCCGAGGAAGATGCGCAGGGCCAGCCATTCGTCGGCAAGGCCGGACAGTTGCTGGACCGGATGATCGCCGCCGCAGGGCTGACAGACAAGGTCTTCATCACAAACACGGTCTTCTGGTGCCCGCCCGGCAACCGCACCCCGACGCCCGCCGAACAGGCGATCTGCGCGCCCTTCGTCGAACGCGCTTTCGCGATCCTGAAGCCGGATGTCGTGCTTCTGCTCGGAGCGGCTGCAACGAAATCGGTTCTCCAGACCGAGGAGGGCATCATGAAATTGCGCGGCGAGTGGAAAGAATGGCGTCTGGCCGAGGGGGACATCTCCGCCCCTGCCCTGCCGACGCTGCACCCGGCCTTCCTGCTGCGACAGCCCCAGGCCAAACGTGTGGTCTGGTCCGACATGCTGAGCCTGGCAGCCAGGCTGGAGACTAACGACGCCGTTAACCCTTAAACGATTGCCCCAATGAGGCGAATTCCGCATACTGATAACTGACGACCAATCGCAGACCGCGCGCCGATCCTGATTCGAGACGGGAGACGTGCAGCACGAAGAGGCCGCCGCTTTGTCATTCAAGTTTCCTCGCGCGCTTCTGGCGCTGGCCATGTCGCTTCCGCTGACGACTGTCGCGGTTGCAGCGCACGCCACCGAGGAAAGCCCTGCCCCTTCCGCGTTTCCCGGGTCGGAAGATGGCCCTGTGGCACTCAGCCCGTCTGATCGCCTTACCTACACGACAGCCTTCGATGCCTTGCGCCGGGGCGATCTGGAGCTGGCACGATCATCGGCCCGACTGGCGAATGATCGCGTCCTGCTGGGTCAGGTCGAATTCGAGCGCCTGTTCCACCGGTCGCACACGGCGACCTATGATGAGCTGGCAGCCTGGCTGGAGGAGTATTCGGACCTGCCGACAGCTCGCCGCGTCTACAGCCTTGCTCTCCGGCGTCGGCCCGATGGTGCGGCCGAGCCAAAGCGCCCCCGCGGCGTCGGCGGACGGACCTGGGACAGCGTCGTCGATGCCGGTGGTGGATCAGCCGAAGACGACCCCGCCCGGGCCGCTCGCGTCGCCCTGAACAATAACGACCTGTCCGGCGCGGTGATGCTGGGCAGCCAGATCGGCGACTGGTGGACTGTCGCCCTTGCCCATTATCGACTGAATGATTTCGGCTCGGCCTTCGAGGCCTTCGAACGGGTCGCCCTGGACCCGACCGAGGACGCCTGGGTCCGGGCCGGAGCCGCCGTCTGGGCCTCCAAGGCTGCCGGTTTGTCCGGCCGTCAGGATCGCATTCAGGAATATCAGCGCCTTGCAGCGCGCTGGCCTGCGACCTTCTATGGCCAGATCGCCCTGCGCCAGCTCGGCGAGGAGCCGCCGATCGAGAACCTGGGTCCACAGCCCTATCAGCCCGCTGTCCGCCAGGCCGCCTATCAACCCGCAGAGCCCATCGGCGTTGATCTCCGCGAGTTGAACGCCTTCATCCAGGCCGACCCTCAGGCCCGCCGGACGGTGGCCTTCTATGAGGTCGGGCGTCGAACCGATGCCCAGAGCGAGTTGCGAACCGGCCTGCGCAGTGCAGCCGGTGACAGTGCGCGCCGCATGTGGGCGGGGCTGGCACGGGCGCTGCGGTTCAACAACAGCAGCGACGTGACCCGGATCGACGCGACCCGCTACGCCCTGCCTGTGCTGGAGCCTGAAGGTGGCTTCACCATCGAGAGGGCCCTCGTCTACGCCATCGCCCGGAAGGAAACCGGCTTCGACCCCCAAGCGCGCTCCAGCGCGGGAGCCTTTGGCATCATGCAGGTCATGCCGACCACGGCCGCCGAGCTGACCGGGGACCGGGGCTTCGCCACCGACCCGCAGCGTCTGCTGGTGCCGGCAACAAACATTCGTCTGGGCCAGGCCTATATCAACAAGATGCTGTCGCTGCCGGCCTTCCGCGGAGACGTGCTGCGCGCTGTGGCTTCCTACAACGCCGGACCCGGCCCGATGCTGAGCGCTATCCGCAAGCTGGGGCCCGATGCCGATCCGCTGCTGCTGATCGAGACGATCGACGTGCCCCAGGCGCGCCAGTACGTGGAGGAGGTCATGGCCGCCTACTGGATCTATCAGCGCATCTTCGGCGGTCCGCTGCACACCTTGGATGCCGTCGCGGGCGGTGCCCGTCTGGTGCCGATCGTCCTCGACCATGTCGAGCCCCTGCCAACCAGTCCGATGATGGCGTCCGCAACGTCGAGCCTGGGCGCGCCTTAAGGCCGAACCTCAAGGCCATACCGGTCAATGGCCGTGGCCCTGACAGGACCACGGCGTCAAACCCCGTCTGCGAATGTGGCGTCTGGCCTCGCCCTATTGACGGACCGCGTCACTGACAGCCCGGGCGGGGGCGAACTCCGAACCTGGCTTCCATTGCGGCCAGACGCGGCTATTGGCCAGTTCACGACCCACGGCCAGATAGACATTCAGATCCTCGATCTGCCCCGAATAGTCCCAGTCCGCCGACCACTCGTCATCGGCCTGGTGATAGCGGCGCGCCGTATAGTCTGCACGGGCGGCGGTTCGCGCCGCGATCGGCTCGTCACGGAAATCTCCGCCGCTGGCCGCATAGGCCATAGGCACACCGCGCTTTGCCAGAGGGAAGTGATCCGAACGGAAATAGCCGCCCGAGGCCGGGTTGCCGTCCGGTTCGACAACGCGTCCCTGAGCCTGCACCACGGTCGCCATCCGGTCATCGAAGTCGGACTGGCCGAAGCCGACGACCCGGAAGCCGGTGGTGCGGCCATAGACGTTGGCCGAGTCCATATTGAAACCGCCCACCGTCTTCTCCAGCGAATAGATCGGGTTGGCGGCGTAGTATTCAGAGCCCAGCAGGCCACTCTCCTCGGCGGTGAAGCCGATCATCACGATCGACCGCTCGGGACGCGGTCCGGCAGTCCAGGCCCGCGCCAGCTCGATCATCCCTGCGATGCCCGAGGCATTGTCGATGGCCCCATTGAAGATGGCGTCGCCATTGGCGTCCGGCGTACCGACGCCGATGTGATCCCAGTGGCCCGTATAGAGCACCGTCTCGTCCGGTCGTGTGGTGCCAGGCAGACGCGCCAGGAAATTATCGGTCTCGACGGTCGAGGTGGCGACATCGAACATCGTGCTGAATGAGGCACCCGTGAGGGCGACAGGTCGGAAGCCCCGGCTGCGGGCCTGAACCTTCTGGGCTTCGAAATCCAGACCGGATCGCTGGAACAGTTCCACCGCAAGCGACCGCTGGAGCCAGGCCTCGACCGGCACGCGCTCGGCAGAGGCATTGGCGCGGACGATGTCGAACTGGGGCCCGGACCAGGAGTTCCGCACGGTCGTCCAGCCATAGGAGGCCGGTGCGTCCTCGTGCACGATGATGACGCCCGCCGCCCCCCTGCGCGCGGCCTCCTCATACTTGTAGGTCCAGCGGCCGTAGTAGGTCATGGCGCGGCCGCCGAAGGTGTTCAGCGCGGGCTCCTCGAAATCAGCGTCATTGACGAGGACGACGAGGATCTTGCCTCGAACGTCGACGTCCTTGAAATCGTCCCACTGACGCTCTGGTGCCGTGATTCCGTAGCCCACAAAGACCAGATCAGCCTCAGTGAGCATGACATGTGCGCCCGGCGCCCGGGTCGATATGACGATGTCCTCGCCGGGGACGAGAGGCCGGGTCCAGTCACCGACCTTAAGGCGCGCCGTCGTGCTGGAGGCCGTGAAACGGTTGAGCGTGACCGTCTGGGTCCAGCCACCGCTCTCGCCGCCGGGCTGGAACCCGGCCCGTGCAAACTGGTCCGACAGATAGGCGATGACCTTGTCCTCGGCCGGGGTGGCGATCCCGCGGCCCTGGAAATCATCGGCAGACAGCACCCGGATATGCTCGGACAAGCGCGCCGCATCGAAGGCTACGGGGGCCGTCGAACTCACGCCCGGCGTAGTGGCGCACGCAGACAGGATCGCTGCACAGCCGATGGCGGCGAGAACGGATTTTGACGGACGCATGCGGAACCCTCGGCGACGAACAGGCGCAAAACCTAGGCACTGTTTCTTTCCATGTCGATCAGGCCTCGACAATGAAAAAGGCCCGCCGCTTCGCGACGGGCCTCCATCATTTTCACGACAACCACCAGACTAGTGGCTGACGTTTTTCCAGACCTTGCGATAGCTGGCGTAGGTCAGGCCGGTGAAGATGAAGAGGAAGGCGAGAACGCCCATGCCCGTCTGCTTCCGTTCCACGGCCTTGGGCTCGGATGCCCATGCGATGAAGGCGGACACATCCTTGGACATCTGGTCGACTGTCGCTGCCGTGCCGTCGTCATAGGTGACCTGATCGGGGTTCAGTACGGGCGGCATGGCGATAAAGCCGCCCTTGGGGACCGCATCGTGATCACCGGTCCAGAAGGGCGTCATGTCGCCGGGCATGTAGGGGTTGTAGTACTGGCCCGGGTTGATCGTCAGACCTGCAGGCGCATCCACGTACCCGCTGAGGAGCGAATAGATGTAGTTGGCCCCGTCGTGCCGTGCCTTGGCCATGACCGAGAGGTCAGGCGGAGCCGCACCGCCGTTTGCAGCCGCTGCCGCGATACGGTTCGGATACGGGTTGGGGAACTTGTCCGCAGGCGTACCAGGCCGTGTCATCGGTTCACCGATCTCGGTGTCGATATCGTTGATCGTGGCTTCTGCTGCGAGAGCCCGGACAAAACGGTTGTCGGTCGGGCTTGCAGCTTTGGGATCGTAAAACGGCCCGCCCCTCTCACCGAGCGTCCGGAAGGACAGCAACTCCATGCCATGGCATGCAGAGCAGACCTCACGGTAGACCTTGTAGCCGCGCTGGAGTTGGCCCTGGTCAAAGGTGCCAAAGGGGCCTTCGAACGAGAAGCCGGCCTTGCGGGGCTCCTTCCCGCCGCCGGCGGCCGAGGCCGGGGCTGCGGAGACGGCGAGCGCAGCAGCGGCGACCGCCACGCCTAGAACCTTACGGATGGAAGTGGTCATCACGATCAGCCCTTCTTTTCGGCTTGGGCGGGCACTGCACCCGACATCGCATCCGGACCGCTCAGCACGGGCTCGGAGATCGACAGCGGGATCCGCAATGGAATCTCCTTCAGGCCCACGAACGGCAGGAGCACAACGAAGAAGGCGAAATAGTAGAGCGTCGCGAACCGGGTCAACCAGAGGAAGGAGTTCAGGTCTCCGTCGATAAGGGTGAAGGTCGTGAAGTTACCGATGACGGGTGCGTCAGGCAGCTTGGCACCACACCAGCCCAGGATGAGGCCGTTGATCACGAAGAAAATGTAGAAGATGCGCATGGTCGGGCGGTATCGCATCGACCGCACCTTCGACGTGTCCAGCCAGGGCAGGACGAACAGCACACCAATCGCGGCGAACATTGCCACCACGCCGCCGAACTTGTCGGGGATGGCGCGCAGGATCGCGTAGAAGGGCAGCAGATACCATTCCGGCACGATCGCTGCAGGGGTCTGGAGCGGGTTCGCAGGGATGTAGTTGTCGGCATGCCCCAGGGCGTTGGGCATGAAGAACACGAACACGGCGAACATGATCATGAACAGCAGCAGGGCGAAGCCGTCCTTGACCGTGTAGTACGGGTGGAACGGGATCATGTCCTTCTTGGCGCGGTCCTTCGGGATCAGGATCCCGACCGGGTTGTTCTGGCCGGAGGTGTGCAGCGCCCAGAGGTGCAGGACGACCACACCGAAGATCACGAAGGGCAGCAGATAGTGCAGGGAGAAGAAGCGGTTCAGCGTCGCATTGTCGATCGCGGGGCCGCCACGCAGCCAGATCAGGACAGGCTCACCGATCAGGGGGATGGCCCCGACCAGATTGGTGATCACCTCGGCACCCCAGTAGGACATCTGGCCCCAGGGCAGGACGTAGCCAAGGAAGGCGGTCGCGATCATCAGGAAGAAGATCACACAGCCCAGGATCCAGATCATCTCGCGCGGGGCCTTGTAGGACCCGTAGTAGAGGCCACGAAGCATGTGGACATAGACGGCGATGAAGAACATCGACGCCCCGTTCGAGTGAACATACCGCAGCAGCCAGCCACCATTGACGTCACGCATGATCCGCTCGACCGAGGCGAAAGCGCCGGCGGTGGTCGGGACATAGTGCATGGCCAGGAAGATGCCGGTGATGATCTGAATCATCAGGCAGACCGTCAGGATGGCCCCGAAGGTGTACCAGTAGTTCAGGTTCTTGGGTGTCGGCAGCGACATGTAGTCTGCGCCGAACCGAACGATCGGAAGGCGCGTGTCGAGCCATTTCTCAATGCCCGTCTTGGGCACATAGGTGGATTCGTGTCCGCTCATGATCCTCAGCCGATCCTGACGCTGGTGGCAGTGGTAAACTCGTAGGGAGGCACGACCAGGTTGGTCGGTGCAGGCCCTTTGCGAATGCGGCCGGACGCATCGTAGTGCGAACCATGGCAAGGGCAGAACCAGCCGCCATAGTCACCGGTACCGAAAGTGGGGATGCAGCCCAGGTGGGTGCAGGACCCGACGACGACCAGGAAGGGCTCATGCCCCACCTTGGTACGATCCTGGTCCGTTGCCGGGTCCTTGAGGGACGCGGTGTTGTCAGCGATCGCGCGCTGGACTTCGGCGGCGGTGCGGTGACGCACGAAGACCGGCTTGCCCTGCCAGGTGATGACGACCTGCTGGCCCTCCATGACCTTGGTCACATCGAAGTCGATAGTTGCCAGCGCCAGCGTGTCCGCTGCCGGGTTCATCGAGTTGATCAGCGGCCAGGCCACCATGACACCGGCACCGACTGCTGCAGCGCTTGCAGCGATATGAATGAAGTCGCGGCGTGTCGCCTCGCCTTCCGGCCCACCGGGCTCCCCGTTGTGGGCTTCGTTCGTCACGACCGATTCGGCCAAGGTCTCACCTCTGAAAAACGCGGAACGGACGCAATCAAGCGCCCTCGCGAGCGGGTTATCTAGCGCAAGGCAGACGAAATTGCCCGGCCTCATTTTGCGGCTCATCGCCGCAAGAAATGTCCGTGTTCGCTTGAGAAACACTCGCAATTCAGGCCGCGACAGGCCCTCGGTCTGCGCGTATGAGGCCCTTAGAATGCGTCTCGCCCTTTTTCAACCGGACATCCCGCAGAATGTCGGAGCCTGTATCCGGCTGTCGGCCTGTTTCGGCGTCGAACTGCATGTGATCGAGCCGACAGGGTTCGGGTTCGACGACCGCGCCATGAAGCGCGCGGCACTGGACTATGGCCCCCTTGGTCACATGACCCGGCACCCGGACTGGACCCGGTTTCAGCAAGAACGAGGCCCGGGCCGACTGGTCCTGTTTACGACCAAGGCCTCGACTTCCATCGGGAATTTCCCTTTCGAACCCGACGATACTCTGCTGTTCGGTAAGGAAACGGCGGGGGCACCGGACTATGTGCATGCCGCGGTCGATGCGCGCGTCTTCATCCCGATCAGGCCTGAAGCGCGATCGCTGAACCTTTCAGTCAGCGCCGGAATCGGTCTGTTCGAGGCCCTGCGACAGACCCGCGCTCAGTTTGACTGAATCACCCTGTTCAGCTGGAGCATCCGCAAATTCAGGGCCGAGGCGATCGTGACCCAGGTCAGATAGGGGATCAGCAACAGAGCGGCCAAAGGTCTGAGACCCCAGAATACGGCAATGATGGCGACCAGCGACAGCCAGAGCAGGGCAACGTTCACGAGGGCCAGGTCCATGCGCCGACGGCCGAAGAACAGCCAGGACCATCCGGCATTGAGCATGAGAGAGCCAACATAAAGGCCGAACGCCAGCGGTGAAGTGGTCCCGACGGCGTCCCAGACCAGCCAGCCAGCCGCGGCATTCATCGCGAACAGCAGGCTCCAGACGATCGGAAAAGCCAGGTTGGGCGGCGTCCACGATGGCTTGCTGAGCCCGGCGTACCATGCACCGGGCTTGAAAACGCTGCCGCTCGACGCCGTGGCCAGGTTCAGGCCGACAAATACGGCAAGTGCAATCCAGTCGGGTTGATCCATCAGGCCTGCTTACCGTAACCGGGAGCTCCGCCCACCCTCTGGCGATCAAACCAGCGACTTGATCAGCAGAGCGAGGCCGACAACGATCCCGAAACCGACCGGGTACACAAGGCAGCCGATGGTCCGGACGAGGCGCGAGGGCTGGGCTGCGGAATCAGGTTTTTCTGTCATCGTTCCCCGATCGACAATTTGCGAGACCCACGCCCAGTGCTCAAACTGTCACGCGGCACCCGGTCGCAGGTCGATCCAGCGCTGAACGCGCGTCCCGGTGACAAGGTCAAGGTTCCCTTCGGCCACGATCGGGCTAGTGTGCCCCTGCCCACCGACCGTCACTGCCGTGACGGCGTTTGCGGCTGGAGTGATCATGGCCCTGCACCGCGTCGTCTATGCTTCCCAGCCCTTCGGCTTCGACCAGGCCATGCTGAATGGAATCCTTGCGGATGCCCGACGGTGCAATACCAGGGATGACATCACGGGCGCACTGATCTGCAGAGCCGATCTTTACCTGCAGTGGCTGGAAGGCCCGGAGTCGGCCGTACGCGGCGCCTATGCCCGAATCGCCCGCGACCACCGGCATCTGGGCGTTCGATGCCTGCTGGAGGGGCCGATCGATCAACGACTGTTCCCGGACTGGGCGATGCGAGACGACCCGGCACGGTCATGGGTCTGGAGCGCCGACGAGATTGCGGCCGGCACGATGGACAAGGCCAGCGAGGCCGACATCGTTGCCGTATTCACCCGGATCGCGTCAGCGCCAGACTGAACTATTCGGGGGCCTCGTCCGGGAGGCGTGCGAGACTGGGCCGTGCGCCAGCCTGGGTGGCGGCATAGGCTTCGGCATCTCGCATGACGCGGAGGATGTTCTCGCCCGCCAGCTTGCGGATGTCGGCCTCGGTCCAGCCGCGCCGCATCAGTTCCACAAGCAATGCCGGATAGTCGTCCACGCCATCCAGCCCGACCGGCAGGGCGTCAACGCCGTCGAAATCTCCACCGATGCCAACGTGGTCGATACCGGCCAC
>Ga0136639_10000233_pt1 | contig 17714 bp, 14 predicted proteins | sample AntDrymUQ8592106_2_FD_113739 | JGI IMG/M metagenome (GOLD analysis project Ga0136639, IMG submission 113739) | Polar desert sand microbial communities from Dry Valleys, Antarctica - metaG UQ859 (21.06) | ecosystem: Environmental > Terrestrial > Soil > Desert | place: Antarctica: Dry Valley...
GTCGGAGTGAAGGTGATCTCGACGAAGCGACCGGGGATGACATCATTCTTTTGGCGCATCGAAGGAATGTAGAAGTCATGAAGGACGTCTTCACTCGTCAAGATGAGTCGGACCGGGCGATTCACGGGAACGTGAAGATTGCCGATGGTGCGAGTTCCGTCCGCGTATTCGAAGGTCCACAGCCATTTTTTGGCGGTTACGTGGATTTCAATCGCGTCATTGGGCACGACACTGGCTCTGACGTAGTCGTTAAAGCCCCAGAAGAAAATGCCCATGACGATGATCAGGGGGACTATGCTCCAGAGAAGCTCGAGGGCCAGGTTGTGAGAGATATTCGGGGTAAGAACGCCCTCTTTGGTTCGGCGATATTTCCAAGCGAAATACACCGTCAGAAAGAGAATGAGTGCGAAAAAGAAAACACTCAGCCAAACCAGGAACATGTAGAGGACGTCTACATCGTTCGCGTATGCGCTTCCCTGTGGGCCAAGCATCCAGTGCCTGATGGAATCCATATTGCCTTCCTTAATTATAAAACCGGCCCCGGAGGGGGCAACTGCTGAAAACTGTCTCGCTCTTTCCGCCAAAAGCGCATTAGGACCGCGCCCATGACGAAGATGGTAAGAGCTCCACCGCCGCGCATGATGTTGCGCGCGACCATGACATAACTTCTTGCGAGCGCATCGTACTGAAAGCAGTACAACAATAGGTGATCCGCGGTCGATCGCATCTTGCCTTCGGTGGCTTCTGTTAATCCGAGCCGAAGGTCAAAAGACTTGAATTTTATGCCGTAGAGATATCGGGCCACTTTTCCGTCCGGCGTAAGGAGGACGAGAGCCGCGCTATGAGCATACTGCTCGCGCTGTTTGTCCCAACGGTAGTGAAATCCGGCCTGTTCGGCGAGCTTTTTTGCGTTGTCATTGTAATCGGCCAGGAAGTGCCACCCGGGGGCGGGGCGATCGAAACTAATCAACTGAGCCTGCTTCTTGCTGGCGGCCAATTGGTACATCTCTCTGGGGTCGATCGAAACGGTGACTATGTCATATTCCTTGCCCGGGGTCCAGGTTAATTCCCGCAGGCTGGAGGTCAATCCATTGAGAACCATGCTGCAGAGCATGGGACAGGAGTAGTAGGCGAAGTTGAGAATGACCGGGCGGCCTTGGTTGAGTAATTGGCCGAGCCGAACAGGGCGCCCATTCTCGCCGACAAATTCTAGATTCTGGTCGAGAGCCGTTCCAAGTTTCTCTTCGACACCCACCCCTTCCAACTCCTGCGGAATAGAAGCACCGGCGTGAAGTACGCCAACTGCCAAGGCCGCGAAGATGAAGGAGCAAATGCGCATTGAATTAAATCGAAACCTACTTTGCGGGAGCAGCGGGAGCAGCGACCACGGCGGCGACGTCTTCGGGCTTCTTCACCGCGTAGTCGTTCGTGGGAAACCGCCACTTCGCACCCGGGGCCGACTCTGCAACTACCAAGTCCATAGCCTTCTCGATCGGGATGCGAATCGTACCGCTGGCCTTGTCGATGGTTCCATAGGTATTGAGATGCTTCTGTTCGCGCGATTGGAGCTCAACATAATCCTGGGAAACAGGTTCCAACTGAAGCCGCTCAACCTGCGCATCACGGAAGCTATTATAGTAGATGGCGCAGCCGACACAAACGGCGACAATGAATCCAACAATTACGACGGTAACGACGACGACAGGAATAGTTTGCACCTCAGTGCGATCAAAGCCCATCTCCGCCAATTCTTCAGGTGTCAGATTTTTGGGTGCGTGATTAGACATTTTGGAACTCCAAACCCTTCTGGAACCGAGGATCGCCGACAGGAACGATGGGAGCCGACCGGAGTCGCCACCAGAAGCCTAGGGCCAACGTGCTCATCACGGCGACAAAGCAAGCCAGGTCCATCCAGTGGGGTGCGATACCGGCTTTGGAGAAGTTCGGCATCACGAGCCAATAGACGTCAACATAATGCATACAAAGGATCCAGACCGTAATGAACCGCAGCACGTTGAGGCTTCGCTTGCTTCCGCGAGCCAATAGAATCAAGAACGTAGCAGCAAAGTGACCAAACAGGAGCACCCCGCTGACCATCTCCCACGAGCCGGTTCTGCGAACTTTAAAGAAGATCGTTTCTTCCGGAAGATTGGCGTACCAAATGAGCATGTATTGCGAGAAGGCGATGTATGCCCAAAAGACCGTGAGGGCGAACATCCACTTGCCCATGTCATGGTAGTGCTCGATGGTGACCGAGTTGGCAAGGATTCCGTGGGCGCGTAAGCGGAGAAGAGTGAAGGTGAGGATAGCAAAGAAGGCCCACATTCCGCCCGCCATACAATAGATGCCGAAAATGGTGGAGTACCAGTGGGGCTGAAGGGACATGACCCAATCGACACTGGCCAACGAGGCCGACAAGAAAAAGAGGAGCATACCAGGAGCAGAGATGCGTTCACTCTTGAAAGTGAGATTGAGATCTTTGCTCGAGTCCTGGGAACGGGACCAACTCGATAGGCGCCACGCCCAGTAGGACCAGATAGCGAAATAAATGACCGCTCGGATGTAGAAAGCCGTGGGGTTGAGGAAGGCGGCCTTCTTCAAAAGGAGAGGATCGTTAGCGACCACATCAGCATGAGACCACTCGTACAGTTCGTGGATTCCGAACGCGATAGGCAGGAAGAGGAAAGCCAGGATCGGCATGGACATCATGATGTTTTCCATCAGACGACGGAGCGGTACACTCCAGGCGGCGCCGGTGAGGTGCTGGATCATAATGAAGAGCGCTGAACCGATCGTGATGCCGGCCCCGAAGAAGAAGGCGACCAAGTAGGAAGGGAAGAACTGTTTGTGATCCAGGCTGTAGCCTGCGAGCGCAGCGACCCAACTGATGACGAACACAGCGAGAATGGTGTTTCGACCCTTTTCCCAAGTGGTGACGGGGATCTGGTAAATGTCTTTGGGGGCGTCGTGTTGAAGGTGTTTACTCATGGTGCGAATCTCCGTCGATCTATTGCAACTGCGCCCGAAGACTATCTGGAACGTCGTCAATGCTCCCACTGGTGGCGCGGTGGAGGGCGCGAAGATAGGCGACGATAGCCCATCGATCCTGGTCGGAGGTTTGATTCCGATAGCCCATCATGGTCCGACGTCCTTCACTGGCGACCGAATAAAGTTCACCGTCGTTCATTTGCTTGACACGGGGTTCAATTAGGCTAGCCGGCTGGAAAGCAGCTCCGGCTCGAAGCCCGACGATGCCCTTTCCGTCTCCGATTTGCGAGTGGCACGGAGCGCAATAGACGTTGAATTTATTTTGACCGTGCGCCAAGAGTTCTTTGGTGATGGGAACGGGATTGCGGCCCACGTATTGGGAGGTAACGACACCCCAATGAGCGGCGTCGTCGGCATTCAGTTGGCCAACAGCGACGGTGCCCTCGGGGGGTCGACGACTCGATCGTTTATCGGAAAACAGTGGGCTCTGCTGTTGCGGCTTGTACTTCGGCTGGGCTTTCATGTCGTCCCAGATCTGTAGAGGAGGCGTGTCGCGACTGGGGGTCAAGCAGCCGGTGAGGCCGGTGATGGAGGCAAAGACGAAGAGAATGGATGCGTTAGTCTTGGTCACGCTTCGATGACCTCCAGTTTTTCCGCACCGAGCGAAGCAAGAAAGTCACGGGTAGCGGTGACTTCGAAGTTTCGATCGGAGGCTTCGATGACAAGTAAAAATCGATCATCCGACGAACCAGCCACGCCCGAGTAGTTGAAGATGGGGTGATTCAATCGGGGTAAACCATTGAGACCAAACATGCCAAAAACTGCGCCGAAGGCCGAAAGGAGCACGGTGAGCTCGAAGATGATCGGAAATCCGAATTCAAAGGCGAAGAGCGGCTTACCACTGATGACGAGGGGATAGACGATAGTGCCGGTCCACCACTGCAGGAGGACGGCAGTTGTAAAGCCCGTGACACTGCCACACAGTACGATGTATCCGAGAATGGATTGCTTGGCACCCATTGCCTCGTCGATGCCATGGATCGGAAACGGGGTATAGGCTTCCATTTTCGTGTAGCCCTTGGCGCGGGCGGCTTTCACCGCATCAAGGAGTGTATCGGGAGAATCGAAGTCGGCGACGACGCCGTGAATGGGAGATGGAGCAGCCATGGCGTCCTCTAGTGAACCTTTACTGGCTCGGTGGAGACAGTCGTAGCGGGTAGATAGTGTTTTTCGTGTTCGGCCTGGATCATCATTCCTTTCACTTCGCTAACGGCGATGATGGGGAGGAATCGGGTAAAGAACACGAACAGGGTAATGAAGAGTCCAAAGGTTCCGAAGAAGGTCAGGATGTCGACAATCGTGGGACGAAAGTATCCCCAGGAGGAGGGCAGGAAGTCCCGATGCAAGCTGGTAGCAATAATGACAAAGCGCTCGAACCACATTCCGATGTTGACGAAGATGGACAGGACGAACATGAACGGAATGCTGGTGCGGAGTTTTTTGAACCAGAAAAATTGGGGCGAGATGACGTTGCAGGAGACCATCGACCAGTAAGCCCACGCGTAGGGCCCCATGGCTCGATTGACGAAGGTGTATTTTTCGTATTCATTGCCCGAATACCAAGCGATGAAGAATTCGGTCGCATATGCGTAGCCGACGATTGTTCCGGTGGCCAGAATCACCTTGTTCATATTTTCCAGGTGAGTGATGGTAACGAGGTGCTCGACCTTGAAGACCCAGCGTGCGATGACCATTAGGGTGATTACCATCGCAAAGCCAGAGAAGATAGCGCCCGCGACGAAGTAGGGCGGGAAAATGGTGGTGTGCCAACCGGGGATGATGGAGACCGCGAAGTCGAAGGAAACGATGGTGTGGACCGAGAGAACCAGAGGAGTCGAGAGACCCGCCAGGATCATGTACGCTTTTTCGTAGTTCTTCCAGTGCGTTGCAGAACCGCGCCATCCCAGGGAGGCGATGCCATAAATCGTATGCCGCAGTTTGGTCGTCGCCCGATCCCGAATAGTCGCCAAGTCAGGAATGAGCCCGACGTACCAGAAGAGAGCAGAGACCGTTGCGTAAGTTGAGACCGCAAAGACGTCCCAGAGCAAGGGGCTGCGGAAGTTCTGCCACATATTGAGGTCCGCATTAGGAATGGGGAACAGCCAGTATGCGCGCCAGGGGCGGCCGACGTGAACGAGAGGATAGATGCCAGCGCAGGCGACGGCGAACAAGGTCATCGCTTCGGCGAAGCGATTGATGGAAGTTCTCCATTTCTGACGGAACAAAAACAAGATGGCGGAGATGAGGGTTCCGGCGTGGCCGATACCGATCCAAAAAACGAAGTTGGTGATATCCCAACCCCAGCCGACGGGATTATTATTGCCCCACACTCCGATACCAGTGGCGATGAGGTAGGCGAGCATTGAGCCGAGCAAGAGGGTGACGCTTCCGCTGATGGCAAGCGCAATGTACCAGTTGCGATGAGTTTCGATTTCGGTGTGGATGCTGACCGCTTCGGTGACATCGTGGAGTGAGGGATGACCGTCCACCAGCGAAGGGCTTAATTGCGCGACATCCTTGGGATCGAATGTAAGATTGGCCATTAGGCAAGCTCCGGATTGGGATTGCGCACTTTCGCCAAGTAGGTTGTGCGCGGCTTGATATTGAGTTCGTGAAGAAGAGTGTAGTTGCGGTTGTTGTTCTTCAGCTTTGCGACGGCGCTATTGGGGTCGTTGATATTCCCGAAGGTGATGGCTTCGGCGGGGCAGGTCTGTTGGCAAGCGGTCAGTACGTCGCCATCCTGGATCGGGGTACGACCCGCGACTTTATGGGCGATCTTGACTTCCTGAACCCGCTGGACGCAGTAGTTGCACTTTTCCATCACGCCGCGCATGCGGACCGTGACGTCGGGATTAAAAACCATCTTGCTGACTTCTTCAATGTCTTTATGCCAGTTGAAGTAGTTAAAGCGGCGGACCTTATACGGGCAGTTGTTGGCGCAGTAACGAGTTCCGACGCAGCGATTGTAGGCCATGTCATTGAGGCCTTCCGGGCTATGAACGGTAGCGGCAACGGGGCAGACCGATTCGCAGGGAGCGTTTTCGCATTGTTGACAGGCCATCGGCTGATAAACGACTTGTGCGTCGTCTTCCCCGCCGGTGAAGTACCGATCGAGGCGGATCCAGTGCATTTCGCGGCCCTTGCTGACCTGATCGCGACCGACCACCGGAATGTTGTTTTCCGATTGGCAGGCGACCAGACAGGCGTTGCAGCCGATGCAGGACTGGAGGTCAACGACCATGCCCCACTGGTTTCCTTTTGAGTAATCAAAGGAGTCGAAGAGTTGGATGAGTTCGACATGCTCGTCTTCGTGGGAGGCGAAGGCGGGGGCTTCTTTAAACGCGGCAACCGAGGCCTCGCGGACAATGGGACGACCAGCCTGGTCGTGATGCTCTTGGGTCGTCACCAAGGTGTAGGTCCGGGCGGCTTTAACAACCGTGACCCCGGTGGCGATCCCCATGGCGTCACTGGTGCGGAGGGAGTAGGCGTTATAACCGACGCCGGTACCGACTCGACCCACTTTGGTGCGGCCGTAGCCGAGGGTAAGGGTAACGGAGTTGTCGGCATGTCCGGGTTGGATCATGACCGGCGCTTCCAGTTTCCGACCACCCCGTTCGAGGCTGAGCACCGCGCCGTCTTCGAGTTTAAGCTCTCGGGCGGTTTTCGGACTCACGAGGGCGGCATTGTCCCAAACGACTTTGGTCATTGGCTCGGGCGCTTCCTGCAACCAAGCGTTGTTCACGAATCTGCCATCGTAGCTAGCGGCCGAGGGGAAGAAGGTGATTTCGAGCCCGGGGGCTGGCTTGGGCGCAGCAGCAACGGCGGCCTCAACGGCTTTAGAATTTGCCACTGGCTTTACGACGGGAGCTTGGGTCCCGGCCACGATGCCGTCGTGGAGGCCTTGCCGCCAAGCGGAATCGGCGAGCTTCGACTGGGCCTTGACCAAGTCGTAGCCGTTTCCGGTGGTCCCGGTGGCGAGAAGGGCCGCCACTTCGATCGCCGATTTTGTTTTAAAGAGCGGCTCGATGAGCGGCTGCTGCAGAGAGGCGGTACCGTCAGAAGATATCGCGTCGCCCCAGCTCTCGAGATAGTGAGATTCCGGAAGGTGCCACGTGGAGGCGAGAGCGGTCTCGTCGACTTCACTGCTGAGTTGAATGGTGGTGGCGACGGATTTGTATTTGGCGGCGAAGTCCAGATCGGCGGGTGCGGTGTAGACCGGATTGCTTCCGAGCACGACCAGGGTTTTCACTTGGTTGGCTGCCATTTCTTTAGCGAGTCCAACGATGCCAGATCCCGAGGCGGCGGTGGTGGGACGGGTGTAGGAGACCGTTTCGCCGATATTGCCGAGCACTTGATTCATCAAGGCCGCGAGGGCGTGAACTGGGGCAGGCTGGCGGGGACCAGCAAGAACGAGGGCGCGGCCCTTGTGGGCCAGCAGATCTTTGGCGACGGCCGTGAGGAACTTATCGGACTGGCCAAGAATTTTCAGGCCCTGCGGGAGAGCGGAGATTTCGCGGGCCAGATCAGCGGCAAAGCTGCTGACATCGGCCGAACGCAGCCGGAGCCGGTGATCGGCCTGCGCGCCCGTGAGGGTAAAGTTGCTTTCGACGACGTAGAGACGGTTGATGCCAGGGCTAGCCGGGGTAACGGCATGGGGCTCGCCGACGGCGGCAGCGGCTGGCGCGACGGGTTCTTTGGGTTCGGCTTTGTGCTCTTCGCCATGAGCAGACGGCTTGTGGGCAGCGCCCGCATGGCCGGCGGGGACCATCGAGTCGACCGCCTTCCGGCGGCGCGCGAACTCGCGGATTACGTTGAGTCCGGGGTTGTCCAGCTGAAGAAAGTCGGAGTCGAGCGAAAGAACGACATCCGCTTTGCTCAAGTCGTATTGCGGACGAAGCCGATCTCCAAACGCCAGTTCGGTCCCGGCTAATGACTCGTCCTCGTTGAGCGGCTCGTATTCGACCCATTTAGCTTTCGGGTACTTGGCAACCAGCCCAGCACGAAGCCCTGCCAAAGTCGGCGAAACAACGGCCCCGGAGAGGACCTGTAGTCCTTCCCCGTCGGCAAGAGCCATCCCCTTAAAGGCGGCCTGGAAGGCCTCCCACGTAGTCTCTTTGCCCTTTTCGATGACTTTCTGCGACCGATCCGGGTCATAAAGATTCAATACGGAGGCTTGAGCCCAGACGTTGGCGGCACCATTAGATAGACGGTGATTCTTATTGCCTTCGATTTTGATGGGACGACCGTCGATGGCTTCCACGACAACTGCGTGGGCCTGCCCGCCGATGGACATGACGGTGGCGTAATGTTGCGGCGCGCCGTGTACGAGACCTTCGACGGCCTTCGAAAAGGGCAGGATCTTCTCTACCGGGCGGCGGCAGGCCGTGAGGCCAGCGAGACCCATGGAGGCGGCCATGAGTTGCATAAAGCGACGCCGGGAGCCGGAGTCGAGCAATTCAGTGACCCCTTCGGAAAACTCCTGACCGAGCCACTGCCGGAACTTCGGAGTGGAAGACAGTTCGTTCAGGCTCCGCCAGAACTTCTTACCAGTTTGATTGCCAATTCCTTCGATCTGGATCATCGGTGACACCCTGAACAGTTTACGGGCGGGTTAATGCCCTTCTTCGCAATAATTTCCCGTCCCAAGACCGCCGGGTCCCCGTCTGGTTTCCAATCCAATTTCGTGACGAACTGAACCGGGCGCAGATTCGGAGCGGGATTTCGATGGCACTCGAGACACCAGCTCATGGCGAGGGTCTGGACTTGTTTGACTTCGACCATTTGGTCGATCCGACCGTGGCAAGTGACGCAGCTGACGCCAACTGAGGTGTGTGAACTGTGGTTGAAGTACACATAATCAGGAAGGCGGTGGACCTTTACCCACGGCACAGACTCTCCGGACTCCCAACTCGCCCGCACTGGCTCCAGAACAACGCTCTTTGCCTTCACCTTGGAATGACAGTTCATGCACGTCTGGGTGGGGGGGATGGAAGCGTAGGCGGCCTTCAAGACAGAGGTGTGGCAGTAGGTACAGTCCATGCCCATGTTGCCCGCATGCAGCTTGTGGCTGTAGGGAACCGGCTGTTTGGGCTGGTAGCCCGGCTCGAGGGTGGTTGGAAGCGTAGCGTAATACAGCGTACTCGCTCCGCCGATCACCGACAAAGCGATGACCAAACCCACTGTTTTTAAAATTCGATCCGATTTCTTGGAAAATTTAAGTTCCATGGTCGTTACAGCAACTCCTGACGGCCAGAATGGTCTTCAAAAAGGGTTAAAAGCAATTTCCTACTCATAAATGGCAGCCAAGGCAGCAGACTCGCTTGAAGACCGTCACTACTCTCACCTTCTAGGTCTACCATAGCAGTACAGATTCTGCAATATCGCCAAAAATTCTAGTTTTACAGGAATTTTTTGATTGGGGGCGGACTTGGCTCGGGTTGGCAGGTCGAGAATGCTTTAAGGTATTAGAAATGAGTTCCGGCCGGACAGTTCGACTACCGGTGGCGCGGCCCCCCGGGTTTATCGGCCGCCGCTTCGGCAATTCGCAGCTCCGGGTTAAGCTCATTATCCTCCACAACCTGTTCTTCCTGGTTCTATCGAGTGCAGTATATTTTACTGTCTTTCCGTTTCTAGGGCAACGGGTGTAGAACGATCGGGCAAGAGAAGTGGCGTTGGTCATGGCATTGTTTGAGGCGGAGAATCCGTGGGTGGGCACTGCGAAGTCTCCTGTTCTAGCTCGGTATTCCTTTGATGAAGGTGGGGCAGAGGCGCTTGGAATCTCAGCAGATATCAAGAGGTGGTTGGACGAAAATCCAGGAGAGATCTACTCCGATACCGAAACGAAGCCCTCGACTTCCGGCACAGTTTCTTATCGGCGGCTTCCCGAGAAAGGGATATACAGGAAAATCCGGATGCCGGATGCCTACTATGAGCGGTCTCTAGACTTGGTCCGGATTGCTTTGTTTGCGGTTCTGGGGATCATCTACGTTTTGGCGGTAGTCCTGCTGGAGACGTTGATTATGCCTCTATACGTGTATCGTCCGTTGCACGCGATGCTGAATGCGGACTACGCCTCGCAAACGGGGAACCGGGCGCAGGAGATGATTCCATCGGATGCGATACCGGGCGACGAGATTGGGCAGATTATGCGTTCGCGGAATGCGACGGTCGCCGAGTTACGACGCCAGGAGGAGGAGTTGGAACGCGCTTTGGAACGGTTGGAAGCGGCCAAGCGTAAGATGGCGGATCAGGATCGTCTGGTGAGTCTGGGAATGCTGAGCGCCGGGGTGGCGCACGAATTGAATACGCCGTTGGCGGTGCTCCAGGGTTCGATTGAGAAGCTGCTGGAGACGGTGGATGGGGTGGCGGCGCAGGATCGGCTGCGGAGGATGCAGCGGGTGGCGGCGCGGTTGAAGACGATTAGCGAAGGTCTGCTTGATTTTTCGCGGGTGCGTCGGGAGGAGAAGCAAGAGGTTTCTGTGAGGGAGCTGGTGGAGGAGGCGTGGCAATTGGTTTCGCTGGATGAGAAGGCGAGCCGAACGGCCTTCCAAGATCGGGTTCCGCTGGAGTGCCGGATTTATGGCAACGCGGACCGACTGACGCAGGTATTTGTAAACTTGGTAAGAAACGCGTTGCAGGCGGTACCGGACGGCGCAGGAGAGATTGTAGTGCAGGCGACACTTGAGATAAAGAATGCCGAACGCTGGTGGGTTTTGGCTTTCGAGGACAACGGACCGGGAATTGCGCCGGATGTTTTACCCGATATTTTCGAAGCGTTTATTTCGACGAAGCTCGATTCGCAAGGAACCGGCTTGGGCTTGACGGTATCGGAAGGAATCGTGCAGCAGCATGGGGGCACGATTACGGCTTGTAACAAGGCCGGAGGGGGTGCCCGGCTGGAGATTCGCTTGCCGGAGGCACCCGTGATGATCCCTGCCAATCCATTGGAGGAAGGCAACGTTTATGCCCGCTGAGGCCCCGCATACAGACCTCAAGATTGAGATTGCCATCCTGGACGACGACCTTGACTTCCGCAACTACATGGAAGATTTTTTGATGGATGAGGGGAGTTATACGGTGCATTTGTTTGCGCACCCGAACGATTTGTTTGCGTTCAACGAGCAACATTTGCCGGACATTGTACTGCTCGATATGAAGATGGGGGAGTTCAAAGGCGATCGGGTACTGGAGCAATTACAGACTCGATGGCCGGGGTTGTGTGTGATTGTGGTGACGGGCTATCCCTCGCTCGAAGACATGCGGTTGACGTTTAAGATGAACGTCTTCGATTATCTGTCGAAGCCGTTTTCGCTGGCGCAGTTGCGGCAGACGTTGAAGAACGCGATCGACACATTTGGGTTGGGGAAGACGCCGCAGGACCGGCTGCGGGAGCGGCTGGGCCACCGGATCAAGATGCTGCGGGTGGAGCGGGATTGGTCGTTAAAGGACTTGGCAGCGACGACGAAACTGAGCGTGTCGCAGATCAGCGCGATTGAGCGGGGTACGCATCTGCCGAGTATGGAGAGCTTGCTTTCCATTTCGAAGGCCTTTGATAAGAAGCCGTCCGAAGTTTTGGAAGCGATCGACTTTTGATGAACTGGCGCACAACGGACACGCTGCGGCAGGGCAGGATGGGCGAGTTCCTCGGTCGCGCGAGCGGTGCCTTCGCGGCCTGTGCGCTTTTGGGGAACTCGCGCACAACGGACACGCTGCGGCAGGGCGGGATGGGCGAGTTCCTCGCACGCTCGAGCCGTGCCTTTGCGGCCTGTGCGCTTTTGAACCACGCACCTTTCATTTTGTTGCTCGCCGCGACCGCGACGATGTGGGCCCAGAAGCCCGAGGCCAGTGAGGCGCAGAAGCGGGTGGAGTTAAACCTGCTGGGCAAAGAGGACGCGTCCAAGGGCGAGAGCCGGCGCAATGAAAATATCCAGTTCAATCTGGTCGACAACAACGCGCTGAAGGAGCTGAACGTTCGCCTGGGGGCGACGGCGACGCTGGTGCAGGAGTTTCGGGCAGAGCGGGGATACTTTGGATCGGAGTTTGGCCTGGGTTCGGCGGGGCCGTTGACACTGGCCGGGCAGGGGCGGGCGGGATGGCACGGCAATGCTTTTGCCAATCACCAGAACAGCGTCTTTTCAGCCCGGGCGTTTTTTCAAGTCGGCGACGTGAAGCCGGCGCGGGAGAATCGATACGGATTTCAAACGGGCTGGAGCCCTTGGCGGAATGGCTTCGTTTCGTTGCAGGGGACACAGGAGAAGCTGCGGGGACAGGTGAACGGTAACGTTTTGGTGCCCTATGCTGACGAGCGGACGGCGCTGGTAATTGACCCCGCGCGGCGGTTGTTGGCGCAGCGCTACCTGAACGCCTTTGGGCCGGAGTTGCCGAACCGCAACAACGGGACGCGCCAACTGAATACGAACGCGCCGCAGCGGGTGGATAGCAATGACGGGGGCGTTCGTTTAGAGCAAGACCTGGGAGCGAAGAATCGGATCTTCGCAACGTATCAGTTCACGGGCCAAACGGTTGACGCGTTTCAACTGATTGCGGGGCAGAATCCGGATACGACGACGCGTTCGCATCGGGCTCGTCTGACGTGGAGCCTTGGCGGCAGGCTACAACTCTCCACGGGCTTTGACCGGGTAGGCTCGCTGCTGGTGCCGGAGCCAAACGCGGTGGGGACGATGGTTTCAACGGCGGGGCTGGGGACGCTGGGGCCGCTGGCGGCGATCCCGATCGACCGGGCGCAGAATATTTTTCGGCAGGAGGCGCAATATGCGGCCAGCTTCGGCCAGCACGCGATCAGCGCTGGAGCGGGGCTGACCCGCCGGCAGTTTAACGGCATTGAAAGTGACGCCCATCGAGGGGTAGTTACGTTCTCGAACGATTTCGGGCGGACGGGGATTGAGAACTTGCGGCTCGGTACTCCCTCGCAGTACTTGGCATCGGTGGGCAATGTACACCGGGGGTTTCGGCAAACGATGGGCGTGCTTTACGCGCAGGATTCGTGGAAGGTATCGACCAAGCTGGCGGTACAGTTTGGTCTTCGGTGGGAGCTCGTGGGCCGACCGAACGAGGTGCACGGCTTGAACGAAATCCCGTATGGCGCTGACCGAAACAATCTGGCGCCGCGGGTGGGTTTTGCGTATCAGTTGCCGGGGAAGGCGGGCGTTTTGCGCGGTGCGGCGGCGGTGCACTTCGGCGAGATTTTGCCGGTATCGTATTCGCAGGTTCGTTTTTCGCCGCCCCGTAGCGTGAAGCTGGTGATTCTGGCACCGGACTTGTTGAACCCGCTGGGGAGCGGGATCAATGGGACGCCGAAGGGGAATCTGTATCTGCTTGATCCGGAGTTGGCGACTCCTTACCACTACCAATACAACTTCAGTTGGGAGCGGGCGCTGGGCGCGGGTTGGCGGATGCAGGCCGGCTACGTTGGCAGCAGGTCGCATAAATTGCCGATCATGTGGTATCTCAACCGGGCCCATCCGACGCCGGGGATTCCGCTGACGACGGCCACGATCAATGAGCGCCGGGCGAATGCCGCGCTGGCCGATGTGCGTTGGGTGTTGAACGGATCGCGGGGCTATTTTGACGCTGGCCGGGTGACGCTGGTGGCGCCGAGGGTGAAGCGGTTCACGGTTGATACCGCGTACTGGTTCAGCAAAGCGATGGACCTGGGGGCTGACTACACGAACACGGCCTACGACGCCGACTCGCGACTGTCGCGGAGCCAGAGCGAGTTTGAGACGCATCGCGATCGGAAGTCCCGCAGCCAGTTTGACCAGCCTCACGCGTTTCTGGCGCGCGTGAGCTACGACCTGCCGAAGGGTTGGACGATCAGCACCGTGGCGTTACTCAAGCAGGGCACGCCGTTCAACCTGACGACGCTGGATGGTCCGGGCTTTGGCAACGTGGACGGCAATGGCGGGGACCGGCCGAATTTGGTGGATCCTTCGATTTTGGGCCGGAGCTTTGGCAACCCTGATACCTCGGTGGCTCGGCTGCCGCGGTCCGCTTTTACTACGATTGTGCCGGGGGCGGAGGGGGGCAACCTGGGGGCGAACGTTTTCCGCAAAGGGGCGATTCGGAATGTGAACGCGGCGCTGGCGAAGACCTGGAAGCTGCCGCGCGAGTTGCAGCTTCTGTTGCGGGCGGAATCGATCAACCTGCTGAACACACCGCAGTTTGCCGAACCGGGGAGCATTCTCGGCACTCCCGAGTTCGGCTTCATCACGAATACTTTGAACGACGGGCGGGCGTTCCGTTTCAACCTATCGTTGCAGTGGTAGGAGGCCGGACTCGCGAAGCCAGTTGAGGGCGTCGCTGAGGGCGCGGTCCACTTCTTGCAGCGTCGCGGTGTAGCCGGGTACGACGAAGGCGTGCCGGGAATCGGGATAGAGGCTGAGGTTGGTTTTGGGGTGGGCGGCGCGGAATCGCTCGGGCTGCTGGTAAGGGCACCACCGTGTCTTTCTGGCCGTGGAGGAGGAGGAGGACGGGCGGGGTCTGAGCGTCGATATAGAAGAGCGGCGAGAGGCGGCTGGCCTCGGCAGCAGAACTCGTACGGTCGGCCTATTTACCGGTGAGGGCGGGGACGGGGTTAAAGGCGACGATGGCGTTGGCTCGCTCTTGGGGACCGTGCCGAGGCCAGGGCCAAGTGGTTCCTTGGCGTGGCGGCGAATCCAGACGAGGGCGGATTCGGCGTCTTCGACCGCAGGCCCGACGGAACCGAGGCGGTATTGGAGGGTAAAACGGACGGCGCCTTGGGACGCGGTGTATTCGACAGCCGGGAGAACATTTCCGGCCGGACGCCGGTCCAGCCGCCGCCGTGGATCCAGAGCAGGGCGGGACGGGGGACGGCGCTGCGACCCATCATGGTGAGCGAGAGCCCGGGCTTGTATTCGAAGGACTCGGCGGTTTGCTTTTCCCAGGGATCGGCGGCGATAGCGTTCTGATCCCAAGCGACTTTTCCAGCGCGGCGGGTGAGTTCGTTCGAGAGTTGCTGGGTGCCGAAGATTTCGAGCCGCCGACATTGAGGAAGCCGTACTGGCCGTTTTCGAGGCGGAGGAAGGCGACGTCGGCCTCGCTGCCGACAGTCAGGTGGCCGAGGGCGGGAGGGTGGATGCCTTGGGCGGGGGCCTAGGTGGAAGCGCGGACGACGTCGACGAGAGGCATGTTGCGATTCAGAAATTTCGACATGGTCCCGAGCATGATCTTCATGTAGTCGTTGGCGCTGCTGCTTTGGACGTCGGTGGAGATTGTGTCGGGCGCAAAGCCCTGGCGCATGGCGACGGCGGCGATGGTTTCGCCGGTGATGGCGACGTCGCGGACGGCGTCGAGCTGGTTTTTGGGGTCGATGACCGTTGTGCCTTTGAGGAGCAGGTCGAACTCGGGTTCGGTGCCGGTGTCAAAGACGGCGAGGACGGGGAGGTGATCGCTGGGATAGCGGCCGGCGCGGTTCTTCGTCAGGGCGTCGACCCGCTTCACTTTCCATTGCGGGGCACGGAAGAGGATCCAGTCAATGCGGGCGGGGCCGACGCTGCCTTTGAAGCCGTGGAAGGTGCCTTCGGGGCCGCTGGTGGCGGCGGCAGCGGACTTTGCGTCGGTGAGGGTAGCGGTGAGAATTCGATAGGCTTCGCTCGTGGGTGGGGCGTTGAAATCGCCGGTGAGGATGAAGGGCGAAGCAAGGCCGATGCGGGCGGCGATGAGCTTCGCGGATTCGATGCGGGCGGGTTCGTCCTGCTGGCCGCGATGGGCGAAGTGGGTGTTGTAGTAAGTGAAGCGGCGCTGGGTTTGCAGGTCGGTGAAGACGGCCCAGGTGACCATGCGCGGCAGCGACATATTCCAGGAGACGGAGCCGGGGACCTGAGGCGTTTCCGAGAGCCAGAAGTTGCCCGAGTCTTCAACGCGGAGACGCGATTTTTTGTAGAAGACGCCCATGTGCTCGTCCTCTTTGTTGCCGCGACGGCTGAGTCCGAACCAAGCATACCCAGGGAGTTTTTCGGCGATGTACTGGCCCTGCAGGTAGAAGAGCTCCTGGGTGCCCATGACATCGGGCGCGGATTCGCGGATGGTTTCGACGAGCAGTTCGCGCCGATTCTCCCAGATATCGGGTCCGTCCGAGGGGTTGGGGTATCGGACGTTGAACGTCATGACGCGTAGCTCGGCGGCGAGCAGCGGCAGGGCAGCGAGCAACAATAGGAAGCGCATAGAAGACGAGTTTATTCTCTTCCGGGTAGGGGAAGCACGGCCCCGGTAACTTCCGAGCCGGCGTCGCTGACCAGCCAGACGAGGAGGCTGGCGAGGTTGGGAAGTTGGACCCAGCGAGTGGAATCGTAGTCGGGGTCGGCGGCGCGGTTGGCGTGGGTATCGAGCGAGCCGGGGGCGATGATGTTGGCGCGGATTTGGCGGTCTCGATTTTCGACAGCGATGGTTTTGACGAGGGAGATGAGGCCGGCCTTGGCGGCGGCGTAGGCCCCGACGTTGGGGGTGGGGTCGAGGGCGGCAGGGCTGCCGATGGCGAGGAAGGCACCTCGCTTGGCGGACCGCATGACGGGGATGACGGCGCGGGCCAAGTGGATGGCGGGGCGGAGGTTGACGGCGAACATTTTGTCCCAGACGTCGTCGCCGGTTTCTTCGAGGCGCAGCCCGCCGGCGAAGCCGCCGACCAGATGGACGACCGCATCGATGCGACCGCGAGTGAGCATGACGTCTTTCACCAATTGATCGACGGCGGCGAAATCTTCGAGCGCCACGGCGACGTGGGTTAAGCCGGGATGGTCCGGGCTTTTCGAGCGAGGGAGCCGGTCGACTCCGACGACCCGGGCACCCTGTTCGAGAAACGCTTTGGTGACCGCCACGCCGAGTGCGCCGCTAGCCCCGGTTACGATGACTACTTTGCCTTCGAGGTTCAGAGAGAGCATTTGGTTAGAACTTTCAGGTTAGCTTCTTTATCTCGACGTACTGGACTCCCCGATCTTTCCCGTCGATGCGCAGGACCGGTTCCAGGCGGCCTGGGCCTGGGCGGAGCTTGACGCCGGAGAGCATGGCGCTGGTGGCGCCGGCGGGGAACGACACCGTTTTTTCGGTGGCGCCGAGCTTGCAGACGGCTTGACCGGCAGCGGTTGTCGCGGCGAATTTCAGTTCGATGTCGTAGGTGCCCGAGCGCCGGACATCGACTTCCCAGTAGCCGACGCCGTCGGCATCCCAAGTGGCGCGGGGGCCGCGCCAATCCTGCCGGGTGAGGAGCACGGGGTTTTCTTGCGGGGCACCGATGGCGATGCGGGGCGGGGCATAGCCGCCGCGGGAGGCCGAGACGCTGCGGAACCATTCTTCGGTTTCGCGACGGAGGCGGGCGACGACTTCGGGCTGTTTGGCGGCGACATCGTTGGCTTCGGCGGGGTCGACATCAAGGTCGTAGAGTTCCTTGCCCTTGACCATTTTCCAGCGTTGGGTGCGGGCAGCGTGGTCGCGGAAGAGTTGGGGTTCGTCGCCGCGGTGCCACTGGGTGTGGAGAGTCCGGTCGGGCCACGCGGGGGAGGCTCCGCTCAAGAGCGGCAGAAGACTGCGGCCGTCGAGGGCGACCTTGGGAGCTTTGACCCCACAGGCGGCGAGGATGGTGGGGAAGAGATCGATGTGGGCGGCGATGCGGTCGATCATGAGGCCGGGCTTTA
>Ga0136639_10000234_pt1 | contig 17694 bp, 14 predicted proteins | sample AntDrymUQ8592106_2_FD_113739 | JGI IMG/M metagenome (GOLD analysis project Ga0136639, IMG submission 113739) | Polar desert sand microbial communities from Dry Valleys, Antarctica - metaG UQ859 (21.06) | ecosystem: Environmental > Terrestrial > Soil > Desert | place: Antarctica: Dry Valley...
AATAGGTTCCGTAGGCATTTAAAAGAAAGCCTTTTTCTCCCGTGTCACTGTGTAAAAGATAAATCACAGCCATGTCAGAAGGATCAGAGTCCCCTTCAAACCGATAAGTTTTGACAATTTTGATTTGCTCAGGCTGAAATATCTTTTCGCCTTCATCAAACGTCGCTCCTGCTCTTTTGATATTTAACTCTCTGCCATAACCTTTGGCAGGCAACTTATTCAGTACTTGAGAATAAGTGGTCATTGAATTAGATGTGCCCATGATTTCTGTGGTTTAGTGGGAAAACTATGTTTAATGTGCGTGGAGCTAATCTGTACAAGTCCAAGTCCATTGTTTAGGAATGAGTTTTTATTTCCCCAAAATCATAAAAAACTCGAATCAAAATAAAGAGAAGGCACTTTGGATAGGTTGAAAGAGGCAAAGAGGATAGAATCGAGTTTAGAAAAAAGTGGTGAATTTGCCCCGAGATGTGGTCAGGTTGGAGAAACAATTCCACCTATTTCAGTTCGATTTCTTAAACATTCAGAGTTCTCTTTTTAGGTCTAATTGCTTAACCTTTTCAGGATTTTTCCCGATTTGGTAAGTTTCTGTAAAGTAGACGGAGCCAGAAAGCAAAAGTTGGCTGATTCGATTTTTAAGGGGGAAAGTTAGGGCTGAACATAAAAAAAACCTGACACTTTCGTATCAGGTTTCGCTCCCCCTCCTGACTTTTTTTCGAACCAATTGAGAGAAGATTTGGAACCGATTATTGAGTTGGAGGTCATTAGTGTCCAAAACAAACGATTACCTATAAATCTAATTCCAATTTTTAGTGAATGATAGGTTTTTAAAATTGACTCTTTTCGATAAGCCTAAAGCTATTTCCCAACTGAAAGTAAAGTTTAGCAGACTAATTTCTTTTTGATTCATTAAAATTGCGTTAGATTAATTTATTATTCCTTTTCCAAGAAATCTCTGTGTGACTTGCCATCTTTGAATTCATTCACCATAAAACCACCCTCCAAATTCAAACATGAGCACAAAATTTTTTACTAACGAAGATCAGAATACGCTTCTAAACAAGATTGAAGGAATCTTCAAACATAAAAACATCCACTTTCTTGATGCTTTGGTGGGGTATTTTAGAGCGTCTGGATATTTTCAAATTCGGGAGTTTGTTGAAAATGCTCAGGAAATCAGAATTCTAGTTGGAATCAACATTGACTCTCTGGTTTACCAAGCCAATCAACAAGGGATTTTATTTGATGGCGATGCTGAAAAGGCCCAAGACGAATTTTTTAAAGAAGTAAAAAAGAATATTCAAGAAGCAGAATATGATAAGACCGTGGAAGGTGGAATGATTCAGTTAATTAATGATATCACCACTGGAAAAGTAAAAATCAAAATCCATCCCAAACAAAATATTCATGCGAAGATTTACATTTTCAGAGAAAAGAATAAGCATGACCACGGGTATGGCTCTGTAATTACTGGGTCTAGCAATCTAACTGATGCCGGACTTTCCAAAAACTTTGAGTTTAATGTAGAGCTAAGAGATAATTCAGACATTGACTTCGCTACTCAAACCTTTGATAGGCTTTGGGAAGAAGCTGTTCCAGTAGATATGGACAGTATTGAAAAACTTCAAAAAGAAACCTACTTAAATGACAACTATACTCCTTACGAAGTTTACCTAAAATTTTTGATAGAGTATTTCGGCAAAAGCGTTGAATTTGATCCAAATTCTATTTCAGATTTACCCAAAGGGTTTAAAAGACTTTCATATCAGGTGGATGCTGTTAATGACGGATTTTCCAAAATGATGAAGCACAATGGTTTTTTCTTAGCTGACGTAGTAGGTCTAGGAAAAACTATTGTTTCCACCCTTATCGCTAAAAAGTATTTCTATACAAACGGATTTCCAGAACACCGCTCACGAACGCTAATCATCGTTCCACCAGCAATAAAAGAAAACTGGATTGAGACAATTGAAAAATTCAATTTGGATAATGTTAAAATCATTACCAATGGTAGTTTGCACAAAATCAATGATGCGACAATTTATGATTTAATCATTGTGGACGAAGCACACAAATTCCGTTCGGATACTGCTGAAATGTACAATGAGCTGCAAAAAATCTGCAAAACTCCGACAAGAAGGACTTTGCCAGATGGAACATCAGTACCAAAACGAGTTATTTTAGTTTCTGCGACTCCTTTGAATAATAAACCTGAGGATATTGCCAATCAAGTCTATCTATTTCAAAACAGTAAAGAATCAACCTTGGAGACGGGAAACCTTCAACATTTTTTTAGACAGCAAATTGATGCCTATAAAAGACTACAAACAGAAAGTGATATTAAAAAAGTGCAAGCGGGTGTAAAAAAAGTTTATGAAAAAATTCGGACCAAAGTCATAGAACCACTTATTGTGCGCAGAACAAGAACCGATTTGATGGCTCACGAACTTTATTCAAAGGACCTTGAAAAACAGAAGATAAAATTCCCAAAAGTAAATCAGCCTAAAAAGATTCTTTATGTGCTTGAACCACATCTTGAAGATCTTTACGATAAAACCATTCGGGTTTTAAGCCATGAAACTCAAGGATTGAAATACAACCGCTATCGTGCAATTGGATTTTTAAAACCTTATAAAAAGAACAAATACAAGCAAGCGGACATGATTTCGGCACAATTAGCCAAGATTATGAAAACACTTTTGGTCAAACGAATTGACAGTAGTTTTTATGCTTTCAAGCAATCTCTTTTCCGATTTATGAGAGCGACAGAAGCAATGGTGACTATGTTTGAAAACGGGCGCATTTTTATTGCCCCAAACTTGCCCGTTTCGGATATGATTAATGAAGGCAAGGAAGAGGAATTGATGGATTTAGTCCTAGAGAAAACCATTGAAGACCCAACCATTGACATTTGCGAACCGGATGATTTTGAATATGATTTTTTGCCGGGGCTTCAGCATGATTTCAAATTACTGAAAGAGCTTTCCGAAGCATGGGATGAAGTACATGAAGATCCGAAGTTGGAAGTGTTTGTTGAATACTTAAGGAATACGCTACTAAGTACAACTATCAACCCACAATCAAAATTGGTGGTGTTTTCTGAAAGTAAGGAAACCACAGAGTATCTAGAAAGAGAATTAAAGAAACACATCACAGCGAGTATTCTATCTGTGGACAGTAAGTCTCGCAAGGAGCGAATGCCAAGTGTTCGTAAAAACTTTGATGCCAACCTACCAAAAGGAGAGCAAGAAGACAATTACAGCATCATTCTTACCACAGAAGTATTGGCAGAAGGGATCAACCTTCATCGCTCTAATGTGATCGTAAATTATGATACACCCTGGAACTCGACTCGATTAATGCAGCGAATCGGGCGTGTGAACAGAATTGGCTCAACAGCGGATGAAGTGTACGTTTTCAACTTCTATCCAACAGCCAAAGTTAATAATGACATTGAGTTGGAGAAAAAGGCGATAATGAAGTTACAGTCCTTTCACGCTGCTTTGGGAGAAGACAGCCAAATCTATTCACCGGATGAAGAAACCGAAACATTTGGTCTTTTCGATAAGGAAATGGAAGAAGAAAAGGACGAGAAACTAGCCTATTTGATGATGATTAGAGATATTAAAGAGAAGACTCCCGGGATCTTTAAGCAAATTAAAAATATGCCTTTACGAGCAAGAGTTGGAAGAGAGAAATCTGATTTTAATCAAAGTACCATTTGCTACATCAAAGACAGCAAACGTGATGCTTTCATATTGGTGAAAGGAAATGAACAAACTGAAGAGCTCTCTTTTCTTGAAACAGCGAAGATTTTTGAAGCAGAAATTTTGGAAAAAGCCATTTCCTTACATTCAAAACACCACGAACAAGTTAAATTGGGTCTTTTACTTTTCTCGGACTTACTAGAGAAGGAAAAGGCAAAAGATAAAAAGATTGATACCACTCAAGGACCAAACGAGAGAAAAGCAAATAAATATCTAGACGCTATTCTCAATTTGCCTTTGATCAATGACGAAGAAAGAACCTTAATTATAAGATCAAAGGAGGCTCTAAGGCAAGGGCGTTTTCAAAACCTGCAAAGAGACATCAACAAGTTTCAACGGGCTTTGAAAAAGTTTCCTTTGAAATCTGCTATCGTTTTGGAAAAGATTATTGAAATTTTAAAAGGCTATCCTTTAATGAATGAAGAAGCCGAAGAGGAATTTGAGAAGAAAATTGTGAGGGTAAAAACTTTGAATCCTGAAATAATTATTACCGAAAGTTTCAGCAGCTAAATGGAAAAGTCAGAAAAAGTTATCATCCTTGAACTCAAACAGGCTATTCTACAAAGTAGGTATCAGGCAGCGCGTTTGGTAAATAAAGAGATGGTAGTTCTCTTTTTTGACATTGGGAAAAAAATAAGTACAAATGCCAAGCAAATGGCCTGGGGCACCAAAGTGCTAGAACAAATCTCAGCCGAACTACAAAAAGAACTTCCAGGGCTCAGAGGCTTCTCAAGTGGTAATTTGAAGAAGATGAGGGTCTTTTCAGAGTTTTGGCTCGCTTATCTTCCAATTGGTTCGGCACTGCCGAACCAATTGGAAAACTCACTCGAACAAATAGGTTCGGCACTGCCGAACCAAACAACAACTCATTTTCCAGAGAATTTCGGAGAGGTCTTTTATTCAGTCAGTTTCACCCATCATTATTTAATTGCATCAAAAAGTCATTCTTTCGAAGAAGCTTGGTTTTATTTGTGCAAAACGATCAGTGACTTTTGGAGCTATCGGCAGTTGGAAAAGCAGCTCAAAACCAACCTTTACAAGCAACAAGGTACACTGCCAAACAATTTTAAAGCGGTGTTGCCTCAAGCCAATAAGGAAATAATTCTAAATGCTTTTAAAGATGAGTATTTGCTCGATTTTATCAATATCGAAGATCCAGACGATGAAGACGAGCGTTTGATAGAAAATGAAATCGTACGAAACATCAAGAAATTTATACTGACTATTGGGAACGACTTTGCTTTTATAGGTAATCAATATCGGGTTATTGTAGAAGAACAAGAATTTTTTATTGACTTGTTATTCTTCAACCGAAAACTGCAATGCCTCGTAGCCTTCGAACTTAAAACGGGTAAGTTCAAACCCGAATATCTGGGCAAAATGAATTTTTATTTGTCTGCCTTAGACGATACAATTAAGCAGGCTCACGAAAACCCTTCTATCGGAATTATTCTTTGCAAAGAGAAAAAGAATAAAATTGTAGAATACAGCTTTAGAGACTTTAATAAAGCCATGGGTGTAGCCACCTATAAAACCAGCAATGAAATCCCAGAGCAGTATAAAGGCGCTTTGCCAAATGCTGAAAGCCTGAAAAAATTATTAGCGTAACGCCAAAAAGTATAGCTGTGAAAGAAAAAGACCTTAAAGATATATTGAAGAGTAAATTCACATTGGCAGAGGATAAATTTTTCCCAGATCATTGGAAAACTGTGTTGAGTTTGTTTTTCAGAAAGATTGACTATTTCAGCCATCCTGAAAATTTGTTTGCTGAAAATGACAGAGTCATTGATGGCAAACAAATCGGGACGGTTAAACTGGACGATGGCAAGCAATTGGCCATCTTCACAGTTGAAGTTGCCGATAGGATCAGCATCATCCGTAACCGACAAGGCTTGCGAGAAATTGCTGCAACACACATTGACCAAAACATCATTCACGGATCATTGGCATTTTTCTATAATAAGAAACAGGCTGATTACCGATTTTCATTTATTGCCAAAGAAGCAAGCATTGATTTGGAGACTGGCGAACTGATCAAAGGTGAAACCAAACCCAAACGCTACACTTATTTGCTAGGGGCAAATGAATCCTGCACCACACCTGCCAAACGAATGCTGGTATTGGCCGATAAGAAAGAAAAAGGTGAGGTGAACCTTAGCCAACTAAAAGAAGTGTTTTCTGTAGAAGCATTGAACAAAGACTTCTTTAAATCCTACAAAGCACACTATGAAAAATTTTGGAAGCACCTGGCTGATGAGGAAAATCCCTTTCGTGCAAAACTGATTGATGCTGAAAAAGAAGACAAGGTAAAGCAGGAAAAACCTATTCGGGATTTCGCTAAAAAGCTATTGGGTAGAATTGTGTTTCTACATTTCTTGCAGAAAAAAGGTTGGATGGGATGTACACCAACTACCAAAGACTGGATAGATGGTGAACCTAGATTTATGCAGCGATTGTTTGAAGATGTTTCTAACCCTTCTGCCTTTCACAGCCAATGCCTGACTAAGCTATTCTTTGAAACATTAAACACCAAAAGAGTAAATGATGTCTTTGAAGTAAACGGGCTGAAAGGGAAGTTAAATGGATCTCGTGTCCCTTACTTGAATGGCGGTTTGTTTGAGCCTGACAAAAACAAGGCTACGCTAACAATTGATTTCCCTGCTGACTTTTTCAAGGAGCTCTTGGCGTTTTTTGAACAGTACAACTTCACCATAGACGAAAATAGCCCTGACGATCACGAAGTGGGTATAGATCCAGAAATGCTTGGACATATTTTCGAGAATCTCCTGGAAGATTACCGTGAAAAAGGTGCTTTCTATACCCCTAAGGAAATTGTACAGTACATGTGTAAGGAAAGTTTGATTCAGTATTTGCTCAATACTTTCCATGAACAAAAAGATATTGAAGCCTTTATCCGCCTACATACTGTTTCTCCACTTTTAGCAGAAAAAGAAAATGCAGCCTTACTAAATCAAAAGCTAGACGATATCAAGGTATGTGACCCAGCCATTGGTTCGGGTGCTTTCCCTATTGGGATGTTGCAGGAAATATTTGAAGCCAAACGCTTTGTTTATCCTTACCTAAAAACCAACAAAGATTTTAAGCCAGCTGAAGTAAAAAAGAATATTATTCAAAATTCTATTTATGGCGTTGACTTAGAAAAAGGGGCGGTGGACATCGCTCAGCTTCGTTTTTGGCTTTCCTTGGTTGTAGATGAACTCAATCCGCATCCACTTCCCAACTTGGATTACAAGATCATGCAAGGCAATAGTTTGTTGGAGCAATTTGAAGGGATCGACCTGAGCCAGATAGGTAAGTCAAAAAATGACGTTAAAATAGTTGAACCTAATCAAGATCTGTTCGGGTATGTGAGTGAACCTCAATACAAATTCACTTATTCAAAAGGAAATATTCGGGAAAAGATCGATGACTTAATCCTTTATTTTTTTTCAATTGAGGATGCAATAGAAAAAAAATTTGTCAGAAACCAAATCAATGAAATTGTCTTAGAACATATAGAATATAATATCGAAATGAGAGAATTTCAGCTTCATCGTTTTGTCAATGAAGCTGGGAATTCTGAAAACTTGAGCAGAAATGCCAAAAAAAGCTATAATGCATACCTTGCCGAGATAGATAAGATTCAAGAAACTAAAGGACAGCTGCTAAAAATCCAAGAAAGGGAAGAACGGCCATATTTTCTATGGCATTTATATTTTATGGATGTATTTGAGCAAGGTGGTTTTGATGTGATGATTGGTAACCCGCCTTATATTCAATTGCAAAGTATGGGTTCCGAAACCGATGTTTTGGAAAGTGCCAATTTTAAGACTTTTTCAAGAAGGGGTGATATTTATTGCTTGTTCTATGAAAAAGGGTTTGAATTATTAAAAAAACAAGGAACGCTTGTATATATCACCTCTAACAAGTGGATGAGAGGAGGGTATGGTAAAAGTTTAAGAGAATTCTTTTCTGAAATTAATACTAAAAGAATAATTAATCTTGGCCCCGGAATTTTTCATAGTGCGACTGTGGATACGAATATTTTTTTAGGTCAAAATGCAAATTTTGAGAATGTAGTTAAAGGTATTTCTATAGATAATAGGTCAAAATTAGAACTGCTTAATAGTGATACTTTCATTTCCATGTCAGATGTCAATAGTGATGCTTGGGTTGTTTTAGACTATAATGAAGTTTTGATTAAACAATATTTTGAAAGACACGGTAAAGCACTTAGAGATTGGGATATCAAGATTAATTTTGGTATAAAAACTGGGTTTAATGATGCTTACATAATTGATGAGGAAACGAAAAGTATTCTAATTGATTCTGATATTACTTCAGCAGAACTTATCAAGCCATTAGCAAGAGGAAGAGATATAGAAAGATTTTCAATTAGTAAATCTGACCTCTGGATAATTGTAGTGAAATATGGGGCAAATGAATATTTAGAAGAACGTTTTAATTCAATTTACCAGCACTTGTCTTTGTTTAAGTCTAAGCTTCAAAAAAGAGGACAGTGTACAAACAAAGGAGGGGAGGGGCAGCATCATTGGTTAGAATTGGATAATAACCCCTCTGATAATTACCTTAATCAATTTAAAGCTGAAAAAGTTGTTTGGAAAAGAGTTGGCTCAATTATGCGATTTGCCTATTCAGACGAAGAAATGTATTGTTTGGATAGTACTTGCATTGCCACTGGTGAAAAAATCAAATATCTGACGGCAGTTCTCAATTCAAAGCCAGCTTTGTACCAGCTTTTCAAAACATCGCCACAAACTGGCACAGGCGATCAAATTATTAGTGTCCAGGCATTAGAGCCTCTTTTGGTTCACTATCCATCTGATGAAGTCGAAGCCAAGTTCAATTTGATGGTAGATTATATTTTGTTTATCAGAAAATCAAAAGAACCACTTTTCCAATATGTTAATAACGAACATGTTTCTGGCTTCTTTGAAGAGATTGTGGATTTGATGGCATATGAGCTCTACTTTGAAGAAGAAATGAAAATCAAAGAGATTGATATTTTGGAGCTAGTTACTTATAAAAAATTTCCTAATATTTCTGAATCAGAAGATCCTAAAGCTCTTATTCAAAAATTATTTTACGAATTGCAAGAAAAAGGAAATCCTATTCGCAACCGCATTTTGGTGGCGAGTAGCCGGAGTGAAACTATTGCGAGGATAAATGCTGCGACTAGGTAAGAGATGAGACTTCACGAATTACATATCAATAATTTTAAGTTTTTCCCCAAGCAAGACCCAAAAAGTCCATTGCTTAAAATTGATGGTAAAAACATTTTAGTCTATGGGGAAAATGGAAGTGGCAAGTCTACCATTTATTGGTCGATTTATACCTTACTAGAGAGCGCATTCAAGCCTAAAAATATTGATATATCTAAATATTTTGAAAAAGGTGGAAAACATGGGCTAGTCAATATTCATGCTCTAAAGAAGCACAATGCCCATATAAAGGCTGTTTTAAAAGAAACTGGTCAACCAGATGTTAGCTATTATTTGGATGGTGAAATAGCAACAGTTGAATCAGTAAGAGTAAATAGTGCCATCCGTGAAAGTGGAATGGCAAGCGATTTTATCAATTATAGAGTACTTTTCAGGTTACATAATCTTAAACATTCCAAAGAAAACAATCTTTTTGGATGGTTTGAAGACGAAATCTTTCCTTACCTACTTGTTGCAAGTATCAGCAGCACCAATAGTGTTGGCGATGTTTTGAAAGTTTTGAAACTTGGGCCTGCCAAAGTCAAAGACTTTGATGAAATTGAGGAAATGGTTTTTCCAAATCCTGCAATGCAGCACCACGCACAAGAAGCGGTTAGAAAAGATTTTAGGAAATATCAGAAATATGATAGTGAAATTAAAAAGTGGAATACAAAGCTGAAAGCCTATTTATCTGGTATTACAACAAGAGCCAATCAAATTCTTACAAATGATTTTCAGAAGAAATTTGAAATTAAACTAGATTATACCTCTTCAAAAATCAATGTAACGGCTGATGATTTAGGGTGGGAAGACCCAATCATAGAATTAAAAATTCCGGTTTACAATGGAAAAAGAAATGCTATAAAACGTCCTCATACTTTTTTAAATGAGGCCAAATGGACAAGTATTGGACTATCAATCCGTCTTGCGATTATTGAAGACTGGACAAATCGACCAGCAACAGCCCAACTCAAAGCTTTGGTTATTGACGATATGTTATTGAGTTTGGATATGAGTAATCGGGATATCGTTCTCAATATTTTACTAGACCGATATGTGAACGATTATCAGCTAATAATGCTGACACACGATAGATATTTCTTTGAATTGGCACAAGGTAAAATCAATGCAAGAAACAAGGGTGCTGACTGGTTAAAACTTGAAATGTATGAGGATACAGAAAATGGAATAAGCAGACCATTAATACTGAAATCGAAAACCAATTTAGAGAGAGCTAAAAATTTCTATAGACAAAAAGAATTTGCAGCATCTGCCAACCATTTACGGAAGGCTACAGAGTGTTTTGTTCACGAGTATGTTCCAAAAAAGAAGCAATACGATCGTAATTTTAAACCACTTGATTTAAACTCACTGATTGGCAAATCGAGAGCTATGGCAAGGGCAAATGGATTACCGGCTTTTTTAATTCAGGACCTTGATTTAATGCGCACTTATTTATTCAATCCTGGTTCACATTATGATGTCTATACCCCAGTTTTTCATAATGATTTAAAAAGAGCAATCAAAACCTTAGAACAAGTTTCGATATTGACTAGCATAAATTTGTAATTCTATGTCAGAACTTTTTGATCAGTATAAATATGAGCCGAAAAACAAAAGTGTGCTTGCCATCATCCAAGAATTTGAAAAAGAATACTCGGATATTTTTGAAGTGGCTAAGACCAAATGGAATCATAGTATTAGAGAATTCCATCGGGATGCTACAGGCCTGAAGCTTTCCAGGGGTTTGGGGCAAGGTAAGGGGATGAATATTTCCATCCGGTTCTTGCCAGATAAGGATAATGAGTTTATTAAGTTGATAGATCAGCATTTTCCGGATTTAGACTTCACTGAGTACACTAAAATTAAAGCTTTGGATCAGTCCTTGGCAGAGGCTGGAATTTACTTTGATAAAAATAGCAGAACGGACATATATTCACCAATGAAGGAATTCTGCACATCTTATCTGAAGATTTATAATTTGAAAGAATTGCACGCCATGCTTTTCAGTGAAATGGGCCATTCCAAGGATGTGTTTGGAAGTTATTTTTTTAAAGATAGCCGAGTGGAACTCTATTACATCCCGCTGATTATTTTTTCCCAATTACATCAAGTACCCTTAGAGAGCCTGATTGTGGTGGTGCTTGCTCATGAATTGGCTCATGCCTACCATCATATTGGCTTGGATACGGATGGATTTTCTTGGAATTCTATGGATACGACGGAGTTGGAAATCGTGGAAGGGTTGGCTCAATATTATACCGCTCTATTTGCTGAAGAGCAGGAACTCATATATCCAAACATAAAATCAACCTATTTGAAACTCCAAGAATTTCAATCTGGCCCCTATTGTGTTCACAAAGCTTGGCTCTCGCATGCAAAAAAAGAACATGTTAAGCATGCGTTTAATGTGACGAGGAGAAATGGTATAAAAACATACCAAGTATTTGGTCAAATTTTAAAGGATGCTAAAAATCAATTGAAGTAAAATAATTTCTCTCGAAATTTATCAATTTCCAAACTCATGGGTGAACGGATATCGATTACCGCATTCATGTCAATTATTTTCATAGTTGATTTAAAGGTTAATTTTAAATTAAATACCAGTTTTATAAGCTCTAAAACTCCAACTTCCTACGCGTAAAAGCTTTCCATCTTTTTACCGGTAGCCTACTTCCAGAATCAAGCACTTTTTAATAACGTCATTTCAGTCCTCCACCTAACTTTAGCTGGACGATGCCAAGTTCATTTCGAGTTATAAGTAATGAATAGATATTTTTAAATGGTAAGAAGTGGTAAAGTTAAAATCCTATTGTTAAATTTGTGATAATAATACAAATATTGAATTAACGACATGATTGAAGAATTCAGCTTTGGGAACTTTTGGTCCTTCAAGGAAATGCAAACCTTGAATATGACCGCGGCCAAGATTAAATCTAAAAATAGCCGCCTCGATACCGTCAACCTTATTCCTGTGGGAGAAGATCTCAGTCTGCTGAAATCCAAAGCCATCTATGGAGCCAATGCGGGCGGGAAAAGTAACGTAATCAAAGCACTGGTGGCGTTTATTCGGATTACCAATGAGTCGGTAAAGAACGAGAAGGTACTGGAAATGATTGAGTCGTTTCAATTATCAACTGAGACGGTTAATGAACCCACTTTTTTTCAGATGGCTATTAGAATTGATAATATCCGCTATCGATATGGCTTTGAGGCTGACTCTGAATCAATCAAAAGTGAGTGGCTTTTTTCTACTCCGAACTTAAGAGAGCAGGCTCTTTTTGTAAGGGAAGGTGATCAAATTATTGACATCAATCAGAAGCATTTTGCTGAGGGGCAAAAGTCTATTGATCTTTCAGGAGCAGATGAGCAGATTTTTAGAGGCAATTCCCTGTTTTTATCCTCCTTGGCCTCTTTTGGATTTGGGAAGATCTCTAAACAGATTGTTAAGAAAATTTCATCCATTTTAGTTATTAGTGGTCTTGGTCATCATGGAGGTTACGGGCTCGCTGGAGATTTTTTAAATGATTCCGTAAAAAAGAATTTTATTCTGGACTTTTTGAAAAAAGCCGATTTGGGTATTGAGGATTTGAATACAATTGAATTGAATGGGGATAGTCTGCCCGAGGACATGCCGGATGATGTGAAACAAGGGTTTAGAAAGAGGAAATTCATTATTTCGAGTAGAAAGAGATTTAATGAAAAACATGAACTCGTAGGAATAAGCGAGTTTGCGTTTGACGTCCAAGAATCCGAAGGAACCCAGAAAATGTTTGAATTAAGTCCTTTCATCTACGCGTCGTTGAGAGAAGGATACCCGCTTGTCATTGATGAGTTTGATGCTAGATTCCATCCTTTGCTGACCAAAAAGATTGTGGAGCTTTTTAATTCGGAGGCCAATAAAGGAGCTCAATTGATTTTCACTACCCATGACACCAATCTATTGTCGGCAGACCTGTTGAGAAGAGACCAAATTGACTTCGTGGAGAAGGATAGGTTTGGAGCGAGCCATTTATATACCTTGGTGGAAATCAAAGGAGTCAGAAATGACGCATCCTTTGAGAAGGATTATATTCAAGGAAAATATGGGGCTATTCCCTTCTTGGGAGACTTTACTAACCTTAGCGACTTGGACTAATGCCTAAAAAGACGAGAGCTCTCAAAGTTACGGATAAGGAGAAGGCTTGGAATAGAAAGTCTAGTCCCACGGGATATCGGGTGGAAACCATCCCGATGAATAAGTCGATTTTGATAGTATGTGAAGGTCAGACAGAAAAGCTGTATTTCGAGTCATTTCCTGTACTAGGCGTTACAGTTGATGCTATTAATTTGAAGGGTCAGTCTAAATTGAAAATGGTGGAATCTACTCAGGATATTATAGCTTCTTCTGATGAAGCATATGATGAAATCTGGTGTGTATTTGATATGGATTTCATAAGAGGCGAAGATAAGTACAGTGATTTCGATAATGCCATCCGCCAAGCAGAAAGTCTTGGTTTTAAGGTTGCCTATTCCAATGATGCTTTTGAGCTTTGGTTTTACCTTCATTTTGAATACACCGACGCTAAAAATTTGAGAACATTTTATTACGAGGAGCTTGGGAAAAGACTGGGCTTGAATTACGAGAAAGACGGCAAGCGACATGATTTTTGCCAGAAGGTGTACAAGCTGTTGGAAGCGCATGAGCAATCCTCTCAGGCAAGGGCTTTAGAACGAGCTCGAAGTCTTTTCGAGGGAAAATCAGATTTATCTTATCACCAACAAAATCCGGTGACCAAGGTATTTGAATTAGTGGAAGAGCTGAATCGGAATTTGAGGAGGTAAAAGACAACTAAGTTAAAACTAAAGTGATGGAGAAAAATATCAAAACCGAATGGAACACACTTTTCAATGAGTCAACCTATGAGGAGCAAATTGCCATCAAAGCCGATGTTTTAGCGCTACAATTTTTTGGCTTGGTGGATGAAAAGATGAAAGAAACGGGCATGACCAAAAAAGAGCTAGCTGATCGCATAGGCACCTCGAGTTCATTCCTAACCCAGCTTTTCCGAGGTGACAGAAAACCTTCTTGGGAAATATTGGCAAAGATGGCTTTGGAGTTGGGATTGGATTTTAAAGTAGTTTTAAAAGAACCAAAGTTGTAAAAATTAAAATTGGAAATAATTCCAAAAACATCTAAAGTTGAATTTCTTTACACTCATACTCACCTAACTTTTTTACTGGCAATCTACTCCCTGATTTCAGCACATTTTGGATAAAGTCATCACAGTCAGATCGGAATAGTTGCCCATTTCTTACCGCCTGGCATAGGAAATCCATGGTGGTCAGGTATGTAATTTGATGCAATTTGCAATAGCTGGCTATATCTTTAAGGTTGCTGCTGGCGAGAATATTATTAGAATAACGAACTACTGCCAAACAAGCAGCCTCGCCATCTCCTTTGAACATCAATTTCTTAATATGCAGGTATTCTTTCTTGACTTCGGGATTTTCTTCTGGGAAAGGGATTTTCTCGATGAGTTTAAAGTTCAGTAGGTTGTCCACCTCAATTTTTCTACCCGGCATTCGGGAAATTTCTGGATAAACTTTGTCTAGGATTTTGATGGGGTAAGGAAAAATTTTGGGCAGCATTGTAATCTGTCCTCCTGAAATAAAATGGGAAATTACATCTGCGTCGATCAGAATGATTTTCTCAATCTTTTTCATCGCCATTGTTTCCTAGGACAGAAAAATCAAGTCCTATGTCCTCCAAAAGACCATAATAGTGGGATTCTGAAATCCGATCTTGTTCAAACAATTTTCTAGCTAAATCTCCATAATCGCCAATCACTTCGTTTTTACTATCTTTTTCGTAAAGCTTGGTCGAATATCCATGATTCATGGCGCTGGTTCTTACAGCGCTGCAATATTCCTCTGCTTGATTTTTGTCAATCAAATTCAGTTCTGACAACCTAATTATTAGTGCCCGCCTAGAGCACGAAAAATATTGTTCAATTTTTAAAACTGTAGCTAGGGTGACTTTTGATCTTGATAATTCTGAATCAGGAATTAGGGATAGAATTCCTTCTTCGGGGATAAGGAATTTGGAGGCAAAAATGTCTGCGTTATACTCCTCTTTGTCTTTTTTATTAAATAGTCCAACATGGCAAACTTGAGAATTGAACTCCTTTTGGATAAAGAGGTGATAAAGTTCATGGCAAATAGTAAAGTGCTGATGGCCAAGCGTGCGATTTGTATTAATCAGCATAAAGCGATTGCTTTTCCCGACCTTGATTGCCATTCCTGACACTTCCATTTCTAGAGGTCTGAAAACTGCCAGTACGCCTAGTTTATGCAGTAGGCTTTTGAGATGAATACTCTCTTTATTGCTATACCCCTGTGCAGCACGAAACTGTGCTGCATATTTTTCAAGAACTAACGGACTCATTGGTAATTAGAGTTTTCATCCGGAGGTAATTCATTACGATTTTCTTGAATTGAGCTATTTGAACCAAATCAGCTGGTTTTAGACTTTCCGCACGAAATGCCAGTGCTAGATTGACATTGGCTAAATTCAAATTCTCTTCATACAAATCGTAGGCATCTACTCCATATAAATAGGCCAATTTGGACATGAGATGGGAAGGAATACTGCGATTCCCGTTTTCAAAATAGCTTATTTCCTCTCGGATTATAGCTAGGTATTCAGCTACCTGATCTTGTGTGAACCCCAACTTCTTACGGAGTGCCTGTAAGTTTTTTCCTATGATTTGATTCTGATTCATATGTTGCGCTATTAAAAAAATACTGTTACAAAGTTACATAATATTTTCAAATGTAAAATTATGTAACAAAAATCGTAATGGAGTTTTGCTCTCGAATCTGAATTTCTAATTGACAAACATTATATTTTAATGTATGTTTGTCAACCGAATATTCGATTTCTGATAAGATGGAAAAGAGAGTTGTACAGAAATATTTTGCCGAACGCCTTAAGTCAGCTCGCTTGATGAATGGACTTTCCTTACAAGGCTTGGCTGACAAAATTGAAAATCGTGTCACCAAACAATCCCTGAGCAAATACGAGCAGGGACAAGTGATTCCAGATAGTATAATGCTCGGGATATTATCGGACGCGCTACAGGTTAGACCGGATTACTTCTTTGCTTCAACTGCTATTGAATTTGGGGAAATTGAGTTCCGAAAGCTTCAGGATTATCCAGCCAAAGAGCGGTTGAGAATTGTGGAAATCGCAAAAGATGAGCTGAGGAGATATCTGGAACTGGAAGAAATACTGGGTATAGAAACTTCATTTCATAACCCGCTTGCAGATCTTAGGATTGATTCTCAGGAAGATATTGAGGTTGCAGCTGAAAAGCTAAGAGACGAATTGAAGCTTGGTAGGGGAGCCGTATCCAATGTGATAGAGCTTTTGGAAGATCACCATATCAAGGTTATAGAATTGGAATCTTCAGAAGAGTTCGATGGATTTTGTACTTGGGTGAATGAGAAGCGTATTCCCTTAATCGTATTGAACACCGCAAAATTCAAGGATAAGTTGGACAGAAAGCGTTTTACTGCATTCCATGAGCTCGCACACCTTCTTTTGAATGTCAATCACCTTCCGGAGAAAGAAAAGGAAAAGTTCTGTCATGCTTTTGCCACTGCGATGCTTATCCCACAGGAAACCTTAAAGAAAGAACTTGGTGGAAAAAGGAGTAAGCTTTCTATTCATGAATTAACCGCCATGAAGCAACAGTATGGGATCTCCATGCAGGCCTTAGTGTACCGTGCTAAGGATCTCCGGTTGATTTCAGATAATTATTTCCGGGAGTTCTATGCGACTTTCAATCAATTAGGCTACAGAAAAACCGAGCCTGTCGCCTATGAAGGTGCGGAGCATTCCAATCGATTTTCGCAACTGCTATTCAGAGCACTTGCAGAAAACTTCATTTCTATAAGTAAAGCAGCTGCTTTGAAAAATCAGAAACTGGCGCAGTTCCGAAAGGAAAACTTTGTTTTCTAATGAAGGTTGCAGTCACAGATGCCTGTATTTTTATTGATCTGATTGAGTTGGATATAATTTCTCCTTTTTTCCAGTTGCAAATCGAGCTGCATACTACGATATCTGTAATGAACGAATTATTCAAAGAACAAAAACAGATTTTGGAGGCCTATCAAGCAGTCAAAAAACTTCAAGTTCATAATCTAGGAGAAACGGATTTTACCGAAATGGAAAAAATCCCTTTTCCAAGAGGATTGTCTCAGGAAGATCGATCAGTTATTTATTTGTCGAAAAAACTTGGGGGAGCTATTGTACTCAGTAGTGATAAACTTGTGAGAGATTTTGCTGGATCCCTTGACCTTCCGTTTCATGGAATTTTTTGGGTTTTGGATCAATTGATAGAATCAGGATTACTTTCAAAATTCAATGTAATTGCCACTTTAAATCTAATGCCTAAAATCAATTCCATGTATCAGGTAGGGTTGATGAAAAAGGAGATTGAAAAGAGAATTCAGCTTTGGGGGTTTAAAAATAGACCCTTCTGATCCAAAGCGCTTGCCCCATCTCCAAGGTTATGGAATTTTGAAGTTTTGGTCACAAAAAAACCTGACACTTTCGTATCAGGTTTCGCTCCCCCTCTAGGGCTTGAACCTAGGACCCCATGATTAACAGTCATGTGCTCTAACCAACTGAGCTAAGGAGGAATGTGGTATTATCGACT
>Ga0136639_10000235_pt1 | contig 17633 bp, 17 predicted proteins | sample AntDrymUQ8592106_2_FD_113739 | JGI IMG/M metagenome (GOLD analysis project Ga0136639, IMG submission 113739) | Polar desert sand microbial communities from Dry Valleys, Antarctica - metaG UQ859 (21.06) | ecosystem: Environmental > Terrestrial > Soil > Desert | place: Antarctica: Dry Valley...
AGAACCCACTGATTAAGAGTCAGTTGCTCTGCCAATTGAGCTAGGGATGCGCGCGGCCGCCGTGAATTCCGCAGCCGAGGATCAAGGTTAGCATGAGTCACGACCGCCCAAGACTCGCGTTGGAGACACCATGACCGACACCTCTGCCCGCCTGTCCGCCGGCACCACCGCCCCGGTATTCACGCTCGACGATTCCGACGGCAACGCTGTGGCACTCGGCGATCACGCCGGGCAGAAGGTCATCATCTACTTCTACCCGGCCGCATCCACCCCCGGCTGCACGACGGAGGCGTGCGACTTCCGCGACAACCTCAACTCACTCAAGTCAGCCGGCTACCAGGTGCTCGGGGTGTCGAAGGACGGCCCGGAGGCACTGCAGAGGTTCCGCACGGACCAGAACCTCAACTTCCCGCTGCTGAGCGACCCCGACCTCGAGGTACACAAGGCATACGGCGCCTTCGGCGAGAAGTCGCTGTACGGCAAGACGGTCACCGGGGTGCTCCGCTCGACCTTCGTGATCGACGAGCAGGGCACCATCGAGCTGCCGCTGTACAACGTGAAAGCAACCGGCCACGTTGCCTCGCTGCGCAAGAAGCTCGGTCTGGTTTAGTCGAGACCGATCCGCGCGGTGACGCGACCCTTCGGCAGGAGAAACGGTAACTCGCCGGCTCGCACGGCCCCGAAACGGGGCGGGTCCGCGGAGACTCCTGCGTTACGTGTGATGGATAGTCCCTGCTCTAGTCGCCACGCCTCGCCGTCGCCGAGATCACGGGTCGGCTGAACAGGAGGGCGAGCACCACCACCGCGGGAACCAGCAGCAGCCAACCGATGTCCGTGCGCGCGAACAGGCCCTGGAAACTTCCGATCGCCACGGCAATCTGCAGCACCTGCATCGTGACGATGGCACCGCGCACCCAGGCGAATCCACGCAGCGTGTTGATCGCGATGATCGCGAGCCAGAGCGTCGCGATCGCGGCGAGAACGGTGATGCCGATGGCCGCGGCATAGGAGTCGGGAACCTCGGTGAAAATCTCGAACAGCAGGAACGCCGTGAGCGACGCGAGCCCGATCGCTTCGGCCAGGAGGAGGCCGACGAGCACCTTGAGCGGGGCCGATCGGAGAGGATCGCGCCCCGTGTCGCGGGCGTCTGGGGAGGGTCCGCTCACAGTGTCTTCCAATACAAAACTATTGATTTGCCATTGTCAGTATGAGAGTCTATGTGAGGTTGATTTTGAAGCTTACAAGGTCGTGAGCCCAACCTCCTCGATGTTTCCCCGCCGTTCATCGGCTGTACATCGTCGAAATCTCTTGGTCTCTCGACCACATGTGGCAACGAATCAAAAGGAGTACCCCCCATGGATTGGCGCGATAACGCAGCCTGCCTCACGGCAGACCCCGAGCTCTTCTTCCCGGTCGGAAACACCGGTCCGGCGGTCGACCAGATCGAAAAGGCGAAGACGGTCTGCGGCCGTTGCAGCGTCTCTGAACAGTGCCTTCAGTACGCGCTCGAGACGAGTCAGGATTCTGGCGTCTGGGGCGGTCTGAGCGAAGACGAGCGACGCGCCCTCAAGCGCCGCGCCGCGCGCGCTCGCCGCGCCTCCTAGCCCGCACCTCGAGCTCCTCGTCGGCCAGCAGCCGACGTTCTGATCCGGCATCTGACCCCGTTCTGCGGGGCCAGATGCCGTTTCTGCGTTCACCCCATCTAGCGAATGGCGATCCAGGCGAGCGGGATGTCTATCGTCACTTCGGTGCCACTGCCGACCATCGTGTGCCAGTCGATCGTGCCGCCGAGTTCCCCCTGGATGAGCGTGCGCACGATCTGAGTGCCGAGCCCCGACCCGACCTTGCCCTCGGGAAGGCCGCTGCCCGTGTCGCGCACCTTGACGCTGAGTCGCTCGTCATCCCTGTCCGCGATGATCTCGACGTCACCCTCCCGCCCGGCGAGTCCATGCTCGACGGCATTGGTGACGAGCTCCGTCAGTGCCAGCGCGAGCGGGGTGGCATACTCGCTCGGCAGGTTGCCGAAGCTGCCCGTCGACTTCGGGTGCACCTTCGTGTTGTGGGTCGAGGCGACCTCGGCGATGAGCAGCAGCACGCGGTCGAACACGGCGTCGAAATCGACGTTCTGGTTGAGGCCCTCGCTGAGGGTGTCGTGCACCACGGCGATCGCCGCGACCCGGCGCATCGCCTGGTTGAGCGACTCCCGCGCCTCTTCCGACCTCGTGCGTCGGGCCTGGATGCGCAGCAGCGACGCCACCGTCTGCAGGTTGTTCTTGACCCGATGGTGGATCTCCCTGATCGTCGCGTCCTTGGTGATGAGCTCGCGTTCCTGGTGCCGCAGCTCGCTGACATCCCGGCACAGCACGATCGCCCCGACCCGCTCGCCGCGGTCGCGGATCGGGATCGCGCGCAGCGAGACCGTTACGCCGCGCGCCTCGATGTCGGTGCGCCATGGGGCGCGGCCCGTCACGACGAGCGGTAGCGACTCGTCGATGATGACCTGGCCCTTGAGCAGCCCGGTCGTGACCTCGGCGAGGGACTCCCCCTCGAGTTCGCCGGCGAAGCCCATACGGTTGAAGGCTGAGAGCCCATTGGGGCTCGCGAAGGTGACCGAGCCGTCGACGTTGAGCCGGATCAGCCCGTCGGATGCGCGGGGGGCACCCCGGCGCGGTCCCGTCGGCGCCCCGAGGTCGGGGAAGTCCCCGGCGGCGATCATCGCGAACAGGTCGTTGGCGCACTCGTTGAAGGTCAGTTCCTGCCGGCTGGGTGTCCGCGCCTCGCTGAGATTTGTGTGCCGGGTGATGATGGCGATCGGATGCGTCGTCGTCTCGGGCCCGTTGACGGCGAGGCGCCTCAACACGGGCACCGCACGCACCCTGGTCGGGGTTTCCTCGTACCAGTCCGGAGCGGCGGAGTCGATGATCTGGCTCGACTGGAAGGCGTCGGTGACCTGTTTGCGCCACTCGGGCTTGATGTTCTGCCCGACGAAGTCGCGGTAGAAGAGCGTCGCCGAACTCGACGGTCGGGCGTGGGCGACCGCGACGAAGGAGTCGCCGGTGGTCGGCACCCAGAGCACGATGTCCGCGAACGCGAGGTCGGCGAGAAGCTGCCAGTCCCCGACGAGGAGGTGCAGCCATTCGACGTCGGCCTCGCTGGACCGGCCTTGCGCGAGCACGAGATCACTGAGGGTCGACACGCATTACAGCGTAACCGGCACCGCGGGCCCGCCCGTGCGCGTCGTCGGCCTCACCCGTCGGGCCAGGGAGCGCTATAGGCTTCCGCCGCGGCGGTCGTTGACTCGAGCAGGTCGCTGAGGAGTTCCTTCATCGATGCGGCGCGCAGCAGCCGCACCTGGTCGAGCGGCCCGATCGGGGAGATCGCGGCGAGCTGCCACGCCGCGGCCACCGGGTCCTCCGCCAGCTCGACATCCGAGGCCCACGGCAGGTCAGAGAACTCGCTCGCGAGGGCGAGAGTGCGGCGCACGGCGGACTCCGCCTGAGCGCGCAGCGGCCGGAGCGACTCGTCCCAGTCCAGGTCGGGCAGCTCCCGAATCACAGCCGTCGGGTAAGGGGCCTCCTCGAGCCACTCGACAACCTCGAATCGGTGCTCCCCTTCCGCGACGAGCGCGACCACACCCTCCTGCTCGCCCAACTGCGCGATCCGGGCGAGGGTGCCGAACGCGAATCGCTGCTCTCCCCCGCCGACCTCCTGCCCACGCTCGATCAGCACGACTCCAAACTGCGTCGACTCCTCCTCGAGCATCCGCTCAAGCATCACCAGGTACCGCTGCTCGAACACCCGCAGCAGCAGGGGCATGTGCGGGAAGAGCACTGAGCCGAGGGGAAACATCGGAACCTGGGTCATCCCCCAAGCGAACCACGTTCTACGCCCCGGCGACAGCCACCGAGACGGCACCGCCGACAGGCATGCCTTTGGCCCTTGTCGAGCAGCACAGCACAAGGCCAAGCTGAGCGCATGGACAACGATTCAGGCTCAGGTACCGCACCCCCCGCCGCCGACCCGGCAGGCCCCCGGCCGGATCGCGCCCTCTGGGCGATCGTCTCGGTCATCGCCGCGCTCGTGATCGTTGCACTCGTCGTCGTCCTGACCCGAGGCACGCCGGAATTGCTCGACGCGGACACCCCGGAGGGTGTCGTGCAGCGCTACTCAGCCGACGTGATCGCGGGCGATGAGCGCGGCGCCGCAGAATACCTCTCACCTGACGTCGCCGACGACTGCGACACGTTCGACGCGGAGACCACCGAGAACGTCAGGGTCGCTCTCGTATCGACGACTCAGCGCGACGACACCGCGGACGTGCGCGTCTCGATCACGACGATCTACGAGAATGGCCCCTTCGGCATCGACGAGCAGGAGTTCCAGGACGACTTCGACCTCGTGAGCATCGACGGCAAGTGGCTCATCGAAGGCGCGCCGTGGCCGCTCACCATCTGCCGGATGCTCCCGTGACCGCCGCCGTGCAGGGCACTCCCGGCACTCCCGGCATCGCCGGCATCGCCGGCGGGGCTGGCCGGAGCGTGCGGCGCCTGATCGTCTTCGTGCTCCTCTTCGCCACCGTCACAATCGCAGCAATCGGACTCGGCGGGCTGGTCGGGCGGGTGCTGGACGCCGGCAACGAACTCGTGGTCGGGGACACCACCGGTCTCGCCCAGGCGCTCGCGTTCACCCTGGTCGGCGGTCCGCTCGCCCTGGTGCTCTGGTGGTTCCTCTGGCGCGGATTCACCGATGCTGCCGAGCGCTCGTCGGTCGCCTGGGGCCTGTACCTCGCCGCGATGTCGACGGTGGCGCTCATCACGTTCTCGACATCGCTGCTGTCCACCGCCTCCGCCGGTCTCGACGGGCGGTGGGAGCCACGGGCCTTCGCCTCTGGGCTCGTCTGGGCGCTCGTCTGGCTGTGGCACCAGTGGATGCGCCACCACCCGACGAAGAGTCCGACCCAGCTGGTGGACCTCGCCCCCGTCATCGGGTACCTGTTCGGACTCATTCTCGGGGTGGGCGGGGCCGTCACCGCGATCGGGAGTGTGCTTGATGCCGCCATCGCGGGCACCGGTTCGGCGATCGCGGGCTCGCCCTGGTGGCAGACGACGCTGCAGGGGCTGGTGTGGATGGCCGGTGGCGGCGCGATCTGGTGGTGGCACTGGTTCCGTGAGCGCGCCCGACTGCGCCGCTCCGAATTCGCCGCCATCGCGCTCGTCATCGTCGCCGCGCTCGGCGCCGTGGTCCTGACCTTGGGTGGTCTCGGAACGACGATCTTCGTGCTGCTTGAACTCGCCGTCGATCGCGGTGACCGCGTTTCGTCGATCCTCGAGCCGCTCGCGACCGCGATCGCCGCGGCGACCGTCGGCTCGCTCATCTGGGTCTACTACCGGGGGATCGCGACACGCGACACGGGCCAGATCGGTCTGGCCACGCGCCTCGTGACGTCGGGTGTGGGCCTGGCGGCGGCGGCATCCGGGATCGGGATCATCGTCAACTCGCTACTCGCCGCGATCGGTAGTCCCCTCGCCGAGTCCGGCGCCCGCACACTCCTTCTGGCCGGCATCAGCTCGCTCGCCGTCGGTGCACCGCTGTGGTGGGTGGCGTGGCGGCCCACCGCTCCTGTGCCAGCGGATGCGATCGGCTCCACCGGCCGGCGCGTGTACCTGATCGCCGTCTTCGGCGTGAGCGCTGTCGTCGCGCTCATCACCCTTCTCGTGATCGGCTACCGGATCTTCGAGTTCACGCTCGACGGGGCGAGCGGCGGGACCCTGCTCGAGCGCGTCCGGGCCCCGCTCGGGCTGCTCACCGCGACCGCGCTCGTGGCGGCCTACCACTTCGCGGTGTGGCGCCGGGATGCCGCGCGGATCGCCGCGACTCCGGGGCACCGCCGCACCATCGGGCGTGTGCTGCTCGTCACCGGCGCCGATCCGGACCCGCTCGTGCGCGCGGTCCGGGAGGCGAGCGGCGCCGCCGTGAGCGTCTGGAGGCGCGCCGAGACGGCGACCATTGCCCCGTCGGCGGATCGGGTTGCTGCCGCCCTCGAGGGGGTCTCCGGAGCTCGGGTGCTCCTCGTCACCGGTCCCGGCGACCTGATCGAGGTGATCCCGCTCGCCGACTGAGCAGCGGCACCCGCTGAGCGAGCGGGCCGCAGCGCCCGCCACCGTAACGATCAGGTCGCGGTCGCCGGACGGCGGCGCAGCGTCCGCCGTGTCGGCATCGGCGCGGCCGGCTCGGGCATCAGGCGCGCCGCGACGAACCGTCCGATCGCCACGCGGGCCGGTGACCGCATCGAGACATCTCTGAGCGACCGGCCGGTGAGCACTGCGGCGTCGAGCGCCGGCTGGTCGTTCGGCACGATCACGGGCGACGAGATCCCGCCGAAGCGCAGCAGCGCCTGCGTAACCTGCGCAGCAGGGTTCGGGCCGATCGCGCCCGGCCGCACCCGGTTCATCACGACCGTGACGCGGTCGGTGAGCAGAGTCTCGACGAGGTCGACGTGTGCGCGGAGGAACCGGGAGAGGCCGACCGGATCGGCGGAACCCACGGCGATGACATCGTCGGCTTCTCGCAGCGCGGCGATGGTGGCGGCGTTGCGCCGGGGAGCGAACAGGTCGCTCGAGATCTCCTCGTCGTTCTCCAGGCTCGCCCCCGTGTCGACGACGGTGTAGTCGACCCAGTCCCGACACTGGCGCAGGGTGGCTGCGACACGGTCGCCCGACAGTTCCGGCCAGCGGTTCGGCCGACCGATGCCGGTCAGCACCCAGAAGCTCCCGTGGCCGGAGAGGTAACGCTCGCCGATGCGCTCGAGCTCACCGCGGCTCAGGCTGTTCGCCCCCGCGAGGCGGCAGGCGGCCGCGAATCCGGGCGCCTCGTCGAGCAGTCCGAGCGCCGGCGCGACCGAACCGCTGTGGGTATCGACGTCGGCGAGCGCGACGCTCGCACCGGCGGCCGCGAGTTCGGCGGCGACGGCGATCGCGATGGTCGTACGCCCCGGCGAGCCGGCCGGTCCCCATACGGCGATGACCCTGCCCCGTCCGGTTCGTTGCGGCGGCGCGGGCACGGTGCCGCCGATGAGAGTCTCGATCTGCGACCACGGGCCGTCCGCGTCGGCGCGTTCGTGCAGGCCGAGGGAAGCCGCATGGCGGCGCTCGGCGTCCGAGGCGACCAGCGCGATGACCCGCACCCCGGCCGCGTCGCTCTCCTCGAGCAACCTCCCGGTGAGGTACCGGTGGCCGGCCGCGACGATTGCGATGTCGGCGCCGCAGTCGGCGAGGATGCTGGCGAGCTCATCGGCGCTGTCGCACCGGGCAACGGCGCTGTGCCCATGGCGGCGCAGCTCATCGAGGAGCCTGTCCTCGAGTGCGAGCGGCGCGGCGATTGCGATTCTCGCCACGACTCAGCCCCCGACCGGGAGACTCACGGGAACCAGCGACATCGCGTCGGAGTTCGCGATCGCCTCGAGCACCGCGGCGATCTTCGACCGCGGCACGAGCATCTCCACCGTGACCGCCGCGCTTCCCACGATGAGCCCGTCGGCCTCCAGCACCCGGACGACGGTCGCGGAGCCGACGAGCACCGCCGGCGGACCAAAGACCCGGTCGTCGGTCTGTCGAGCCGACCACACGTCGACGACCGAGCCGGATTCGACCGACCGGGGCAGCTCGCCGCGCACCGTCACCACGATAGAGGCGAGCTGCACGCCCTCCGGCGCCCCGACCGCCGAGGCCGGGACGAGCTCGCCGGCCGCCACGGCACGCGTCACGACGAGCCCCCTGTCGCCGAGCAGCCCGGTACCGAGGTAGAGGTCGGCGGCGTCGCCGAGGCGCACGCTGCGCAGCACCAGGTCGTCGCCGGTCACTGAGTCTCCTGGGCTGAGCGCCGAGCGCGCCGCCCACACCTCGACGGTGCGGTCGGCGGCGGAGACGAGCCAGACGACGCCCGCCAGAGACGCGACGACGAGTGCGAGGCCGATGCCGAACCGCGGATCGAACCAGAACGATCGCGGCGCCCGTTCCCGGGGTGCCGCCGGGCTGCTGCGCTTCATTCCCACCTGCTCCCTCGGATGCCGATCAGTCAGGTGTTCATCTCAGCGCTCCCAGCCGCCGGCGGGGAAAGTTATCCACAGCCCGGTTCGTCGTGCGGTGCGGCCCCCATAATCGTCGAATGAACGGGATCGAGAACGCCGGCGCGCTGGGCCGGTTCCTGACTCTGGCCGACACCGCCGAACTGCTCAACATCTCTGCACGCCAGGCCTACTCCCTTGTCCGCTCCGGAGAGCTGCCTGCCATCAAGATCGGTGCGAGCGGCCACTGGCGCATCGAGCGAAGCGTGCTGGAGTCCTACATCGAGGCGAAGTACGAGGAGTCCCGCCGGATAGGGCTCTGGAACCAGGCCGAATACGCCGACCTCCCCGAGTACTCGTTCGACCCGAGAGACAGGCCTCAGACCCGCACGAGCGACAGCTGAACGAACGGGATCAGGCGATACTGGCTCACGGCGGACTCGCGGCGGGCCGATCCCGGCTCATGCACCGCGATGTCGAGGTGGTCCCGGCCGACCCGGTCGATCGTTCCCGCGACGGTCTCGTCGAGCAGATCGAGTTCGACCGAAGCCCGGCGCCGGCAGAGATCGCGCAGCACGAACCCGAGGGTCAGGCGCCCCGACAGTCCGCGCTCCGGCTGCTCCCGGTCGGGGCCGGCGAGTGACTGCGCGACCTGCGAGCGGGTGAGGAGGATGCCCGAAATCGCGCCCAGCGGAACGATGCACTGGGCTCGCCTGATTCCCTCGCCGAGCAGGTCGGCCGAGAACCAGTCCCTGCCTACCGTGTCGGGGCGCACGTCGATGTGGCTGCCGCTCGAGAGCCGCAGGCGAATCGACCAGGGCGAGTGCTTCGGCTCGGAGCCGTGGATCGCGATGATCCGATCGCGCAGGGAGAGACGCCCGAGCCGCAGCCTCTCCTCCTCCACGCGCAGGTCGACCTCTTCGGCGCGGATCTCGTGCTCGAGCTGTCCCTCGAGGTCGTCGAACAGGTCATCCCAGCGCATCCTGCGACGCTAACCACACCCGGAGCCAGCCGCCGGAGGTTATCCACAGCCCATTAGTGGGGCGTGGACAGGGAGGCGCAGCCGATGAGACAGTGACACTCTCATGTCACTCGTCTCCCGCACGGGGGCGGGTTCACGCCGCTACCCGAGCGTTCGGAGCCAGCTATGAGCACTGCGTTGCCTGAGGGGCGCCCGTCCCCCGTCGAGACGCCCGGCGCCCAGCCGGCGCCGAAGACCCGCTTCGATTCCGAGGAGTTCTTCGGCCACCAACCGGCATCCAGCTCCGCTCTTCCGGCGCCGACGCCGCTCCTGGAGAACCTCACGCGATGCGTCATCGAGATTCTCGCGGGGGCACGGGATCTCGAGCAGATCTCCCGCTGGGTCACCGATGACGTGTATCGACATCTGCTCAAGCGTGTCGTGCTGTCGGCCAGGGCCCGTCAGGCGAAGGGCCAGACGCCCGCGAGACCCAACTTCTCGATCGGCTCGACCTCGATCTCCGAGCCGCGCGACGGGGTCGTCGAGGCGGTCACCATCGTGCGTGGGCGAGCAAGGACCCGCGCGGTTGCCATCCGTCTCGAGGGAATGGATTCCCGCTGGAGGGCGACCGCCATTAATGTGCTGTAGGCCACCGAGAGGTGCCGGTGGGGCTACTTGCGCTTGGGCTGGGCCCGACGCTCGGCGCGGTTGACCGGCGGTGCGCTCACGCCGCCGGACTTTTCGCCGAACGCGCCCCGTCCCGCTGGCCGCTGCGGGCCGGCGGGAGTGGCCGGTGCCGTTTCCGCCTCATCGGTGCCGCGCGCCGGCGTCGCCGGCGCGGTGCGCTCGATCTGGCCGCGCTGGTTGCGCACCTCGACCTCGCCCTCCACATTCGGTGCCGAGTAGCTGAGCTTGTCGACGGGGGCCGCGGGGGCTCCGAGCCCCTTCGCAGCCACGGTCGGCACTGCGGCCGTCGCGCCCGCCGGGGAGACCTCGACCTCGAGATTGAACAGGAACCCGACCGTTTCTTCGCGGATCTGCCCCATCATCGACTGGTAGAGGGCGAAGCCCTCGCGCTGGTACTCGACGAGCGGGTCGCGCTGCGCCATCGCGCGCAGGCCGATGCCGTCCTTGAGGTAGTCCATCTCGTAGAGGTGGTCGCGCCAGCGCCGGTCGATGACCGACAGCACGACGCGGCGTTCGAGTTCGCGCATCGCCGGCTCACCGAGGCTGTCGGTGCGCTTTTCGTAGGCGAGCTTGGCGTCGGACATGATCTCTTCGCCGAGATGGCCGCGCGAGAGCTTGCCACGCGATCCCGCCTCGTTCAGCACCTCATCGACCGTGATCGAGATTGGATAGAGCGTCTTGAGCTCGGTCCACAGCGCCTCGAGGTCCCAGTCATCGGCGTGGCCCTCGGCGCTGTGCTCGTCGATGACCTCGTTGACCACGTCTTCGAGGAACTGCCGGGTGCGGTCCTGGAGGTTGTCCCCCTCGAGGATGTGCCGGCGGTCGCCGTAGATGGCCTCGCGTTGGCGGTTGAGCACGTCGTCGTACTTGAGCACGTTCTTGCGGATCTCCGCGTTGCGCGACTCGACCTGGCTCTGCGCGCTCCGGATGGCGCGGCTGACGACCTTCGACTCGATCGCGAGGTCGTCGGGAACGCTGCCGCGTCCCATCAGCGACTCGGCCGCGGCTGAGTTGAATAGCCGCATCAGGTCGTCGGTGAGTGAGAGGTAGAAGCGACTCTCGCCCGGGTCGCCCTGGCGTCCGGAGCGTCCGCGCAGTTGGTTGTCGATGCGCCGGGACTCGTGGCGCTCGGTGCCGAGCACGTAGAGCCCCCCTGCCTTGACGACCTTCTCGGCCTCGGTGCCGACCGCGGCCTTGACCCTGTCGAACACGGCGTCCCAGGCGGCCTCGTATTCGTCAGGGGTGTCGTTGGGGCTGAGGCCCTTGCTGTGCATCTCGGCGACAGCGAGGAACTCCGCGTTGCCGCCGAGCATGACGTCGGTACCTCGCCCCGCCATGTTGGTCGCGACCGTGACGGAGCCAAGCCGCCCGGCCTGAGCGACGATCGCGGCCTCGCGGGCGTGGTTCTTGGCGTTGAGGACCTCGTGGCGGATGCCGCGCTTCGCGAGAAGCTTCGACAGGTACTCGCTCTTCTCGACGCTCGTCGTTCCGACGAGAACCGGCTGGCCCAGCTTGTGCCGGACATCGATGTCCTCGACAACCTGCGCGAACTTCGCCTGCTCGTTCTTGTAGACGAGGTCAGGCTGGTCGATCCGGACCATCGAGCGGTTCGTCGGGATCGCGACGACCCCGAGCTTGTAGGTGCTCATGAACTCGGCGGCCTCCGTCTCGGCCGTTCCCGTCATGCCGGAAAGCTTCTTGTAGAGCCGGAAGTAGTTCTGCAGGGTCACGGTCGCGAGGGTCTGGTTCTCGGCCTTGACGGCGACGCCCTCCTTGGCCTCGATCGCCTGGTGGATGCCCTCGTTGTAGCGGCGCCCCATCAGGATTCGGCCGGTGTGTTCGTCGACGATAAGCACCTCGCCGTTCATGACGACGTAGTCCTTGTCCTTCTTGAACAGGGCGCTGGCCTTGATCGAGTTGTTCAGGAACGAGATCAGCGGGGTGTTCGCCGACTCGTAGAGGTTGTCGATGCCGAGGTAGTCCTCGACCTTCTCGATGCCGGGTTCGAGCACGCCGACGGTGCGCTTCTTCTCGTCGACCTCGTAGTCCACGTCGGGCACGAGCTTTTTCGCGAGGCTCGCGAACTCGGTGAACCAGCGGTTGGCCTCGCCGGATGCCGGGCCGGAGATGATCAGGGGGGTGCGGGCCTCATCGATGAGGATCGAGTCGACCTCGTCGACGACCGCGAAGAAGTGGCCGCGCTGCACCATGTCCTGGGACTGCCAGGCCATGTTGTCGCGCAGGTAGTCGAAGCCGAACTCGTTGTTGGTGCCGTAAGTGATGTCGGCCGCGTACTGATCGCGGCGCTGCGGCGGCGTCTGTCCGCTGACGATGCAGCCGGTCGTCATGCCGAGGGCGCGGAACACTCGGCCCATGAGCTCGGACTGGTAGCTGGCGAGGTAGTCGTTGACCGTGATGATGTGCACGCCGCGTGAGGCGATCGCGTTGAGGTAGGCCGCCGTGGTCGCGACGAGGGTCTTGCCCTCTCCGGTCTTCATCTCGGCGATGTTGCCGAGGTGAAGGGCTGCCCCTCCCATGAGCTGCACGTCGAAGTGGCGCAGGCCCAGGGTGCGCTTCGCGGCCTCCCGTACGGCGGCGAACGCCTCGGGTAGCAGGTCGTCGAGCGATTCGCCGCTCGAGTAGCGCTCGCGCAGCTCGACCGTCTCGTTCTTCAGCTCGTCATCGGTGAGGCCGGTGAAGTCGTCCTCGAGGTGATTGATCGCCTCCGCATAGCGCTGAAGCCGACGCAGGGTGCGCCCTTCGCCGACACGTAGAACGCGCTCTAGAACATTAGCCACCGAAAAACTCCCATTGCTGTCACGTGGAGGAAAGGGACGTGACCTTTCCGTGATGCCAGCCAATCCTAGCGAGGTCCCCCTCAGGATGTCTGAAGGGCGCCGCCCGATCCCGGGAGGCGCCCTTCACATGGTAGGTGTCAGCGGCTCGACTTGGCCGAGGCGCTCGCCCCCTGCAGCTCAGCCGACGCGTCATCGAGGCCGATTACGCCGTAGTCCCAGCCCTTGCGTCGGTAGACGACGCTCGGACGGTGGGTCTCGGAGTCGATGAAGAGGTAGAAATCGTGGCCGACGAGCTCCATGTGGTACAGCGCATCGTCGACGGTCATCGGCAGCGCCGCGAACACCTTCTTGCGGATGACGACGGGGCTCCAGTCGGGCTCCGCCTCCTCCTGCTGCTCGGGGGTGACGATGTCCAGGGAGCCGGTGCGCACCTTCTCCAGCACCTCGGGAGCGGCCGGTGTGATGTCGACGACGCTGAAGCCGCTGGCGGTCGCCTCTCGCAGCGACGTCGGCCGGCGCTTGCCTCTGTGCACCTTGTGCCGGTCCTTAGCCCGGCGGAGCCGCTCGACGAGCTTGTCAAGGGCGAGATCGAAGGCGACGTATTTGTCCGAGCCGTTCGACTCGGCGCGAACGAGGGGACCAGGTCCGATGAGGGTCAGCTCGACCCGGTCATCGCCCGAGGAGCCGTTCTTCTCGTTATGACGAGTGACCTTAACCTCGAACGCGAGGGGCCGGTCGGCGAGATGGGCAACCTTTTCGGCCTTTTCGGTGGCGTACTCGCGAAACCGGTCAGTGATTCCGAGACCCAGTCCGTTGACGGAAGTTTCCATGGCGTCCTCCTCGTTCCTGTCAAACGCGTTGCCCGTGAACCAGGCGATGATCCGCGCCTCTTTCGCCCCCAACTTAGTCCTCGTTCCTCTCGATGTCACTGTTGGCGATGCGGAGGGTTCCACGTGCCCGGGGAACCCTCAGGAACGGCGGGGAAGCGCAGCGGAGTGGCCGCGAGGGTCACCGCACCAGTGACGATTCCTCCGCCCGCGCGGATCGCCCGAGACACTTCCAGCAGCGTCGCTCCGGTCGTTGCGACGTCGTCGACGAGCAGGAATCGACGGCCGGCCAGCGGCCGGCTCGCCCGGAGCGAGCCGGCCAGGTTCACGCCGCGCGCCGCCCTGCCGAGCGTCTTCTGGCGCTGCGTGGCACGCACTCTCGTGAGCACACGGGCCGCCTGCGGCGCCCCCGCGCGGCGCAGCAGCAGCGCCACTGGTTCGTAGCCGCGGCGGCGGTACGCGGCCCTGGTCGCCGGCACCGTCGCCAGCTCGATCGGGCCGATCGATCCGGCCAGCGCAGCAGTGAGCGCCGCCGACAGGGCGTCGGCGAGCGGGCCGGCGACGTCGGTGCGACCCTGCTCTTTCATCGCTACGATCACGAGGCGCGCAGCCCCCTCGTAGCGCAGCGCGCTGGTCGTCTCCATCGAGCCGATCTCGGTGGTGAAGATGCTCGGCGCGAGCTGCGCACGGCACTGCTCGCACAGCGCCCGGTCTGCCCGGCCGCACCCGGCGCACTCCACCGGCGCCACGACCGACCACGCGTCGAGCAGGCTCGAGCGCAGCACTGCACGCCACTCGCGGATTGTGAGCATCCGCCCAGCATCCGCCCGCCGGCGCCCGGGCACGGCCGCCCCTTCTCGGCGGGGGACTCTCGCTGGCGGAGACCGGTGGGGAGGATCAGCGCTGGGTTGCGAGAAACTCCACCGCGCGACGGGTATCGGTCCACGAGTTACCGCTGCGTTCGAGGATCGTGCCGCTCTCGCCGAGCGCACGCAGGCTTGCGCGCCCGTTGCCGCCGACGAGAGCCGTGGCGGGCGGGATGCGGCTCAACGACGTGCGTTCCCCGCCTACCTGGTAGAGCACGGCAGGGTCCTCGGCCTCGTCTCGGACGAGCGTCGCGACGGAGAGCTCGTCGACCCAGGTCGCGTCGACCGCGATACCCGACGGGGCGACGACGTCGAGGGCGGGCTCGCTCAGGCTCGCGGGGAACTCGTTCGCATCGGGGTCGCGGTTGATTGCCCGTACCTGCAGGCGCGGACCGGCCGGGGTGGACGCGAAGATGGCGATGCGGGCGCCATCGCGCGATACGTCGACCGAGACGATCTCCGCATTGGCGGGGAGCCCGGTCGGCAGGTCGCGGAAGGCGCCGGCGAAGTCGAACACGCGGATGCTGCCCGGCGTCGACCGGGACGCCGACCAGACGTGCCCATCGTCGAGCGAGGGAACGGTCAGGTTCTGGCGCCCGTCGAGCAGCGTCGTGCCGGGGTCGCCGGACCGGACGACCGACACGCCCTCGCTGCCGAGCACAGCCGCCGTGAAGGATCCAATCGACACCGTGGCTCCACGAGGGCCGGTCGCGACGATTCGCTCGCTCAACGGCTCGATTGGGACGGCCTCGCCCCCGGACACGTACCCGAACGTGCCGTCGCTGAGGCCGACAGCACGGGAGTCGACCTGAGGGTTGGAGCGCGGCGCCGAGGCGCCCAACTCCACGATGTCCAGAGGGGTGCCACCGACGGACAGACTGACCCGGCGCACGTTGGAAACGGTGGCGAGGCTCCTCGTCAGTTGGAGCTGCATGAGCTGCCGCTCCTCGAGGTCGGCTTCGAGCACTGAGGTGGAGAGGTCGACGATCGCCACGCCTGACTGCACCTCGACGCTCGGCGCCACGAGCTTCGTCCCCTCGGGGAATGCCGTGCTTGCAGCCCCCCTCAGCCAGTCCGGCGGCCCGGCAAGCAGTGCGGAGACGACGCGGAGCGCGGCGCTGCCGCTCGGGAACCAGCGCAGGTCGGGCACCAGGGCCGTGTCGTTGGGGCCGAGGAAATAGAGCACGTGCGTATCGAAGATCGATCGGAAAGTCGCATCCGCGAGCACGATTCCGTCGGGGGCCGAGTCGATTCGCCATTCGCCGTCCTCCTGCACGAATTCGAACCGAAGGGTCAACGGGACCGACTCGCCGTTCTGGCGGTACGCGCCCGTGGAGTCGACAGTCGCCTCTGCGGCCACCGAGTACTCCATCGTTGCCGCGTCGACCGACGAGAAGCGCTGGAGAGCTGTGCGCACAGTCACCCCGCTGCGCGGGTTCCAGTCGTCGGCGAAAGATTCACTGAGGAACTCGCGGGCCACCCGGAAGTCCTCCGCAGCCCCGGTGAACGCCGCGACGAACCCGGCCAGAATCGCCTCCTGGTCGGCTCCCTCCGTCGGCTCCAGGGGGAAGAATTCGAAGTCGCCGGAGTCCTGCTCCTCGAGTTTCTGCCCGACCGTCACATCGCCGGAGGTCGGGATGCCGACGCAGCCGGTGAGCACGAGCGCCGCGAGGAGCAGCGCAACGATCCCGTTCGCGCGCCTACGCATGGGCGTCCTCGATCCCGTCGACCGGCTCCTCCGGCGGCAGGCCGACCGGGGAGCTGGAGATCGGCACTCCACGCTCGCGCGGAAGGGTGAGCCGGAAGCAGGTCCCTCTGCCCGGTTCCGACCAGACCTCGAGCCAGCCCTCGTGCAGGGTCGCGTCTTCGAGCGAGATCGCCAGGCCCAAGCCGGTGCCGCCAATCGTGCGCTTCCTGGACGGGTCGGCACGCCAGAACCGGTCGAAGACCTTCTCCACGTCGGAGGCGGCCATGCCGATCCCATAGTCGCGCACCGCGATCCCGATCGCCGTGGCGTTGCTGTCGATGGTCACCACGATCGGGCGCCCCTCGCCGTGTTCGACGGCGTTTCCGAGCAGGTTGCGGAAAATGCGGCGGATGCGACGCGCCTCAACCTCCGCCTCGAAATGGCCACCGGGGGCGACGAGACGCAGGTCACTGCCGCGCTCGTCGGCGAGCGCCCGCATCGAGTCGACGGCGTCGTCAGCGAGGCGAACGAGGTTGGTCGGTTCGAGATCGAGGTCGACAGCCCCGGCGTCGTACCGGCTGATTTCGAGCAGGTCGGCGAGCAGCACCTCGAAGCGCTGCACCTGCGTGTGCAGCAGCTCCGCGGTGCGCTCGGTGGCCGGCGGGAACGACTCCCGCTGGTCGTAGAGCATGTCTCCCGCGAGCCGGATGGTCGTGAGCGGCGTGCGCAGCTCGTGCGAGACATCGGCGACGAATCGCTGCTGCACCCGGGACAGCTCGGCAAGTCGGGTGATCTGATGCTGCATGCTGTCCGCCATACCGTTGAAGGATCGGGCGAGGGTTGCGATGACGTCCTCCCCCTTCTCCGGAATCCGCACCTCCAGCTGGCCGGCAGCGAGCTTCTGGCTCGTCTGGGCCGCGAGCCGCACGGGGCCGACGACGAGACGGACGACAACGTAGGTGACAGCACCGATGAGCGCGATCAGCGCGAGGCCGCCGAGCAGCAGAGTCTGCTGCACGAAGCCGAGGGTGAGCTGCGCGTCGCTGAGGTCGTAGACGAGGTACAGCTCGTAGATGCCGGCGTTCGGCACCGACAGCTGAGACCCGGCGACGAGGCCAGGTTCGCCGCCCGGCAGCATCACCGATTGCAACAACACCTCGCCAGGGCTCTGCGCGAGCTGCTCGCGCATCTCGTCGGTGACGACTTCGTCAGGAAAGTTGCGGCTGCTTGTCGGCTGCAGCACCTGCTGCGTCTGCTGGCCCGGCGTGCGATTGAGCGCGATGCCGGTGCCGCCAGGCGTCGTGGTCGAACTGGCAATGGCGTTCTGCGCGCTCACGCCGAGAGTCGCGAGCTCGACGGGGTCGGTGCCGCCGGTCGTGGGGGCGTCGTCGAACAGTTGCTGCGCGATGAGGTTCGCCCGCGCCGCCTCGGCGTTGATCTGCTCGGTGCGCGACGACAGCAGGTTGTCGCCGATGCTGATCGACATGTACGCGCCGATGAGCCCGACCGCGACGCTCGACAGTATGACCGTGATCGCGACCGTGCGGAACTGCAGCGACCTGCGCCAGAATCGCAGCAACCGCGGCAGGTACGTTCGCCACCCAAGTCCCCGCATGGGATGCCCCTCAGCTGGAGCCGGCGCGGTAGCCGACGCCGCGCACCGTCATCACAATGCGCGGGTTGTCGGGGTCTTCCTCGACCTTCGCGCGCAGCCTCTGCACGTGCACGTTCACGAGCCGGGTGTC
>Ga0136639_10000236_pt1 | contig 17612 bp, 15 predicted proteins | sample AntDrymUQ8592106_2_FD_113739 | JGI IMG/M metagenome (GOLD analysis project Ga0136639, IMG submission 113739) | Polar desert sand microbial communities from Dry Valleys, Antarctica - metaG UQ859 (21.06) | ecosystem: Environmental > Terrestrial > Soil > Desert | place: Antarctica: Dry Valley...
AGGACGTCACCGTGCTCCTGGGCCTCGGCGTCAACCCGCTCCTCAGCCTCCACGACTGGCCGGTCGACGGGCGGCTGCTGCTGCACACCGGCGGGCTCAGCGAGGCGCGCGGGCACAGCGTGCTCTTCTTCCCCCCTCGACGACGTGGCCGACGGGCTCGCCCGGGGCTCGCTCGACGAGGCCCTCGACGAGCTGGTCGAGGCGCTGCTGCGCCACGCCGACGCCAAGATCGGGGACGACCTCGCGCTCGTCCTGATCGAGCACGACACCCGCGCCGGCTCCTGACCCCCGGCGGCGGCGTGCTGGTCTCTGACATGCTCGAGAGGCAGTCCTGGGCCGGCGAGATCCCCGGTCCACGACGTCCTGACGTCCTCGCCCGAACCCGCCCGACCCGCCCCGCCCCGTTCCTGACCCCGGAGGTCTGACCACGTGCCCACCGCCATCGTCGTCGGCTCCGGCCCCAACGGACTCGCCGCGGCCGTCACGCTGGCGAAGGCAGGGGTCGAGGTCACGGTCCTGGAGGCGCACGAGAGCATCGGCGGCGGCACGCGCACCAGCGAGCTCACGGTCCCCGGGCTCCTGCACGACCACTGCTCGGCGGTCCACCCGATGGGCGTCGCCTCGCCGTTCATGCGCGGCGCCGACCTCACGTCGTACGGCGTGACCTGGCGCTATCCCGAGGTCGACCTGGCTCACCCCCTCGACGGTGGACGGGCCGGCGTGATGGTGCAGGACCTCGAGGAGACCCGGGCCCTGCTCGGGGTCGACGGGGACGCGTGGGCGCGGCTCTTCGGTCCGATCGCGGGCTCCTTCGACGACCTGGCCGAGGACCTGATGCGGCCGATCGTGCACGTGCCGCACCACCCGGTACACCTCGCCCGCTTCGGGCTGCGCGCGCTGCTGCCGGCCTCGACCGTCGCGCGCCGGTGGAGGACCGACGAGGCGCGGGCGCTCTACGCCGGTGCCGCCGCGCACGCCTTCTACCCGTTGCACAAACCCACGTCCTCGGCGATCGGGACGATGCTGCTGGCCGTCGGTCACCGCTTCGGCTGGCCCGTGCCCGAAGGTGGCTCGGCCAGGATCACCGACGCCTTGGCCGCGATCGTCCTCGAGCACGGTGGCCGGATCGAGACCGGCGTGCGGGTGCGCTCCCTGGACGACCTGCCGCCCACCGATGTGGTCATCCTCGACCTGGCCCCGGCCGGCGTCGTCGAGGTTGCGGGCGACCGACTACCCCGGCGGGTGCGCCGCGCCTACGAGCGCTACCGACACGGGCCCGGGGCCTTCAAGATCGACCTCGCCGTGCAGGGCGGGATCCCCTGGACCAACGAGCACGCCCGCCGCGCCGGCACGGTCCACCTCGGCGGTCGCTTCGAGGAGATCGCCGAGGCCGAGGTGGACATCCAGCGCGGACGGATGCCGCAGCGGCCCTACGTGCTGCTCAGCCAGCAGTACGTCGCCGACCCCACCCGCTCCGTGGGCGACCTGCACCCCGTGTGGGCCTACGCGCACGTGCCGACCGGCTACGACGGCGACGCCTCCGAGGCGATCATCGCCCAGGTCGAGCGGTTCGCACCCGGCGTACGCGATCGGATCGTCGCGCAGGCGACCACCACCACCGCGGCGTGGGAGGACTACAACCCCAACTACGTCGGGGGCGACATCGTCACCGGCGCCAACGACGCCCGCCAGGTGCTCTTCCGCCCGCGCCTCGCGCTCGACCCCTACTCCACCGGCATCCCCGGCGTCTTCATCTGCTCCGCCGCCACTCCGCCGGGCGCCGGAGTGCACGGCATGGGCGGCGCCAACGCCGCCGCTTCCGCGCTGCGCCACCTGCGCTGAGGCCCGAGCCGGGTGATTCGCCTGTGCCAGGCGTGCTGAGTCACTAGCGTCAGGGCCCATGACCAAGTCTGCGTCGCTCGTACGCGTCTGCCTGGCCTACGTGGCCGCCCTCGCCGTCGCCGTCGTCTGGCTCGCATGGGGGCCGAGCACGGACTCCCTGCTGTGGGACAGCCTGATCGCGGACCTGCTGGCCACCCTGGTGATCTTCGGCTTCAGCCGCGTGCACCACAACTCCAGCTTCTACGACGCCTACTGGTCCGTGGCGCCACTGCTGCTGGCCTGCTACTGGTGGAGCGAGTCGACCGACCTCAACGAGACGCGGGCCTGGTTGGTGATGCTGGTCGTCGTCGTCTGGGCGGTCCGGCTCACGGCCAACTGGGTCTATGCGTTCCCAGGGTTGCACCACGAGGACTTCCGCTACCCGCTGCTGCGGGCCCGTGCTGGTCGCTTCGAGGTGCTCGCCGACCTCGGCGGGATCCACGTCGTGCCGACCCTCCAGGTGTTCCTCGGCATGGTCCCGGTCTACGTCGCGCTCACCCGGCAGGGCCGCGACGTCGGCTGGCTCGACGTGGTCGCGGTCGTCGTCGGCCTGGGTGCGGTGCTGCTCCAGCTGGTCTCCGACACCCAGATGTATCGCTTCGTCCGCACCCGCCAGCCCGGCCAGGCCATGGACCAGGGGCTCTGGGCATGGTCGCGTCACCCCAACTACTTCGGCGAGTTCAGCTTCTGGGTCGCGATGGCGCTCTTCGGCGTCGCCACCTCACCCGGTGACGCGTGGTGGTTGGTCCTGGGCGCACTCGCCATGCTCGCGCTGCTCCAGGGCGCGAGCATCCCGATGATGGAGGAGCGCAGCCTGGAGCGCCGGCCGGGCTACCAGGACGTCATCGACCGCGTCCCCCGCTTCGTGCCGCGACCCCCACGTCGTACGACGTGACGCGGACCCGCGTGGTCGTCGCCGGCCTCGGCGACAGCGGCCTCCTGACCGCGATCCACCTGTCCCGGCACGCCGACGTCGTCGGCATCTCGAGCAAGCCCGAGCTCGTCAGCGGGCAGGAGCTGGGGATGCGGCTGGCGCGCCCCGACGACTGGGCCCGCGACTACCGGATCGGCTTCGACCGCTACCGCCGCCTCGACCGCGTACGCCGCGTCCACGCGACCCTGACCGGCCTCGACGTCGCCTCGCGCACCGTGCACCTCACGACCGCGGACGGCAGCGAGCGCGAAGAGCCCTACGACGTGCTGGTTATCTCGACCGGTGTCACCAACGGCTTCTGGCGCCGCCCCGACCTGCAGAGCGCCGACGAGGTCGACGCCGACCTGCGCGCTGCCCACGAGCGACTCGCCACCAGCTCATCGGTGATCGTGCTCGGGGGCGGCGCTGCGGCCGTGAGCAGCGCCGCCAACATCGCCCTCGCCTGGCCTGACAAGGAGGTCGCCCTCCACTTCCCGGGCGAGCGGGGCCTGCCCCAGCACCACCACCGGGTCTGGCGCACGGTCGCCACCCGGCTGACCGCGCTCGGCGTGAGCATCCACCCCGGCCACCGCGCGGTCGTGCCCGACGGATTCGCGTGCGCCGCGATCACCGAGGAGCCCGTCACCTGGAGCACCGGCCAGCCGACCTCGTCCGCCGACGCCGTGCTGTGGGCCATCGGCCGGGTCAGCCCCAACACCTCCTGGCTGCCTACGGAGCTCCTCGACGAGCACGGCTTCGTCCGCGTCGATGCCGACCTCCGGGTCCCGGGACACCCCGGTGTCTTCGCCGTCGGCGACGTGGCGGCGACCGACCCGCTGCGCTCCTCGGCGCGCAACCGCGCCGACAAGCTCCTCGCCGCCAACATCCGCGCCCACCTCGCGGGCCGCCCGCTGAAGGGCTACCGCCCGCCACGCCGACGCTGGGGCTCCGTGCTCGGCTTCCAGCCCGACGGGCTCCAGGTCTTCGCACCGTCCGGCCGGGCCTTCCGCTTCCCGGCCTGGACGATCCGCAGCGTGCTCCAGCCCCTCATCGTGCGTCGGGGCATCTACGGCGGCGTACGCCGGGACTGAGACTTGTGTCACGCTTCTGCGGTCGGAGCTTCTCGGGGGCCTTCGCGCCCATCCCCGCTCCGGCCCACGCGCCCACGCGCGTGCGCTGCGCACGATCCAGGAGTCTTCATGAAGCGCTTCACCCTCGGCCTGGCGGCCGTCGCCGCCCTCGCCAGTCTCACCGCCTGCTCGGGTGACTCCGACACCGACGAGCCCACCGCTGCCGCCAGCAGCACCACCGAGGCCTCCGACACGCCGTCCGAGGACGCCACGGACGACACCGGGGGCACACTCGACGACCGCTTCGCCGTGGCCTTCACGCAGGTCGCAGACCTGTTCACCGTGCTCAACACCCAAGACGAGAACCCCACGAGCACCGAGGAAGCCAACGCGGCGGCCGGCCTGGACGACACGACGCCGCTGGTCTTCGCCGACTACTCCGCCCTCGAGGACGGCTCCGGCGGGTCGCTGTGCCTGCTCTCCGACACCGGCACCTACGTCGCGGTGAGCTACGCCGACGGTCTGGGTGAGGTCGACCTCGGGGACGGCGAGTGCAGCTATGACACCGCCGACGCGCTGGTCGTCGGCGACCTGGCCACGGACGAGTGGAGCCTCGGCGGCGAGGTCATGGGCGACCTGGTGCCCAGCGGGGTCTTCGGCTGACGCAACCGCCTCAGACGAGGCGAGGGCCGGGGATCCTCACGGATCGTCCGGCCCTCGTCGTCCTCGTACATCTGATCTACCTGTGTGCGCGAGGGGGGATTTGAACCCCCACGCCCTTTCGGACACTGGCACCTGAAGCCAGCGCGTCTGCCGTTCCGCCACTCGCGCATGTAGCCGGGCAAGGCTATCCCAGCCTTCGATCAGGGCCCAAACCGGGCCGGAGGGTGCATAACTCTGGCCCCGCACCCCGATACGATCCTCGGACCCCGTCTCGGTGTCGGGGTGGTCGTCATGTCTGCGAAAGGAGGCGACGTGAAAGGACTGCAACGCTTCGAGCAACGGCTGGAGCAGATGATCTCGGGTGCCTTCGCGCGGGCGTTCCGCTCCGCGGTGCAGCCGGTGGAGATCGCCGCTGCCCTGCAGCGCGAGTGCGACAACAACGCCCAGATCCTGTCCCGGGACCGTCGTCTGGTGCCCAACGACTTCCATGTCGAGCTCTCCCAGACCGATCTCGACCGCCTCGCGACCTACGAGGACGCGATGGCCCAGGAGCTCATCGACCAGCTCCAGCAGCACGCTGACGGCCAGGGCTACGTCTTCACCGGACCGGTCAAGCTCGGCTTCGAGCCGGCCGACGACCTGACGACCGGCCGCTTCCGCATCCGGAGCTCGGCCCAGGCCCAGGTGACCGGCAACGCCTCCCACACCCAGGTACGACGAGCCCACGCGCTGCTCGACGTCAACGGCACGCAGCACCCCCTGCACGCGCCCGGGCTGGTCATCGGCCGCGGCACCGAGGCCGACGTACGCATCAACGACCCCGGCGTGAGCCGTCGCCACGTGGAGTTCCTCGTCACCGGTGGCGGCGACGACCTGCTGGTCGAGGTCCAGGACCTCGGCTCGACCAACGGCATGCTCGTCGACGACCGCAAGGTCCCGCGGGCCACGCTCCGCAACGGATCGCGAGTGAAGGTGGGCAACACGACGATGACGGTGCGCGTGGTCAGGGACGAAGCCGATGTCTGAGCTGACCCTCTTCCTCATCCGGGTCGCCTACCTGGCGATCCTGTGGATCTTCGTGCTCTCGGCGATCTCGGTCATCCGCTCCGACATGTTCGGCGCCCGGGTCCCCGAGACGGCGCGCGGCGGCAGCTCGGGCGGCGGCAAGCAGCCCAAGCAGAAGGCGCCGCCCAAGCGCCGCGGCTCCCCCACCCAGGTGGTGGTGACGGCCGGGACCAGCGAGGGCGCCACGGCGGCGCTGCAGGACGCCCCGATCCTGATCGGCCGCGGCACGGACGCCGCGATCCGCCTCGAGGACGACTACGTCTCGACCCGCCACGCCCGGATCGCCGCCTCGGGCGACCAGTGGTTCGTCGAGGACCTCGGGTCCACCAACGGCACCTACATCGGCACGGTCCGCATCACCCAGCCGACCACGATCACCCTCGGCACCCAGGTGCGGATCGGCAAGACGATCCTGGAGCTGCGCAAGTGAGCTCGCCGCTACGACTGCACTACTCCGCGATCTCCGACGTCGGGAGGGTCCGTAAGGACAACCAGGACTCCGGCTACGCCGGGCCGTGGCTGCTGAGCGTCTGCGACGGCGTCGGCGGTGCGGCCCGCGGGGACATCGCGTCCAGCACCGCGATCCAGCAGCTGCGCGAGCTCGACGACGCGCCGGTGGACGCGGCCGAGTCCGGCTCCGGCCTGCTCGAGCGGGTCACCGATGCCCTGCACCAGGCCCACGTTCGCATCGGGCGGCTCGTCGACGCCGATCCGGCTCTCAACGGCACCAGCACCACCGCCACGGTCGCGCTCTTCGACGGCTCCCGCATCGGGATCGGCCACGTCGGTGACAGCCGTGCCTACCTCTTCCGGGACGGCGAGCTCTCGCAGCTCACCAAGGACCACACCTTCGTCCAGTCGCTCATCGACGAGGGGCGCATCACCGAGGAGGAGGCGCGGGTCCACCCGCACCGCAACCTGATCCTCAAGGCGCTCGTCGGGATGCACGAGGCAGAGCCCGACCTCTTCGTGATCGAGCTCGTCGACGGCGACCGGCTGTTCCTGTGCAGCGACGGCGCGTGCGGCGTGCTCGACGACGGTCGGCTCGCCGACATCCTCAACATGGGCAGCCCCGACTTCGCCGCCGTCGAGCTGGTGCGCGCCAGCCTCGAGGCCGGCAGCTCCGACAACGTGACGTGCATCGTCTCCGACGTCGTCACCGACGAGGTCGCCCTGGCGGATCCCGAGATCGACGGCCTCGAGCCGATGCTGGTCGGAGCGGCCGCCGAGCTGCGCCGCCGCAGTCCGCGCGGGGCCAAGGGCAGCCTGTTCCGCGGCCACCGCTCCGGCGACACCGGCGAGCTCGACCCGATCGAGGCCGAGATCCCCGCAGGCGTGCGCGCCATCCCCGGCGACCCGATCGACCCCGAGACCGCCCGCTACGCCCCCCGACCCCCCGACCGCTTCCAGTGGCTCAAGCGGGTCCTGGTGCTGGCGATCGTCGTGGGCCTCGTGTGGGTCGGCGTCGCAGCCGCGTGGTCGTGGACCCAGGGCCAGTACTTCGTGGGTGAGCAGGACGGCAGCGTGGTCATCTACCGCGGCATCAACACCGACCTCCCGGGCGTCTCGCTGAGCTCGCTCTACCTCACCAGCGACGTCGAGATGGACAGCCTCTCCGACTACGACGCCGAGCGGGTGAGCGAGGGCATCGAGGTCTCTGACCTCGAGGCGGCGCGCGAGACCGTCCAGAACCTCCCCACCCAGACGGCACCGACCGACGCGGTCGGCTGAGATGTCCCAGACCTCCTCCGTCAAGGGGTTCGTGCACCGGCGTCGCCGGGGCGCCGAGCTCTTCCTCCTCGTGCTCGCGCTCGCCGTCGGTGTCGGCGCCTACGCCGCTGTCGGGATCGGCGTCGAGGGCAGCGTGCCCGTCGACATCGTCAGCTACGGCGGGTGGCTGACCGGGCTGGTCGTCGCGGCCCACGTCACGGTCCGCCTCGTCGCGCCGTACGCCGACCCGGTGCTGCTCCCGCTCGTCGCCGCGCTCAACGGGCTCGGTCTCGCCGTCATCCACCGTCTCGACCTCACCGAGGGCACCGCCTTCGCACGCCAACAGCTCACCTGGATGACGCTCGGGGTGCTGCTCTTCATCGGCGCGCTGGTGGTCCTGCGCGACCACCGCGTGCTCACCCGCTTCACCTACACCTTCGGTCTGCTAGCCATCGCGCTGCTGCTCCTGCCGTTGGTGCCCGGCGTCGGCAAGACCATCAACGGCGCCAAGATCTGGATCGGGGTCGGTCCGTTCAGCTTCCAGCCCGGCGAGGTCGCCAAGGTGCTGCTCGTGGTCGCCTTCGCCGGCTACCTCGTGCTCCACCGCGACGCGCTGGCGCTGGCAGGGCGCCGCTTCCTCTTCGTCGACCTGCCCCGCGGGCGCGACCTCGGTCCGATCCTCGTGATGTGGCTCGTCAGCCTCGGCATCCTGGTCTTCCAGAAGGACCTCGGCTCGAGCCTGCTGTTCTTCGGCCTCTTCCTGGTGATGCTCTACGTCGCCACCGAGCGGCCCGGGTGGCTCGTGGTCGGGGGGGCGCTGTTCGTCAGCGGCGCGCTCTTCGCGTGGCGCGCGTTCGGCCACGTGCAGGACCGGGTCGACATCTGGCTCCACCCGTTCCAGTACTACAACAACGCCACGCCGCCCTTCAGCGACCAGATCGTCGAGACCATGTTCGGCATGGCCTGGGGCGGGCTGATCGGCCGCGGCTTCGGCGAGGGCAACCCGACCCGGATCAGCTATGCCGAGTCCGACTTCATCATGGGTGCCATCGGCGAGGAGCTCGGCCTGACCGGCGTCATCGCGGTCCTCCTCATCTACGGCCTCATCGTCGAACGCGCCCTGCGGGTGGCCCTGATCTCCCGCGACGGCTTCGGCAAGCTGGTGGCCACCGGTCTGGCCGGCGTCGTCGCCCTCCAGGTGTTCGTGGTCATCGGCGGGGTCACCCGGCTGATCCCGCTCACCGGCCTCACGACCCCCTTCCTGTCCTACGGAGGCTCCTCCCTGGTCGCCAACTGGGTGATCATCGCGCTGCTGCTGCGCATCTCCGACCAGGCCCGACGACCGATCCCGGACCTGTCCGGGGCCGACGAGGAGCCCGACGAGATGAACACCCAGGTGATCAAGCTGTGAGCGACTCATGAACAAGCCCATCCGGACGATCTCGATGTTCTGCCTGCTGCTGTTCGTAGCCCTGATGCTCAACGCCACGTACCTGCAGTTCTGGCGCGCCGACTCCCTCGACAAGGACCCCCGCAACCGTCGGGTCATCGAGGCGGCCTACTCCCGCGAGCGGGGGGCGATCCTGGTCGGGCGCGAGCCGGTCGCCGAGAGCGTGCCGAGCGACGACCGCTACGAGTTCCAGCGCACCTACCCGATCCCGTTCAAGTACGCCCCCGTCACCGGCTACTTCTCCTTCTTCAGCCAGACCGCCATCGAGCAGACCCAGAACGAGGTGCTCTCCGGTGAGGACCCGCGCCTGTTCGTCACCAAGCTGGTCGACCTGCTCAGCAACGACCCCAACAAGGGCGGCAGCGTCCAGCTGACGCTCGACCCCGGGGCCCAGGACGCCGCCTACGAGGGGCTCGACGCCCTGCCCGGCAACGTCGAGGGCGCCGTCGTGGCGCTGGACCCTGCGACCGGCAAGATCCTCGCGATGGTCTCGCTGCCGACCTACGACCCCAACAAGCTGGCCTCCCACGACCTCGACGAGGTCACCTCGACCTATGAGCGGCTCGACGCCGACGAGTCCGAGCCGCTGGTCAACCGGGCGATCGCCAAGACACTGCCCCCGGGCTCGACCTTCAAGATCGTCACGGCCGCGGCCGCGATCGAGAGCGGCAACTACACCGCGAGCTCCGAGGTGCCCGGTGGCTCGACGTACCGCCTGCCGCAGACCTCGGGCGAGAGCGGGGTCATCGACAACGAAGGCCGCGACTGCGGCACCGACCGCATCCCCTTCGTCCAGGCGATGGAGAACTCCTGCAACACCACCTTCGCCGCGCTCGCCAACGAGCTGGGCGCGGAGGCGATGTTGAAGCAGGCCGAGGCGTTCGGCTTCAACTCCACCTACCTCGAGGACCTGCGGCCCCAGGCCGAGTCGGTCTTCCCCGCGGACATGAACCCACCCGAGACCGGCCAGTCCGGTATCGGCCAGTTCGAGGTGCGCTCCACGCCGCTGCAGATGGCGATGGTCATGGGTGCGGTCGCCAACAACGGCGTCGTCAAGCGGCCCTACATCGTCGACGAGGTCCAGTCCGCGGAGTACGACGTGCTCGAGAAGACCGAGGACAGCGACCTCTCCCAGGCCATCTCGTCCTCGACGGCCGCTGATCTCACGCAGCTGCTGGTCTCCACCGTCGACAACGGCACGGCGAGCCCCGCCGCGATCCCCGGCATCAGCGTGGCCGGCAAGACCGGCACGGCGCAGAGCGGCATCGACGACGTGGCGCCCTACGCCTGGTTCGTCTCCTTCGCGCCGGCCGACGACCCGCAGGTCGCGGTCGCCGTGATGATCGAGTCCGCGGACATCCCGCGCGGTGAGATCGCCGGCGGGCAGCTCGGCGGCCCGATCGCCAAGGCCGTCATGGAGGCGATCATCAATGACTGACGAGACCGGCAGCACCACGGGGGACGCGACCGGGCCGATCCGGTCGGAGCGCTTCGCCGACGACGGCCGGCGCTACCGCCTCGACTCCCGGATCGCCACCGGCGGGATGGGCGAGGTGTGGCGGGCGACCGACACCACGCTGGGCCGCGAGGTCGCGGTCAAGCTGCTCAAGCACGAGTTCGCCGACGACGCCACGTTCCGCTCCCGCTTCGAGACCGAGGCCCGGCACGCGGCCGCGCTGCACCACCCGGGCGTCGCTGGGGTCTATGACTTCGGTGAGGCCGTGGCCGGCGACGGGTCCGGGCAGCCCCGACCGTTCCTCGTCATGGAGCTCGTCGACGGCAAGCCGCTCTCCGACCTGCTCGCCGGCGGTCGCGCGCTCGACCCCGAGGTCGCCCGGGACCTGCTCGCGCAGGCCGCCGACGCGGTGGCGGTGGCGCACGCGGCCGGGATCGTGCACCGCGACATCAAGCCCGCCAACCTGCTCGTGACACCCGAGCGGCAGATCAAGATCACCGACTTCGGCATCGCCCGTGCGGCCGACGGCGTCGGCATCACCCAGACCGGTCAGGTCATGGGGACCCCGCAGTACCTCTCGCCCGAGCAGGCCCGCGGCAACCCCGCGACCACCGCCTCCGACGTCTACTCGCTCGGCTGCGTGGCCTTCGAGTGCCTCGTCGGCCGGCGCCCCTTCCAGGCCGAGTCACCGATCGCCACCGCGCTGGCCCACCTCCAGCAGCCGGTGCCCGAGCTCCCCGACGACGTGCCCGCCGACCTCGCTGTCGTCGTACGACGAGCCCTGGCCAAGGAGCCCGCCGAGCGCTATCCCGACGCGGCCGCCTTCGCCGCGGCCCTGCGCGACCCCGCTGCTGCTGCCGCGACCCAGGTGGTCGCACCGGCTGCCGCGCCGCCTGTCGATGCCCAGGGCACCCAGGTGATGGCCGCGGTGCCGCTCGGCACCGGGCCCGCCACCGTGTCCACGCCGGTGTCCACACCCGTGTCACCGCCGGGCGAGGCAGCGCGGCGCACACCGTGGGTGCCGATCCTGGTCGTCCTGCTGGTGCTCCTGCTGGCAGCCGGTGCCTTCGCTCTTCTGCGAGGCGGCGACGGCACCGAGGAGCCCACGACGCCGACGTCCTCGACCGGCGAGCGGGTGGTGATCGACGAGAGCGACTTCGTGGGCCGCCCCGTCGACACCGTCGTCGACGAGCTGACCACGCGCGGCCTGCGCGTCGACACGATCGAGCTCGACAACCCCGGCAACGAGACCGCCGGGCTGGTGGACGGGGTCGACCCGTCGGGCCGACTCCGCGTCGGCGACCTCGTCGAGGTGACCTACTGGGGTGATGCCCCCACCGAGGAGCCCACCCAGGAGCCCACGCCGGAGCCCACCGAGGAGCCCACACAGCAGCCGACCGAGGTCCCCACCCAGGAGCCCACACTGCCTCCGACCGAGGTCCCCACCCAGGAGCCGACGCAGACGACACCGCCGCAGGAGAGCAGTCCGCCCGCGCCCGCCCAGACCACGCCCCCGGCCGTCGCCGAGGGCAGCACCGCCCCCGAGGGCCTGACCACCGACTCCACGAGCGAGAGGGAGAGCACGCTGTGAGCACCTCAGGTCCCACGCTGATCGGCGGGCGCTACGAGCTCGGCGAGCTGCTCGGCCGCGGCGGTATGGCGGAGGTCCGCAAGGGCACCGACCGACGTCTGGGGCGCGTGGTCGCGGTCAAGCGGCTGCGCACCGACCTGGCCAGCGACGCGACGTTCCAGGCTCGTTTCCGTCGCGAGGCGCAGTCGTCGGCCTCGCTCAACCACCCCTCGATCGTGGCGGTCTACGACACCGGTGAGGAGCCGTCCACCGACGGGTCCGGCGTAGCCCAGCCCTACATCGTGATGGAGCACGTCGCCGGCCGTACGCTGCGCGAGATCCTGCGCGAGGGCCGCAAGATCCTGCCCGAGCGCGCGCTCGAGATCACCAGCGGAGTCCTGGCCGCGCTCGACTACAGCCACCGCGCGGGCATCATCCACCGCGACATCAAGCCCGGCAACGTCATGCTGACCCCCAGCGGCGACGTGAAGGTGATGGACTTCGGGATCGCGCGCGCGATCAGCGACGCCTCCTCCTCCATGACCCAGACCGCGGCCGTGGTCGGCACCGCCCAGTACCTCTCCCCCGAGCAGGCCCGCGGCGAGACCGTCGACTCCCGCTCGGACGTCTACTCCACCGGCTGCCTGCTCTACGAGCTGCTCACCGGACGCCCGCCCTTCATCGGCGACAGCCCCGTCGCCGTCGCCTACCAGCACGTCCGCGAGCCGGCGGCCCCGCCGTCGGACCACGACACGGACCTGCCGCCCGAGATCGACACCATCGTCATGACGGCGCTGGCCAAGCGGCTCGAGGAGCGCTACCAGTCGGCGGCCGCGATGCGCGCCGACATCGAGCGCTACCTCTCCGGTCGTCCCGTGCAGGCCGCGGTCCTTCCCGGCAACGAGACCACCCGGGTCGTCCCCGTCGTCCCGGCACTCGCCGCAGGTGCGATGGGGGCCGAGGCCAGTGACACGATGCTGACGCCCGCCGCGACCGCCCCCCGGCCGCCGATGCCGGTCGCCGCGGACGACGATCCGCGCCGCCGAGCCGGTCTGGTCATCACGCTCGGCGTGCTGGTCCTCGGACTCATCGTGGCTGCTGCCTACTTCGTGCTGCCCGCCATGTTCGAGAGCCCACCGGAGCAGAACCAGGTCCCCAGCGTCGTCGGGGAGAGCCTGGACGCCGCCCGACAGGCGATCGGCGACGCCGGGCTGAGCGTGGGCGACATCAGCTATGAGGACGACGACTCGGTCCGCGAGAACCACGTCATCAGCCAGGATCCCAATCGCGACCAGTACGTTGACCCCGGCACCGCCATCGACCTGCTCGTCTCCTCCGGCAAGCCGACCGTCGTCGTGCCGTCGGTCGTCGGCCAGCTGCGCGGTGAGGCAGCTGCACAGCTCCGCGCTGCCGACCTGAAGGTCGTCGTGGAGGAGCGCGACAGCGACGAGGACAAGAACCAGGTGCTCGAGGTGTCACCCACAGCGGGCGCCGAGGTGCCCATCGGTACCGTGGTGACCGTCTACTACTCCGACGGGCCCGAGCTCATCCCCGACGTCATCGGCGACCAGCAGAACGTCGCGGAGGAGAAGATCCGGGCTGCCGGCTTCTCGCCGGTGGTGAAGGCCGACGACGGGTCGATCGAGCCGGCCGGCACCGTCACCGACCAGTTCCCCGCCTCGGGGGACCCGGCCGACCAGGGCGCCCAGGTGATCATCTTCGTCTCGACCTTCGTCGAGCCGACGCCGACACCGACGCCCACCCCGACGCCCACGCCCACCGACACCCCGCCACCCGATCCGCTGCCCACCGACATCCCCGGCCGCTCGAGTGGTCCCCGGGTGGAGCCGAGCACCGGGCCGTGAGCCTCCCGGCGTGACGGTGCTCCGCGAGCTGCGTGGCTCGGTGCTCGACGCCGCCCTCGTGATCGTCGACGCGCTGCGACTCCTCGCCCGGCACTGGCCGGCGCTGGTGAGCATCTTCCTGCTGGGTCTGGCCGTCCGCAACGCCGCGATGTGGGCGGCGGTCGTGCTCGGCCGTGAGCACCCCGTCCTGGCCTCGCTGCTGGTGCCGCTGGCGCCGCTCGCGATGGTGATCGCCCTGGTGCTGATGCTGCGGGTGGCGGGATCCTCGACACGATGGACGCACGACACGTCGTCGGCCCCCGGCGCCACCGGGCGGGTCGCCCGCCGCGAGCGACTGGCGCTGCTCGCGTCGGCGCTGGTGCCGTTCCTGACCGTCTACGCGCTGCAGGGGCACCTTGACGCCGACCGCGACCAGTTCATCAACGAGAGCTACGCCGACGAGTTCGCCTCCGGTGCGCTGCTCGGCGGCGGGGGGCTCGACGACCGCACCCTGGTGACCGTGACCAGCTGGCAAGTCGGGCTGGTCGTCGTGGCGCTGCTGATGCGCGGGGTGATGGACCGTTTCGACCTCGCACGTCGGCACACGGCCTTTGCCTTCCTCGCCGCGCTGGTGGAGGTCACCTGGTTGACCTGGCTCGCCGCGCTGCTGACCTCGCGCTGGCGCGATGCCGGCGGCTGGCTGGGCGATCGGGTCGTCCTCGACGAGGCTGCCGGAGCCTGGCAGCGCGTCACCGGGGTCCTCGGGCCGTTCACCGCACCGCTGCGAGCGGTCGGCGACGTGGTGGTCGGCATCGTGACCGGCATCAGCGACATCGTGGTCACGCCGGTTGCGTGGCTCACGGTCGGTGCGGTCGTGCTCGCCGGGGGTCTGCGCGAGAGCCGACGGGCGAGGATCGAGGAGCACCGGGTCGTCGTGAGCGCCCGGGAGCGGGTGGGCACCCAGCTCCGCGGTCGGTTCGGGCGCCTGCAGGCCCACCGCGCCTGGCGACCGGAGCGGGTCGGTGACCTGCTCGGTCGCCGCTTCGAGGACCTCGTGGCGGGACTGCGCACGCTCGCGCACGCCGGCGTGATCCCGGTCCTGACGTTCTGCCTCGTCCTGGGTCTGGCCCGGCTGGCCGAGTGGGGCACGGCGCTGCTCCTGCGTGCGCTCGTCGGACCCCGCGACCCGGACACGATGGTGGCCTTCTCGCCCTACCTGGACATCGCGACGCGCACGGTCTACACCGTGGTCATCGTCGTGCTCGTGGCGGCCGCGGTGTCGCGCCTGCTGACCCGTCGCCTCCAGGAGGACGTCAGTCTCGCACGCTGATCTCTGCGACGTCCGGGGCCTCCCACCACAGCCGCACCCGGTCGGGCACGGCATCGTCGTCGGTCACGACCAGGACGGACACCGCGTAGGTCGGGGGCCGCGGCCGGTCGCCCTCGAGCCGGCTGCCGTCGTACTGCGGACCCGTGCGGCCCTCGGGTTCGCAGGTCGGTCCCGGCACACTGGACTCGCCGAGCATCATGCCCGCTGCAGCGGCCTCACGACCCCGGGTGTCGACCAAGGACACCTCGCACCCGCCCAGCGGCACCTCCGGATCGACCTCGAGACGCAGCCGCACCTCCCACACCGCACTCCCGGCGACCGGCACCAGCGGCTCGGGGCCGGAGAAGCCCTCGACCTGCGTCGCGGGCACGACCTCGAGGAGCGTGACCGTGAGGTCGCGGCGCTGCTCGTGGCCCTCCGCGTCCTCCCAGGCGTCGGAGACCTCCAGCGGCGCCCCCTGGCTGCCGGTCGTCACGTCATGGAGCTGCTCGGGCCACCAGAACACCTGCAACCGGCTCGCCGTCGCCACGAGCACCAGCGCGAGCGCCACTGGCAGGACCAGCAACCAGCGCCACCTCACGACGCCTCGCCGTCGCCCAGGTCATCGTCGCCCAGGTCATCGTCGCCCAGGTCATCGTCGCCCAGGGAGGGTGCCGGTACGGCGTACGCGGGCGCGGTCGCGAAGGCCTCGGCGTCGGCGCGGGTCAGGCCCAGGTCGATCTCGGCCATCGCGTCGAAGCGGGTGTCCCTGGAGAGCCGCGCCAGGCGCAGCTGCAGCGTGGGCAGGGCATCGGGCGGCACCTCGACGAAGACGGTGCAGTGGGCCGCCAACCCCGGCGGGCTCTCGGTGCACGCGTTGGCGTTGCGGCCCACCAGGCCCCACACGCGACCGTCGGCGTCGCCGAGCTCGGCGAAGGTGATGGGGGTGTTCTCCTCGGTGGCGACGACCGTGTAGCGCACCACCACCCAGAGACCGGGGGAGACCAGCTCGCTGCCGTACTGCTCGACCCGCGTCGTGCCGAGCACCTCGTCGACCGTGACGGTCGCCGTGCGCAGGTCGATCCGATCGCCCACCCCGCCACTGCGCACGTGCGGCTCCGCGCCGGGGTCGGCGTCGTCGTCGGGCAACCAGCCCTGCAGGAGGGAGCCCGTGGCCAGGAGGCCGAGGCCGACGAGACCGGTGGTCAACCCCCTGCCCATCCGGCTGCCCCACCTGACGTCCAGTGCCCGCCACCCCGTCGCCATCAGAAGCCTTCCGGCTCGGGTCGGACAGCCGGCAGGGGCGCCACGTCCAGCGTCAACCGGGCGACCGGCGCGGCGTCGTACCAGCCGAGGTCGCCGTCGAGGGCGCTGGCACGACGGGTGTGCTCGAGCAGGGTCACCGTCAGCCGATCGGGCACGGAGTCCTCGTCGACGACGAAGGTGACCTGCACGTCGTAGAGCAGGCCCGGTCCCAGCCCGAGCAGGCTGGAGCCGTCGGCCGCAACCCGGACACCCGGCTCGGGGACCTCTGTCGGGGAGCCGAACTGGTCGTAGGAGCTGCTCAGGTCGGCCGTGATCGCGTCGGTCAGCGGGGTCGAGGTCACGGACTCGGGAGCCATCGACTCGATCTGGCCCGTGACCACGATGAACGCCTGACCCGGCTCGGCGTCGCGTCCGTCGAGGGTGAAGCCTGCCGCAGCCTCGTCCAGCCGCACCCGGAAGGGCATCGCGTCGACCGCGGTGCCCGGCGCGACGCTCACCGCACCGTCCGGCGTCGAGCGTGCCCAGCCCCCCAGCACGGTGGTGAGCAGCAGCGCGACGGCGAGAGCCAGTGTCGTCGCCGTCAGCCACGGGTGGCGCCGCGCGATCGCCACGGGCGAGAGTGGCTCCCGGGTCGGCACGGGGCGAGTCTAGGTGCGCGTGAGTCGTGTGCCCCACAGCGCGCTCAGGCGCTGCGGGCGACACACGACCCGCCACGCGCGTCGGGCGCGGCTCAGCGCAGCGGTTCGGCGTAGCTGCGGCTCAGCAGCCCGTCGTAGGCCGGGGCATCGACATCGTCCTCGAGCTCGAAGTCCCAACCGACCGAGATGTCGGGGAGCTCGGCGCGGGCGAGGTAGTAGGCGACGTCGGCGTCGTTGAAGACGGTGTCCTCGAGCTGGCCCGGGTCACCGACCGCCTCGATCACGTAGGGCTGCGCGTAGGGGACACCCTGGAGCAGCACCGCGTTGCCGTGGCACTTGATGCCGGTCGTGGACACGACCCGCTGCCCCTGGATCGTCACCGCGGTCGCGCCACCGCGCCACATGGCGTTGACGACCGCCTGGATGTCCTGCTGGTGCACCACGAGCAGGTTGAGGTCGCGGCCGGTGGAGTTGATGACGTCCTCGGAGGCATCCGACAGGGTCACCGAGATGCCGGCGCCCCTGCGCGGGGTGAGGCCGGCGGGGTCCTCGAGCTCCTCGATGCGTTGCCGGAACTTGTTGACCGTCCGGTCGTCGACGTCGGCCGAGAGCACCTCGATCTCCGAGGTGAGCTCGGCGAGGCGGCCCTTGAGTGCGTCGTAGTCGTCGGCCTCGTTCTGCACCAGGGAGGCCAGGTCGGTGTAGCGGCCGGGGCGCAGGTCCGTGCCCTCGGAGCTGTAGGCGCTGATCGTGAACAGCGAGCCGCTCAGCAGCACC
>Ga0136639_10000237_pt1 | contig 17610 bp, 16 predicted proteins | sample AntDrymUQ8592106_2_FD_113739 | JGI IMG/M metagenome (GOLD analysis project Ga0136639, IMG submission 113739) | Polar desert sand microbial communities from Dry Valleys, Antarctica - metaG UQ859 (21.06) | ecosystem: Environmental > Terrestrial > Soil > Desert | place: Antarctica: Dry Valley...
GCATCGCGTAGTCCTCGGCGAGCTTCACCGGGTCGTTGGTCGTGATGAGGGTCGTCGCCGTCGACAGGATGATCGACTCCGTCTTCGCAGCGATGTAGCCGAGCATCGTCGTCGGTGACGAGGGGATGAACGGCGGATTGTGGTGTTCGCCGAGCGCGAAGACATCGAGTCCGACCTCTTCGGCCTTCCGCGCGATCGCGAGGATCGCTCTGATGCGCTCGTTCTCGCTCGGGGCCAGGCCGGTCGTGGGGTCGGGCGTGACGTCTCCGACGGTGAAGATCCCGAACTGCATCACGGCCTGCTCCCTTCGAGCGAGTTACCCATGCTCGGCACGCTTGTCCGTCATTCGCGCGGGCTGGACCGGGAGAGCAGCGAGCGGAGGCCGACGAAGACCAGGCCAGCGACGACCAGGACCACGATGACCTTGATCAGGAACGCGAGCGCGCTGAACACGAACCCGACGACCCACCACGCGATGACGATCGAGATAATGACTCCGATGACCGTGATGATGGTGGTTTTGTTCATCCGTCGAGCTTATCCCCGGCCTAGTGGGAGACTTGGTGCATCCCGTCTTCGAGAGGCCCTATTCGTGATCACCGCTGCCGCTGACGGCTCCGCACTCGGCAATCCCGGTCCGGCCGGCTGGTCCTGGTACGTCGACGAGTCGTGCTGGGGAGCTGGCGGCTGGCCGCACGCCACCAACAACCAGGGCGAGCTCAAGGCGGCGCTCGAGTTGTTCCGGGCGACGGCACACCTTGACGACGAGCTCCTCGTGCTGTGCGACAGCCAATACGTGATCAATTCGGTGACGAAGTGGATGCGCGGGTGGAAGGCGAAGGGCTGGCGCAAGGGCGACGGCAAACCCGTCCTCAACCTCGAGCTGCTCATGGAGATCGATGAGGCGATCGCGGGGCGCAGGTACCGCTTCGAGTGGGTCAAGGGCCACGCGAATCATCCGCTCAACGAGGCGGCCGACTCCCGCGCGCGGGCCGTCGCCGAGGCGTTCCAGCGCGGGGCGCGAATTCCGTCCGGTCCCGGCTGGGTGCGTGTCGGTGATGCGCCGCGCGACTCGGGCCGCGAGGGGATCGACGGTGCCGCGATCACGGCCGAAGTCGCCGCCGACGTCGCCGCGGATGTCGCGAACAACGTCGCGTCATTGCCGAGCACGCATCCCGAGCTCTTTTCCTTCGAGGCCGAACCGGAGCCGGAAACCGCGGTGACGGTGTTACTCAGCCCACAGGAGCACGGGCGGCTGCTGGCGCGGGCGAAGACCCGCGGTGTGAGCCCTGAGAAGCTTCTGCGCGACCTGATCTGACTAGCGCCCCGCGCCACCCTCGGCGAGGTAGGCGAGTCGGCGCAGTGTCTCGACGTTGCGGTTGTGGATCAGCACGTCGCGCACCAGCTTCGGCATCAGGCGCCCCGTGCCCTCGGCGACATCCTCGACGATCCTCACGATGCAGCCGTCCCCGCGGGGCTTCACGTCGATCACGACGTCGGCCTCACCGATCGGCCACCCCCTGGCCCGCATTCGCGCGTGCCGGGGCGGGTCCCATTCCCTCATGCTGGTCGTGTCGTCGATGATGGCCGGCCAGACGCCGAACGAGTGCGCGATTCGAGACCCCGGGGAGGGCCACGCCTTGTCGACGGAGCGGATGCGCGAGGCGCCGACCACCCAGCTGGGATACAGCCAGCCGTCGGCGAGCACCCGGAAGACTGCGTCCGGTGCGCACCGGAGCAATCGGGTGGTGGTGGCCATGTCAGTCCAGTCCGAGGCGGGGAGGCGTCGTGATGCCGAACTCCGCGGCGAGGGCGCTGCGTGCGGCGTAATAGCCGGGCAGCCCGTGCACGCCCGGGCCGGGCGGGGTCGACGACGAACAGAGGTAGAGGCCCGGTGCGGGAGTGCGCCATGGGTCGGGCGACAGCACCGGGCGGGCGACGAGCTGCCAGAGGCTCGGCGATCCGGCTGCGATATCGCCGCCAACGTAGTTCGGGTTGTAGCGCTCCATCTCGACCGCGGTCTGGCTCGCCGACGCGATGATCACGTCGCGGAAACCGGGCGCGTATCGCTCGATCTGCGCGGTGATGGCTTCGGTGGGGTCGACCGTCGACCCTGCGGGCACGTGCGTGTAGGCCCAGAGCGTCTGGAAACCGAGGGGTGCCCTCGACCGGTCCAGCAGGGTCGGTTGCGACGCCAGCACGTAGGGACTTCGCGGATGCCGGCCGGCGGCAACCTCCGCCTCCGATGCGGCCAGCTCCGCACGGGAGCCGCCCAGGTGCACCGTGCCGGCGGCGCGCACGTGCTCGTTCGCCCACGGCACCGGCGCGTTGAGGGCGAAGTCGACTTTCGCGGCGGCGTTGCCGTAGCGGAAACGTCGCAGCGCCCTGGAGTATCGCGCAGGGAGGGCGTCGCTTGCGATGGACGCGAGCGAGCGGGCGCTCACATCAAGGATCACGGCGCGGGCCGACGGCAGCTCGGCGAGGGAGGTGACTTCGGTGTCCGTGACAATTTCACCCCCGTGGGCCATGAGATCCGCGGCCATCGCGTCGATGATCGACTGGCTCCCATCGACGGGGATCGGCCAGCCCTTCGCGTGGGCGTGGGTGGCGAGAACGAGCCCGACTGCAGCGGTTTCGAGGCTCGGCATCCGTCGGATCGAATGGGCGTTGACCCCCGTGAGCATCGCGGGGGCCTCGTCCTCGACGAAGCGGGCGTTCCACGCGGGGCTGCCCTGCTCGAGGATGCGCGCGGCGAGGCGGAGCGCGGTGAGCGGATGCCGGGGAAGCTGCAGCATGTTCGACCCGGTGAACTGGGCGACCTCGGCCACATGGTCGACGAGAGGGCCGAACAGTCGTTTCCACGCGCGGCCATCGGGGCCGAGGCTCTCCGCGGTGCGGTCGAGGTCGCGCCACGCGACACCCGCCCTGCCGTTGTCGAGCGGATGCGCGTAGGAAATCTCGGGCACGAGGAGCTTGATGCGCCGGTCCAGCTGGAACTTCTGGAAGAAGCCGGAGGCGAGTGCCATCGGGTGCACCGCCGAACAGACGTCATGGCGAAACCCGGGGAGAGTCGATTCGACAGTGCGGGCACCTCCACCGATCGTGGGGTTGCGCTCGTACACGCGCACCGAGAGCCCCGCCCTGGCCATTGTCACGGCGGCGGCCATCCCGTTTGGCCCGGACCCGACGACAATCACATCGATGGTGTGCATCCTTCCAGCGTGCATCCTCGAGAGTCAATTACTCAAGTCTCGCACCATGTCCGGGCGCGATCCATCACAGCGGGCTACCGGGTGTCGGGGGCTCGTGGCACCATCGAGCAATGAGGCACACGATCGTTCCCCCGTATCTGCTCAGGCGACTCACCACGCTCGAGGACCCCGCGATGGCGCACGTCGCGCGGGCCGCGCGCGAGTCGCTCGCGCTGGACGAGTCGATCCGCCAGAAACGGGCCGTCGCGGGCGAGCAGGGGGCTCAGCGCGGCGCACGCCGCCTCGAGCCTCCCGCACGCTCCATCTTCGACGCCGAGCAGACCGAGACCCTGCCGGGCACCCTTGTGCGGTCCGAGGGGGACGAGCCCGGCCCTGACGTTGCCGTGGGTGAGGCCTACGACGGGTTCGGCCACACGCACGCACTCTTCCGCGAGGTCTATGGCCGCGCATCCATCGACGACGACAACATGCCGCTGCTCGGCACTGTGCACTTCGGACGCGATTACGAGAACGCGTTCTGGGACGGCGAACGCATGGTCTTCGGCGACGGAGACGGAATGGTCTTCGGCCGGTTCACCGCCTCGCTGAGCGTGATCGGGCACGAACTCGCGCACGGCGTCACCCAGTACACCGCGAACCTGATCTACCGGGGCCAGTCCGGCGCGCTCAACGAGTCGATCTCCGACGTTTTTGGGGCACTCGTCGAGCAGCGGGTGCTCGGTCACACCGCAGAGACCGCAAGCTGGATTATCGGCGCCGGGCTGTTCACGGATCGGGTCGAGGGGCTGGGTCTGCGCTCGATGAAGGCCCCAGGAACGGCCTACGACGACGACGTTCTCGGCAAGGATCCTCAGCCAGACTCCATGAACGGCTACATCGACACCGTGGGTGACAATGGGGGCGTGCACCTCAATTCGGGCATCCCCAACCGCGCGTTCTACCTCGCGGCGACGGCGATCGGCGGCGACGCGTGGAGCTCGGCCGGCCAGATCTGGTATGACACCGTTTCGGGCGGCACGATTCCGGCATCCTGCGACTTCATCACCTTCGCCCGGGCGACGGCGGGTGCGGCCGCCGACCGGTTCGGCGCCGACTCGATCGAGCACGTCGCGGTGACCGAGGCGTGGGCGACCGTCGGCCTGGGGTCGTGACCGGGCAGTGAGGCCAGCCATGAAGATCACGGTGACCCGCAGCGGCGGCATCGCTGGCCTGACACGCGAGTGGGTGGTTCGCGTGGAGGAGCAGGGCGACCCCGATTCGTGGTTCCGGCTTGTCGAGCAGCTGCCGTGGCAGCCCCGTCATCGTTCGGCGGCGCAGCCCGACCGCTACGTCTATCGAATTGGGGTGTCCCGCCGACACATCACGCTGCCGGAGCAGGATCTGACCGGCCCGTGGCGCCTACTTGTCGACCGGGTGCGCGACGCGGTCGACCAGCCCGAGAAAGAGTGATGGACCGGAAGCCCCCCGGCTTCCGGTCCATTCCGCGCCTTTCGGCACTGATCATTCCCCCGAATGACCCACTGACCATTCCCCCGAATGATCTACTTCGCCGTCCCCCCGGAAAGCGTCGTAGGACAATGATGCGGCATGTCAGCCAGTCAGAAACATCCCCACTCCGGGGGTTCCCCGGTCGGGGGACATGGGGGACAAGAATTCCGTTCGCGACTTCCTCCGCTGGATGCCCTTCGCTGGATGCCCCGCGCTGGATGCCCCGCGCTGGATGCCCCGCGACGGGGGCCCGGACTCTGGGCAGCCGGGACCCCGCCACTCGACGCACACAGTACACACGGGCGCTTAGGAGTCGCCTCGTCGCCGAGTGAATCGAACTCAGTCATGCTGGACACCGACCGGGTCCGATCGTGGGACGCGTGCCGAAGCACGTGGTCGCTACGGTACGGCCCCAAACTCAACGGCAGCTTGGAACTGCCCGATCAGCGCACGGCGTAGTTCGCTGTCGTCGCGAGCACTATCCCCCAGGCGGCGAGAAACACCACACCGAGCAGCGCAGTGCTGATCGCGACGACCCACAAGCGCCGCACGGCGCGCGCGGTGTGGACCTGACTGCAGACCGAGGCGAATCGGGTGCGGAGCTCGTCACCATCCTGCGGCACGGACGCGATGCCGAGCCAGGTGCTGGGCTTTTCCGCATGTGCCACGAGCCGTCTGATCTCATGCTCGTCCAGGCAGGCCGGAAGCGCCTCGAGGGCCCCGACCAAGCCTGCAGGATCGACGACGACGACATCCCGCGGCAGGTCGCGAACGGTGATGCTGTGAGGGTCGACGACCACGAGCACGCCGATCGCCTTGACGTGCGCACCGTACGCCGCCGCGAGGGCGCGCTCGGCCCTCCCCACCTCGAACTCAGATTCCCGCACGTAGGACGACCCGATCCCGGCGACCCGCAGGGCGCCCCACCCGACCGAGACGCTCTGCTGCCCCACATCGATCGTGCGGATGCAGAGCACTCCGGCCGGTCCGATCGCCAGATGGTCGATGTCGACCTCGCTCTCCCCCTGCGGGATCGCGTGGAGCACGGTCCAGCGCGAATCAAGTCTCGCCAGGGACTCGCCGACGCCGAGCTCGCCGAGCACGCGCCGGTACCGCCGGCCGCTCTCCTCGTCAAGCGGACTCGCGCCGAAGCTGCGGGCGAGTCTGGACGGCGGCGGGGTCTGGTCGTGGGAGGCGAGGAAGCCCGTCATGGCGCCGTGCGCCGGCACTCGATCGCGCAGGGAGGCGGGGGGAATAGCCCTGCCCGGCTCCGGAGATTGCGCCATATCATTCCCGATCTCGAGAGCGACACCACACCATCCGATTGGATGATGACCGTCCCTCACACCACCTTGTCAACCGGGCGGCGGTTCCAAAACCCCCCGAGAGCGGGTGGGAGCGGCCCCAGTTCGGGGCCCACCGCCGGCGCCACCAGGTCAGCTGCGAGTGGGTATCAGCAGTGTGCGATGCTCTGGACGTCGTATCCGGTGAGCCGGTCACGGCCCCCGAGCCCGTCCAACTCGAGCACGATGCGGATGCCGGCCACGATGTAGCCGGCGCGCTCCACGAGGCTCGCCGCCGCCGCCAGGGTTCCGCCAGTGGCGAGCAGGTCGTCGACGAGCAGCACTCGTGAGCCGACCGGCAGCCGGCCCTCGTGCAGTTCGAGCTCGGCCGTGCCGTACTCGAGGTCGTAGCTCTGCGCCAGCACGTCGCCGGGGAGCTTGCCGGCCTTGCGCACCGCGACGACGCCCAGGCCGGCACTGTAGGCACCGGCTGCTGCCAGCAGGAAGCCTCGCGCCTCGACCCCCGCGATCGCCACGACGTCGTCGGCCCCGTCAGCGGTGAGAGCGTCGTGCATGAGCGCGTCGATGACGGCTCGGAATGCGATCGGGTCGGCGAAGACGGGGGTGAGGTCGCGGAACAGGATGCCGGGCGAGGGGAAGTCCGGGTAGCTGTCCATGAGTTTGTGCACGTGGTTGCTGGCCTGCTCGCGGATCATCCGGTCAACGCTACGCGGTCCGGCCGGGGCCAGGCGCACGTCGGGCTACTGCAGTAGCGTTCGGTGCAGGAATGCGGCGACATCGTCGATCTCGTCGCGGGATATCGAGTGCCCGATGCCGGGGTATTCACGCACGGTGAGCTGCGCGTGCTCGGGCAGCCATCGCATCGTGCGCTCGATCGCATCCGCAGGGATCACCGGGTCTGCGGGGTCGCGTCCCCAGAACACCGGTCGTGCGGCGGCGGCGAGGAGCGTGTCCTGTTCAGCATCCGCCCCGCCCTCGATCGAGAAGCCCGCGAGGTTCACAAAGCTCTCGAACCGGTGGGGTGCATGGCGGAGTAGCTGGGTGGTCAAAGCACCGCCCTGGGAGAATCCCACGACGGCGACGCGCGCATTCGGCGCAACCCGCGCGAGCCAGTCGAGCACTCCGGCGGTTGCGGCGATCGCGGTTGCGGGATCGGGAGACCCGGGAAGGCCCGAGCGGAACCAGGTCCAACTGTCGCCCGGCGCACCACCGACGTGCGGGAGTGGGGCGCGCACGGACGCGTAGACGGCATCCTGCGGTAGCACCGGCACGAGCGAGAAGAGGTCGCGTTCATTCGATCCCCGGCCGTGCAGCAACACCACGAGCGGTCGCGTGTCGCCCGGCAGGAGCCGGTCGGACCACACGACGGCGTCATCGTCGAGCGGCAGGTCGCCGGGGCGGGCGGATGGGAGGGGCACGGCGGTGTCGTTCATGATCGGTCCAGACTAGATGCCGCGCGAGCTGCGGCCGGAGCGGGGCGTCACTCGGCGATCGGTCCGAGCAGCGCCGTCGCCACCGTCGCGTGGGCGGAATCGGCGGTGCTGGGGTGGAAGCCACCCGCGAGCACGTCGCGGTAGAGGCGGCTGAGTTCGTTGTCGGCGGCGAAGCTGGCACCCCCGGTGACGGAGATGGCCTCGTCAACGACGATCCTGGCCGACTGGGTAGCCGCGAGCTTGAGGCCCGCGGCCTTGCGGAACCACTGGTCGCCGTGGTCGACCCGGTTGTCGATGTCGTCCGCGAGGGCCTCCAGGCGCGGCCACACCGCGTCCTGCGCCATCGCGGCCCGTGCGATCTTCATCCGGATCAGCGGATCCTGGCTCTTCGCAGCGCCTGTCGAACGGGAGACCCGGGTGGTCGCCTGCACCGCCAGCTCGAGCGCGCGGTCGCCGATGCCGGCGTAGACGGCGGCAATGAGGATCTCGAAGTTGGCGAAAATCGCGAGGATGAGCGGATCGGCGCTGGGTCCGGGGTCGAGGCGCCGGTATACCCGCCGCGCCTCAGCGGTCGCACCGTCGAGCGTGGTGGTGCGGCTCTGGGTAGCGCGCATGCCGAGCGTGTTCCAGTCGTCGTGCACTGTGATGCCGGGGCTGTCGCGGGTGATGACGGCGTGGACAAGCTTCGGGGCGTCGGCCGATGTCGCGTCCAGCCCGAAGGTGCCGAGGCGCGTCCAGGCCGGCGACAGGCTCGTGAAGACCTTAGTTCCGGTGAAGGCGTAACCGCCGCCGGGCAGTGGCTCGGCCTCGGTCGAGCTTGCGAAGAGCACGAGATCGTTGCCTGCCTCGCTGATGGCAAAGGCGAACAGTTCCCCTGCCGCCGCGTCGCGCAGCACGAAGTCGAGGCTCCCGTCGCCGCGCTCGTGCAGGGCCTTGGCGACAGCGGTCCAGATCAGGTGCATTCCGATCGCGAGCGCCGTCGCGGGCGCGGCGCGCGCGAGCCGCGCCTGCTCGTGCACCACGTCGCGCAGCGCCAGGCCCGCGCCGCCCAACTCGGCCGGCACCAGGGCGGCAAGGTAGCCGGCTTCCGTGAGCTCGACGAGGTCGTCACTGAAGAACGCGTTGTTGCGGTCGTAGGCGGGTGCGCGGGCATGGATGCGCGCGAGGAGGTCGTCGCTCAGGAAAGACATGCGCTCAAGTCTCGCAGCTTGACCGTGCAGACGGCCTAGGCCTCGAGCACGCCCTTCGGCAGATCGCCGTCGGTCACGAGGGTGAGTCGCTGGGTGGGCCTGGTCATCGCGACGTACAGTGCACCCGCACCCCGCTCACTTTCGCTGACGACCCCGCGCGGATCGACGATGACGACCGAGTCGAACTCGAGCCCCTTCGCATCCTGCGGGCTGAGAACCGCGATGGAACGGGACAGTCCGTGGGAACCGAGCCCGATGTGCTCAGCGAACTCGGTGCGCAGCTGTGCGAACACGTTGCGGACCTGGCCTGCCGGCGCGATCACGGCGAGTGTGCCGTCGGTTGAGATCGCGCGGTCGTGGCGGACCGCCTCGAGCAGCGACTCGGCGACCTGGATCGGCCACCTGCTCTCGCGCACCGCCGTCGACGGTGTCACGGCGAGCCCGTGCGCGATGGCCATCCGCTCCGCTGCGGCACTGATCTGACTCGGGGTGCGGTAGTTCACCGTGAGCTCTTCGAGCCGCCACCTCTCGCCCTGCTCCGACGAGCCGATGAGGGTTCGCAGCGCGGACCGCCAATCGGCCGATGCGGAGGCGGACGCCGCCTGCGCGATGTCGCCGACGATCGTGAATGAGCGCAGCGGGCAACGTCGCAGCAGCAGCCGCCACTGCATGGGCGAGAGCTCCTGCGCCTCGTCCACGACGATGTGGCCGTAGGTCCAGCGGCGGTCGGCGGCGGCGCGCTCGGCAGTCGTGCCCTTGGCGGCCGCTTCGGCGAAGCCGTCGGCGAGGTCCTCCGCGTTGACCTGCCCCGCGACATCCATGTTCTCGATGGCGCGTTCGGCGTTCTCGATGTCGCGCCTCCGCTGCTGCTTCGCTTCGCGCTTCTCGGCCGCGTTCACCACGTCGTACTCCCCGAGCAACTCCGCCGCCTCGTCGAGCAGTGGAATGTCGGAGACGGTGAACGGCGCGTCGCGGCCGCGGCGTAGCAGCGCCCTCTTCTCGTCCTTCCAGCCGGGCGTGAGCTCGGCGAGCCACTGCGGCCGCGCGTAGAGGTCCTGCACGAGCTTTTCCGGGGTGAGCGGGAGCCACGCGGTGTTCAGCGCGACGCGAACGTCCATCGACGAGCGCAGATCCTCGCGCAGCATCGAGTGGTCCGACTCGTCGACCGAGTTGCCCTGCGAGCGAAGCTGGTCGGCCCACTGCCGAGTGAGCTGGGCGAGGGCATTCTTGACGAACACCACCCGCGCCTCGTTGTACGGCTTGCGGCTCTGCAACGCCCGGTGCATTGCGTTCGAGACCAGCTGGGGGTCGAGGGTGAGCCGATCGCCGTTGACCTCGAGTTCCTGTGCCACCGCCGGCACACGCTGCCGGGACTTCACGGCGCGCGCGATGAGCTCCGCCATGGCGGCGGATCCCTTGACGACCGCGACGGCCGGCGCATCCTCGGTCGCGGCATCGATGCCAGGGAACAGCTGGCCGACGCTCGCGAGCACAACACCCGTCTCGCCGAGCGACGGCAGAACGGCCTCGATGTACTGCAGGAATGATCGCGAGGGACCGACGATGAGCACGCCCGAGTTGCGCAGCCGCTCACGGTGCGAGTACAGCAGGTAGGCGGCGCGATGCAGGGCCACTGCAGTCTTGCCGGTGCCGGGCCCGCCCTGGACGACAAGGATTCCCTTGAGGTCGGACCGGATGATGCGGTCCTGTTCGGCCTGGATCGTCGCGACGATGTCGGACATTCGGCCGGTCCGCTCGGCAGTGAGCGCGGCGAGCAGCGCCCCTTCCCCCTGGAGTTCGAGACCGGCCTCGCCCAGCAGTTCGGCGTCGAAGACCTCATCCTCGATGCGGGTGATGCTGCGCCCCGCCGAGATGAGGTGGCGACGGGCCCTGGTACCGAGGGGGTTCGCCGCGGTCGCCTGGTAGAACGCGCTCGCCTGCGGTACCCGCCAGTCGAGCAGCACCGGCTTCAGGTCGGCGTCGCGCAGGCCGATCCGCCCGATGTAGCGGTGGACGTCGCCGTCCGCGTCGTCGGATGCTGTGGCTTCCAGCTCGATGCGGCCAAAGGCGAGACGCTCGTTGACCTCGCGCAGCTGCACGATGCGGTCCTCGTAGATCCGTGCGAACGCGTCGCGCTCGGAGCGGCTCTGATGGTTGCCTCCGACGTCCTGCCTGCGCACCTGACCCAGCTGCATCGTCGCCAGATCCTGCAGTTCGTCCAGGCGCGCGTAGAGGCCTGAGACGTACTCCCGCTCGCGTTCCAGTTCGCTCTTTGTCACGACTCACATCTCCCGAATTCCAGCATGCAAGTTTACGTGCCTATTCGAGCACCTCTGACCACTGCCCGTTTCGGCGCGATTCGCGCGGCGCCGTGGTGGTGCCAGACGATGCCGCTAGGGCATGGGCGGCAGTCCGGCGAGGGCGAGCCGGTCGGTCGTGATGCGGGCAAGCAACATCGCCTCAGCGCGCTGCGCCCCGATCCGGTCGCGGCTCGAAATGAGGCGCTGGCGGGCGAACGCCAACCGCGTCGCGGTGCGGGTGAAGTCGGCGAACGGCTTGCCCAGGCGGTGCCGCTCCGCCCAAACCCGCGCCCTCGCCCTGCCCGTCGCTGTCGACAGCATCGCGACCTCCCCCGTCGTGAACCAGCCGGCGGCGGCGTACTCAGCGAGCCGGTCCGCGGTCACCCGCTGCTCCGCCCTGCGAAGGAAGTACACAAAGGCGATCCCGAGCAGGAACAGCGGAACCTGAACCACGAGGTAGTACCCGTAGAAGTCGCTGACGATGAACGACATGCCGTTCCAGAACGCGTGCAGGACGATTGCGGGCACGAGTCCGATCAGGAAGTACCCGATCGCGCCGGCTCCGCTCGCGCGCCGGGAGGCGAATCCGAGGATGATGCCCGTGCACGCCGTGAACATGACGTGGGCGAACGGGGAGAGAATACCGCGCAGGAAGAAGATCTCGCTGACGCCCGCGAAGTCGGTGCCGGTGAGAGCGAGGCCGAAATACTGCACATTCTCGGTGAAAGCGAATCCGACGCCGATCATCGCGCCGTACACGAGCCCGTCGACCGGGCCGTCAAAGTGCCGGCGGAAGACCCAGAACAGCAGCAGGATACCGAACCCCTTGCTGACCTCCTCGACGACGGGCGCCTGAATCACCGCGCTGAAGAACACCGTGGCGTAGCTGTCGCCGATTCCGGCGAGCGCCTGGCCGATTTGCGCGATAAACGAGAAGATCAGGGCAATCCCAACCGATGCCGCTGCCCCCCAGAGCAGCGCGAAGATCAGCGCGGCGCGCGGCTCCGGCTCCCACCGGTCGATCAAGGCGATCGTGCCGAGCACAATGGCGAGCGGCACGAGCGCCAGCACGAAGGCGATCGCTGCGGCCTGACTGCCGAGCGCGTACACGAGGTACGCGACGACGGCCACTCCCACAATCGCGAGCAGCGCGAAGCCGAGGGTCGCGACCACGAAGATGGGATCGGCCTTGGGGCGCGCAACGGTGGCGGGCGCGGGGGGAACCGGATGTGGGTTGGTGGCGACGGGACGGAAGCCGCTGGCACCGCCGGATGCGGGGTTCGAGTTCATGGGAAGACCTTGCCCGGGTTGAGGATGTTCAGTGGGTCGAATACATCCTTGATCTGCCTCTGCAGTGACAGCTGATCGGACCCGAGCTCGTCACCGAGCCATCGCTTCTTGAGCAGGCCGATCCCGTGCTCGCCTGTGAGAGTGCCGCCGAGGGCCAGCGCCGCCTCGAACAGCTCGCCCGCCGCGGACCAGACGCGTTCCGGGACGACATCCCCGGAGAAGAGGAAATTGGGATGCAGGTTGCCGTCTCCGGCGTGCGCGACGGTGGGGATGACGAGGTCGTGCCGCGACTCGATGGCGTTGATCGCGTCGAACATCTCCGCGAGCCGTGATCTGGGCACCGCCACGTCCTCGATGAGCACGCTCCCGCGGCCGCTGCCGACCCCCAGCAGGGCGTAGGCCTCCATCGCCGGGTGGAAGGCCCGGCGGATTGCGAGCAGCCGCTCCCCCGCGTCGGGATCATCGGTGAGGCTCGCGTCCCCGCCCAGCTCGGTGATGATCGACGCGGCGAGCGCGGCCTCCGGCCCGCTGGCCGAGCCGTCTGTCTGCACGAGCAGGTACGCCCGGCCGCCCTGCGCCGGAAGCCCGAGGTAGGTGCCGATCAACTCGATGGCGCGCGCATCGAGCAGCTCCATCACCGCCGGGCGGACCCGGGCGGCGGTGATGGCAGCGGATGCCGCGGCAGCGGTGCGCACGTCGGCGAACCACGCCCCGATCGTCCAGGCGGTCCCGCCCGGAACCGGCAGGAGTTTGACTGTCGCCTCGACGATCACGCCGAGCGTGCCCTCGGAGCCGATCATCAGAGCGGTGAGGTCGAGCCCTGTCACCCCCTTCACGCTGCGATGGCCGAGCTCAAGCAGCGTGCCGTCGGAGCGCACGACCTTGAGTCCGAGCACCGCCTCGCGGGTCACGCCGTACTTGGCGCAGAGCAGACCGCCTGCGCCCGTCGCGATATTGCCGCCGATCGTCGAAATGGCCTTGCTCGCGGGGTCCGGCGCGAACCAGAGGCCGTGCTCCTTGAGGGCGACGTTCAGGTCGGCGTTGATGACGCCGGGCTCGACGACGGCGAGTTCGTCGGCGGGGGCGATCTCCAGCACCCGATTCATCCGGATCGTCGACAGCACGATCTCGCCCGGGCCCGCGATGCTGCCGCCGGCGAGCCCGGTGCCCGCCCCCCGCGTCACGACCGGAACCCGATGCGCCGTTGCGATCCGCAGTGTGGCCTGCACATCGGCGATCGAGGCGGCGAAGACGACGGCGAGCGGCGCGGACTGTGAGCGATGCCCCGACTTGTCGGCTCTCGCAGCGTCGAGGACCCCCGTGTCCACCGACACCGCATCGCCGAGGGCGGAGCGCAGCGCGCCGACGACGGCTGCACCGTCGACACCCTCGCGAGGCTGGATCACCACCTCGTCGCCTTCCCGATCATCGCCTCGATGCGCGCACGGGTGGGGATAGACGGCACCGCCCCGAGCACCTGCACCGACAGCGCAGCGGCAGCGCTCGCGAATGCGGCCGCCGCGGTCAGCTCGAGCCCGTGTGCGATCGCAGCGGCGAACGCACCGCAATAGGTGTCGCCGGCGCCGGTGGTGTCGACTGCGGTCACAACTGAGGCGGCAATCCGTCCCGCCTCAGCGCGGTCGGCGTAGAGCACCGACCCCTCCGAGCCGAGCGTCACGATGAGCCGGGGCACGCGTGCGGCCAGCGTGGAGGAGGCGCGATCGAGATCGTCGTCGCCGGCCACGAGGCACGCCTCGTGCTCGTTCACGATGAGGTAGTCGAGGCGCTCGAGGAGCTCGTCCGGCAACTTCCGGGCCGGTGCGGCGTTGAGCATGACCGTGGTGCCGGCCGAGCGGGCGGCCGCCGCGGCCTCGATCACAATCGGGAGCGGAAGTTCGAGCTGCATGAGGAGCACCGCCGCCTCGCCGATCGCGGCCCGTGCCTCGCTCGTGAGGTCGAGCATGGTCGCGTTCGCACCGGATGCGACGATGATGGTGTTCTCTCCGTTGCCATCCACGACGATGAAAGCCTGCCCCGTCGGCGCCGTGGAGCGCTGCACGAGATCGGCGCCGATGCCGTCCGCCGAGAGGACAACGGCGAGTGCGTCGCCGTGGTCGTCGCTGCCGAGTGCGCCGACGAAGGCCGTGGACGCCCCGGCCCGGGCGGCGGCGACCGCCTGGTTCAGGCCCTTTCCGCCGGGGTAGAGCGTGGCGGAGTTCGCGAGCACTGTTTCGCCGGGCGACGGCGCGCGGTCCAGCGCGAAGACGATGTCCATGTTGGCGCTGCCGATGACGACGACGCCTGCGTGTTGGGTGTCCATTTCGTTTCACTGTAGATCAGAACAGGTGCACAAATCCGCGTGCCCGGCCGGGTGCGGTCATGTCCGATTTCCGCTGGCGATCGCTCCCGCACCGTGTCACAGTCAATGGGTGAGCTTCAGCGCCGCGGTCGGTCCATCCGATCCACTCTTCGCCGCAAGATACCTGGCGGTGTCGAGCCGCGATGCCCGTTTCGATGGCCAATTCATCACCGGGGTTCGCTCGACCGGAATCTACTGCCGTCCCAGCTGCCCCGCGCTGACCCCCAAGGCGAGCAACGTCACCTTCTACCGCACCGCGGCCGCGGCTCACGAGGCGGGGCTGCGGGCGTGCAAGCGGTGCCAGCCCGATGCCGTGCCCGGTTCCCCGGAGTGGAATTCGCGTGACGACCTCGCGTCGCGCGCGATGCGGTTGATCGCGGACGGCACGGTGGACCGGCGCGGAGTGCCTGGACTCGCAATGACACTGGGCTACACGCCGCGTCACCTAACCCGGGTGCTCGTACAGGAGCTGGGGGCCGGACCCCTCGCCCTCGCCCGCGCCCACCGGGCGCAGACAGCGAGGACCCTGCTGGCGGCGACCGACCTGCCGATGGCCGATGTCGCCTTCGCCGCCGGATTCTCGAGCGTGCGTCAGTTCAACGAGACGATCGCCGCCGTCTACGAACGCACCCCGACGCAACTCCGCAGCCCGGCGCATCGTGCCCCCGTGCCGAACCAGACATCCCCCGGAGAGGCGACGGCCGTCACGTTGCGCCTTCCCGCGCGCGCGCCGTTCGATGGAGAGGGCCTCCTGCGCTTCTTCGCCGATCACGCGATCGCGGGTGTGGAATCGGGAGGGGCGACGCGGTACGCCCGACGCGTGCGCCTTCCCCGCGGCACCGCGACGATCGAGCTCGGCCTCGATCGCGGGCACGCTGGGAAGAGCGTCGTCACCTGCGCCGCCCGGCTCGACAACGTCGCCGACCTCTCGACCCTCGTCGCTCGTGTGCGGCGCCTGTTCGACCTCGATGCAGACTCGGCGGCAATCGACGAGGCCCTGTCACGCGACCCGGCGCTCGCCCCCTCGGTGGCCCGCAGCCCCGGCGTGCGCTTGCCGGGCAGCCTCGACTCGGAGGAGACCCTGTTCCGCACGCTGATCGGCCAGCAGGTCTCTGTGGCCGCCGCCCGCACGGTGCTCGCGCGAATCTGCCTCGATCTGTGCGGTGACAGCGGACTGTTCCCCACCGCGACCCAGCTGGCCGAGGAGGGCCCGCGAGTGCTGCGCGGCCCGGCGCCGAGGGTCGCTGCGATCATCGGGGTGGCGGAGGCCCTCGCCAACGGATCGCTCGTCATCGATGTGGGGATGCCGGCGAGCGAGCTGACAGCAAGGCTGGTCGCGATGCCCGGTATCGGCCCGTGGACCGCCGGCTATGTCGCACTGCGCGTTCTCGGCAATCCCGACATTCTCATCAGCGGTGACCTCGTGATGCTGAAGAGCGCCGCTCTCCTCGGGCTCCCGGCAACGAGGTCCGGACTCGCCGCGCACGGCGAGCGCTGGGCCCCCTGGCGCAGCTACGCCGGCATGCACCTGTGGCGGTCGGCGAACCGCTGACGGCGGGCAATCAATGGGTTGCCCCCTGGCGGCCCGCTGATGAAACATCAGGATATGAGCCCAGCCCACGCCGCCGAGGAGTCACCTACCGCGGGGTCGAGCCGTGAGAACCACGCTTTCGAGCCCGGTCAGGCCTCAGGTGAGCCGGAGCCCGATCGGCTGCAGCGCAACTGGAATGAAATCCTTCAGGAGCTGCGGGTCACCCAGACCGGGTCCCAAATCATCACGGGCTTCCTGCTCACACTCCCATTCCAGCAGCGCTTCAACGATCTCGACACCTTCCAGGTCAGCGTCTACCTCGTGCTCGTGGTTCTTGCCGCCCTGACGACGAGCGTGTCGCTCATGCCGGTGAGTGTGCACCGCACCCTGTTCCGGCGCGGGGCGAAGGATGAGCTTGTCGGCGTGGGCAATCGCGTCCTCAAGATCGTGCTCGCGGGGGTTGCGGCAGTGCTCGCGGGAACGGTGCTGCTGATTTTCGATGTGGTGCTCGGACGCACCGCCGGTTTCATCGCGGGAGGGTTTCTGTTCGCACTCATGATCGGCACCGCCGTCACCCTGCCGATCGTGTCGAATCGGCTCGGCGTGAGCCCCGACCCGCAGCGGGCCGAGGACGGCGGACCTGGCCCTGAGAAGGAGCGGTGAGCCAGGTCGGCCCATCGAGTGCGCAGTACACGAACCGGATGCCGACGTCCCGAAACACCGGCCTCGTTGTCGCCCCGCTTCTGGCGACGCGGGTTGACCGCCTCGAGGTGACTGTTGACACTCAGCGCCCGGCTGGATCCGGGTCCAACCTCCAGTTTACCCCCGTTTGTACCCCGATGGGGTACGGATCCGCGGAGAAAAATCTAACCGGAGGCCGCGGTGCCTCTCGGCTTGGCCGCCCGGGGCGATCGCCCGCTCTTCTTCTTCTCCTGGCCGCTTGCGGCGCGCGACTTGTCGATGCTCCTGCGCAGCGCATCCATGAGATCGAGCACCTCGCCGCCGCCCTCGTCCTCGGGTTTTTCCCCGAGGGTGGTGTCCGTGTCGATCGCCTCACCGCTGTCGAGCTTCGCTTCGATCAGTCTGCGCAACTGGTCCTGGTAGCTGTCGCTGAACCGCTCCGGCTCAAAGTCAGACTCGAAGCTGCGGATCAGTTCCTCCGACATCTCGAGTTCCTTCGCCGAGATCGACACGCGCTCGTCAAGTGACGGGAATGATGCTTCGCGCACCTCGTCATCCCAGAGAAGCGCCTGCAGAACGAGTACGTCGTTGTGCACCCTCAGTGCCCCGAGCCTGGTCTTCTGGCGCAACGCGAAATGTACGATGGCGGTGCGGTTGGTCTCCTCAAGCGTGCGACGCAGCAGGGTGTAAGCCTTGAGAGACTTCGACGCCGGCTCGAGGTAGTAGCTGCGGTCGAACCTGATCGGGTCGATCTGCTCGGTTGGAACGAACTCGACGACGTCGATCTCCCGGCTCTTCTCCGCCGGAAGCGCATCGAAGTCC
>Ga0136639_10000238_pt1 | contig 17558 bp, 13 predicted proteins | sample AntDrymUQ8592106_2_FD_113739 | JGI IMG/M metagenome (GOLD analysis project Ga0136639, IMG submission 113739) | Polar desert sand microbial communities from Dry Valleys, Antarctica - metaG UQ859 (21.06) | ecosystem: Environmental > Terrestrial > Soil > Desert | place: Antarctica: Dry Valley...
ACAGAACCCGGCGTAATAGCCGGCCCATTCCACCTGCCACTCTCAGATCGAATCCCGGCGCACGATACGAGTACGGGCCGCGCGCCGCCGTGCCATTGGAGCCTGGCCGGGTCACTCCTGGTGCTTCACGGCAAGAGCAGCGGCTCCGAGTATTCCCGCGTTGTTGCGGTGCACGGCGGGGATGATGGCTGTCTTCAGTCTCAGCAGCGGCAGGAAGTTCTGGTGGTGCTTGGACACGCCGCCGCCGACGATGAAGAGGTCAGGGGAGAACAGAGCTTCAACGGTCGAGTAGTACTTCTGCAGCCGACCGGCCCATTTCTCCCAGCTCAGTTGCTCACGTTCCTTGGCGGAGTACGCCGCCTTGGTCTCGTAGTCGACGCCGTCGATCTGGAGGTGGCCAAGTTCGGTGTTCGGCACCAGCACTCCGTCGTTGAGCAGGGCGGTACCGATTCCTGTGCCAAGAGTCGTCATGATGACCACCCCGCTCACCCCAGCAGCGGCGCCGAATTGGGACTCGGCGTAACCAGCGGCATCCGCGTCGTTCACGAAATGAATGGGCTGGCCGAGACCCTTCTCGAAGAGGCTCTCGGCAGCGAGGCCGATCCACTTGTCTGAGACGTTGGCGGCAGACATGGTGTGACCGTTCTTCACGATGGCAGGGAAGCAGATGCCTACCGGCAGCGCTCCCGCACCCTCCTCGGCGGAAACCGTGGACAGAAGAGTCCTGGTCGTCTCGATAATGTCGGCCGGGCGGCCTCCCTTGGGCGTGGGAAGCTTCACCCGATCTGATAAAAGCTTGCCGGTGGACAGGTCCACCACCGCTCCCTTGATTCCGGTGCCGCCAATGTCGATGCCGATGGCAATGGTTGAACTCATAGTCAAAACCTACCGGTTGTCAGGGAAGGGTGAGGATCTCGGCGCCGCGTTCGGTGACCACGAGAGTGTGCTCGAACTGGGCGGTGATGCTCTTGTCCCTGGTCGTCACGGTCCAGTCATCCGCCCACATGTCCCAGTCCGTCCCGCCCAGGGTGAGCATCGGTTCGATGGTGAACACCATGCCGACCTCCATCACGGTGTCATAGACAGGGGCGGAGTCGTAGTGCGGGATGATCAGGCCGGAGTGGAAGGCGTCACCGACACCGTGGCCGGTGAAGTCGCGCACAACCCCGTAGTTGAACCGCTTGGCGTAGGACTCGATCGTGCGGCCGATCACGTTCACCTGGCGTCCGGGAGCGACGGCCTTGATGCCACGGGCGAGGGCCTCCCGGGTGCGTTCGACCAGAAGTCTGACCTCGTCCCGGGCTTCACCGACGATGAAGGTGACGTTCGTGTCGCCGTGCACGTCGTTCTTGTAGGCGGTGATATCGATGTTGACGATGTCGCCGTTCTCGAGAACGGTGTCATCGGGGATGCCGTGACAGATGACCTCGTTGACGGAGCTGCAGAGCGATTTGGAAAACCCTCGGTAGCCCAGCGTCGACGGGTAGGCGTCACGCTCGATCATGAACTCATGGCCGATCCGGTCGAGTTCCTCCGTCGTCACGCCGGGGCGGATGGCACGACCGACCGCTTCGATGGCCTGAGCGGCAATCCGACCGGATTCGCGGATGAGTTCGATGCGCTCGGGGGAGTACACGTCCGATCCCGTGAAGGGCGTGGGCATCTCCTTCCCGACGTACTCCGGGCGCACGATGTGGCGGGGGACGGAGCGGAGCGGAGAAATCGCTCCCGGGAGAAGGTGACCAACAGAATCTTTAGGCATAAGGTCAAGCTTATGTCCGAAGACACCGATCACCAGTTCTGGTACAACATGCGCACAGGCGCGGTCGAGCAGGGGATGCAGTCCCCGTTCACGGACCGCGTCGGGCCGTTCACCACCCGGGAGGAGGCTGTCCACGCGCTGGACAAGCTGCGCGCGAACAGCGCCAAATGGGCCGCCGAGGAAGCCGAGAACGACCGCTAGCCCCGTGGGCTCCGAGATCACTCGTAGCTGTGTTCCGGCCCAGGGTAGGCGCCAGAGTCGACGTCTTCCTTGAACCGGTGCACGGCATCCGTCAGCACGCCGCGCAGGTTGGCGTACTGACGCACGAACCGGGGTACCCGGCCATCGGTCATGCCGGCGAAATCCGTCCAGACCATGAGCTGCCCATCGACGTCGGGCCCCGCACCCACGCCGATTGTGGGGATGTCGAGTTGTGCGGTGACCAGGGCTGCCACCGTGGCGGGAACCATTTCCAGTACGACGGCGAATGCGCCTGCGTCCTGCACCGCGAGGGCGTCTTCGATCAGCTGGTCCGCCGCCGCGCCGCGCCCCTGGATGATGTGTCCGCCCAGACCGTGCTCGCTCTGCGGGGTGAACCCGATGTGGCCCATCACGGGAATCCCCGATGACACGATGCGCTTGATCTGCTTGTGGCTACGTACCCCGCCCTCGAGCTTGACCGCGTGGGCCTGCGCTTCCTTCATGAAGCGCACGGCGGTGTGCAGAGCCTCAGTCTGGCCGGTCTCATAGGAGCCGAAGGGCATGTCTGCAACGACGAGGGCGCGGGTAACGGCGCGCGCCACGGCCCGGGTGAGCGGGATGAGCTCGTCGACCGTCACCGGCAGGGTGGTCTCGTAGCCGAACACGTTGTTGCCGGCCGAATCGCCCACGAGCAGGAAGTCGATGCCGGCCTGGTCGAAGACCTGGGCTGTGAGCATGTCATAGCTGGTGAGTCCCGTGATCGGGATGCCCTGCTGCTTGGCGTTGTGAAAATGGCGCGTACGCACCCGCTTGGGTCCGGACTGCGCGGGAACGAAGGGATTCAGCTCGCTGACAGGCTGGGGGGCATCCGGAACGGTCGACTCTGGCATGACTCAAGTGTAGTCAAGGCGCGTTCACGCCGATCGGCGGCCTGTTTCGCCCGAGAGTCGACGCCAGACAGTAGCCTAGGGATCGACAAGAAAGGGCGTGAATGGACAAGCAGCGCGACTTCGTTCTCCGGACCATCGAGGAGCGGGGAATCAAGTTCATCCGACTCTGGTTCACGGATGTGGTCGGTACCCTCAAATCGGTGGCCATCGCCCCGGCAGAGGTCGAGGGCGCATTCGCCGAGGGACTCGGTTTCGACGGGTCGGCGATCGAGGGTCTCACCCGGTCCTTCGAAGCGGACGTGCTCGCTCATCCCGACCCGAGCACCTTCCAGATCCTGCCCTGGCGCGGGGAGATCGACCCGACGGCCCGCATGTTCTGCGACATCATGACGCCCGACGGACAGCCGGCCGTTGCTGACCCTCGGAATGTGCTCAAGCGCACCCTGGCGAAGGCGGCGGATCGCGGCTTCACGTTCTACACGCACCCCGAGATCGAGTTCTACCTGCTCAAATCGTCCAAGTACGGCAAGAACGGGCCGGTGCCGGTGGACCATGCCGGCTACTTCGACAACGTCCCCGGCGGCACGGCCCACGACTTCCGCCGCCGGTCGGTGCGGATGCTCGAAGACCTCGGAATTTCGGTGGAATTCAGCCACCACGAAGCAGGTCCCGGTCAGAACGAGATCGACCTGCGCTATGCGGATGCTCTGACCACGGCCGACAACATCATGACCTTCCGCACCGTCATCAAGGAGGTGGCCATCGAGCAGGGCGTCTATGCCACGTTCATGCCCAAGCCGATGTCGGAGCACCCCGGGTCAGGCATGCACACGCACCTGTCCTTGTTCGAGGGCGACACCAACGCGTTCTACGAGGCGGGGGCCCAGTACCAGCTCTCCAAGACCGGCCGCCAGTTCATCGCTGGGCTGCTCAAGCACGCACCGGAGATCACCGCCGTCACGAACCAGTTCGTCAACTCCTACAAACGCCTCTGGGGCGGCGACGAGGCCCCCAGCTTCGTCTGCTGGGGTCACAACAACCGGTCTGCTCTGATCCGAGTGCCGCTCTACAAACCCAACAAGGGGCAGAGCGCCCGCGTTGAGTACCGTGCCATCGACTCGGCCGCGAATCCGTATCTCGCGTACTCGCTCATGCTGGCCGCCGGGCTCAAAGGGATCGAAGAGGGCTATGAGCTTCCCCCCGAGGCCGAGGACAACGTGTGGGGTCTGAGCGACACCGAGCGTCGAGCTCTCGGCTATCGGCAGCTTCCGGCGAGCCTCGACCACGCGATCCAGTACATGGAGGAGTCCGAGCTGGTCGCGGAGACGCTGGGCGAGCACGTGTTCAACTTTGTGCTCCTCAACAAACGCCAGGAGTGGAAGGAGTACCGCTCGCAGGTCACTCCATTCGAGCTCGACAAGAACCTCGAGATGCTCTAACGAACGGGAAACCGGACCCGATGGCGCGGGAACAGCTGACTCTGACCGAGCTCGCTCGGGTGGGCTTTGTCGAGCTGCGAGAGGTGAGGGTGCGGCTGCACGAAGTCGTGGAACTGGGTGGTCCCGAACCGGCCACCCTTCTCCCGCTGCTCGGCAAGACGGCCAGCCCGGATGCTGCCCTCGCAGCGCTCGTGTCGCTGCTGCGCCAGGCACCGAATGAGACGCGGGCGTTGCTGCTGCACCCGGACCCGACCCAACGGCTGCTGAGGGTCGTCGGGGCCTCAAGCGGACTGACCGAGTTCTTCCTGCGCCACCCGGAGGAATTGACCGTCCTCGCCAAACCGCTCATGACCCTTCCCGACTTGGCGGGACTGACCGAGGATCTTCTGGAATCGGTCGGTACCCACGACGGGTTCGCCAGCCTCGTCGACGACGAGGGCTGGGTTGCCCTTCGGGTGCGCTACCGCCGTCGCCTGGCGCAACTGGCCGCCTTCGACCTCGAGCAGACCGACCCGGTCGCGGGCCTCGACGCCGTCGCTCGCACTCTCGCTGACCTGGCCGCGGCCGCGTTGGAGGCGTCCCTGGCCGTTGCCCGCAGTATGTCCTCCGGCCTGGTGGCAGGGCGAGGCGTATTCCCCCAGGATGAGGTGCGCGCCACCCGGCTCGCGGTGATCGGCATGGGCAAGGCCGGCGCCGGCGAACTGAACTACGTGAGTGACGTCGATGTGATCTTCGTTGCCGAGGGTGACCCTGACGCCGGCCTGGAAGCGCCTCGCGCGGTCGACATCGCCACCCGGCTCGCCATCCTGCTGATGAGGGGCCTGAATCAGCCTGCCATCGAACCCGAGCTCTGGGAGGTGGACCCGAACCTCCGTCCCGAGGGCAAGTCCGGTGCCCTCGTGCGATCCCTCGAGTCTCACCTGGCCTACTATGACCGCTGGGCGAAGAGTTGGGAGTTTCAGGCGCTGTTGAAGGCCAGGCCGCTGGCGGGCGACCTTGAACTCGGCGGCCGGTATGTGGCGGCGGTATCCCCGAAGGTGTGGACCAGCGCCAGCCGGGAGAACTTTGTCGAGTCCGTGCAGCGGATGCGCGAGCGCGTCACCCAGAACATCCCGGATGATGAAGTCTCAGTGCAGTTGAAACTTGGCCCCGGGGGTCTCCGGGACATCGAGTTCACCGTGCAACTCCTTCAGCTCGTGCACGGCCAGGCAGATCCGGCGGTTCGGCAGGCCGGCACCCTGCCGGCGCTGACGGCGCTGGCCGAGAGCGGATATGTCGGGCGCGCCGAAGCGGCGGAGTTCGCTCAGGAGTACCGCATCCTGAGGCTGATGGAGCACCGCCTGCAGCTCGAGAAGCTCCGGCGCACCCACCTCGTGCCACGTGACGAGTCGAGCCTGCGCATCCTCGCCCGGGCGACCGGGCTGGCCCCGAACGCGGCCCAGCTGACCGTCCGGTGGCTGAACACCAAGCACCGAGTGCGCGGCCTGCACGAGCGCCTGTTCTATCGCCCTCTTCTCTCGGCGGTCGCCGCCCTGCCGGCGGAAGGCCGGGGCCTCACCAGCGCCCAGGCCGAGGCCCGGTTGGCCGCTATCGGGTTCCGCAACACGAAGGGTGCACTCGGCCACATCGCGGCACTGACCGGCGGTGTGTCCCGGCGTGCCACGATTCAGCGCAACCTGCTGCCCGTGCTGCTCCAATGGTTCTCCGAAGGAGCCGACCCTGACTACGGCCTGCTCGCGTTCCGGCGCCTGAGTGACAGTCTCGGCACGACGTACTGGTTCCTGCGCATGCTCCGCGACTCGTCAGGGGCCGCCGAACGCCTCACCCGGGTGTTGTCCTCGTCCCGTTTCGTCGGCGAACTCCTGGAGACGATTCCCGAGTCCGTGGCCTGGCTGGAAGACGAGGACGACTTGCGGCCTCGAAACGCGGCCACCCTCCGGGAGGAGGCCCGAGCCGTGCTGGCACGGCATGAGAGCCCGGATGCCGCCGCATCGATCCTGCGCACGGCACGGCGCCGCGAAATGCTTCGGCTGGCGTTCTCGGCGATTCTGGGGCAGGTCAGCATCGACGAGCTGGCGACCGGGCTCACCGACGTCACCGCCACCATCATTCAGGGAGTGCTCGCCGCCATCCGTGGCACGACGCTCGACGGTGCCGAAGACGGTGAGGGCGCCGACGGGATCGAATTCGCCGTGATCGGAATGGGACGATTCGGCGGGTCGGAACTGGGGTTCGGCTCGGACGCCGACGTGATGTACGTTTTCCGCCCGGGCACCCTCACCGGCGAAGCAGCCCACGACCGGGCGAAGTTCATCGTGAAGGAGCTGTCCCGGCTCACCGATGACAACCGACTGCCCCTCGATCTGGACATCGGACTCCGGCCGGAGGGGAAGAACGGTTCCGTTGCCAGATCGCTTGAGTCCTACGAGGCCTACTACCGTCGCTGGTCTCTCACGTGGGAGGCGCAGGCGCTGTTGCGGGGGCGGGGAGTCGCCGGCGATGCCCGTCTACTGACCGACTTCGAGGTCGTCGCCGACATGGTGCGGTATCCGCTATTGATCAGCGATCAGGCGATCCGTGAGGTCAAGCGGATCAAGGCCAGAGTTGAAAACGAACGCCTGCCGCAGGGTGCTGATCCGAACCGCCACCTGAAACTGGGTCGCGGATCGTTGAGCGACGTGGAGTGGTTTGTGCAACTGCTGCAGCTGCAGCACGCGGCCGACATTCCGTCGCTGCGCACGTCGTCGACGCTCGGTGCACTCCGCGCGGCCGTCGCCGCGGGTCTGGTGAGTGAGGTGGATGCCGAAACTCTCACCACGGCCTGGGTCTTCGCCTCCCGCTGCCGGTCCGCGATCACACTCTGGACCAATAAGACCGCGGATGTCCTCCCGACCGATCGCGCACAGCTTGAGGGCGTTGCGCGGGTGATGGAATACCCGCCGGGTTCCGGCAACCAGCTCGAAGAGGAATACCTGTCGGTGACCCGACGCGCTCGAGCGGTGTTCGAGCGGCTGTTCTACGGGCCGGTGGAACGCACCGGACCCTTCGGCGGATAGGCCACAGTGAGCGGGTAACCGCGGCGAGGCTGCATGGCACCGCCGACGATAGGCTCACACACAAGAGGACCGCACCCCCGACGGGGATGCGGTCCTCTTGTGTGTTGCCGGGTGCGCGCTAGTGCCTAGACCCCGTAGTAGAGCTCGAACTCGAACGGATGCGGACGCTGCGCGAGCGGCTTGATCTCCATCTCACGCTTGTAGTCGATCCAGGTTTCGATCAGTTCCTGCGTGAAGACGTTGCCGGCCAGCAGGAAGTCGTGGTCGTTCTCGAGGGCCACAAGAGCCTCCCCGAGCGATGCGGGAACCTGGGGGATGTTTTTGGCCTCTTCGGGCGGGAGCTCGTACAGGTCCTTGTCGACCGGCTCGTGCGGTTCAATCCGGTTCTTGATGCCGTCAAGGCCTGCCATCAGCTGGGCGGCGAAGGCAAGGTACGGGTTACCCGAAGCATCCGGCGCACGGAATTCGATGCGCTTGGCCTTCGGGTTGGTGCCGGTGATCGGAATCCGGATGGACGCCGAGCGGTTGCCGGCCGAGTAGACGAGGTTCACAGGGGCTTCAAACCCGGGTACCAGACGGTGGTAAGAGTTGACGCTCGGGTTCGTGAACGCGAGAACGGCCGGGGCGTGCTTGAGCAGACCACCGATGTACCAGCGGGCGACGTCGGATAGTCCGCCGTAGCCTGCCTCGTCGTAGAAGAGCGGCTTGCCGTCGGCCCACAGAGACTGGTGCGTGTGCATGCCGGATCCGTTGTCCCCAAAGAGGGGCTTCGGCATGAAGGTGGCGGTCTTGCCCCACTCGGCCGAGGTGTTCTTGACGATGTACTTGAACTTGAGCAGATCATCGGCCGCGTGCACCATAGTGTCGAAGCGGTAGTTGATCTCGCCCTGGCCGCCGGTGCCAACCTCGTGGTGGCTGCGCTCGAGGATGAGACCGGCGTCGATCAGCTTGAGGCAGATGTCGTCGCGCAGGTCGGCGTGCTGGTCGACCGGGCTGACGGGAAAGTATCCGCCCTTGAACGGGGTCTTGTTGGCGAGGTTGCCGCCGACCTCTTCCTTGCCGGAGTTCCAGGCACCCTCGCTGGAGTCAACGGAGTAAAAGCTAGAGTGCTGGTTCACTTCGTAGCGAACGTCGTCGAAGATGTAGAACTCGGCCTCGGGGGCGAAGAAGGCGGTGTCGGCGATGCCGGTCGACGCGAGGTACTTCTCGGCCTTCTTGGCCACCTGGCGCGGGTCCTTCGAGTAGATCTCGCCGTTGCGCGGGTTGTAGATGTCGAAGAGCATGATCAGCGTGCGCTCGGTGCGGAACGCGTCGATGTAAGCCGTGGTGACGTCAGGGATCAACTGCATGTCGGACTCGTGAATCGACGCGAACCCGCGGATCGAGGAGCCGTCGAACATCTGCCCAACGGTGAAGAACTCCTCATCGACAGTCGACGCGGGGATGTTGAAGTGCTGCTGCACACCCGGCAAATCGGTGAAACGGATGTCAAGAAACTTGACGTCGGTGTCCTTGATGAACTTGAGCACTTCTGACGAATCGCGGAACATGCGGTTTTTTCTCCAAACGACGTGGGCGTAAAACATGAAAGTCGCGCGCTGCGGCTCTCTTGAGGTTACTGGGGTGCCATTACCCGGCAGTGACGCTTATGTTTCACACATGTTACAGCGGGGCCCGCTCGGTAGACTGAATTCGTGTCTGCCGCAGCCTCGAATTCAACCACTTTTGGACAGCTCCCGCCGAGCCGATGGCCGGGTGAGCGCCTCGGGCTGCCGAACGCGGGAACGCGTTCCGTGGGACGTGTCGGGCGCCGGCTCGGCGCCCTCGCGCTTGACTGGGCTCTCGCCTACGTGGCGGCGGCGCTGTTCTTCAGTACGAACGACGTCGTCAGTGGCTTCGCTGTGACCGGCATCTTCGTGATCCTTCAGGTCGTCTTCATTCCGACGATCGGCGGCAGCATCGGCCACCGTCTGGTCGGTCTCCGAGTGGTCCCGCTCCGGCCCGGCTGGGTGGGGCTGTGGCGCCCTGTCGTACGTTCCCTACTGCTCGGACTGGCAGTCCCCGCGCTGGTCTGGGACTCGGACCAGCGCGGTTTCCACGACAAGATCGCGGGAACGGTACTGATCCGAAGCTAACCTGACCCGTACGGAGAAACCGCTAGTTTCCGCGCTGAGGCCGCGCCTTCATCGGGTCAACGCCTTTGGGGATGGGCAGCTTCTTGGTCATGGAGTTCAATCGGTTGTTCACAGCGAGCACCTCGGCCTTGGTCAGGGTGGGCTTGATCCGGGTGAGGCGCCGCGCCAGTTTGTGCAGCGGCACGGCATCGGCATCGGGGCCGACGCTGATGATGGTGACGGCGATGCTGCCGCCGAGCCTGGTCACCATACGGCGCTCTTCCTCGAGCATGCGGGCCGTGCGGGTGCGCGGCCCTTCGCTGATCAGCACGACGCCACCACGGCCGACTGCCCGGTAGACGGCATCCTGCGTCTTGCCGTTGACGGCAACGGGCATCTCACTACCTACCCAGCCGCGCTTGAGCGAACCGCGCAGCACCGCACCGACGGCCCCGGGCTGGCCCTCGATCTGTGAGTACGCTGCCTTCTCCGCCCGCCGTCCCAGAATGATGAGCATGGCGAGGATACCGGCGAGAACACCCGAAATCGTCCACAACACGATGTTGAGAATGCTCCCGGGAGACAGAATGAGCGCCAGTCCCAGTGCGACCATGACGGGCACCACGAAGCCGAGAACCATGAACAACACGATCTTCTTGTCGTAGCGGCGTGTCATCTGGAACACCTGCCACATTTGCTTCATGCGGCCGGGCTTCTTGGGGGGGCGGGGAGTCTTGTCCTTGCTGCGTGCCATGGTTCCAAGACTACCGAGTCACTCGAATGTCTCGTGACCGATTTTTGATCAAGAAACCGCCTGTGCGAACCCGAGAGAGGCATCCGCCAGGTGACGCAGCTGCGGCGGAACCTCTCGACCGGTTGCCAGCATGGACTGGGCCCAGAGCCGTCCGGCCCGGTAGGAGGAGCGCACCAGCGGGCCGGAGAGCACACCGAGGAAACCGATGGCCTCGGCCTCTTCCTTGAGCTCGACGAATTCCTCCGGCTTCACCCACCGTGCTACGGGTAGATGACGCGAACTCGGCCGCAGATACTGGGTGATCGTGATGATGTCGGTCCCGGCGTCGTGCAGGTCCTGGAGCGCCTGGCTGACCTCCGAGCGCTCCTCACCCATACCCAGGATGAGGTTCGATTTCGTGATCAGCCCGGCATCCCGGCCCTGCGTGAGCACATCAAGGGAACGGTCGTAGCGGAAGGCCGGCCTGATTCTCTTAAAGATGCGCGGGACAGTTTCCACATTGTGGCCGAAGACCTCGGGACGGGCGGAGAAGACTTCGCCGAGGTGGTCAGGGTTGCCGGAGAAGTCCGGAACCAGGATCTCCACGCCTGTTCCGGGGCTTTGGCGGTGGATTCGCCGAATCGTTTCGGCGTAGAGCCAGGAGCCCTCGTCGGGCAGGTCGTCACGGGCAACGCCCGTCACCGTGGCGTAGCGCAGATTCATCTTGACAACGGATTCCGCAACCCGGCGCGGCTCATCGGTGTCGTATTCGGCGGGTTTCCCGGTATCGATCTGGCAGAAGTCGCAGCGCCTCGTGCACTGTGAACCTCCGATCAGGAAAGTTGCCTCGCGGTCTTCCCAACATTCAAAGATGTTGGGGCAGCCGGCCTCCTGGCACACGGTGTGGAGGTTTTCGCCCTTCACCAGGTTCTGGAGTTTGCGGTACTCCGGTCCCATCTTCGCCACTGTCTTGATCCAGGCAGGTTTGCGTTCGATCGGCGTTTCCATATTGCGGATCTCAAGCCGAAGCATCTTCCGCCCTTCTGGCGCCGCGCTCATGCGGAGACCGCCCAGGCAGCCTCGAACTGGGCTGTGATGGGGGCGATGAGATCGGCGGTGTTGACGTTCTGGCCGACCATGCTCGAGATAGTGGTGACCCCGGCATCCTTGATCCCACAGGCGATGATGTGGTCGTAGGCCTCGAGCGAGTTGTTGCAGTTGAGGGCAAAGCCGTGCATGGTCACTCCTTCCGCGACGCGGATTCCGATGGCAGCGATTTTGTTTTCCTGGCCCTCCGGGCCAACCCAGACTCCGGAACGTCCGGGAACCCGGCAGCCGACGATGCCGAAGCCCAGGAGGGCGTCGATGAGGATCCCCTCAAGTAGTCGCACGTAGCCGACGACGTCGACGGGCTCGTGAAGGCGCATGATCGGATATCCGACCAGTTGCCCGGGGCCGTGCCAGGTGATCTTCCCGCCGCGGTCCGCGTCGATAACGGGGGTCCCGTTGGTAGGCCGTTCCTCGGGAGCTGTGCGCTTCCCGGCGGTATACACACTCGGATGTTCGAGGAAGATGACGGTATCCGGCCTCTCCCCGGAGACGACGGAACGGTGGACTGCGCGTTGGAGCTCAAGGCCCTCAACATACGGCACGGAGTTGGCGCTTAGCCCCGCGACGACAAAGTCGAGCATGCTCTCATTCTAAACCCCGGCGTTCCTCCCCACGGGGAGGCCGACCCGGTTGTCCCCGAACCGAATCCGAGTCGGTTCCGGAGCAGGCGGCGGGGTCAGCATGTGGGCATGAGAACTCGCGCTCGACGTGTTCGCGGCCTGGAATCTCCGTCCCTGCCTCAATCCAGGGAATCGGTGCCCGGCGGCAACCCGGCGCTGATCGCCGGGTACCGGGTTCTGCGGCGCTTGGCGTCGAGCGACCGGGCGGATCTCTATGTGGGGGTGGCGCCGGCACGGTCGACCGTGCCTGGGCGCGGCGTTCACGTGCAGGAGACAGATGGCTCCGCGTCACCCGTTGTGCTGAAGGTCTTCCATCCGGAAACGGAGGGCCTCTCGATCGAACGGGAGGTTCGCGCCCTGACCACCCTGACATCCGGACGGCTGACCTCGCTCTTCGATGTTGGCACCCTGTCTGATGGCCGCACCTGCCTCGTGCTCGAACAGCTCACCGGCGGGGCTCTGAGCTGCTTCCTGGAGGGCCGCCGGAATATCCATCCCGGGGAGGCGGTCACGATTCTGGCTCCGGTCGCAGCGGCGCTGGCTGAGTTGCAGGCCATCGGTCTGATTCATCCGGCCGTGAGCCTGTCGACCATTCTCTTCGACTCCAGCGGTCGCCCGGTCCTGACTGGGCTGGGAAGGCTCCAGGCGTTGCCAGCCGCCGGTGGTGCGCGTCCGGAGGCGCTCGACGCGGTCCACGGCAGGCTCGCGCAGGTCGTCCGCGCGGTACTCGACCAGGTTGAGGGTGGTGTGCCGGCAAAGAAGGCCGTCCGCGACCTGGACCGGTGGTGCGCTGTGTCGACCGCCCGTTCAGCGGCGCGGACTCCAGGCGAGCTCGAGCACCTCCTGTTCGACTGGGCCGAGGCCGCTCCGGTGAGGCTGGGGAAGACCGGCGATGCCGGGAGCCGGCCTCAGACCGCCGGCGACTGGCTCAGGCGCGCTGTGCCTGACAATCCCGCCGGGTCGGAGCCCGGTGAGGCGGTTCACGTCGCCGCAGCGGAGACCCTGTTCAGGGAGATGCTCGGTAGCCTGCTCTCCCGTGCCCGGACAGCGCTTCGGCGGCTGCGGGAGGGCAACCCGGGCGGCGAGCGGAAGGCGCTACGAGGGCAACTCCGATTCCGCCGTGGACCACTGGTTCTCGCGGTCCTCGTGGCGGTGGTGAGCACCGGACTGGCGGTGACGGCGCTGGGTCCCGGCGGATCCTCGGTTACGGCGGGAGCTCAGCCGGAAGCCCCCACGGAGACGGCCGGGGCCTCCGGGATCCCGGTGGCGGCCCCGGTGGAGACGACTGCCGCAGCCAGCGACCGAGCCGCGGTGCGCGGCGATGATCCGGTGGCCGCGATTCAAGCTCTGTTGCGGATCCGGTCGGGGTGCCTCGGCGAGGTTTCGGTCATCTGCCTCGACGGTGTGCACCAACGGCAATCAGCCGCACTGGCTGGCGATAGCTACACCCTGCGCATGATCCAGCAGGGAGGTGGCGCGCCCCAGCAAGAAGACCTCTCGTCGTGGAAAGCGGTCCTTGAGGAACGCACGGGGGACGTCGCGCTCGTGACGCTCCAAGCCCCGGACGAAGAACGACAACCGGCCTCGGTCCTTATGGTCAAGGGCGAGGCCGGCTGGCGAATCAGAGAAATTATCGACTTCTAGTCACAACGTCCGGTTTTACGGACGGCAGCAACTAGATTCCGAGGTTTGCCTCGAAGGCACCTGCCTCGAGACGCTGCTTCATGGTGACGAGGAAGCGTGAAGCATCCGCGCCGTCGATGATGCGGTGGTCGTAGGACAGCGCGAGGAAAACGGTCGAGCGGATCGCGATCGCGTCAAGGCCATCCTGAGTGACGACGATGGGCTTCTTGTAGACGACGCCGGTGCCGAGGATGGCGCTCTGCGGCAGGAAGACGACCGGTGTGTCGAACAAGGCCCCACGCGAACCCGTGTTGGTCAGCGTGAACGTTCCGCCAGACAGTTCGTCAGGCTTGAGCTTATTGTCGCGGGTGCGCTGGGCGAGGTCTGCGATCTGAGCGGCGAATCCGGCCAGATCGAGGTCGCCCGCGTTGCGCACGACCGGAGTCAACAGCCCGCGCTCCGTGTCAACCGCGATGCTGATGTTCTCCTGGCTCGGGTACACGATCGTGTCACCGTCGATGGTGGCGTTGATGATCGGGTTGGCCTGAAGCGCTTCGGCGGCGGCGAGAGCGAAAAACGGCAGGAACGACAGCTTGTTGCCCGTCTTGGCGTGGAAATCGGCCTTCACCGTGTCGCGCAAAATTGCGACCCGGGTGACGTCAACCTCGACCACGGTGGTCAGCTGAGCCGACGACTGCATCGAGATGACGGCGCGCTCGGCGACGACCTTGCGCAGACGCGACATGGGCTGGGTGGTCCCGCGCAGTGCGGAGACCTCCACAGCCGGAGCAGCCGCTGCTGCTGCCGTGCCGACGGTAGCGCTGGCCTGGGCGAGAGCAATGTCTTCCTTGCGGATGCGTCCACCGACGCCGGTTCCGACCACGCGGGACAGATCGACGCCAGCCTCGTTCGCCAGCTTGCGGACGATGGGGGTTACGTAGCCGGATGTCCCCGCGTGCGATCCGCGGGCGGCGGCCGGCTCCGGCGATGCGACGGGTGCCGCGACGGGTGCCGCGACCGGTGCCGCGACCGGTGCAGCGACCGGTGCGGCAACCGGGGTGGGCGCGAACACGGGGGCGGCAGCCGCGACGGGCTCGGGCGCTGCCACCGGTGTGGGAGCCGCGACGGGCTCGGGTGCGGGTTCCGGTGTGGGAGCCGCGACGGGCTCGGGTGCGGGTTCCGGTGCGGGTTCCGGTGCGGGTTCAGCCGCCGGTGCTTCCGCGACGGGCTCGGGTGCGGCAACCGGTTCTGGTGCCTCCGCGACCGGAGCGGCAGCGGCGGAACCGTCACCGATGGTGACCAGGGGGGTTCCGACCTCGACGGTCTCGTCCTCCTGAACCAGGATTGCCTCGATCACGCCGGCAATGGGGGACGGGATCTCCGTGTCCACCTTGTCGGTTGATACTTCCAGCAGCGGCTCGTCGACTTCGACGCGGTCTCCCACGTTCTTCAGCCAGCGGGTGACCGTACCCTCTGTGACACTCTCACCGAGTGCCGGGAGGTTAACGGATTCGCTCATGCGATTGTCTCCTTCAAAACCATTTGTCTGTAATTAGAGTACTGAGAGTCTGGATGCCGCGACTCGGCTACATTGCGTGCAGGGGCTTGCCTGCCAGGGCCAGGAAGGCTTCGCCGAGAGCTTCGTTCTGAGTGGGGTGTGCGTGCAGGAACGGAGCGATGTCCTCCGGGTAGGCTTCCCAGTTGACAACCAGCTGGCCCTCCCCGATGAGCTCGCCGACACGGGCGCCGATCATGTGCACACCGACGATGGGACCGTCAGTGACTCGGACAAGCTTGATCGAACCGCTCGTGCCGAGGATGGAACTTTTTCCATTGCCACCGAGGTTGTACTCGTAGCTCGAGATCTGGTCGGCGCCGAACTTCTCGGCGGCCTGGGCCTCCGAATATCCGATAGACGCGATCTCGGGGTCAGAGTAGGTGACCTTGGGGATGTTGAGGTCGTCCACGACGATCGGGTTAAGACCCGCGATCTCCTCAGCGACGAAGATTCCATGCTGGAAGCCGCGGTGGGCAAGTTGCAGGCCGGGAACGATGTCGCCGACGGCGAAGACTCCGGGAACGTTGGTCGCCAGGCGCTCATCGGTCAGGACGAATCCCCGATCCATGGCAACGCCAACGTCCTCGAAGCCGAGTCCGGCGGTCGACGGCCCCCGGCCGACGGCGACAAGCAGGATTTCCGCCTCGATGACGGTGCCGTTTTCCAGCGTGATGACGACGCCGTTCTCGTGCTGGGTGACGCTCTGGAACCGCACGCCGAGCGAATACTCGATGCCGCGCTTACGGAACGCACGCTCCAACTGCTTGGAGATGGACTCTTCCTCGTTGGGCACGAGGTGCGGGAGAGCCTCGATGATCGTGACGTCGGCGCCGAAGGACCTCCACACGCTGGCGAACTCAACGCCGATGACGCCGCCGCCGAGAATGGCAACCTTCTTGGGCACGAAGTTGAGTTCCAGGGCGTTCTCGCTGGTCATCACGCGGCCGCCGATGGCGAGCCCCGGCAGGGATCGGGAATAGGAACCGGTCGCGAGTACGACGTTCTTGCCAACGATGGTGTCTGCGCCGACCTGCACGGTGTTCGGGGCGACGAGGCGGCCTTCTCCCTCGATGACCGTGATGCCGCGGGCCTTGATCAGGCCCTGCAATCCCTTGTATTTGGAGGCGACGATGCCCTCGCGGAACGCGTTCACAGCGGGCATGTCGATGCCGTCGAACTGGGTCTTCACACCGTACTTGGCGGCTTCACGGCTGACATCGGCCACCTCGGCAGAGTGCAGGAGCGCCTTGGTCGGGATGCAGCCGAGGTGCAGACACGTGCCACCGAGTTTGCCCTTCTCAATCAGGCCAACGGTGAGGCCAAGCTGAACCGCACGCAACGCGGCCGCGTAGCCACCGCTTCCGCCACCGAGAACGACAAGGTCAAAATTCTGTTCCGACACCCAGATACTCCCTTATGCATCACAACCCGGTCCGCCCGAGCGAGAGGACGCATCCGGGCAGGCAAAGAGTGGGCGAGATTTCTCGCCCACTCGACTGTACTACGGGCGCGAAAAGTCCTCGGCCAGTCGGAGCAGAGTGCGCACCGAGATTCCGGTTGGCCCGGCATTCGTGAATCCCCACGCGCTGCCCGTGTTGTGGGCAGGTCCCGCGATGTCCAGGTGTGCCCACGGGATGGTCTCGGCGGCGTCTCCGTCGCCGCGAGTACCGATGAACTCCTGAAGAAAGACCCCGGCGAGCAGCATGCCACCGTGGGCGCTGCCGATTTTGGCGTTGGCGATGTCGGCGACATCCGAGTTCAGCAGAGGGCGCAGTTCCTCGGGGAGCGGCATCGGCCACACCAGCTCACCCACTGACTTGCCGGCGGTCAGCACCCGGGCGACCAAGGCATCCTCACCCATGGCGGCGTAGTAGCGAGTACCGAGTGCGACAAGGGCGGCGCCGGTCAGTGTGGCCACGTCCACGATCGCATCCGGTCCCTCTTCGCCGGCCGCGACGAGACCGTCGGCGAGTACCAGGCGACCCTCCGCGTCCGTGTTCAGTACCTCGACCGTGCGGCCTCCACGGATTCGTAGCACATCGTTGGGCCGGATGGCCGAGCCGGAAGGCATGTTCTCCGCGATACACAGCCAGGCGGTGATGCGAACATCGAGACCCAGACGGGCGGCCGCCAGGGTTACGGCCAGCACGGTCGCCGCCCCGGTCATGTCGTATTTCATCCCGACCATGGATGCCGGCGGCTTCAACGAGAGCCCGCCGGTGTCGAAGGTGATGCCCTTGCCGACCAGGGCGAGGTGCTGCGTTGCGCCTTCCGGGGCGTAACTGACCTTGACCAGGCGGGGAGGCCTGGTGGAGCCCTGCCCGACGCCCGCGATCCCGCCGAAGCCATCGGCGGCGAGCTCGTCCTCGTCCCACACGCGCACGTCGACGGGTAGGCCCTCACAGGCGTCCACGGCCCGGCGGGCAAGGGATTCGGGGTAGAGGTCCGAGGG
>Ga0136639_10000239_pt1 | contig 17545 bp, 16 predicted proteins | sample AntDrymUQ8592106_2_FD_113739 | JGI IMG/M metagenome (GOLD analysis project Ga0136639, IMG submission 113739) | Polar desert sand microbial communities from Dry Valleys, Antarctica - metaG UQ859 (21.06) | ecosystem: Environmental > Terrestrial > Soil > Desert | place: Antarctica: Dry Valley...
ACGAGAACACCGGACCAGCCACGCGACACACCCATTCACCAGAAGGATGTTGCACTCACCAATGGAACTCAAGCGGTGAAACTTATCGACTCGCGGGACGCACGTGATCAGGCGCTGGCCGACTCGGCCTTCTGGCGGGCGCGGTAGGCGGCGACGTTGGCGCGGGAGGAGCAGCGGTCGGAGCAGTAGCGGCGCGACTGGTTGGGAGAGGTGTCGACGAAGACGTGAGTGCAGGGTGTCGAGGAGCAGACGCCGAGGCGGGTCGGTCCCAGGTCGCAGACCAGGGTGGCGAGCCCGAGCAGTGCTTCGCCGATGAGGAGCTCGGCGACCGAGGCGCTCTTGGTGGCGACGTGCAGGTGCAGGTCGCCGGGGTCGTGGTCGGCGATCCGCGGCGTGATCGGGTGGCGCACCATCAACGCGTTGAGGCCCTCGATGACCGCGGTGTGGTCGTCGGCCGCCGAGGCCTCGAAGACCGGGCGCAGGTCACGCTGGAAGCGCCGCAGCGTCGTCAGGTCGCGCTCGGTGCACTGCTCGTGGAGCCAGTCGCGGCCCTCGAGCTGCCCCACCAGCGCCTCGACGTCGACCAGCTCGGTGTTGAGGAGACCGGCCGACCGCTCGGCATACCTGACGAAGTCCACGTCCACGAGTCTACGAAGGAGTCGACGACGTCGGGTCAGGGAGTCGCGTCGAGCTGTTCCACCGAGGTGATGCGGTGCACGGCGAAGGTGCGCACGTCATTGGAGCGGTGGTCGCGTGCGGTGAGCTGGCCGCCCTCGACCGAGAGGGGGTCGACGATGCGGTCCGAGGCGCTGCCGTGGTTGTCGACGTAGCCGATGAGCACGGCCCCCCCGAGCTCGATGGCCTCGCGCAGCGCGGCCAGCGAGCCGCTCGGCGACAGGGCCGCCGACGAGGCCGGTCGCGATGACGCCGCACGGTCGCCCGAGCGGATCGCGGTGATGACCGCGGCGGCCCGGGCGGTCTCGCGCACCTGCGCTGCGGTCGTACGTCGGTCCCGCGGGGAGCGGGCACGCAGCTGGTCGGGGCGGGTCACCCGCACGGTGCCGTCGGCTGCTTCGACGACCGGGGCTGCGCCGAGGTCGCGCAGCCGCGGCAGCAGCACCTCGATCGGGGTGTCGCTGATCAGCACGGTGGGCGCCAGTCGGCGCAGTCCCAGGGGGCCGGCCTTCGGGTGGTGCAGCAGCTCGGTCAGGGCCGCCTCGTCGTCGGCGCGCAGGAACGACTCGGCGTGCCCGACCCGCACGACGCCGAACGTGCGGACGGTGTCGTCGACCAGGTAGGTCAGCGGCTGCGGCACCGGCGTCCGCGAGACCGTGCCGAGGAATTCGTGGACCTCCGCCGCGGTCCAGCCGACGTCGAGCGCGCGGCGTACGGACCCGGGCGTGAAGCGGTAGACGGTCGCCCCACCGCGCGACTCCACGTCGGCCACCAGCTGCAGGCGGCGGGCGAGCGCCGACTCCAGGGGGCCGGGTGCCACCGCGGTGAGATCGGCCTGGATCAGCACGTGGTCGACGGGTTCGGGCAGCAACGGCCCGATGGCCTCGGTGACTTCTTGGCCCCGGAGCAGCAGTCGCGCGTAGGACGCCACGCCACCGAGCCCGGTCAGCCCCAGCACCGCCGCCTCCTCGACGGTCCAGGCGACCTGGTCGGCACGCGAGCGCGGTCGGCGTGGTCGCAGCCACCCGAGCCGGGCGACCAGCGAGGGCAGACCGGTGCCCGTGGCCAGCACCTTGCCGGGGGGCAGCTCGGCCAGTACCTCGAGGGTCATCTGCCGGGTCTCGGGCATGCTCCTCGCGGTGAGCTCGGCGGTCAGCGCGTTCCACGGCTTGCCCGCGGCGTCGCGGGTGCCGATTAGCCCCGGCATCCGCTGGCTCTCCAGCCAGGACCGCGCAGCGAGCGCCCAGCGCTGGGGCACGTCCTTGGCCGACCAGGTGTCGAAGACATCGGTGGGCACCCAGACCAGGTTGCCGTCGGCGTCGGCCCGCGAGGCCAGCAGCCCAGCGGTCGACGCGGTCTCGATGATCAGGGCGGCGGTCGGCTCGTCGACGTGCAGGAAGAGCGCCGCCGCCTTCAGCTCGCGTACGCCGAGCCCTCCGCTGCGCAGCGCGGCCGGCGGGTGGGAGCCCCAGTGGTCCAGCAGCAGCTCGAGGCGCCGGACGAGCTCGAACGCGGCGCCGGCCGCGACCCGGTCGACGAGTGCCTGCTCGCGGGAGGTGGTGGCCAGCGGCGGGACCTCGTCGACGGGCTCGACGCTGGTGTGGCCCCCGCGCAGCTCGAGGCCGACCTCGCCCGGCAGGACGACCGTGCCGCCGCCGCGGGGCACCAGCAGGCGTCGTGAGAGCAGCTCCTCGGCCGGGGTGGTCGCGTCGGCGGGGGAGATGGTGTGGCGGGCGGCCGCGGTGGTCGCCTGTCCTCCCTCGGACAGGACGTGGTCGAGCAGGGCGCGGGCAGCGGGGGACAGCTCGGCCAGGCGCCGGGTGACCTCCGCCCGGGACAAGGGGTCCCCGCTGCGGGGCTGGAGACCGCTGACGCCGGCCGCAGGGCCGCCGGTCAGGGCGTCGCCGACTCCGGTCAGCGGGCGCAGCCCCGACGTCGACTCCCACACCAGCGCGGTGTCGAGCAGCCGCTCGAGGGCCGCCTCGAGGGTGGCTGGTGCGGCGCGGACCGAACCGATGAGTTCAGACGGTGTGGTTTGACCGCTGACGACCAGGGCATCTAGGACAGAGAGCTCGAGGCGGGTCAGCCCGTCGAGCGCTCGGACCACCGACGTACGGACTGCTGCTCGCGAGGCGAGCTGGCCGAAATCATGAGGGGCCGGAGTGGCGAGATCGGGACGTGCGGCGAGCAGGCGGGACAACCGCTCGTCCGACCAGCCACGCAGCTGGTCGGCGAGAGACCGGAAACCACGCGTCGTCGCCATCCTTCCTACGCTATCGGCACCGTCCACGCCGTGGTCCCCCGCGTGACGGGCGTCGAGCTGCACCACGGCGCCGCGAGCGACGTCGGACTGGTCCGCGAGGTCAATGAGGACGCCTTCCTGGTCGCGCCTCCGGTCTTCGTCGTGGCCGACGGCATGGGTGGTCACGACCGCGGTGACATCGCCGCCGCCATCGTCGTCGAGGAGTTCCGCCGCCTCGCCGACGAGGGCTACGACCCGGCCCGCGGCCCGGCCGTCGTGGCCGCGACGCTACTGGCCTGCCAGGCCCGGATCGCCGACTACGACGCCGGCCAGCGCGCCCAGGGCGCGCGCGACTTCCACGCCGGCACCACCGCGGTCGTCGCGCTGCTGATCGAGCAGTCCGGTGAGCCCAAGTGGCTGCTGGCCAACCTCGGTGACTCGCGCGTCTACAAGTTCAACCACGGCCGGCTCGAGCAGGTCAGCGTCGACCACAGCCTCGTGCAGGAGCTCCTGGACGCGGGGACGATCACCAGGTCCGATGCCGCTGTCCACCCCGAACGACACGTGATCACCCGCGCGCTCGGGGGTTCCGGAAGCACGGAGGCCGACTTCTTCGTGCTGCCGCTCTCGGCCGCCGAGCGGCTGGTGCTGTGCTCCGACGGGGTCAGCGGGATGATCGACGACCGGACGATCGAGGGCATCCTCGCCGCTGCCGACGACCCGCGCGACGCCGCCGACCAGGTGGTCGCGGCCGCCGTGGCAGCCGGCGGGAGGGACAACGCGACCGCGGTGGTCGTGGATGTGGTGGGATTGGTGGCCGAGACGCCGTACGACTCCGAGCGCCAGCGGGTGAGTCTCGAGAAGAAGTTGGGAGCCCTGCCATGAGCCGGTCCGTCAGCACGTGGTCCTACCGGCCAGGTGAGTGGTTGGCGATCTTCGGAGCCGCCACGACCCTGCTGCTGCCCGAGAGCGAGAAGCAGCGAGCCGCCCAGCTCTGGGAGCTCGTCGACGGTGGGGCCGGCTTCGACGCCACGCTCGACCAGGTCCTCGCGCCGGGACTGAGCGTCCTGCCGGCGTTCGTCCTGATCGGCACCGGCGAGGGCCCGACCAAGGTGATCGTCCGGGGCGCAGGGGTGCTCGCCAGCCTCACCACCGACGTCGAGACCGTGGAGCTCGACGGCTCGACGGTCACCACGTGGGTCGAGCGAAGCCTCGAGGGCGTCACCGCGCTCAGCGTGTCCGTCGGCGGTGCGGGCGCTGACGGTCCCGACCACCTCATCGAGGGCGGCCTGGTGCGGGTCGCCCGCATCGACCTCCCGCCCTACGCCGCTCCGGGCGACCTGGAGCCGCTCGCGCCCGGCTCCGGGACCGACGAGGCGGCGACCGAGCTCTTCTCCCTCGAGGAGTCCTCACCGCTCGACGACGAGGCGGACACCAGCAGCGTCTCCCACCCGGGCCTGGACCCGATGCCCGACGATCCCGCAACGCAGGACGGCCAGGACCACGACGACGCCGACGTGGTCTGGGCGGCCGACGCCCCGGCCGTGTCGCCGATGGCTCCGCCGCCGCCCTTCGCCGGCGCACCCGACCCGACACCGGTGAGTGGTGACCACGACGGCATGACCCGCGGTGGCGGGTTCGAGGACGAGGTCGGTCCGACTCCACCGGGCATCCCTGGCCAGCCGCAGGCTCCGAGCATCACGCGACCCGTGGCGACGCTGGTCATCTCCGGCGGCGAGAGCGTCGAGGTCGACCGGGTCGTCCTGATCGGCCGGGCTCCGGAGGCTCGCCGGTTCACCGCCGACGAGCAGCCCCGCCTGGTGACGGTGCCGAGCCCGTTGCACGAGATCTCCTCGACCCACATCGAGGTGCGACCCGGCTCCGGGGTCGATCACGGGAGCGCGGTCGTCACCGACCTGGGCTCGACCAACGGCACCGTGCTGGTGCAGCCGGGGCTCGACCCCGAGGAGCTCCAGCGGGGCGTCGCCGTCCAGCTGATCCCGGGCGCGATCATCAGCCTCGGTGACGGCGTGACCATCCAGGTCATGAACCCCTGAGCCGAGAGACCGCGGACCCATGAGCCAGCTGGCGCCGTCAGAGGCGACGACGTACCCACCTGCCGAGCTCGACCGACGCTTCTACGCCTTCACCATCGACCGGTTCCTCGCGTGGGGCCTCTATGCGCTGGCGGCCTACGTGGCCTACCGCTACCTGATCGATCCGGGCAACCTGGTCGGCGGCATCGGGCTGGTCGTGGGCTCGGTGCTCCTGGTCGGGCTCGGCTCCTCGCTGCTCCTGGGCCTGGTCGGTACGTCGCCGGGCAAGGCCCTGCTCGGCCTCCGGGTCGTGGCCGCCGAGACCGGGGCGCCGATCGGGATCGGTCGCGCGCTGGTGCGCTCGACGATCCTCGGCGTCGCGGCCCTGCCGACGATGGGGATCGGCGTCGCCTCGCTGGCGTGGACCGCAGTCATGGACCGGGGTGCGCAGCGGCGCGGCTGGCACGACCTGGTCACCCACGGCGTCGTCGTCGACATCCGTCCGGTGCCCGTGGTCGAGGAGGTCGCCGAGGAACGGCCCCGCCAGGTCGTCAACCTCACCGCGATGCGGCTGGTGCCCGCTGCGCCCACCCCCGCACCGGCCGCCCCGACGCCACGACGCAGCACTGCACCGGCTTCCGCCCCGCCGTCCGGCCCGCCGTCCGCCCCGCCTTCTGGCCCGCCGTCCGCCCCGCCGTCCGGCCCGCCGTCCGGTCCCCCCGCGGGCCCGCCGTCTGGTCCGCCCCCGCAACCGCCTATCCCCGCGCCCGCGCTCGGCCCGCCGCTCGTGCCCGAACCCCCGCGCCCCTCGCTGCCTCCCACCACCGCACCTTTGACGGCGCCCCCGCCGCCCCCGGCCGGGCCCGACACACCGACCTGGCGCGTCACCTTCGACACCGGTGAGGGGTTCGTCGTCGAGGGACTCGCGCTGGTGGGCCGCCGTCCCGAGGCACGAGCGGGGGAGGAGGTCAGCCACCTGGTGCCGCTGCGCTCGAGCGACATGTCGCTGTCCAAGACGCACGCCCAGTTCCAGGTGACACCCGCCGGGGCGCTGGTCGTCATGGACCGGGGCTCGACGAACGGGTCGGTCGTCATCAGGCAGGGTGTCTCCAAAGCACTCACGGCCGGGCGTCCCACGACGCTCCTCGCGGGCGACGCGGTGTGCTTCGGTGATCGACGGATGACAGTGGAGCGCGCATGACCTTCAGCTACGAACGCACGGTGACCACCACAGCCGACCCGGCCGCCGTCTGGCAGCTGTGGAGTGACATCAGCACCTGGCCGGTGTGGGACCCCGCGGTGCAGGAGGTCCTGTTGGACGGGCCCTTCGAGGAGGGCACCACCGGCACGATGACCCTGACCGGTCCGATCGAGGTCCCGGTCAGCCTGGAGGTCGTCGTCCCCGGCAGCCGCTACCTCGACCAGCTGACGATGGGGGACCTGGTGATCCGCATCGACCACGTCGTGCGCCCGCTCGACGGCGGCGGCTCCGAGGTCACGGTCAGCACCACCATCGAGGGGCCGGGAGCCGACGACATCGGTCCGATGGTCACCGCCGACGCACCCGTGGCGATGGAGGCACTGATCTTGGCGGCCGAGAAGACCTGAGCCTCTCGCCCGGGCCCGGCGGGGCCGGGCCGGGCCGGGCATCGCAGCTAGGGAGCGTCCTCGACCTGGTCGAACACGTCCGGTCGGCCGATGAACGTGGCACGGCCCAGCGGCCACACGAGCGCGAAGGCCTTGCCGACCACCAGGTCGACGGGCACGAACGCGTCGGTGGGATCGCACTGGGGACCTGCGTCGACGCACAAGCGGGCCGAGGAGTCGGCCGACCGGTTGCGGTTGTCGCCCATCACGAAGAGCTCGCCCTCGGGCACGGGGCCGGCGGTCCAGTCGCAGGCTGGTCCCGGCATGGGTCCGTCGCACGTGGGCTGTGGCTTGATGAAGTCGTCCTCGTCCAGCGCGACGCCGTTCACCTCGAGGCGGCCCTGCTCGTCACAGCACACGATCGTGTCGCCCTCGACGCCGACCACCCGCTTCACCAGGTGGCCGCCGCTGGGATAGAGCCCGATCCTGGTGAGCCCCTTCACCAGTGGGCTGGTCGGCCCGGGCTCGATGCCGGAGAGCCAGTCGCCCGGATCCTCGAAGACGACGACGTCGCCACGCTCGGGTGCGCCGCCGAACCAGTAGGAGACCTTCTGCACCAGGATCCGGTCGTTCTCGATGAGACCGGGCTTCATCGAGGCCGAGGGGATGTAGAACGCCTGCACGAACAGCGTCTTGATGATCAGCGCCAGCCCGATCGCGACGGTGAGGAGCACGAGCGTCTCCAGCCACAGCGGCATCTTGCGTGATTTCTTCCCCGTGCTGGCGGTGTCGGCGGAGGCACCAGCGGAGGCATCGGGGGAGGCATCGGCGTCGGACACACGTGGACCCTACGGCAGCGTCCCTCGTGATCTGGCCCTGCCGGGCCGTCCCGCGACGGTGCCAACCCCACGGCAACGTCGTTCGGCGTAGGTTCGCCTGCATGGAGTCCTACGCGAAGGGAGAGCTCGAGCCGGCGTTGCTCGAGGAGACCATCGGAGCCAACCTCGAACGCACCGTGCGTGAGCACGCCGACGGTGAGGCGCTGGTGGAGGTCGCGAGCGGGCGGCGGTGGAGCTGGTCCGAGCTGGACCGCGACGTCGACGCGGTCGCCCGCGGGCTGATCGCAGCCGGGATGCGGCAGGGGGACCGGGTCGGGATCTGGGCACCCAACTGCGCGGAGTGGACCCTGGTGCAGCTCGGGGCGGCCAAGGCCGGTGTCGTGCTGGTCAACCTCAACCCCAGCTATCGCACCCACGAGCTCGGCTACGCACTCAACCAGTCGGGTCTGCGGCTGCTCTTCGCGACGTCGTCGTTCAAGACCAGCGACTACCGCGCGATGGTGGAGGAGGTGCGCCCCCAGTGTCCGTCCCTGGAGCGCGTGGTCTTCGTCGACACGGACGACTGGACCGACCTCGTCGAGAGCGGGGACGACCTTCCCGACGGTGCGCTCGCCGAGCGGGCCGCCGGCCTGAGCCCCGACGACCCGATCAACATCCAGTACACCTCGGGCACGACCGGCTTCCCCAAGGGCGCCACGCTCAGTCACCGCAACATCCTCAACAACGGCTACGTCACCACCGAGCTCATCAACCTCACTGCGCAGGACCGCCTCTGCATCCCGGTGCCCTTCTACCACTGCTTCGGCATGGTCATGGCCAACCTGGGCTGCACCAGCCACGGCACCACGATGGTGATCCCCGCCCCCGGTTTCGACCCCGAGACCACGCTGCGCGCGATCGCCGAGGAGCGCTGCACCGGGGTCTACGGCGTGCCGACGATGTTCATCGCGATGCAGCACCACCCGACTTTCGGTGACCACGACCTCTCGACCCTGCGCACCGGGATCATGGCCGGCTCGATCTGCCCCGTCGAGGTCATGAAGCGCTGCGTCAACGACATGCACATGGCCGAGGTCTCCATCGCCTACGGCATGACCGAGACCTCGCCGGTCTCCTGCCAGACGCGCACCGACGACGACCTCGAGCGTCGTACGGCGACGATCGGTCGGGTGCACCCGCATGTCGAGGTCAAGGTCGTCGACCCGGTCACCGGCGAGCAGGTCGAGCGTGGCGAGACCGGGGAGTTCTGCACCCGCGGCTACTCGGTGATGCTCGGCTACTGGGACGACCCCGACAAGACCGCGGAGGCGATCGACGCCGACGGCTGGATGCACACCGGCGACCTCGCGGTGATGCGGGAGGACGGCTACTGCACGATCGTGGGCCGCATCAAGGACATGGTGATCCGCGGCGGGGAGAACATCTACCCACGCGAGATCGAGGAGTTCCTCTACGCCCACCCCGACATCGAGGACGTGCAGGTGGTGGGCGTCCCGGACGAGCGCTACGGCGAGGAGCTGTGCGCGTGGGTCCGGCTACGCCAGGGGGCGGAGCGGCTCGACGCCGACGGGGTGCGCGCCTTCGCGACGGGCAGGTTGTCGCACTACAAGATCCCGCGTTACGTGATGGTCGTCGAGGAGTTCCCGATGACCGTCACCGGCAAGATCCGCAAGGTCGAGATGCGTGAGGAGTCGGCGCGGGTGCTGGGACTCAGCGGCTGATCACGACGGGCACCCCGGTGACGGTGCCGGTGGCGCCGCGCCAGATGACCCAGCCGTCGTCGACGCGGGTGCCCGGTGCGCCGCGGCCGGTCACGGTCATCGCCCAGGTGGCGCTCTCGCCCGGGCCCAGGCGCAGTGCTGCCGGCGTGACTCGCACGCGATGCTCGAAGCCACGGGTGGCCGAGGAGAAGTAGAGGCGACGGCCGGTGGTGTTCGTGACGGTGCGGCTGGCGGCGGCCTGCCCGGGACGGAGCGTCACCGAAGGAGTGTTCAGGTCGCGCCGCCGACCCTCCCACCAGGCGCGGTAGTCGGAGGGCCCGAGCAGGTAGGTGAGGCCGGGACGCAGGGCATCCTGTGGTCGCAGCAGACCGGATCCGGCGCGGGTCACCGCAGCGCCGCGCAACCGGTCGGTCGAGGTGGTGAGGGCCGAGCGGGTCTGTACCGCCGACCAGCCGTGCCGGGAGAGCAGCACGGCGGCAGCGCCGCTGGTGGCGGCCGTCGCGGCCGACGTGCCGGTCACGAAGTCCCACCGGGCTCCGCCATCACCAGGCGGCACCGCGCCCAGGACGCCCACGGCCGGGGCGACCAGGTCGGGCTTGAGGACATCGGCGGTGGGGTCGCCGGAGCCGGAGAAGCGGGTGACGGACCGCGAGACCCGGGTGGCCGGCTCCGGGCTCAGGGCCACCTGGCCCTGTGGCCGAGCGGCGAGCCAGCGCTTGACGGCGCGACCGGCGGTGTGGTCCAGGTGCACCGTGGGCACGCGGTGGAAGTCGGCGTCGACCGAGCCGGGCCGCACGTTGGTGAGGATCATGCCGATGCCGTCGGCCAGGGCGACCGCCTCGGACTTGTCGACGCGGCCGACGCCACCGCGGTCGCACACGACGATCCGGCCGTCCACGGCGGACGCGTCCAGGCTTCCGGGCGTGCACACCCGGGCAGCCGACGCCGAGGCTCCGGGGGCCTTGGCGCGCGCCGCCAGCACGAGGCGCGCCGGCCCGACGCGGCGCGACGCGGCCATGGCTCCCTGCACGTCCGGCACGCCGGGCAGGACGACCTCGCCCCGTCGCTGGGACCCGAGCGTGCCCCCCACGGTCGTGACCCACGGAGCGGGATGGGCCACCTGGCCGCCGTCGTTGCCGGCGGCGGCGGCCACGACGATGTCGGCCTCGGCGGCCCCCAGCAGGGCCAGGTCGACGGTGTCGATGCGGGCGGGACCGCCCACCGAGAGGTTGAGGACGTCCACGCCGTCGCGGGTGGCGTCGTCGATGGCGCTCACCAGGTCGGCGGTCGCACAGCCATCGTCGGTCGGCTCGGGCGCGTTCCAGCACGCCTTGTAGACCGCGATGCGGGCCCGCGGAGCGACCCCGGAGTAGCGACCGAGGCGCTGGTCGTGGACGCGCACGTCGACCCCCGCGTTGCCGGCTGCGATGGAGGCCATCTGGGTGCCGTGACCGTCGTCGTCGTGGGCCGAGAGGCTCGCGGTCGCGCGCAGGTCCTCGAGGCCGAAACCCTCGACGTACCACCGGGAGCCGACGACCTTGCCGGTGCACACCGTCGGGCCCTCACCCGCCTCGCAGGCTCCGGTGAAGTCGCGCGGACGCCGATCCGGGCCGGGGGAGCGGGCGAAGAGCGGCCCCTGCGGGTCGAGCCCGGAGTCGACGAGACCGATGACGACCCCGGCACCGCCGCTGGCCCCTGCGCCCGCTGCTGCTGCCGACGCCGCTGTCCTGCTCCTCGGGAGGCTGGCCAGGGGGCGGACGCTGTTGCGCTCGACTAGCGCCACCGCAGGGTCCGCGCCCAGGGTGGTGGCCTGGGCGCTGGTCAGGTGTACGGCCACACCGTTGAGCGCGCTGGTCCAGCGGTAGACCGGGACCTCGGCGCCGACCGAGGCCAGCACCCGCGTCTGCTGGGCGAGCAGCCGGTCGGTACCCAGCGCCCCCGCGCCGCCGCCGGACGGGGACGCACCGGCCAGACCGGGGCCCCGCAACGTGACGAGGTAGAGCGCGCTGTCCTCCGCTGCCTCGCCGGCAGGTGTGGCGTGCGCCGACGGGGCAGCGAGCAGGCCCGACGCGAGGCCCGCGAGCGCGACGAGGACGACCGCGGCACGCGTGGTGCCACGGCCGTGGGGGCGTCCTGCTGGTCGTCCTGCTGGTCGTCCTGCTGGTCGTCCTGCTGGGCCTTTTGCTGGGGTCACGGTGTCCTCGACGTCGTCGGAACCGTCCATTCTGTCTCACCGACCCCACCCATGACCGGCGAACGCCGACTGCGGAGCTCCGCCTACCCTGGCGGAGTGCCTCACCGCCCCCTCGTCGTCGGCTTCGACCTCGACATGACGCTCATCGACACCGTGCCCGGATTCGGAGCGGTGCTCAGCGTGCTGGGTGCCGAGCTGGGTGTCGACTTCCCGATCGCGCAGATGACGGCGCGGCTCGGCCCACCCCTGGACAGCGTCCTCGCGGGGCACCTGGACCAGGACGCGATCGGGCCTGCCGGTGATCGCTTCCGCGAGCTCTACCCCGCCCACGCGATCGACCCCGTGCCGGCGCTGCCGGGTGCCCACGACGCGCTCGCCGCCGTACGACGACATGGGGGCCGGGTGGTCGTGGTGACAGGCAAGTTCCCCCGCAACGCCGAGCTGCACGTGAGCCACCTCGGGCTGGACGTCGACATCGTCGAGGGCTGGGTGTGGGGCCTGGGCAAGGCCGACGCCCTGGTGCGTGAGGGAGCCGGTGTCTATGTCGGCGACCACGTCCACGACGTCGAGGGTGCCCTGGCGGCCGGCGTGCGCAGCGTCTCGGTGCTCACCGGTGGCTGCACCCGCGAGGAGCTCCTCGCCGCCGGCACGCATGTGGTCCTCGACGACCTGCGACAGTTCCCCGCCTGGCTGGACGAGCACGTCTCCGGGAGCAGCTGAGGCGCCAGCAACACCGCCGCCGTAGGACGCCACGATCCTCGCGGTCGTCCGCGCGAGCGGCTTGTCCCGATGGCCTAGTCTGTGCCGTTGCGCTCGGATCGGCCGGGCGGTCGTGGAGAGGTCTGGCCGTGCCCAGTGGCAAGGTGAAGTGGTTCGACGCCGGCAAGGGGTTCGGGTTCCTGTCCCAGGAGGACGGACCGGACGTCTACGTGCACTCGGACGCGTTGCCCGAGGGCATGACCGTCCTCAAGCCCGGCGCGCGCGTGGAGTTCGGGATCGCCCAGGGCCGCCGGGGCGACCAGGCGCTGCAGGTGCGCGTGCTGGACGCCCAGGCGTCGGTCGCCCGCAACCAGAAGCAGGCCAAGCGCCGCGGTCCCGAAGAGATGGCGCCGATCGTGGAGGACCTGATCCGACTCCTCGACGACGTCGGCGAGGCCTACCGTCACGGGCGGCACCCCGACCCTCGCACTGCCCAGCCTGCCGCCAAGCTGCTCCGAGCGCTGGCCGACGAGCTGGAGCTCTGAGGCTGGGGGGGCATTCCCGCCCACACCCCACCCCGCCTCAGGGGGCCTCACAGCGTCGCGAGGCGCCCCGTCGTACGACGACGCGGGCGACTGGAGAGCACGAACACCGCCCAGGCGGCCAGCACGACGGCCGCGACGCCGAGGCCCAGGCGCGGGTAGAGCGGCAGCGCGATGCCGACGAACCCGCCGATGACCCACGCCAGCTGCAGGGTGGTGTCGCTGCGGGCGAAGGCGCTGGCCTGCACGTGGGACCGCACACCCGACTGGATGGTGGCATCGAGCGAGACCTTCGCGAGCGACTGGGCCAGTCCGGCGGTGAGGCCGATCAGCGCGAGCATCAGGATCCCGTAGAAGACGCCGGCCAGTGCGATGACGACCGCGTCGGCGAGCAGTGCCATCACCACCATCAGCGCCGGGTCGATCTTCTTCAGCAGCGAGGCCAGCAGGATGCCGAGCGTGTTGCCGAGCCCGGCGCCGCCGATGACGATCCCGAGGGTGAGCTCGGGGGCGTAGTCGCCGATCGGGTTGTCGCGGAACAGGAACGCCATGAACATCGTGAGGAAGCCCGAGAGCCAGCGCGGACCGCAGTTGGCGCGCAGGGCGAAGGCCACCTCCGGGGGGATCCGGGTGCCGCGTCGGCCCTCCGCGCTGGTGCTGCGCATCGTCATGGCCTGCTCGCCGGCGCTGGCGTCGACCTGGGCGGGCAGCCGGATCGCGGCGACGGTGCCGAGCACGAACACCAGGAAGGCGAAGCGCAGCGACCACTCGGCGCCGACGGTGGCAGCGAGCGCGGCGATCGGGGCGGCGACGGCGGCGCCCACGATGCCGGCCAGGGAGACCCGCCCGTTCGCCTTGACCAGGGTGAGGTCGTCGGGGAGCAGCCGCGGCACCGCGGCAGCCCGGGTGACGCCGTAGGCCTTGGAGGAGACGAGCACCCCCAGCGTCGCGGGGAAGAGCCAGGCGGAGTCGTTGGCGACCGCGTCGGCGAGGACCCAGCACAGGAACGCGCGCAGGGCGAAGGTGCCGCCCATGGCCCAGCGGCGGCCGTGGCTGAACTTGTCGAGGAACGGGCCGATCAGCGGCGCCACGATCGCGAAGGGCAGCATCGTGAGCCCCAGGAAGAGTGCGACCTGGCCGCGGGCCTCGCTGGTCGCGCCGGCGAAGAAGAGGGTGCCGGCCAGCGAGATGACGACGGCGGCGTCCGCCGCGGCGTTGCAGGCGTGCAGCTGGATCAGACGGGCGAGCCCGGACTGGTCCGCGCCCTGGGCGTTGGCGGCGCGACGGGCCTGGCGCACGGTGTAGGACCCGGCCCTGCCGGCACCCCGGGCAGCGCCGCGCACGCCCTTGGCCGTGACCTTGGCCCCGGTGCCGAGCCCGGTGCCCAAGCCGGCGCCCAGCCCACGGCCCACGGCACGCACCCGATGGCGCGAGGGGGGTGCCGGCGGCGGCTCGGAGGACGACGACGGCATGGGCCCATCCTGCCCCGTCGGGTCACACCAGCGGCCCGACACCCCGCCCGACCTGACAGCGGCACCAGGCATGAGTCATGCTTTCGTTCGTGGCGATCATCGTGCGCACCAAATCCGACTCCGTGGCCGCGTCTGCGGTCGATGAGGCGCGCTCCGCGCTGCTCCTCGACGTGGACCCCGCCGACGTGGGCGAGCACCTCGGCTCCCAGGCCGACGGCGAGCGCGTCGTGACCCACCTCTTCGCGTGCCGGCGCAAGGGCTACGTCGGTTGGCGCTGGTCGGTCACCGTGGCCCGCGCCTCGCGCCAGAAGCAGGTCACCGTCGACGAGGTCGTCCTGGTCCCCGGTGACGAGGCGATCATCGCGCCCGAGTGGGTCCCCTACCGCGAGCGGCTCCAGCCCGGCGACATGTCGGCGGGTGACCTGCTACCCGTCGATGACGACGACGACCGCCTGGTCCCGACGTACTCCTTCGGCGACGACCCGCTCGACGCCGACGAGAAGGCGCAGGTCCGCGATGTCGCCAAGGACCTGGGCCTGGGTCGGGTGCGCACGCTCTCGCCCGCTGGTCGTGAGATGGCCGCCCAGCGGTGGTACGACGGCGACGGCGGTCCCGAGTCGCCCTTGGCGCAGGCGGCTCCCGACACGTGCCACGGCTGTGGCTTCCTGGTCCGCATCGCCGGGCCGCTCTCCGACACGTTCGGCGTGTGCGCCAACGGTGATGCCAACGACGACGGGCGCGTCGTGGCGTTCACCCACGGCTGCGGTGCCCACTCCGAGGTGCGCCTGGCCAAGAAGCACGAGCCGTTGCCGATGCCCGAGCACGTCTTCGACACCTTGTCCTCCGACGGCTACGAGCTGATCTGAGGCTCACCGACAGACCGAAGGGGCCCGACCAGCAGTGCTGGTCGGGCCCCTTCGTCGTGGTGTCGTGCCGGGAGGTGCGGCTCAGCCCTCGGCGGCCGCAGCGGCGGCCTTCTCGGACCCGGCGCCCTCGGTGGAGAGGTGGCCGCCCTTGTCCTCGAGGTGGGCCCGGATGAACCAGTGGAACAGCTCGAGCTGCTCGGTCTGACCGATGAACATGTCCTCGGTGATCGGGTCCAGCTCCCCGAGCTCCTTGATGCCGTCGCGGTAGCTGGTGATCACGCCCTGGTAGACGAGGTCGAGCGCGCCGAGGTGCTCCTGGGTGGTGCCGCGCCCGAGGCTGTACTCGTCCCAGGTGCGGGCCGAGACGATCGAGCCGGGCGTGCCCTGGGGCGAGCCGCCGAAGGTCGCGATGCGCTCGGCCAGGTCGTCGGCGAAGCCGCGCACGGCATCGACCTGCGGGTCGATCATCTCGTGCACGGAGATGAAGTGCGGGCCCACGACATTCCAGTGGACGTGCTTGAGGGTGAGGTGCAGGTCGTTGGCGGCGTGGAGCCGGCTCTGCAGCAGCTCGACGACGCGCTCGGCGTCAGCGTCGGCGATGCCCGGAACGGTGTAGTGCAGCTTGGGAGTCATGCTTTCAAACTACCCGGTCGGTCGCTGCTGAAACAGAACTGTATGACATGTCACGCGCCTGACGGACGCCCGTGGTGAGCGTGGCCCGGGCGCTCGGGCGCTCAGGTGGTCGTCGCGGTTGCGTCTGGCTCCGAGGCCTCGACGTCGACGCGGAACGCACGTCGCCGCTTGCAGTACTCCAGCCCCAGCAGGCCCAGGCCGACCCCGGTCAGGCACGACCACAGCCACCAGGTGCTGTCGTTCTCGGCCAACCGGCCGTAGAACGGCAGCAGTGCCAGGAAGCCGAGCAGGAACACCGCCGTGCCGACCTGCGCCGTGCGCACGCCGTCGACGTCGAGCGGCTCCACGTCGGCCACCAGGTAGGTCTTGTTCCTGAACTCGTGCTTCATCGGCTGGTCGTCACGGAACTCCACATGTCCACGCTAGCCGACATGGTGGGCGCTCGCAGGCCGTGTCTGCCATGATCCGTGCCCGTGAGCATGCAGACGACCCGTCCCCGAGCCGCGATCGACGGCTACTTCAAGATCAGCCAACGAGGTTCGACCGTCGCGCGCGAGGTGCGCGGCGGGATCGTCACCTTCCTCACGATGGCCTACATCATCGTGCTGAACCCGATCATCCTGCTCCAGGGCGAGGACAAGTACGGCGACCTGCTCGCCGGGGGTGACTTCGCCGCCATCAGCGCAGCGACCGCCCTGGTCGCCGGGGTCGTGACGCTGCTGATGGGCGTGGTCGCCAACTTCCCGCTCGCGCTCGCCACGGGGCTCGGGCTCAATGCCTTCGTCACCTTCTCCATCGCCAGCCAGATGACCTGGGCCGACGCGATGGGCCTGGTGGTGATCGAGGGCCTGGTGATCCTCGTCCTGGTGCTCACCGGCTTCCGCGAGGCGGTCTTCAATGCTGTGCCCGCCCAGCTCAAGGTCGCGATCTCGGTCGGCATCGGCCTGTTCATCGCCCTGATCGGACTCGTCGACGCCGGGTTCGTACGTCGGACCGGTGCCGGCCCGGTGCCGGTCGAGCTCGGGACCGGGGGTCAGCTCCAGGGCTGGCCGGTCCTGGTCTTCGTGATCGGTCTCGCGCTGGTGCTCGGCCTCTACGTGGCGAGGGTGCGTGGCGCGATCCTGATCGCGATCGTCCTCACCACCGCGCTGGCCATCGTCGTGGAGAAGCTCGCCAAGGTCGGACCGACGTTCACCGACTCCGGGGAGGTCAACCCCTCGGGGTGGAACCTCAACGTCCCGGCGATCCCCACCGATGTGGTGGCCTGGCCCGACCTCCAGCTGATCGGTGACTTCTCGCTGCTCGGGTCCTGGGAGAACGCCGGTGTGGTCACGGTGTTCCTCTTCATCTTCACGCTGTTGCTCGCCGACTTCTTCGACACCCTCGGGACGATGACCGCGATCGGTGCGGAGGCTGGCCTGCTCGACGAGGACGGCAACCCGCCCCACACGCGCCGGATCCTGGTCGTCGACTCCCTGGCCGCGGTGGCGGGCGGTGCGGCCTCGGTCTCCAGCAACACCTCCTACATCGAGTCCGCCTCCGGCGTCGCGGAAGGTGCCCGTACCGGCCTGGCCTCCGTGGTCACCGGCCTGCTGTTCCTGTTGGCCACCTTCCTGGCCCCGTTGGTCACGGTGATCCCCAACGAGGCGGCCGTGCCCGCGCTCGTGCTGGTCGGCTTCTTGATGATGCAGCAGGTCAAGGGCATCGACTGGGACGACCTCGAGATCGGGATCCCGGCGTTCCTGACGATCGTGCTCATGCCGTTCACCTACTCGATCTCCGTCGGCATCGGCGCGGGCTTCCTCTCCTACGTCTTCATCAAGCTCGTGCGCCGCAAGGCCGGCGACGTGCACCCGCTGATGTGGGGTGTCGCCGTCCTCTTCGTCCTCTACTTCGCTATCGCCCCCGTCACCGACTGGATCGGCTAGGCCCTGACGGGTGCCGCGCCATGATGGGCAGGTGATGGACCCCCAGGAGATGCTCGTGCGGCCGCGCACCGACCGCGGGACCGCGGTGCTGGTGCTGGCCGGCTCCAGCGG
>Ga0136639_10000240_pt1 | contig 17489 bp, 17 predicted proteins | sample AntDrymUQ8592106_2_FD_113739 | JGI IMG/M metagenome (GOLD analysis project Ga0136639, IMG submission 113739) | Polar desert sand microbial communities from Dry Valleys, Antarctica - metaG UQ859 (21.06) | ecosystem: Environmental > Terrestrial > Soil > Desert | place: Antarctica: Dry Valley...
CCACGACTCGCGCCGCAGCCCGTGGGTGGCCCTGCTGCTCTCGGCAGCCGTTGTCATCGGGCTGCTGTCCTCGGGCGCCGACATCGGCCGTCTGGCCACCGTCACCGTCGTCTTCACGTTGTTCATCTATGCGCTCGTGTGCGTGTCGGCGATCAAGCTCCGCGGACAGGACGAGGGCGAGGACACGTTCATCGCACCGATGTGGCTCCTGGCCCTGGGCATCCTGGGCAACTCGATCGTGCTCGCCTACGTCGTCTACGACGACCCGGGCTCGCTCGTCTACTGCGCGGCGTTGCTCGGTGTCGGGCTGGTGCTCTTCCTGGCCGAGCACTTCTTCGGTTCGCACAACACCCCCGGTGGCATCTCGGAAGGCAACCCTGACGGCGCCGCTGCCGGGGACCTCACCGTCCGGGTCGAGGAGGTCTGACCTGCACGTCATCGTCGCCACCGACGGGTCGCGCCAGTCGCTGGCCGCCGGCCGCCAGCTCAAGTCGTTCGCCGACCCGGCGAAGATCACGACTGCGTCGTAGCCGTCATCGCGCCCCTCTTGTGAGGGGACGTGGTGCTGCCCGAGCTGGCCTCCAGCCACCTCGACCGGACGTGGCGTCGCCCCGGGATGCATCGGCCGGTATCGGTGGCAGTGCGTGAGTTCGCGCGGATCGGTTGGTCGTGGGGTGGCGACTTCCAGAGCCTGAAGGACTACCACCACGTCACGGCGACGGGCCGCTGACACCGCCGGCGCACGCTGACCACTAGTCTGCGCGCATGGAGACCGTGCGCCTGATCCTGTTGATCGTCCACATCCTCGGCTTCGCGGCCCTCTTCGGCGGCCTCGTCGTCCAGGCGGGAGGTCCCACGAAGACGGTCAACACCGCGATGCGCGACGGTGTCGGCACCGCCTTCCTGACCGGCCTCGCCCTGGTGGGTGTCCTCGAGGCCGGTGACGACCCGGTCAACCACGCCAAAGTCGGCGTCAAGTTCGCCATCGGCCTGGTCCTGCTCGTGCTGGTCATGGCCAACCTGCGCAAGGAGCGCATCCCCTCGGGCCTCTGGTGGGGCCTGATCGCCCTCTCGGTGATCAACATCAGCGTCGCCGTGCTCTGGTCGCCGGCGCACACCTGAGCCTCGGTCCGACCCGCCGCCGCCCCCACCGTCGGCGGCCGCACGTAGGCTGGAGCCCAGGATGAGTACGCCGTCGCCAGCCCCCCAGTTCGCGTTCCCCGGCATGGACGGGCGCGAGCCCGACGAGCCCCGCAGCACGCGTCGTGGGCCGACGCGTGACGAGCTGCTGGAGGGGCTCAACGAGCCCCAGGCGGCTGCTGTGCAGCACGCCGGGACGCCGTTGCTGGTGGTGGCCGGCGCGGGTTCGGGCAAGACGCGGGTGCTGACGAGACGCATCGCCTGGCTGATCTCCGAGCGCAACGCCCACCCCGGCTCGATCCTGGCGATCACCTTCACCAACAAGGCCGCCGGGGAGATGAAGGAGCGCGTCGAGGAGCTCGTGGGCAGGCGGGCCCGGATCATGTGGGTGAGCACCTTCCACTCCGCCTGCGTCCGGATCCTGCGCAAGGAGATCGACAAGATCGGCTACAAGTCCAACTTCTCGATCTATGACGCCGCCGACCAGAAGCGGCTCATGGGCCTGGTCATCAAGGACCTCGACCTGGACGCCAAGAAGTTCCAGCCCGGGCCCGTCCTGCACTGGGTGTCCCACCACAAGAACGAGCTGCGCGACCCCGAGGAGGTCGCAGGCGACACCCACAACCAGGTCGAGGAGCACTACGCCGCCGCCTACACCCTCTACCAGCGTCGACTGCGCGAGGCCAACGCCCTCGACTTCGACGACCTGATCATGACGACCGTGCACCTGCTCCAGGCCTTCCCCGAGGTGCGGGAGACCTATCGGCGACGCTTCCGCCACGTGCTGGTCGACGAGTACCAGGACACCAACCACGCCCAGTACGCCCTGGTCCACCAGCTCTGCGCCGACGACCCGGAGCTCGCCCGGGACGCGGAGCGGATCGAGCCCGCCGAGCTCATGGTCGTGGGTGACGCCGACCAATCGATCTATGCGTTCCGCGGTGCCAACATCCGCAACATCATGGACTTCGAGCAGGACTTCCCCAACGCGACCTCGATCCTGCTCGAGCAGAACTACCGCTCGACCCAGACCATCCTGACCGCCGCCAACTCCGTGATCGGTCACAACAAGGGGCGCAAGGCCAAGCGCTTGTGGTCCGACGCCGGTGACGGTGAGCGCATCGTCGGCTACGTCGCCGACGACGAGCGCGACGAGGCCCGCTTCGTCTCCGAGGAGATCGACACCCTGGTCGACGGCGGAGGCCGGGCCGGCGACGTGGCGGTCTTCTACCGGACCAACGCCCAGTCCCGTGTCTTCGAGGAGGTGTTCATCCGCACCGGCCAGCCCTACAAGGTGGTCGGGGGAGTGCGCTTCTACGAGCGCCGCGAGGTGCGCGACGCGCTGGCCTACCTGCGGATGCTCAGCAACCCCGACGACCAGGTCTCGCTGCGTCGCATCCTCAACACTCCCAAGCGTGGCATCGGCGACCGAGCGGTCGCCTGCGTCGGTCTGCTCGCGGAGCGCGACGGGCTGACCTTCTGGGAGGCGCTGCGCCGTGCCGACCAGGCTCCGGGTCTCGCGACGCGCTCGCTCAGCAACATCGTGGGCTTCGTCGCGATGGTCGAGGAGCTGCAGTCGATGGTCGGGGCCGACGAGCGTGCCGACGTGATCCTCGAATCCGTGCTGGCCCGCTCGGGCTACCTCACCGAGCTCGAGGCCTCCGACGACCCGCAGGACGCCACCCGACTGGAGAACCTCGCCGAGCTCGTCGCCGTGGCCCGTGAGTTCTCCGACGACCCCGTCGCCGGGCCCTCCGCCGACCCCGCCGACGTCGACGCCGGCCTGGTGGCGCCCGGTCTGGGCGACTTCCTCGAGCGGGTCGCGCTCGTGGCCGACTCCGACCAGATCCCCGACGACGACGACGACCAGGGCGTCGTGACCCTGATGACCCTCCACACGGCCAAGGGGCTGGAGTTCCCTGTCGTCTTCCTCAGCGGGCTCGAGGACGGCGTCTTCCCGCACTCGCGCTCGCTCGGTGACCAGAGCGAGCTCGAGGAGGAGCGTCGCCTCGCCTACGTCGGGCTCACGCGCGCCCGCACCCGGCTCTACATCTCGCGGGCGGTCGTCCGCTCCGCGTGGGGAGCTCCGTCGCACAACCCGGCGTCCCGCTTCCTCGACGAGCTGCCGATCGACCTCGTCGACTGGCGCCGCACCGAGGCTGCCCAGACGCGCTGGGGACGGCCCGACCTGGCCAGCGGTTCACCTGCCAGCATGAGCACCCCCACCGCTGCCGGCCGCCGCAACTTCTCCTCCGCGGCAGCGCGCGCCGACGCGGCGTCCAAGGCCAAGCCCGCCCGCGAGATCCCGTCGCTGGAGCCGGGTGACCGCGTTATCCACGACTCGTTCGGGATGGGCACGGTGGTCGCGCTCGAGGGCGTGGCCGACAAGACCGTCGCCTCGATCGACTTCGGGTCCGAGGGCGTCAAGCGGTTGCTGCTGCGCTACGCGCCGGTGGAGAAGCTCTGAGCGAGCACGACACGACCCGGGCTGCGCCCTGGCCGGCGTCGTCGTGTGCACGCCTCGACTATCGTCGCCACGTGCCCGGTCGCCAGCGCATCCTCGTGGTCAGCACCGCGGCAGGCGAGGCCGAGCTGCTGCGTATCCGCGGCGACCTGGGTCGCGACCCTGTGGTCCTCAGCGCTCCGACGGCCGAAGCCAAGCGGGTGGTGCGCACCCTCGAGGTCGCGCCACAGGTGGAGGTGTTGCTGGCGCCGGTGAGCTTCCCCGATGCCGACCGCGGTCACCGGTTGGACGCGCTGGTCCGGCGCCACGCCCTGCATGACCGGTTCCGGGTTGTCGTGGTGGTGACGGACGTGGCGACCTCGACACTGCTGCTGCGTGCCCTCGCGCCCGACCAGCTGGCCACCGGGGGTGCGGTCGCGTTGGTGGGACTTCCCCGCGGTGATCGCTCGGTCGCCGTACGACGTGCGGTCGCCTCCGGGTTCGTGCTGGGTGTCGCAGCGGCTGTGGCGGAGCCGCTGGCGCCGATCCTGACGCTACCGGGTGTCGTCGCGTTGGTCGGGCTCGTCCTGCTGCTCGTCCTGCCCTGGCGGCACCTCGGTCGGGAGCTGCTGCTCGCGGCGGCCATCGCGGTCGCGGTCGTCCTCACGGTGGTCGCTAGCTCGGCACGCTTCCCCGGCGGCTGGTGAGGTCCGCTCGGTCCTGGACGGGGACACGCAGGTCACCGGGCCGCGAGCGACTCGTCCGCGCCGCGACTCGGGCGGTTCAGGCGCCGAGCCGTCAGAAGACCGCGCCGTGGACCAGCATCGCCTGGTAGGGGTCGACCGGGTCGCCGCCGCCGGGGCGTACCTCGAGGTGGAGGTGGGAGCCGGTGACGTTGCCGGTGGCGCCGACGGTGCCGATGACCTCTCCGGCCTGCACGACCTCGCCCACGGAGACCGCCTGGGTGGTCTGGTGGGCGTACCAGATCTCGGTGCCGTCCTCGAGCGTCACCACGGTCTTGTTGCCGTAGGAGCCGTCATAGCCGACGAAGGTGACCACACCGTTGGCGATCGCCATGATCGGGTCGCCGGTGTTGCCGTTGAAGTCGAGACCGGTGTGATAGCTGGCCCAGAGGCCGTACTCGCCATAGCGCGCGGTCAGGATCACCGGGCTGAGCGGCATCACCCACTGGTTGAGGGCGATCCTGTCGGCCTGCACCTGCGCCTGCTCGGCGAACTGGGCCAGGGCGGCGTTGCGCTGCTTGGCCTGGGCCTCGGCGGCCTCGACGAGGTCGGGGTCGGTGGACTGGTCGAGCGCCTGCCGACGCGAGTCACGGCTGACCGTGGTCTGACGCTCCAGGGTGTTGACACTGCCGGTGCCGCTCGCGCCGGTGAGGGCGCTGGCGGCGCTGTAACGCGCGGGGGCGTTGCTGGCCAGGTCGGGGGCGGCTGAGCTGATGGCGCCACCCACGGCGACCGCCAGCGTGGCGACGCCGAGCAGGACCGGGGTGGACGGGACCCCCTTGAGCAGGGCACCGCGAGCGCCGACGTGCTTGACGGCCCTGCGCCTGCCTCCAGCGGGCCGCGGCGTGGCGGCAGCGGTGCTGCCGATGGGGCTGCCGATGGGGCTGTCGGTGGGGCTGTCGATGGTGCTGGCGACGACATCCACGACGATCGGCAGCAGGGCGGTCACGGCGACCGACGGAGCCACCGTGACGGGGGCCGTCGCGATGCGGCGACCGACGTAGGGAGTGACCTCGACGTTTGGAGCCTCGGAGCGTCGGGTACTGGTCGTCACCGAGGGTCGTCGTCCTGTGGGGCGTCGATCCGCTCGGTGGTTACCCATGAATCGTGTCTCCGCTTGTGTCGGTTGGACGTCGGCTCTGACAGTGACGCGCGCCCGACCATCAGGTCGAGCGCGGAAGCATGAACTGTAACGGATAGGTCACGGGTCCGAAAACCCCGGTCCTGCGACCGGTGCACTCCGAGGCGGGGCCAGGCGTCGTTGCGGGGGTGTAGTGGCTATGGCCCTGGTCACACCGAGCCCGTCACGCCGGGCCACTGTCAGGGTGATCTAGCCTCGCCCCATGATCCGCATCGTGATGGTCGCGCACGGCGCCGACCAGGCGGGCGTGGCGGCCGGTCGGGCGTTGCGCGACGCAGGCCACGAGGTGGTCCACGGCGGCACCCAGGTCCTGGCGCGCCGCGTGGCGGCGGTCGTCGAGCAGGAGGACGCGGACGTGGTCGTGGTGGCGTTCGATGCCGTCGGCCACAGCGAGGACGCCGGCGCCGTCCTCGAGGAGCTGCGCGCGCTGCTCGACTCGCAGGACGCGGGTGACGTGCTCCTGGTCGGGACCCGGGATGCCGCGCAGGTGGTCGACGAGGTGGCTGCGGCGCTGGCCGCGCCGCCACCCGACGTACCAGGCTGAGCCTTGTTACCGGCCGGTCATATGCCCCGCATCACGTCGGGCTGGTCTCGTGCTGGGCGGGGCGACGGGTCTAGGGTGCCGGGGACACCCCAAACACGGCGCGCGGCCCTAGACGGCTGCCCGCTCAACGATGAGGACACGGTGGATCAGTGGATCTGATGGAATTCCAGGCGAAGGAGCTCTTCGCCAAGCACGACGTGCCGGGTGCCCTCGGCATCGTCGCCACGACCCCGGCAGAGGCTCGCGCCGCAGCTGAGAAGCTGGGCGTCTGTGTCGTCAAGGCCCAGGTCAAGGCCGGCGGTCGCGGGAAGGCCGGCGGCGTCAAGCTCGCCAAGACCCCCGACGAGGCCGAGGAGCACGCCACCGCGATCCTCGGCATGGAGATCAAGGGCCTCACCGTCCACCGCGTGCTGATCGCTCCGGCAGCCAGCATCCTGGAGGAGTACTACTTCTCCTTCCTGCTCGACCGCGCCAACCGGCAGTACCTCTGCATCGCCAGCATCGAGGGTGGTGTCGAGATCGAGGAGGTCGCGAAGACCAACCCCGACGCCGTCAAGCAGATCCCGATCAACCCCGGCACGGGAGTCGATGAGGCCAAGGCCCGCGAGATCGTTGCCGAGGCTGGTTTCCCCGAGGTGCTCGTCGAGCAGGCCGTGACCCTGGTGCTCAACCTGTGGAAGGTCTTCGTCGAGGAGGACGCCACACTCGTGGAGGTCAACCCCCTCGCCCGGCTCGAGGGCGACGTCCTCGAGGCGCTGGACGGCAAGGTCTCCCTCGACGAGAACGCCGAGTTCCGTCACGCGGACCACGCGCAGTTCGAGGACAAGGACGCTGCCGACCCGCTCGAGGCGAAGGCGAAGGCCAAGGGCCTCAACTACGTCAAGCTCGACGGCGCGGTCGGCATCATCGGCAACGGCGCGGGCCTGGTCATGTCGACCCTCGACGTCGTCGCCTACGCCGGTGAGGAGCACGGTGGCGTCAAGCCCGCCAACTTCCTCGACATCGGCGGCGGCGCCAACGCGCAGGTCATGGCCGACGGCCTCGACGTGATCCTCCACGACGTCCAGGTCAAGAGCGTCTTCGTCAACGTCTTCGGTGGCATCACCGCGTGCGACGAGGTCGCCAACGGCATCAAGGGCGCGCTGGAGATCCTCGGCGACGAGGCGACCAAGCCGCTCGTGGTCCGCCTCGACGGGAACAACGTGGAGGAGGGCCGTCGGATCCTCGACGAGCTCAACCACCCGCTGATCACCTTGGTCGACACCATGGACGGTGCGGCCGACAAGGCCGCCGAGCTCGCTAACGCGTAAGGACGAAGAGATGTCTATCTACCTCAACAAGGACTCCAAGATCATCGTCCAGGGCATGACGGGCGGCATGGGCTCCAAGCACACCACCCTGATGGTCCAGGCGGGATCCAACATCGTCGGCGGCGTCAACGCCCGCAAGGCCGGCACGTCGGTCGAGCTGGCCGGCAAGGACCTCCCGGTCTTCGGCAGCGTCACCGAGGCGATGAAGGAGACCGGCGCCGACGTGTCGGTCGTCTTCGTGCCTCCCGCGTTCACCAAGGACGCGTGCATCGAGGCCATCGACGCCGGGATCGGCCTGCTCGTGGTTATCACGGAGGGCGTGCCCGTGCAGGACACCGCCGAGGTCTGGGCCTACCTCAACGGGGCCAGCAACCACGGTGGCACCCGGATGATCGGCCCCAACTGCCCCGGCATCATCACGCCCGGCGAGTCACTGGCCGGCATCACCCCGCACACGATCGCGGGCACGGGCCCGGTCGGCCTGGTGTCGAAGTCCGGCACCCTGACCTACCAGATGATGTTCGAGCTGCGCGACTACGGCTTCTCGACCGCCATCGGCATCGGCGGCGACCCGATCGTGGGGACCACCCACATCGACGCCCTCGCGGCGTTCGAGGCGGACCCGGACACCAAGGCGATCGTGATGATCGGCGAGATCGGTGGCGACGCCGAGGAGCGGGCAGCGGCCTACATCAAGGACCACGTCACCAAGCCGGTCGTCGGCTACGTCGCGGGCTTCACCGCCCCCGAGGGCAAGACCATGGGCCACGCCGGCGCGATCGTCTCCGGCTCGTCCGGCACCGCGCAGGCCAAGAAGGAAGCCCTCGAGGCTGTCGGTGTCAAGGTCGGCAAGACGCCGTCCGAGACCGCCCAGCTGATGCGGGACATCCTCAGTAGCATGTGATCCACCTGCGTGCACGACGGCCCGCCCGGTCTGACCGGGCGGGCCGTCGTTGCGCATCAGGCCGTCTGCCGTGTCGTCAGCACCCCGCCACGGTGAAGAGGCACATCGCGGCCACGACGCGGGCGGCCGCGTCCGTCTGCTTGGCGAGCGTCTCTGCTGCCCCTTCGGCCGAGCCCTCACCGCTCGTCATGTCGACCAGCACCGCCGAGCCCACGCGGACGACGTGGAGGATCTCCAGGCCGATGGCGGGAGAGCCCTGGAAGGTAGCGGTCCTCACGACCGCCCAGGACTCACCGCCCACCTGCGTGCGCTGCACGTCGTTGATCGACACGTAGCCGTCCGAGCCGGGATCCTCGGGGCAGAGGCGGTAGGTGTTGAGGAACCGCGCCTGCCACTCGATGGCTGCCTCGGCGTCCACGAACGTCAGCAGGAGTCGAGATCGATAGTCCTCGGGCTGGGCCCACCGCACGGCGAGCCGGTCCAGCGCGGAGGCCACCGGGAGGCCTCTGCGACACACCGCCGGGCCGTCCAGGACCTCCACGTCCTCGCCCGGGCCGGTCAGCCCGTAGTCGGCGCCGGGCTCGCTCTGCTCGGGGAAACCGCTGGCCAGCGGGAAGTCGGCGGGGATGGTCGCGTCGGGGGCCGGGTCGTCGGGCGACGCCTCCGCGCCGCATCCGCGGGCCCAGAAGACACACATCTGTTCGACGATCGGTGCCACGTCCTCGGCGTACTGCGCCCGCACGGGATCCAAGGCCTGAGGGTCCCACTCGCCGTAGCCGGACGAGAGCAGGAGCGCGTTACCGACCCGGATGAACTGGAGGATCTCCGCGGCGCGTCCGACCGAGCCGTCCTGCTGCTCGTAGGTCGCGGACACGACCGTGGCGTCGTCACCGACGTCGGTCGTCGCCACCTCGTGCAGGGTCACGCTGTCCGGCCCCGACTCCTCCCGCGGACAGTCCACTGCGGAGTCGGTCAGCGCGTCGAGAACGCGTGCGGCGCTCTCGACATCGGGATAGAGGACGAGCTCGCGGGCATCGGAGTACTCCGGTCCCGACGCGGCGGCGGAGACCGAGTCCGTGCGGCGGTCCTGCTCGAGAGGCTGCCCGATCTCGCAGAAGTTCACAGCGGACAACCCGAGGTCGCCGCGGGCCTGCTCGACCGGCTCGCCCGTGTCGTTCGCGGGCATGTTGACGGTGATGTCGATGCCGTCGATCGGCGAGGCGACCGCCTGGCTCGGGGCCGAGGAGGTGGGGACGGAGCTGGGGGTGGGCCCGGCAGGCTCGACCGACCGCTCGCCACGGTCGCTGCCGATGACCGCGCCGCCGGTCGCGACGACGGCCACTGCGGCCGCGGCGGCGAGGGCGATGCCCGTCGTGCGGCGACGACGGTGGCGCTCGCCGAGACGCCGCACCTCGGCAGGGGGCAGGGGGTCCATGGGGCTTCCGGGATCGAAGTTCTCAAGGGCGTCGATGGGGTCACGCATGGCTTGCTCCCTCCTGGAGTCCGCCGTGGGGCTGGTCATCGGGTTGGTCGGAGAGCAGCGTGGCGAGCGCTGAGCGACCGCGGCTGAGCCGGGCCTTGATGGTGCCCTCGGGGACGCCCACCTCAGCGGCGACGGCGTGCACCGAGAGATCGGCGATGTGGTGGAGCACGAGTGCCTGTCGCTGCGCCTGCGGCAGCTGCCGCAGGGCCGCCACGAGCGCGACGTGCGACTAGTCGGCTGCAGGCGACACCGTGGCCTGCCCGACCGCTCGGTCCGGCGCGCGCCAGGCCCTCGTCGTACGACGCCAGCGGCTGACCGCCAGCCGGTAGGCGGTGGTGCGCACCCAGGCCTCCGGGTGGTGGGCGCGGTCGAGCTGTCGTCGGTGCGCCCAGGCCCGCACGAAGGCCTCCTGCACGCATTCCTGCGCCTCGTCCCGGTCACCGATCATCGCGTGCACCTGGTGCGTCACGCGGGTGAAGGAGGCGGTGTAGAAGTCGTCGAACTCCCGTTCGTCCATCGACTCGTCCCGTCTGTCGTGGGTTGTCGGGAGGGATACGCCACGACGAGGCCCACGGTTGCACGACGGGCCCGGAAACTTTCTGCCACGACGCGTCCGGTGGGTCAGGGGCCGGCGCTCGGGGTCGGCGCTCAGGGTCGGCCGGTCAGGGTCGGGGCAGGCGGCCGAGACGCTGCAGGGCGCGCTGGGCCACGGCCACGAACGTGCCGTCGGGCAGGGTGGCCTTGCCGGAAGGCACGAAGGTGAGCTGCGCGACCGACGTGCCGCTGCGCAGGATCGCCATCGAGTAGCGCACCGACTCGTTGTCGGAGATCTCGGTGGTGAGGTCCCAGACGGTGATGGCAGTCGTGCCCTCGTCGACCTGGGAGACCCGCACGACATCGGTGCCGAGGTCCTTGTCGGCGCAGCCGGCCAGTCGACGGCGGATCGACTCGACGAACCTCACCGCACGCTTCTGCGGCAGCGAGGCCACCGTCTCGGTGATGCCGAAGCGCACCGACAGCTTGGCCTGGGGGATCACGAACGTGCGGGTGAGGTTGTTGGTGAAGGCCTTGCCCTCGTAGCGGCCCTGGAAGCTCGCGTCGTCGCAGCGCGTCGCCGCGACGTTGGTCACGGCGCGGCGCGGCTCGGTGCCGGCCCAGGGCAGCTCCACGCCGGTGACCGGGGGCAGGTCGAGCTCGCTGAGCATGGCGGGAGCGGTGCCCACCGGGAGCGGAACGGCGTCCGCGAGGCGAGGCGCCCCGGCGCAGCGGCCTGCGTCGGGCAGGGTGCAGAGCCCGTCGACAGCGTCGGCGAGCAGGCTCGCTGCGCCGTCGACGTCGGGAGGGGCGTCGTCGCGGACGGTCGTGATGGTCGTGGTCACGTAGGCGCCGGTGCGGGCGATACCCACGCTCATCGTCTGCAGGGGGGAGTCGAAGCTGCGCAGCGTCATCACCATGGCCTGGTCACCCACGAACCCGACGGTGCGGGTGCCGAGCAGCTGCACGCGCTCGACCAGGCACGCGCCGTACCACTCGAGCGCGGTGGCGTAGGCGCGTCGGGCGGCCCGGGGGCTGGTGGACTCCTCGGTCAGCTGGTGGACCACGGCCTGTGGTTTGCGGCCTGCGGGGGAGGCGGCGAACGTGCGGACCAGGGCGGCGCTGCCGCGCGGGTCGGCGTAGCGCGCCTGCTGGCACGGTGCGATCAGGCCGCTGCCCGCGGAGTTGTCGCCCGTGCGTCGGATCGACCAGGTGCGCGTCGGAGCGCTGCGCTCGACCTGGGCCTCGGTCAGCAGTGTCGACGCGTCCAGCACGACCTCGGGCGGTGCGGCGCTCGGGGCCCCGGCCGAGGGCCCTGCGGACGTCGTGCCGCCGCTGAAGTCGAGGTTGGGGCGCACCCCGGTCGCGTCGGTGACCAGGGAGCCGGTCAACAGGAAGACGGCGACGACGCCGACGGCCCCCACGGTCGTGTGCGTACGACGTCGGGCAGCCCCCGCACGACGCACGATCGGTGCCCGGGGGAAGCGCACCGCGCTGGTGACCTGGGCCAGGCCCTCGAACTGCATCGGGATCTCGGAGGCCGCGATGTCCCTCGCCAGAGCGAACTTCGAGGCCGCCGTCTGCAGCTCGCGCTCGGCCTCCTCCAGCGGCAGACCCACCTCGCGCGCCATCTGCGGCATCGACGCGGTGGCGAGCTGGGTCAGCAGGAGGACCTTGCGCTGGGTGAGCGTGAGGGTCGCGAGGGCGTCGAGGGTCGCCTTGACCTCCGCGTCGATGCCGCTCTCCTTGTGCCACAGCCGCGCCGTGTGGCGGCGCTGGGCATGGCGCCAGGCGTGCGGGCGCACCGACGTCTCCGGGTCGTCGAGCCGTGAGACCTTGCGCCAGTGGTGCCAGGCGACGATGAACGAGTCGCGGACGGCGCCGCGCGCGGCCGTCAGATCGCCCGTCAGGGCATAGGTCTGCAACAGCAGCCGCTCACCTGCGTCGCGGTAGAACGCGTCGAACTCCTCGAGGTCCCTCATGGCCCATCCACGGTAGTCGAGACGCCGTGGCGACCCCAATGCCCGACCGGGGCGTCATGCGTCACACCCGCGCCCGAACAGCCGCCACTCGGCGTGGGAGCGCCGGACGTCGCTTGACCCGCGTGATGATGACGTGGCCATGACTTCTCTGCTCCCACCGTCGGCCCCGGCGTGGAGTCGCTCGGCGGCCGAGGTCTCCCGTGACCTGTCCGCGAGTCGACCGCTGGTCCTGCTCGCCACGATCGCCGGCGTGGTCGCAGCTCTCAGCACCCTGGTGGTGTGCCTGGCGATCGGCGTCGTGGGTTGGTTCCTCACCGACGCCGGCGCTCACGGCGCTCCGCGTGACGGCCTCCGCACGGGAGCGCTCGGTTGGTTGATGGCCCACGGCTCCGGCGTCATCGTGGAGGGCGTCGCCGTGACCGTCGTACCCCTCGGCATCACCGCGCTGTGTGCCTGGATGGTCTGGCGGATCGGGCACGGTCTCGGCGAGTCGGTCTCGGGGCACGGACCCGACGCCGATCGCATCTGCGACGGCGAGCGCGACCTCACCGTCCCTCTGGCCACCGGCCTGTTCACCACGGCCTACGTGGTCGTCGCCGTGCTGACCGCGAGCCTGGCCGGCACCACCGCGACCGCACCCGACACCGGTCGGGTGGTGCTCTGGTCGATCGTGCTGGCGACGGGCATCGGTGGCGCCGGCATCGCCATCGGCTCGGGCCGGGCCGCGATCTGGGCGGCCTTCGTGCCGATGGCGCTGCGCGCGGGGCTGACCACCTGCCGTCGGATCCTGGTGGCGTGGTTCGTCGTCTCGCTCGTCACGTTCGTGGTCGCGCTCCTGCTCGATGCCAGCACGGCGATCAACGTGATGTCGCAGCTGCACGCCGACGCCGGAGACGCGACGCTCTTCACCGCTCTCAGCGCCACGGTGGTCCCCAACGCGGTGGTGTTCTCCGGCGCCTACCTCCTCGGTCCTGGCTTCTCCGTCGGCGTCGGCACCCTGGTCAGTCCCGGTGCCGTCCTGGTCGGCCCGCTGCCGATGTTCCCGCTGCTCGCGGCCCTTCCGGACGCCGGGCCGACGGCCGCATGGATGAGCTTCCTGGTGGCGGTGCCGTTCGTGATCGCCGCCTGGGGTGCGATCCGCGCGCAGCGTCTCGCCCCCACCCTGCGGTGGGAGGAGGGGATGGCCCGGGGCTGCATCGGCGGTGTCCTCGCCGGCGTCGTCTTCGGCCTGGTCGCCTCCGTGGCCGGTGGGGCCGTCGGCCCCGGCCGGATGCGCGAGGTGGGTCCGTTCGCTTTCGATGTCCTCCTCCACGCGATCACGGCCTTCGGGATCGGTGGCCTGGTCGGCGGTCTGGTCATCACGTGGTGGCAGCGTCGTGACGCGCGGACCGACCCAGAGGCCCCCTAGACTCCCGTCCGTGCCCGAGCCCCGTCCCACCCGACTCGTCGTGCTCGTCTCCGGATCGGGGACCAACCTCCAGGCCCTCCTCGACGCCTGCACCGACGCGTCGTACGGCGCCTCGGTGGTCGCCGTCGGCGCCGACCGGCACGACATCGAGGGGCTCGCGCGTGCCGACGCCGCCGGGGTGCCGACCTTCGTGAAGACGGTCAAGGACTTCACGACCCGGGAGCACTGGGACCGCGCGATGGCCGAGACGGTCGCTGGCTTCGAGCCCGACCTGCTCGTGCTCGCCGGCTTCATGAAGCTCGTGGGGGAGGAGTTCCACAGGAGGTTCGACGGCCGGATCATCAACACCCACCCCGCACTCTCGCCGTCGTTCCCCGGGATGCACGGCCCGGCGGACGCGCTGGAGCACGGGGTGAAGGTCAGTGGCTGCACGCTCTTCGTGGTCGACGACGGGGTCGACACCGGGCCGATCGTGGCGCAGCGGGCAGTGCTCGTGGACGACGACGACACGGTCGCGTCGCTGCACGACCGGATCAAGATGGTTGAGCGCCAGATGCTCGTGGACGCGGTCGGTCGGATGGCGCGCGAGGGCTTCACGATCAGCGGACGGAAGGTCCGGTTCGGTCGATGACCCCCGGTGCGCCCTATGCTGGGGCCACACGACTGGCGAAGGTGGGTGGACCACCAGGGAGTGCCCCGTTCCGGGGATCGGCGAGAGCATCGAACGCCTGGGTGCCCTCATCACAACCGATGAGGAGAACCCACCCATGACTGACCAGATCCCCATCCGCCGCGCACTCGTCTCGGTCTTCGACAAGGCCGGGCTCGACGAACTCGTCCGCGCCCTCCACGACGCCGGCGTCGCGCTCGTCTCGACCGGCGGCTCTGCTGCGCTCATCGAGGGCCTGGGCCTGCCGGTGACCAAGGTGGAGGACCTCACCGGCTTCCCCGAGTGCCTCGACGGTCGCGTCAAGACCCTGCACCCGCGCGTGCACGCCGGCATCCTCGCCGATCGGCGGCTGGACTCCCACGTCCAGCAGCTCGCCGACCTCGAGGTCGAGCCGTTCGACCTGGTCGTGTGCAACCTCTACCCTTTCGTGAAGACCGTCGCCTCGGGGGCCACCCCCGACGAGTGCGTCGAGCAGATCGACATCGGTGGGCCCTCCATGGTCCGCGCCGCTGCCAAGAACCACCCCTCCGTCGCGATCGTCACGTCTCCGTCGCGCTACGCCGACGTGCTCGCCGCCCTTGCCTCAGGTGGCTTCACCTACGAGCAGCGCAAGGGCCTCGCGGCCGAGGCCTTCGCGCACACCGCGACCTACGACGTGGCCGTTGCGTCGTGGATGAGCAGCGTGCTGACCGACACGTCCGAGGGACAGGGTTTCCCGGCCTGGGTCGGCGCGACGTGGGACAAGGCCACCGTGCTTCGCTACGGCGAGAACCCGCACCAGAGCGCCGCGCTGTACCTCCACGCCGCCGCTGATGGTGGGGGCGGCTCCGGCCTGGCGCAGGCCACCCAGCTGCACGGCAAGGAGATGTCCTACAACAACTACGTCGACGCTGACGCGGCCCGCCGCGCGGCCTACGACTTCGACCAGCCGACGGTCGCGATCATCAAGCACGCCAACCCGTGCGGCGTGGCGGTCGGAGCCGACGTGGCCGACGCGCACCGCAAGGCACACGCCTGCGACCCCATCTCGGCGTTCGGGGGCGTCATCGCCACCAACGTGCCGGTCTCGGTCGAGATGGCCCACCAGGTCGCGGAGGTCTTCACCGAGGTCGTCGTGGCGCCGGGCTACGAGGACGGTGCCGTCGAGGTGCTGAGCGCCAAGAAGAACATCCGACTCCTCGAGTGCGAGCCGTTGGGGCGCGGCGAGGTCGAGATGCGTGCGATCTCCGGTGGCCTGCTGATGCAGCAGCGCGACTACGTCGACGCCGCGACCGATGGTGGCGGTGACGACCCGACGACCTGGACGCTGGCGTCCGGCGAGCCCGCCTCCGCAGACCTCCTCGCTGACCTCGCCTTCGCCTGGAAGGCCTGCCGGTCGGTGAAGTCCAACGCGATCCTGCTGGCCAAGGACGGCGCCTCGGTGGGGGTCGGCATGGGCCAGGTCAACCGGGTCGACTCCTGCAAGCTCGCCATCGAGCGGGCCGGTGCACGAGCCGCCGGCTCGGTCGCTGCCTCGGATGCCTTCTTCCCCTTCGAGGACGGACCGCAGCTCCTCATCGACGCCGGGGTCGCCGCCATCGTGCAGCCGGGAGGCTCGGTGCGCGACGAGCTCACGATCGCGGCCGCACGCGCCGCCGGCGTCACGATGTACTTCACCGGCACCAGGCACTTTGCTCACTGATGCCCGAGTCCAGGTGGGGGCGCCCGTCACCGGGTCCCGACACGGCGGTCGCACCTCGTTCCTCGCTCGCGCGCCTGTCTCGACCACCACTACCGGGTCCGCTGACGCGTCCCCGATGACAGGATGTATGAAATGACCGCACAGCGACTGGACGGCTCCGCCACCCTCAAGGTGATCAAGGCCGAGCTCACCGAGCGCGTCCGCGTGCTCAACGAGCAGGGCGTCTTCCCGGGTCTCGGCACGGTGCTCGTGGGCGACGACCCGGGCTCCCACTGGTACGTCGGAGCCAAGCACAAGGACTGCGCCGAGATCGGCATCGAGTCGATCCGCCGCGACCTGCCCGCCACGGCCACGCAGGCGGAGGTGGAGGCGGTGATCGACGAGCTCAACGCAGACCCCGCGTGCACCGGCTTCCTCGTGCAGCAGCCCACGGGGCTCGACGAGTTCGCTCTGCTCTCGCGCGTCGACCCCACCAAGGACGTCGACGGCCTGCACCCGACCAACCTCGGCAAGCTCGTGCTGGGGGAGCAGGGTCCGCTCCCGTGCACCCCGATCGGTTGTATCGAGCTCCTGAGGCGCCACGGTGTCGAGCTCAACGGTGCCGAGGTCGTCGTGGTGGGCCGTGGGCTCACCGTCGGGCGCCCACTCGGGCTGCTGCTGACCCGACGCTCGGAGAACGCGACGACCACCCTGTGCCACACCGGCACCCGCGACCTGGCGGCACACGTGCGCAACGCTGACGTCGTCGTGGCCGCCGCGGGCGTGCCCGGCATCATCACCGCCGCGATGGTCAAGCCCGGTGCGGCGGTCCTCGACGTGGGGGTGTCCCGCGTCGACAACAAGATCGCCGGTGACGTGGCCGCCGACGTCTGGGACGTCGCGGGCTGGGTCTCGCCCAACCCCGGTGGGGTGGGCCCGATGACCCGCGCGATGTTGTTGTCCAACATCGTCTCCTCGGCCGAGAAGTCCCTGGGCCTGTGACCGACGGCGCGCTCCCGGACGACCGGCTCCCCGACGAGCCGGTCGACGCGAGCGAGCCCACCGCAGCGTCGGGATCGCCCGAGTCGCCCGACCCGCCGGAGATCTCGGCAACGGAGGAGCGTCGCTACCCCTCGACGATCGGCGGCGCGTTCTACCTCGCCGTACTGATCGTCAGTGCCATCGGCTTCGCGATCGTCCTGGGTGGCAACTGGCGCCTGGGCATCCGCTGGCTCGCGTCAGCGCTCCTCGCCGCCTCCGCGCTGCGCCTGCTCCTGCCGCAGCGCGACGCCGGCATGCTCGCCGTACGACACCGGCTGCTCGACTGCGTGCTCCTCGCCGGTGTCGGCGGGGCGTTGTTGTTCCTCGCCGAGACCATCCCCGACCAACCGCTCTGAGGCTCTAGACAGTTTCACCGGCCGGCCGGGGCGAGTTCGGGCAGTCAGTGCAACAAGAGCTCGTTGATGAGCTCTGAGGGACGAGCGTAGTCGAGCCGTTTGCGGGGGCGGTCGTTGAGTTCTTGCTCGA
>Ga0136639_10000241_pt1 | contig 17487 bp, 14 predicted proteins | sample AntDrymUQ8592106_2_FD_113739 | JGI IMG/M metagenome (GOLD analysis project Ga0136639, IMG submission 113739) | Polar desert sand microbial communities from Dry Valleys, Antarctica - metaG UQ859 (21.06) | ecosystem: Environmental > Terrestrial > Soil > Desert | place: Antarctica: Dry Valley...
GGATCCTGAGGGTTTAGGCGATGCGCCTTCTCCCAGGCATCGGGCATGCCGTCCTGATCGGTGTCGAGGGGGTGTCGACGTCAGCACGGGCGAGGATGGCGGCGTAGGCGTCTTGGGCAGTTGGGTGACCACGGGTGGGGCAGGGAAAGGTTGCGGCTCAACGGGAATGAACACTACGCGACGCGGGACAACCGATAGCGGCGCGGGTGCCCCCCTTTGCCGGTCCAGTGCTCACTATCAGAGAACGGAACCTAATGCGGCCTGTGCGCTTTTATAGAGATCGGGCACAACGGACACGATCCGGCATGGGGGCATGGGTGAGTTGCTCGCCCGCTCGAGCCGTGCCTTCGCGGCCTGTGCGAGGGCTAATGGCCGGCGGCGAGGAGGCCGCCCCAGGAGAAGGATCGGATGCTGCGGTGGACAGGCGACGTGTTCGAAGTTCGGCGACCGAGGCGGCGCGGACGGATTGGGGACGGAGCTTCCTTTTTCTAAGTTGGCTTGGTAGAAGTCAACCCAACCTTCGCAGTTGAGCCGATTCGAAGGAGCTAGGGTTGCTTGGCCTCAAAATTCGCAATCTTCTGCCGCAGCACCGAGACGAAATACGCCATCACATGCACCATCGGTTTCTTGATGGCAAACACATAGGCATACAGGTTGGCCTCGCTCGTTCGAAACCGGATTTGCCCGGTCAACCCAGTATTGAGTTGGTCTTTGGTAACCGCCTCCAGCATCGCCCCGCCTTGGTTCGCCGCGGGGTCTTCGAGGTCGAGCGCCATGTTCAGAGTGCTCGTCGCAATCGAGACTTTGTGGATCTTCTCCCAAGGGAATTTGAAGTAAGGCCCCCCCGGCGGGATGACTCTCACGAGCGGATACCGATATCTTTCCCGCTCATCCGGCCGCAGAAACTCCGCGATCGGATCCTCCAGCGTAGACCCGTCCCCGGGAATTCGCTGCGCCCTCCCGAATACCGTCTTCACGGCCCGTTCATTTTGGTCCACCGTGTAAATCCCCGTCAGCACAAAGCGGACGAGGAACCACAAAAACAAGCCCAGCAGGAATCCTGTCGATAGAAGCATGGATGTATTCTAGATACCTTCCGTCGTGGAGTACCGTTCCTGAAGCAGACGGAGCCGAGGCGGCCTGAGCGCTTTCGACGGCAATCGTTTTGGGGGGCCTCGACGGTTACGAATCGCCCGGTTTCGTAAGCCAACTTTTCATTACGGCGCGGGGGGCTAAGCCAGCTTGTTGATGAATGACGTTGCCGCGGAAAAAGACATGGAAGTTAGGGATGGATTGGATTCGGAACTGGGCGGCGAGAGCGGGTTCAGCTTCGGTATCGACCTTGAGGACGAGCGCATGGCCGGACATCTCCTGGGCGAGGAGTTCGAGTTCCGGCGCCGCCATTTGGCAGGGTCCGCACCAGGACGCCCAAAAGTCCACGAGGATGGGGACGGGGGACTTCTGGATGATTTCGGCGAAGGCGGCGGCGTCGACGGGGAGGGCCTTCGAGAGGGCGGGGAGGAGGGCTTTGCACTTGCCACAACGGCCGCGATGGGAGAGATGGGCGGCGGGGATGCGGTTAGAAGTCCCGCATTCGGGGCAGGCGGTCAGGAGGGAGAAGGACATTACTTTTTTATCCCGGCTTGGTGATCGCGGGCGAACTGGGCATCAGCCTGGTCCCAGAGGGTTGAGAGTTGTTTGACTTTGTCGGGGAGGGTTTTGGCGAGATTTTTGGTTTCGCCGCGATCTTCACTGAGGTCGTAGAGTTCCCATTCGGAGTTGGGTCCGGCGGAGGCTAGCTTCCAATTTCCGGAGCGGAGGCCGCGGTTGGTCATATGGTGGAAGTAGATGAAGTCCCGCTTGAGGGGGACGTCCTTCTGGAAAACAGGGAGGAGGTTGAGGCCGGGGAAGGGCGGGGGCGTCAAGCCGTTGTGCTTCATGACGGGTTGAGCGCCGGAGAGGGAGAGGAGGGTGGGGACGATGTCGATGAAGTGAGCCGGGGCGTGGCGGATTTTGCCTTTATCCTTGATGCCGGCGGGCCAATGGACGATGAACGGGGAGCTGATGCCGCCTTCGTGGTTCCAATGTTTGTGGAGTTTTAGGGGGGTGTTGGCGGCGGTGGACCAGCCGGGTCCGAGGCAGAGATAGGTGGCGGCGGAGCCGGGCGGGGCAGAACGATCGTGCTTATCGCCGCGGATGATCTGTTCGGCGGAGGCGCCGTTGTCGGAGGCGAAGAGGATGACGGTGTTATCGAGTTCTTTGAGGGCTTTGAGGCGATCGACGACGCGGGCGATTTCGATGTCCATACGGGCGATCATGGCGGCGTGGACCTCCATTTTCTGGGCCTGGAAGCGCTGTTCGACGGGGTTGAGTTGGGTCCAGGGCACGGCGCGGGCGACTTCGCCGGGTCCGATTTCTTCCTTGAGTTTGGCTTCTTCAAGGTTCCAGGAGGGGATGACTTCGGGGGTGAGGGGAGGGAGGGGGCAGTTGACGAGGCCCATTTTGGTTTGGCGCTGCCAGCGGCGTTGGCGGATGACGTCCCAGCCTTCGTCGTAGCGGCCTTGCTGGGCGGCGATGTCGGGGGCGGGGGCGTGGAGGGGGAAGTGGGGGGAGGTGAAGCAGAGATAGAGGAAGAAGGGGTCGACTTTGTGTTCGGCGGCGTGTTGATCGAGGAAGGAGATGGCGCGGTCGGCGATGTGGGTGGCGAGATAGAAGTTGGTGTTGGGTTGGACGGGCGGGAGGAGCTTGTCGTCGAGGCGGTGGCGTTGGGGGGCGAAGAAGCGGTCGTGATCTTCGATGTTATAGGAGCGGTGGAATTCGGCGTCGGCGATGGGGAGTTTGCCGGAGACGTGCCACTTACCGGAGTGGTAAGTTCGGTAGTTAGCGAGGCGGAGGTATTGAGAGGTATAGCGAGCCCAGGTGGGGAAGGGGTCGGTGGCTTTGTCGCGGCCGATTTGTTGGGGGTAGTAGCCGGTCATGAGGCAGCTACGGGAGGGCCAGCAGCGGGCGGTGGAGTACATCTGGGTGAAGCGGAGGCCGGCATTGGCGAGGGAGTCAAGGAGGGGCGTGGGGATTTCGGAGCCGTAGCAGCCGAGGTCGGAGAAGCCGAGGTCGTCGGCGAGGATGAGGAGGATGTTGGGTTTTTGGGGAGGGGCGGCGAGGGCGGCGGCGGCTAGTTGGAGGAATTGGCGGCGGAGGAGCATGGATCCCATGAATGTATCACTTTGGAGATCGATTCGAGTAGGATATGCTAGGCGAGGCTATGAAGAGAACAGCAGCGGTTTTGATGATGATGGCGGGGATGGTTTGGGGGCAGGATCGGCCGATTCCGCCGCCGGGGGTGGCGGTTTCCGAGGCCGATCAGAAGGACTTGAAGGCTGGAGTGGAACGGCTGAGCGGGTTGATTGCGGGGCTCGGGAACCATGCGTTGCTGCCGGATGTGGTGATTTTTCGGGATGCGGTGAAGTATGCCGTGACGTACGGAGAGTTCTTCAAAGCTGATGAGCCGGGGAAGGCGCGGGCGCTGTTAGCTGAGGGCGTGGCGCGGGCGGAGGCTTTGCGGAACGGAGAGGCTCCGTGGGCGAAGGCAACGGGGTTAGTGGTGCGGGGGTATGTTTCTAAGATAGACGGGTCGGTGCAGCCGTATGGGTTAGTTGTGCCGGCGTCCTATGATGCGCGGTTGCCGCGGACTTGGCGGCTGGATGGGTGGTTTCATGGGCGGGCGGAGACGTTGAGCGAAGTGAACTTTTTGTCCGAGCGGATGAGCCGGGCGGGGGAGTTTACTCCGCAGGATGCGTTTGTGGTGCACTTATACGGGCGGTATTGTAATGCGAATAAGTTCGCCGGAGAGGTGGATTTGTTCGAGACCTTGGATGCCGTGAAGAAGCAGTATCGGATTGATGACAATCGGCTGGTAATGCGAGGCTTTTCGATGGGAGGGGCGGCGGCGTGGCATATTGGGGCGCACCATGCGGGGCTGTGGGCGGCGGTGGCGCCGGGGGCGGGGTTTAGCGAGAGCCGGGAGTTTTTGAAATTGAAAGAGATGCCGCCGGTTTGGGAGCAGAAGTTATGGCGGATGTATGATGCGACTGACTATGCGGCGAACTTTGTGAACGTGCCGCTCGTGGCGTATAGCGGCGAGATTGACGGGCAGAAGCAGGCGGCGGATTTGATGGCGGCTTATCTGGAGAAAGAAGGCATCCCGATGACGCACGTGATTGGCCCGCAGACGGGGCATCGGTATCATCCGGAGGCGAAGGTTACGTTGAATGCAAAGTTAGATGCGATTGCGGCGGCGGGGCGGGAGGAGTATCCGCGGCGGATTCGATTTGTTACTTACACGTTGCGGTATAACCAGATGAAGTGGGTGACGGTGGACGGGCTGGCGCAGCATTGGGAGAAGGGGATGGTGGAGGCGTCGGTGCATAACCAGGGCCGGTTAGAGGTGAAGACGAGCGGGGTGACGGGGGTGACGTTTTCGTTTGGGCCGGGCGGGGCGCCGGTGGAGTTGGTGGGCAAGGCGGCGGTGGTGATTGACGGGCAGACGTTAGCGGTGATGGGGCCGGCGAGCGATCGGAGTTGGAAGGTGAGTCTAGTGAAGAATGGCGCGCAGTGGGCGGTGGGGTCGGCGACGGGGTTGCGGAAGGTGCATGGGTTGCAGGGGCCGATTGACGATGCGTTTATGGACAGTTTTTTGTTTGTGATGGGGAGCGGGAAGACGTTGGGACGGATTGAGGAGGAGCAGCAGCGGGCGGTGACGGAGTGGCGGCGGCAGTTTCGGGGGGAGGCGCGGGTGAAGAAAGATACGGAGGTGACGGAGGCGGATTTGGCGGCGCATAACCTTGTCGTGTGGGGGACGCCGGCGAGTAACTCGATGCTCGCGAAGATGGCGGATCGGTTGCCAGTGAAGTGGGTGGGGGAGCAAGTGACGGTCGGGAAGGCGAGTTATGCGGCGGGGACGCATTATCCGGCGTTTGTTTATCCGAATCCGTTGAACCCGAAGCGATACGTGGTGGTGAATTCGGGGTTTACGTTTCGGGAGTTTGATTATTTGAATAATGCGCGTCAGATTTCGAAGTTGCCGGATTGGGCGGTGATTGATACGGCGACGCCAGCGGACGGGAAGTATCCGGGGAGGGTGGTTGCGGCGGGGTTTTTTGATGAGGGCTGGGGGCTCAAGCCTTAGTCCGATTCAGCGTGGCGCCAGTTTTAAACTCGAGTCACATCAAGGAATGACGGGGATTCCGACGCTTCCGCATCCGTCGTGTGGGCAATGTGCGGCTGGAGTGGCAGCTGATTTGTCTAGAGCAATTCTTGACTTAACCGAGGGCATATCCACAATGCTTGAAGCAGTTCCTCGCCGTCTCCGGCGACATCAGGGCGAGCGCCTGTGGGATAGCGGCCCACTCAGGGCTACCCTAAAACGTGGCTGTCAGCTTCTCCAGCCCGATATTCCCCGCTTCGTCGGCGGATAAGAAGTTTTCACGGGATTATCTGAGTATGCTCGCGCCATATCGATTTTCCGCCAAAATTAAAGAGCCCTCGATTATGTCAGGATTTGCTCTAAAGGGTAAGTTCTTTAAGCTGTGGCTTCTATCGACCGTTTATGACGGAGCAGGGGCCGGTCCGCGGGATGGCCACGAATCGTTGTTCATAGGTCGATATCGACTACGGCGGTGGCTGCGGCGGGGGGCGCTGACTGATCAGGGAGGATGAAAGGGGTCCCGACGGACTCCTCGAGCGGAGATTTCGACGAACAGTTGCCGATATGCGGAAACCGAAGAACGATCCGGCAGTTCAGCGGTCCCAGCCGCCGCAAGCTACTGATTCCAATCTCCCCATCCAACTGCTCCGCCTCGCCCATCGGGTGAGGCAGCCGCGAACGCCAAACGCCCTATGTTTAAGGACTTAGACCGGATCCTGCTCCCTAACTGCCGGATTTAGCATGATTCGTCCCTGACCAACGGGTCAGCCAATCGGAAGCAGTTGGTTTTTCGCTGCGAGTAGGCGAATGACGCGGGGACAGCCGCACCATCCCTTCGCGCAAGCCTGAGCAGCTAGCCGTTGCGGAGGGCCGCCGTTTCCTTGATGAGCTCACGGAGTTCGCCGCAATTCTCCAAACGCTGGGGGTAATCCCGGGGAAGGAGAAACCGGCTGGCTCCGGCACTGGCGAGAAGTTACCCACCCCTTACCGACCAAAAGTTGACCAACAACCCGGCTTTCGCATCGGAGGTCCGCCGGCTCACTGCCACGCGACATCGCCGCGCAGGATGATGTCGGCTTACAATGTCCGCTCAAAAGGAAGGACTTACGCTCCTGCGACGCGGATGCTGGCGCGACTCTCCGTGGCCTGATCCGTGGCAAGGCATGATTTCGGTGGGGTCAACTCTAACCGAGCACGGTGGTCAATTTCCCGTGAGCGCCGAGGCGGGCCGGCCACCTCCGCGATGGCCTTACGGGTTCAGCGCTCTGCCCCAGCGCTCAACAGCATCCTCCAATCGCGCGCGAATGATCGGCTTGGAAATGAAATCGTTCATTCCCGCCTCGAGGCAGGTCTCCCGACTTCCCGTAATCGCGTTGGCTGTAATTGCAATGATGGGGATCGATGGGCGATCGGCAAGTTTTTCATATTCGCGAATTGCTCGCGTCGCGTCATAGCCATCCATTTGCGGCATTTGGCAATCCATGAAAATCATCGCGTAGTCGCCACCCTTGACAGCCTCGACAGCCTCTATCCCATTAGCCGCCACAAATACCTCGCAACCTAAACTTTCCAGTAGCCGTTTGCCGACGGTTTGATTTACCAGATTGTCTTCGGCCAGCAAGACCCGCAGGGTGCTTCTCTGTCCTTGATCCAGATTGACCGCCTGCCGTGGCTCACGGATCTCGGCCAACCGCAGGGCCTTCTCCATCGCGCGTTGTAATTCTGGCGGCGATATGGGCTTTATCAGCAGCGCATCCACCAAGCCGACTTCCGTTTCGCCAAGTTTTCGATCCATTGACGAACTCATCAGGATAATCGGAAAGCGACGCATTTCAGCGTGCGAACGAATCGAACGGGCCAACATCATCCCATCCATTACGGGCATTTCCATATCGATCGCCGCGATCTCAACCGGATCGTCTGAATTCCGCCGTTCGAGCAAAATCTGCAACGCTTCGGTTGCGCCTTCAGCCTCGAGACATTTACAGCCGAGCGATTCCAGGTGGTGCCGCAGAATCTGCCGGTTGAGCGGCCGGTCGTCGACGATCAGGATCAGTTTCCCCCGGAGCTCGGTCCCTGGTTCAAGGTTCGAAATCGGCATTTTGCCAACCGGCAATTCAATGTCGAACCAAAACCTGGAACCCTCGTTGAGTTTGCTTTCAACTTTGATTCCGCCGTTCATCATTTCAGCCAGACGTTTGGAAATGGCTAAGCCTAGCCCGGTACCGCCGTGAGTACGGCTCATTGATGGATCGGCTTGGCTGAAGGCCTGGAACAACCGGCTTTGCGCGGCCTCTTCAATCCCGATACCCGTATCTTGAACCTCAAAGTGAATCCTGGCCTTTTCTTCCTTCGCTTGCAATAAGTGAACGCGGCAGAAGATATCGCCCGTATTCGTAAACTTGACGGAGTTGCTAATGAGATTCAGCAACACTTGCCGAAGGCGGCCGGAATCCCCGATCAGCACGTCGGGCACGTCTTCGGCGATTACCAAATGAAGTCCCAGTCCTTTTCGGTTCGCGCTGGGAAATGCAAGCGCCAAAGCTTCCTTAACGGCGTTTCGCACGTAAAACGGCTCCTCGGCCATGCTCAATTTGCCAGCCTCGATTTTTGAGAAGTCGAGGATATCATTGATTACACTGAGCAGCGCGTCTCCGCTGAGGCGAACTAGATCCATCAGGTCGCGCTGCCCCGCAGTTGGATTTGTGGCGTCGATCAGGCTGATCGTTCCAATGATGCCATTCAGCGGTGTCCGAATTTCGTGGCTCATCATTGCGAGAAACAAACTCTTTGCCTGATTGGCGGCCAACGCAGCATCGTGGGCAACACCCAGTTCCCGCGTCCGGGATTCTACTCTGGATTCCAGCTCGTCATTTGCCAGTGTGAGTCTGGCATTGGCTTCGGCCAATTCTTGCGGGCTTGGGTACTTAAGAGCGGCGGGCGTCAGATGGACGAGCATAACAGCCGTCCCGACAGACGCTAATCCCGTCAACAGTTTCAGTACTGCCTCGGCACGATACACCGGCGTCCAAAGGGTTATGATCGCCATTCCATGAGTAAATCCGCAGAGCACAATGAACGCGGCGAACATGTAGAACACCCAGTTGAACCCGAAGTCCCTACGGCGTCGTACGTAGTATACAAGCACCATTGGAATCGCCATGTAGGCCAGAAAGACGAGCGCATCGGAGATGACCGTAAGCCAGAGCACAGCCGGCTGCCAGAAAAAACAGTGTCCATGCGGCATGAAATCCGCTTTGAAAAGATTGCGGAAAAAATCCATTGAATCTCCTTTTTGTGGGAAGTTGAATTTTCAAGCTATCCGCGAGTGCGACAGGTTTGGCGCGGCATTGAATCCAAGGAAGTACCTGGCAATGGGAGCCTAACAATCTCCAATAGCCGGTAAGTAGGATGCAATTGTTACCCAGTGCGTTACGGAAATGGAGGGACCTAGGAATATTATTTTTAAGAAAAGCTTAATGGAAACCGGTCGACGTCTGGCCTAGAATCAGGGGGGTTTTGAGGAACACAATAGCGCGAATCCGCCTGAACAAGGGGCCTGGGTTGCATGGTAAGTTCGACATGAGGGGAGGGAGTGGCCTTTTGCTTCGGAGGAGAGCGATCAGGCAGAAGGCGAAAGTGGGAGAATGCCTGGAAGTCCTTTTGCAAGTCAGCGTCCCTCGGTCCTGCTAGCGTATTACGCGACGGCCGTGGGTGGGCGGCCAACGTTCTGCGAGTCTGGTCGCCGAGAATTTCCTTTCCTCCGTATTTAGGGAGCCGGACACGGAAATCAATGTCGTGGTGGAGGATTAGGGCTAAGAGCGGGGGAGCAGTATGGGATCCATCGGTGGTCGCTGGTGGCGGGGGGAGGCAGTTTTCGCGGGATGCCTGACTGACAAACGGGCCGCTTCCGGGCATCGCGTCGAACCCGTTAGCAGTTTTTCCGAGGGGTGCCTGAATTTCCGGCCTCTCTGCCAAGCCACAGCCGACGGGTTGGTTATCCGGAACGAGAAGCGGCAAGGTACGGAGCGTGGATACTACCTCTCCAATTAGGGTGGGCAGGGAAGGGGGTTGTCCTATGGGAGGGTTGTTCATCGCTGGGATCGACGCGGCCGGGTCGGAACGCGCGACCGGGCGGTGCTGGTGCCGGAGTTGGACGTCCAGGTCAAGCGGGCTGTTTGATGCCGCCAAAGCATTTCAGCTTCTGTTGGAGCTTCGGTGCGTGGCAGGTGCGGTGTGCGAGTGCAGGTTGATCGCCGTTAGATATGGTCGGTGAGAGTGGCTTGTCCGTTCCGCTGGCTTAGGAAAAGGCGATGGGCGCGGGTGGCATTGGTTCTCCCCTTCTTAAACGTCAAGGCGATGGAGGAGGGTCAGATCGGTCTGCCCAAAATCGTTGCCCTTGTAGAGCAGGGGAAGCCCGGAGAGTCGAGCGACGGCGTAGCTTATGCAGTCACCGAAATTGAGCTGGGCGGGGTGACGGCCGCGCCCAAAGCGGAGAAACGCCGAGAGGGCAATGCGTTGATGCTCGTCCCGGAAAGGAATTCGTTCGGCATGAAGCGCATCGAGAAAATTGGGAATTTCGATTCGGGCGTCAACCCCTCGTCCGCACAACACGAGTCCGGCTTCGAGCAGGCTGGGAGTGGCGACAGCGACGATTTTCGCTTGATTAAGAAAGGCTTGGAGCCGCTCGACCCCGGGTTCACGCAGGATGGCGCAGACAATCGCGGACGTCTCGAGCAACATCAGAATCCTTCAGGGCCATAACCGAGGATGTCATCCTCCTCCTGACGAGTTAGCGTCCGCCCCATCTGGTTCGGCGGAAGGAAGGGCCAGACCTCCCGTTCGAGATAGCGGAAGGCGCGGTCCCCGAGGGCCTGCGGCACGACTTCGAGCTCGAGGCGGCGCTTCCGATCTTCCAGAGCCCGGCGAATGGCTTCCGTTTTGGATTCGCGGGCAAGGAGAGAGACTTCAGTCGCCAACCGCTCGACTTCTTCATTCTTTATATTTAGCGCCATACTCCATTATTACACCATCGGCAGAGGACGAGAGGCTGCTGGCGAACGGGCTCTACCCCCACCAGACTTCGCCGGGAGCGAGATGCTTTTTCGCTACTTCGGGGTTCAGTTCGATGCCGAAGCCGGGCTTGTCCTGAATGGTCAGATAGCCGTCCTTGATGATGGGTCCTTCGTGGAGGACGAGGTCCTGCCACCAGTCGATGTACTTGGCCAGTTCGTGGATGCGGAAATCGCGCATTGATGCAGCGGCGTGGCACGACGCAATCGTCCCAATGGGGCTGGCGGGGTTGTGGGCGGCCGTCGCAATAAACGAATTTTCGGCCAGGTCGTGGATGCGCTTCGATTCGAGCAAGCCGCCAGACTTGGGGATATCGAGGTGCACGATATCGCAGCCCTGGATATCGATCAGACGGCGGAATTCGCTGCGGGTATAGAGATTCTCACCCGTGCAGATGGGCACGTCGACAGAGTGGGTGACGCGGGCCATGGCGTCGGCGTTGCCGGGAGGGACGGGGTCTTCAAGCCACATGGGGTTAACGGGGGCGATGACCTGCGCCATCTTGATGGCGTCGCGGACGTCGTAGCGCCAGTGGGCTTCGACGCCGAAATCGACGTCGGGGCCGAGGGTCTCGCGGACGGTCTGCATGGCGCGGCCGATACGGTTGAGGTCCTTAAGCGTGAGGCCGCGGGTGTAGAGATCGTGCCCGGGTTCCTTGTACTCGGGGTCGGCGCTGGGGGGGATGCCGTCGCCTTGGACCTTAAAGGCGGTCCAGCCGAACTTTTCGGCTTTAGCGGCTTGCATTTGAGCGCGCCAGGAGCCCATGTCTTCGACGTTGGGGGGCGTTTGGAGGGTGCGGTAGAAGCGGACGCGGTCGCGGAAACGGCCGCCGAGGAGGTTGCAGGAGGGGGTTTCGAGGATGCGGCCGGCGAGATCCCAGAGGGCGATTTCGATGCCGGAGGCGGCGGTGACGGTGACGCCGGATTGGGCCCCGGCCCCGGCGCTGCGCATGAGCATTTTGGTGTAAAGCTTGTCGACGTTGAGGGGGTCTTCGCCGATGACGTGCTGGGCGAGTTGGTTAAGGATGAGGTCCTTAACGCCTGGTCCCCAATAGGCTTCGCCGATGCCGGAGATGCCGGCGTCGGTTTCGATTTTGACAAGGTTCCAGTCCCAGGTGCCGCGGACGATCATACATTTGACGGCGGTGATTTTGATTTTTCCGCGGTGGGGGGCGGCGAGGGCGGAGAAGGGGGCGGCGCCGGCCAGGGAGGTGAGGAAGCTACGACGGTTCATGCTTTGGCAATTGTATTCCTTTGGGGAACACGCGCACAACGGACGCGCTCCGGCATGTCGCTCCGGCATTGTGGGGGACGTAAATAAATGACAGATCCGCGAAGGTGTTGGCCCAACACGGAGATCTGAGCGTAGGTTCGTTCGCCAGATCCACCTTTCGCGATTCTTCGGGTTGCGACCTCGCCTTGGTATAGACCGTCGGCGAGGCCCGATTCTGGTCAGGGGGAGATCTTTTCCTCCGCCGGGGTTGACAAACCGACTGGACGGTTTTTATGGGACTAAAAGCAGAGCATTCGCGGACGAAGATTCTGACGGCTGCGGTGGTGGTGATGGAGCGGGATGGGGCTCGGGCTCTGACGCTGGATAAGGTGGCGGGGGAGGCCGGGGTGAGCAAGGGGGGGCTGACGCACCACTTCAAATCGAAGCAGGAGTTGTTCCTGGGCCTGTTCGATTTGGTGGTCGGGGTGATGAAGGGCCAATTGGAGACGCGACTCGCCTTGGAGCCGGAGGACGGGTTGCCGGGCCGCATGACGCGGGCTTACATGCGGGTGAATCTGGAAGCGATTCGAAACGGGGAGGCAGAGTCGATGCGTGGCTTAATCGAGATGCTGTTGGCCGATCGAGGTTTGGTGGAGAAGCGACGGCACGAGATGTGCGGGATACATGATCGGCTGGAGTGCGACGGATTGGATCCGGTCCAGGCGATCGCCTTGGCGGCGGCGAGTGATGGTTGCTGGATGAATGTCCTGCTTGGATTTTATGGGCCTTCGGACCCGCGAGTCGTGACGGTACATGAGTATCTGTTTGCGTTGTCGCGCCAGCCGATGTGGGCGGAGGAGGTGGGCCAATGATGCTTCCCTTGTTACTCGCCTTTGCGGCAGGAGAGGCCCAGCCGCTGACGGTAGCCGAAGCGATTGCCGGGCGCTCGAGAAGAACCCGGAGATGATGGCGGAAAGGACGGGCAAGGAGGCAGCGGCGGCGGCCTTGCTGGGAGCCAAGGGCGCGTTCGACCCGGTGCTGGGCTTTCGCTTTGCGCAGCGCACGGCGACGACGCTGCGTCACCGTTTGCCGTGGTGGGGGATGCGGTTCGAGAACCAGTTGGAGAATTAGAGGTGCCGGTGTTTTACTCGCTTTTTGACGATCTAACGGCGTGGGTGCTGCGGTTTAGAAGTAGAGTTTGAGAGGTCTACGAACTCGCCTTGCGGAAATCCTTCCAGGCGGGATCGAGGTTCCACCAGAGCATGCCGGCAGCGCCGGTTTCGCGGGCTTTGTCGACGCAGCAATCGACCCATTCGGCCAAGCCCTGGCCGGCGTAGGGGAGGGCGAGATCGAGCATGGAGACGTAGCGTTTGGGGGCGATGGCGCCGAGGTCGTCGGCGATGCGATTAGCTTCCTGAGGGGCTCCGGAGAGGGCGTGGGCGTAGCTGGTGGCAGCGAGCAGGCGGGCGTCTTCGGGGGCGAGGACCTGGCCGCGGCCGAGGACGATCAGCGATTCGCGGTACTGGCCCAAGGCGGCATAGGCGCGTCCGAGGAGGAGGTAAACGTCGGGAGCGGTGGTGTCGAGCTTAAACGCACGGCGACCCTGTTCGATGGCTGTTTCGTTGCGGCCCTGAAAGAAGTAGAGCCACGCGAGGGCGAGGGTGATTTCCAGAGCCGGGGCGGGCGCGGCTTCGAGCAGGGCGACGGCGCCGTCGATGTCACCGCGGGGAGCCAAGACATAGAGAGCTTGTCCGGCGCGCGCGTCGGCTCGGTTGGGGTCCATGGACAAGGCCCGGGCGAAGGCTTGTTCGGCGGGTTTCGGGTTACTGAGTACGGCGTGGGCGTAGCCGACCGCGACGAAGGCATCCACCGAGTCGGGGCGAGCTTCGAGTAGCTTTTTGGCGGCGGTTATAGCGCCGGTCATCGTTTCTACGGGCTCGCGGAGCCCTCTGGCGGCCGCAATGACTTCGCCAAGATCGAGGTTGGGGGTAGCGAAGGCGGTGTTGAACTGGGCGGTGAGGCCGGTGGGGACGGGCGCGGTGGTAACGAGGGTTTCCCCGCGAACTTTGGCCCGCAGGACGTTGGCGATGGCGGCGGCGATTTCGTCCTGGGCTTCGAGGACCTTGGAGATATCGCGATCAAAACGTTCGGACCAGACCTGGTAGCCGGAAGCGGCGTCAGTGAGCTTGACGATGAGGCGGACGTGGCCGCTGGCGGCGCGGGCGGAGCCTTCAAGCAGGAGGTTTACGTTGAGATGAGCGCCAACTTTACGGAGGTCGTCGGTGCGGCCACGGAAGCGGGCGGCGGAGGTGGACGAAGCGACCCGGAGGCCTTCGACGGACTGAAGTTGATAGCTGACTTCTTCGGTGAGGCCGTCGCAAAATTCGGTTAGAGCGGGGTCAGTGGCAAGGGAGGTGAACGGTAGGACGGCGATGGCAGGTTCGTCGGGGAGGGGTTCGGCTTGCTGCAGGCCGTCGTGGGCTTCGGCGCGAAGTTCGGCGATGAAGGCGTCCATGTCGGGGAAGCGGTCATCGGGCTTTTTGGCCATGCCGCGTTCGACCATGCGCTGGAGTCCGTTAGAGATGCCGGGCCGCATGTCGAGCATGTTGGGTACCGGGTTGTACATGATTTCGTTGAGCCGAGCGGCGGCGTTTTTGGACTTGAACGCGGCTTCCCCGGTGAGCAGTTCAAAGAGGAGGGCGGCCAAAGAGTAGATATCACAGCGATGGTCGACGCCGGCACCCTGGAGTTGCTCGGGGACGAAGGCGCTGAAGGCGCTGGTGAGGGCTTTTCCGCCGGAGGCGAACGTGGGACCGTCGCCGAAGCGGGCTTTGCCGAAATTGGTGATTTTTACGGCGTGAGTGGGGGTGACAATGACGTTTTCCGGGCAGATGTCGCGATGAACGATGCCGTGGCGATGGGCTTCGGCGAGCCCTTGGGCGACCGCGAGAACGTAGTCGATACTGCGGTCTACCGGGAGGAGTTCTCCGGTCGAGTTAGCGCGATCGAGTCTTTCGCGCAGGGAACTGCCGGGGAGGTGTTCGTAGATGAGATAACGACCTTCTTTTTGGTCGATCACGTCGAAGATGGAGGAGATATTGGGATGGTTCAGCGAGACGCCGGCGCGAGCTTCCTTTTGAAATGAGGCGAGAGCGTCAGTATCGTTGTGGGGCACTTCGATGCCCTTGAGCATGACCAACCGATCGAGCTTAAGATCGCGGGCTTTGTAAATGACTCCCAGGCCGGCGGTGCCGATCTCTTCGAGAATGTAGTAATGGTCGATAGTCTTGCCGATCATTGGATTCATAGTAGTGGCCGAGCTCTAATTGACCCGGAGGGGTTCGGTGGGGATCGATATACCGGCCTGCGTGACCGGGACGGGCGCCGGGTGGGCGACCTGGGTGGTGGGGGCCAGTTTGGCAGGGATGAGGGGTTCCCGGACGCGCCCCGCCGAGCAGGAGTAGTCGCCAGTGAAGGACCAGCCGATTTCGAGGAGCGCTCCCAAATCGTCAGGGGCGGCTTCGGACCAAAGGATCAGGGCCGAACGGCACTCGAAATAGCTCCAGATTTGTTCTATGGTTCGCTCGGGGCGGCCATCGACGTAGGCGTCGAAAGAGGCTGCGGGGGCAGCACCGGTGGTGACCGGAAAGGTTAGGCCGAGCCCATCGGCGGCGGGATCGAGCGAGGCGGTGGTCGAGCCACGCAGTCCTTGCAGTTCGCCCTCTTCCCGCTGCACCGTGATGCCGCCCTTGTAGCGCGCGCCGGTGTTGTCGGAGATGACGTCGTGGACCCAGGCGGCCGAAATGGAGTTCGCGCCGCGTTGGCCATCGGGACCTCCGCCGACGAGACGGACGGTGGCGGCGAGTTGGACCGAGGAGTTTGTGCCGCCTTCGCGGATGCTGGATAGGACGAAGCGTTTGCCATCGGCTTCGACGGCGCAGCGGCAGAAGCGACCGTTGAAGGCCGTGTCGTTGCTTTCGACGGTTGCCTGAATGATGACGACCGAGCGAGCGCATTGAGGGCCGCCCCAGTCGCCTTCTGGAGCTTCGCCAGGCGCGACTTGGGCGAGCAGTTCAAAGCTGCCGATCGAGTCGGTGGATAGCGACGCTTCGCCAGGCTCGCTGCCAGGAACGAGAGTCGGGAGGGTACGGAAGGGGGAGAGGGCGACAATGGCCGGACTGTCATCGTCGTTGCGGCGCAACGACCATTGGAAGGGAACGCCTTGGGGGGTGACGGAGGCGCGCAGGGCGATCGGCTGTTGGGTGCTGAGGGCTCCGGCGAGCAGCACGAGATCGCGATCTCCCGGCTCGGCCGCGGCGGTGATCACGCCCACGGCGACAGCTGTAACGATGCAGAAATCACCCGCGCCGTCGACGCCGGCGAGACCGAGTTGGAGCAGGCCGTCGCCGCGTTTCGCGCTAGGGCCTTGGGCTTCGAGCCAGAAGGAAAGTGGTTCTTTGGGGGCGTCAAATTCGACGCCGTCGGCCAGGGGTTCGCCGACGCCCCCGGTGGCGGCCCGGAAGAGGAGAAGCGAGGGGCCGCCGGGGGCCAAGCGGAGGGAGAGGCGATTGCGGACGGAGGCCGGTTTCGGAGGGTGGACGACGATGCGGGTGCGGCTCGCGCGGCCGTCGGCGCTGGGGCAGCCGACATAAATGCCGTCGGCATATTGCGCGCTGCCGGCCGCGGTTTCCAGGGTGAGTTGGGCTACGGTGAGGGTGGCGCTGGTTTCGTCGTGCTTGTCGACTTTCAGGGTCAGCGTCTCTTGGCCGGGCGCGGTGGCTTCGGCGTAGAGGGTGAGGTCGGGATTCAGGCTGGAAGAGGGAATGTCATAGCAGTTATTGACGAAGGGGATCGGTTCCCCGACGCCCGAGGTACGGAAGAGGCGGAGGAGTCCCGGGGTGCGCCGGAGTTGGCCGCCACGCCCGACAGATTGCAGGACAACAGGGACGCGGGGCGGGGCGGAACGGCCTTGCGGAAGCAGGAGAAAGCTTGAGGAGGGGAGCACGGCCGGCAGCAGCACTTCGTCTTCGACGGAGCCGCCGTGGGTGGCCACTAACGATAGCTTAGCCACCTCCAGGCCTTTCTTCGAGTTACGGAACTCAATGAGTTTATTCGGTCCCGTATCCTCTGCCCAATAGGTTTTGACGGGTCCGTACATTTGTTCGAGCTCGTTGGGGTCGCAGGTGGGCAGGAAGACGCGAAGGATGCGAGGATCGTAGAACCGGAACAGCATTTTGGTGCCGCGCGGGTCACTGACGGTGAGGAGTTTTCGGAGGTGGTGCCGAACCGATTTCATGGCGGCATCGCACTGCAGAAACACGCCGAGACTGTTGCCTAGGTTGGCGGCGAGATAGTCTGTATAGGCGTCCTCGGAGGTCAACTGAACCAGATAGGGCGCGGCCTGTTCGAGGGCCGTAGGGAGATCGCCGGCGAACAGGCAACTATAGTTGAGATGCGAATTGGCCAGGGTCCAATAGGCTTTCGGATCCCGGGCGGTATCGATAATGGCCCAGATGTCTGAGCGGGGGCCTTTGGGCCAAAGGGTAGCGCGGAGGTCGGTGGACATAAAAGTTACTCCGATTTAGCTGCTTGCTCATTGCATTCTTCACAGAATGGCAGGCCTTGGGCGGCTGCGGCGACTAGAGTGGCGGCCAAACGTAACGGTCGTAGCCGGGATCCCAGAAAGTGCCATATCCGGCCTTGGGCGGCTACGGCGACTAGAGTGGCGGCCTGTTTCTGGGCGGCTTCGTTGTTAGCGAAGGTGAGGGGTTCGGGAGTTTGGCTGGGTGCGGGTGGCGGGAGCGCGGGGGTGGATGCCGCGTCCGATTTAGCTTCTTCCTCGGCGAGGCGGTTGCACTCTTCGCAGAAGGGGATGCCCTCTTTGGCGGCCTCAATTAGAGTAGCGGCCTGCCGAACGGCGTTAGCATCCTTCTTGAAGGTAAGAGGGGCCGGTTCGGGTGGCGGTGGCGCCTGGACGGGAGGCTTGGCGGCTGGGCGCA